>Ga0315906_10002508_pt1 | contig 25523 bp, 21 predicted proteins | sample LakEriMetagenome_4_FD_203526 | JGI IMG/M metagenome (GOLD analysis project Ga0315906, IMG submission 203526) | Freshwater fungal communities from buoy surface, Lake Erie, Ohio, United States - Buoy 2 MA122 | ecosystem: Environmental > Aquatic > Freshwater > Lake > Lake biofilm | place: USA...
CAGCGGTGCCGGCGCGACGCCGAGCAGAAAATAAAACACGTAGACCAGCAACAGCCCTGTAAAAAAAGTCGGCAGGCTGACGCCGGCAGTCACTATAAAACGGCATAACTGGTCGATCCAGGTGTCCTGACGCACTGCGGCCAGCACGCCCAATGGTATGGCGACTGCCACCGACAGCAGCAATGCCGTCAATGTCAGTTCCAGCGAAGCCGGCAGTCGTTTCAGCAGTTCGGTCGCTACCGGCTGACCGGTGGATACCGACTGGCCGAGGTTGCCGCTGCCCAGGTCCTGCACATAGTTCAGGAACTGCACCGGCAGCGGCTGGTCGAGTCCGAGTTTGGTGCGAATTTCGGCGATTGATTCCGGCGTCGCGGCAGCACCGGCGAAATAGGCCGCAGGGTCGCCCGGCAACGCGCGCGTCAGCAGGAAGGTGACGATGACAATCCCGATCAGCGTCGGGATCGCCTGCAGCACGCGCGCAAAAATGATCGCCAGTTGACTCATGAAACAGACCGGTCAGATCTTCAGCGAACGCGCGTCGACCTGGCGGTGGAACCAGAACTCATAACCTTCGAGTTTGGGCGACATCGCCGATTCCAGGGTCGGCTGCCACAGCGGAATGCGCGGCACGTCGTCAAAGGCCTTCTGGATCATCTGCTTGATCTTGGCGTCGTAGGTCTTGTCCGACTTGTCCATGTGCAGCGTTTCATCGACCAGCTTCTTGACGACCGGATCATCGTAGTTCGAGGCGTTGAACAGGTTGCCCTTGATGTACGCCCAGTAGAAGTAATAGTCCGCGGTATTGAGCCAGCCGCCGAAGTTCTCCAGCAGGAAGGGCAGTTTTTTCTCGACCAGCGCCACCGTACGCCAGTTGGCGCCCGGCACCTTGTCGAGCGTGACCTTGATGCCGATCTTGCCGAGGCTTTCCTGGATCAGCAGTGCTGCGGGTTCACCCCAGTCGGCTTCGCCCAGGTCATAGGACAACGGCACTTCAAAGCCGTCCTTGTACTTGGTCTGCGCCAGCAAGGCCTTGGCTTTTTTCAGGTCGGTGTCATACGGGAATTTCTGCGGCCATGCGGCGGTTGCCGGCTTCGCAGACTTTGCACCCCACATCGGCACACCGCGACCATAAGCAGCCTGTTTGAAAATCTGCTCATACGGAATCGCAAAAGCCACCGCTTGACGCACCTTCTGGTCCTTGAACGGCTCGAAGTTGTAATTCAGGCAGGCGACATAAAGGCAGTTGTCGATCGGCGAACCGATGACCTTGACCTTTTTGGCTGCGGCCAGTTCCTGGGCATCCTTGTTGGGAATCTGGAATGACAGGTGCGCATCGCCGCGTTCGACCATCGCGCGGCGGGTGGCTGTGGCAGGCACTTCACGGATGATCACGCGCTGCACGCCGGGCAGCGGACCGCCCACCCATTTGTCATTGCGCACATAGACCAGTTGTTGGCCGGCATCCCAGCGTTCGACTTTGAACGCCCCGCTTCCGGCAGGCGTGCGATGCAGGTATTCAGCCGCCCACGGATCCGCAGCGGTGGCATTGGCCCTCGCCACTTTGGAGTTGATGATCACTGCCACCGGCACGCCCAGATTGGGCAAGGCCAGCTTCGATGGCTGCTTCAGATCAATGCGGAACGTTTTCGAATCAACGACGACAAACTGCGAAGGCTCGACAAAGCCACCGGCCCCCATCTGCACTTTCGGGAAGCCACCCAGCGCCAGAGCACGGTCGAAAGACCATTTAACGTCTTCTGCGGTCACTGGTGTGCCATCCCAGAACGTCGCGTTGGGCTTGAGTTTGAACAGGATTGCTTTGCGGTCAGAGGACAACTGCCAGCTTTCCGCGAGTTCCGGTTCGACCTTGTCGTAGTCGTAGGACAACGATCCGTCGGCGAGTTTCTTGGTGCCGAATGTCACCAGCCGGTCATACACATTGACCGCAACCTGATAACTCGGGCGATTGGTACCGGGTCGATGAATATCCAGGCTGTTGATGGTATTGCCGATCAGCACCACCACCGTGCTGGCCGATTGCGCCCAGGCATTGGTTTTCAAAAACGGCAACATTGCAGCACCCGCAGCAACGGCGCCTGCAGATTTAAGAAGTTCGCGACGGTTCATCTGGCATCCCTTTCGTGGTCTGACCGCATTTCAAGCGGTATACAAGATGGGATGCAAGAGCCGTACCACCATCACACTAAATGCCGAATATTAATTAAATATGATAATAATCAATAACTTAATTTAACCTAGCTGAATGGCATCAGATGCCGTGACCGGCACTACTTCGGGGCATTAGGGATGCTTAAAGAAACGTCGTGGTGCGCAACGTCAGCCTGATTCCCGGGCAATTCTGAATCGCCATCGTTTAATGAGTCTTGTCGCGGAGGCAAAAAAACAAAGGCCGCCAGGAAACCCGACGGCCTTGCCCCCACCCGCTTAACCCGGCGTATCTAGACCGGATCCCAACTAAACACATCCTGGTTACGCTCAAGCGGATAAAAATCCGGCTTGAACGCGGGTAATACCTGCTCGGCAATGGCCTGGGGCGTCCAGCCCTCGCTGCGCTGCATGCCGCGGATCGGCCGCGACTGGCTCATCAGGAAAATCTCGTTCATGCGCGTGTAGAAGATCTGGCCGTTGACGTCTTTCGCGGCGTCACTGGCCAGAAACACGGCCAGCGGCGCATTCTTGTCCGGCGTGACCAGCTGGCGCTGTGCCACGCGCGCAGCCTTGTCCGGCGTATTCGCGGGGATCGATCCGGTCATGCGTGTCCAAGCCGAAGGCGCAATGCAATTGGAGCGCACGTTGAAACGCTGCATGTCGAGTGCAATGTGTTTGGACAGCATCACCATGCTCGCCTTGGCCGCGCCATAGTTGGCCTGCCCGACATTGCCGGCAAGACCGGAATTGGAAATCATGTGCACAAAACTGCCGCCGTTCTGGTTGCGGAAATGCGTCGCGGCCGCGCGACTCATGTTGAAGGCGCCGTAGCTGATCACCTGCATCACCGAATCCCAGTCGTCAAACGTCATCTTGTGGAAAATCACGTCGCGCAGGATGCCCGCGTTGTTGACCACGCAATCGACACGGCCGAAGGTATCCACGGCCTTCTGTACGATGCGTCCGGCGGCATCAAAATCAGCGACGCTGTCGTAACTGGCGACGGCTTCACCGCCGTTCTTCTTGATCAGTTGCACCACCTCCTCGGCCGGCGTCTGGTCCGTGCCTTCGCCGGCAAGGGAGGTGCCGATGTCGTTGACCACGACTTTGGCGCCTTCTTTGGCCATCATCAGCGCAATCTCCCGGCCGATGCCGCGCCCTGCGCCGGTAACCACCACGACTTTCCCTGCAACAATACCTTCGCTCATTTCCCGGTCTCCATTAAAAACAAAGCTGCGCGGCAGGCGCCGCGCAGCATGTATTGGCCGTCCCTGCGACGGATTCGAAAAAACTACTCGCCCTTGATCCCCGCAATATTTGCGACCTTGATCCACTTGTCCATTTCAGCGATGACATGCCTGCCGAGTTCTTCCGGCGTTTTGGTCATCGGCTCCGCACCCTCGTGGATCATGCGTTTGGCAATCTCCTGATTGTCGAGCACCACTTTGATCTCATCATTGAGCCGTTTGATGATTGCCGGCGGAGTGCCGCGCGGTGCGGCTACACCCCACCAGTTGGCAGTGTCATAGCCTGCCACGCCGGATTCCGCGATGGTCGGCATGTCAGGCAATGTGATGCTGCGTTTCGCCCCGCTGGTCGCCAATCCGCGCAGTTTGCCGGAGCGGATGTGGCCAATGGCCTGGATCAGCGATGACAGACAGACATGCGCCTGTCCGGCAATAGTGGCGATCAGCGCCGGCCCGCCGCCCTTGTAAGGCACATGCAGCATTCTGGTGCCGGTCATGTGTTTGAACAGTTCGGTGCCGAAGTGCGCATTGCTGCCGACACCGGTCGATGCATAAACGAGAAAATCCGGTTTGGCCTTGGCCAATGCAATCAACTCCTGCACCGACTTTGCCGGCAGGCTCGGATTGACGGCCAGCACGTTGGGCCCGTTGCCGAGCATCGCCACCCAGGCAAATGCCTTCTTGGAGTCGTAAGGCAGTTTGTGGATGATTGGATTGGTCGTGAATGACGTTGAAATGACCAGCAGCGTATAGCCGTCAGGCTGGGATGTTGCGGCAATCTCGGTGCCGATGATCGAGTTGCCGCCGGCGCGATTATCGATCACCACCTGCTTGCCCAGCCGCTCTCCGAGGCCGGCACCGACGAGGCGGCCGACGATGTCATTGCTGCCTCCGGGCGGGAACGGCACGATCAGCCGCACCGGACGATTCGGATATTCCTGGGCTGTATGTACGGCTGGCAGGCCGGCCAGCATGATGAAAGCAACAATGGCCGTAACGCTCAAGCGCTGAATCATGTGCCCCTCCCTGAATCGTTTATCGATGGAACGGCTGCGGCCGCGGCATGCCCCGATAACAGGGTCTTGTGATGCCGCGGCCGCAGCAGGATTGATCAGTGAAGTTTCAAACCTGCCGCCTTGGCCAACTTTCTCCACTTGTCGACTTCCGCGCGGATCGTCGCGGTATATTCCTCAGGTGTCGAACCCACTGGCGTCGAGCCGTCGGCTATCAGCTTCTTCACCACCTCGGGATCCTTCAATGCAGTGACGATGCCGGCATTGATCTTGTTGACGAGAGGTTTGGGGATCTTTGCACTGCCGATGATTCCGTACATCTGGTCAACGTTGTACCCAGGTACACCGCTCTCGGCGACGGTCGGCAAATCCACCGACGGAGAGCGCTTGCTCGCGGTGATCCCGAGACCACGCAGCTTTCCGGTCTGCATGTGCGGACGGACACCGAACAGCGTGCCGAATCCAACTTGAACTTCGCCGGATAGGTTGGCAACAACGCCGGCTGCGGTGCCCTTGAACGGCACATGCGTCATCCTGGTCTTGGCCATGTAATCAAACAGTTCTCCGGCCAGATGCTGCAGCCCGCCCGTGCCAGAGGACGAGTAGTTGAGCTTGCCGGGATTGGATCGGGCATAGGTCACCAGTTCCTGCACACTCTTTACCGGCACGGAGGCATTGATATACAGAACATAAAACAGCGAGGTCGCCTGCGAGATGCCCTGCAGATCCTTGGTCAGGTCATACGGCAGATTGGGATTGGTGGCCGAGTTGACATGCATGGACGCGGAAATCAGGCAGATGGTGTAGCCGTCCGGTTGCGCTTTTGCCGTCAGATCGACGCCGATTGCGCCTGCAGCTCCGGTGCGATTATCAACAATGACCTGCTCTTTCCACTGCTCGCTGAGGTGCTTGGCAATCAGGCGCGCCGTGGTATCGGTACCGGCACCCGGCGTGAACGGGCCGATCAGACGCACCGGCTTGTTGGGGTAAACCTTGACCGCATCAGCAGCCCATCCGATGGAGGCGGTCGCCGCAAGCACGGCGATTGTGATCGCGCCAGCAGCGCTTTTGAAACTGAGTGACATGGTGAATTTCCTCTTTAATAATTTTTCATGGGTAACTGGTGGGCGCAATGTTAGGCAATTAACCGTTAACGTGCCATGCACATGCCGCCCTGACCATCGATCCTGCAGCAAACAATCAACCTAAGTTACTGATTTTATTATTTATTTATACAACTCCGCCCTGACTTCACGGATCCATGCAGCCACTGTTGCTGCATTCTGCGCCGGCGGCATCAGCGGCGAGAGTCGGGCATCCGGCAGCAGCTCGCGCAACGCAAGCGCCGCCGAAGCCGAGTGGGAAGCGTCATCACCGGACATGATGAATGCCGGCAGCTTCATCGCCAGCAGTTCTTCGCCGGTTGCGCCCGAGGGCATGGTGTCGTTGAAAAGATTTTCGCGCGACTGCGCGACCAGCCCGCGATACCGTTCGACGTCCTGCTTCAAGTATTGCGCGGCAAAAGCAGCGTCATGCTTGATCGGCGCCGACCATGGACCCGCCTCGGGGTCGTTCCAGAACAGACCGGACTGTTGCGCACGCCCGGCGACACCGGCGAACCCGTGTTCTTTCAAGTAAGCCAGGTGCCTGTCGAAATTGCTGCGCGCTTTCAACATCCAGCGGTAACCACCCACCGGCCAGTGCAGCAGCAGGCCGCTCACCCGTTGCGGGTAACGCGCGCCGATGGCCAGCGCTACCGAGACGCCCATGCAGCCACCGATGATAAAAGCACGATCGATCTTCAGGTGGTCAAGCAGCGCAATGCCGTGACGCGCATAGGCTTCCCAGCTGAGCGCCTCAATGCGTCCACCCGACTCGCCCGCTTCGCGGCGGTCGTAGGCGATCAGTCTGAAATCCTGCTGCAGCGTATTCAGCGGCTGCATGTCTTTCCAGACGCCGTTCAGCCGCCAGCGGGATATTGATGAATCAAAACCCGCAGGCGCGAGCATCAGCAGCGGCGGGCCCTCGCCTGCAATTTCATACTGTGTGCGTATCCCGTCGATATCGGCAAAAGCCATGCAATTTCTCCACCGTTCAAGGTGCATATTTTACTGCGACGACACGTCATTGATGGCCGATCTTGCGAGCATGTGGACTCCAAAAGATTGCCGCAATCCGGATCCGGCAGACCGGCAACTGCAGGCAACCCGTATACTTTCGCGCGTCTGCCCGGATTAAAAGGCCACATCATGAAGCTCCGTACCGCAATGCCCGCGCTGCTGGGCGCAGCACTGTTGTTTGCTGCCGCAATGCCTGTCAATGGCGCCGATGTCTATCCGAACCGCCCGGTGCGCATGATCATTCCCAGCGGCGCCGGCGGAATCACCGACATCATCGGCCGAACGATTGCACCAAAGCTTTCCGACAGTCTGGGTCAGCAGGTTGTCATCGACAACCGACCCGGCGCCAGCGGGGTGCTCGGCAGCGGCATCGTTGCAAAAGCAGCGCCCGATGGTTACACACTGCTTATGGTATTCCCGTCCCACCCGGTCAATCCGGCGCTGTATGCGGACATTCCATTCGATACCGAAAAAGCATTTGCGCCGATCACGCTCGTCAGCGCGGTGTCGCCGGTGCTGATCGTGGGCAGCGGATCGCCCGCACGTTCGGTCAAGGATCTGTTGGACCTCGCCAAAGCGCGCCCCGGAAAACTGAACCACGGCTCAGTCGGCGCCGGCAGCATGGGTTCGCTCGGCGCAGAACTGCTGCGCAGCATGGCCGGCATCCAGTTCACGCAGGTCGCCTACAAGGGCTCGCCGCAGGCGCTCACGGCAGTGATCTCGGGTGAAATCGATTTCTACCTGATCGGTTCAGCAGGTGTGGTCGGCCCGCAGGTCAAGGCCGGACGCATCCGCGCGCTGGGGGTCGGCGCGAAACAGCGTTTGGCTGTTCTGCCCGATGTGCCGCCCATCGGTGACACCCTGCCCGGTTACGAGGCTCGCGGCTGGAACGGCATACTTGCACCCGCCGGAACACCCAAAAACATCATCGACAAGTTGAACCGCGAAATCGTCAAGATCGCGCGCTCGCCCGAATTTGCGCAGGTGCTCACCGGAGAAGGTGCGACAGCCGTCGGCAACACGCCGGCAGAGTTCGACGCCATCATCCGTGCCGATATCCGCAAGTGGGCCAAGATCATCAAGGACAACGGCATTCGCCAGTAAGCGATGCCATCGAAACCATATTCAGGAATCAGGAGACCCCATGCCCTACCTCGATCTGCCCGACTGCAAGCTGCACTACATTGTTGACGACCACACCAACGGCTGGACGCAGCCGGAAACCGTGCTGTTTGTACACGGCTTCACTGAATGCACCGAAGCATGGCGCGCCTGGGTGCCGCATTTCTCCCGGCAATACCGCATGCTGCGCATCGACCAGCGCGGTTTCGGACTGTCGACGCCGGTGCCCAAGGATTACCCGCTGAGCAACGACCGTTACATCGACGACCTGAGCCAGATCATCCAGCAGACCTGCAGCGGCGGCCCGGTGCATATCGTCGGCGGCAAAAGCGGCGGCATCAGCGTACTGGCACTGGCAGCGGCACGGCCGGAGTTGGTTAAAACCGTCACCGTTTCCTGTTCACCGGTAACGCCGCCAAACGCGGCCGGCTGGGTCGATGAAATGGAACGCACCAGCGTACGGGCATGGGCCAAACGCACCCAGCGTGAACGCATGGGCAGCAAAATGCCGGATGCCGGCATCGACTGGTGGGCGGACATGATGGGCCGCACGCCGCTTTCAACGATACATGCCTATATGCGCTGGGTCAGCGCCATCGACATCCGTGAAGACCTTAAACGCATCAAGGCGCCGACGCTGGTGATCGGCACAGACACTGCGCGGCGCGGCAAGGAAATCTTTGAAGGCTGGCAGAAAACCATTCCCGGTTCGGAACTGGCGATTCTGCCGATCGACGGTTATCACGCGGCCGGTACCGATCCCGACCTGACCGCAAAAACCACGCTCGAATTCATCGCGCGCCGTGGCCGATAACGCGGAGAAACTGCGGGCGCGCTAACGGCGACGGGCGATGCCTTCTTCCCAAGAGTAGGCGCCCCGCTCTTCCGGGCCGTAGGGAATTTCAATTGCACTGCCCGGCGGATAATCGCGGGAATGATGTTCCAGCTGACGCAGGCGCTGCGCTTCGCGCGGATGCACCAGCGCGAGCGGATCGCCGACGCCCAGTGTGCGCGCCGCATGCAGCGGCCAGTTCGGGTTGTCCATCAGACCACGGGCCAGTGCAATGAAGTCGGCGTGTCCCTGCTGCAGCAGATCCTCGGCATGCTGCGGCTCGCGGATCATGCCCACCGCCACGGTCGGCAGACCGGTTGCATGCCGGATTTCACTGGAATAGCCCGCCTGGAATCCGGGCACGCGGGGCACCGGCGGCAAGCTGCCGTCACCACCGACGCCGCCGGAAGAACAATCAATCGCATCAATGCCGCGCGCCTTTAATGCCTTGGACAGTGCCAGCGTTTCCTCAATGCCCCAGACGCCGCCGGGCCCCTCGACGGCAGAAACGCGGAACCACAACGGCCGGTCGGCCGGCCATACCGCGCGCACGGTCTCTGCCACCTCCAGCGCGAAACGCATGCGGCCTTCAAGATTTCCACCATAGCCATCGGTACGCAAATTGGACAGCGGCGACAGGAACTGATGGATCAGGTAGCCGTGCGCGCCGTGGATTTCGCAGAGTTCGTAGCCGGCGTCGACGGCGCGCTGCGCGGCATTGCGCCATGCGGCGAGACACTCGCGGATGTCGTCGAGGTCCATTGCCTTCGGTATGTTGCCGCCCGGCGTCGGCGGCAGCGCGCTGGCCGACAATCCCTGCCAGGGCCGGAGTTTGTCGTTTGCATCGGCCTCGGTCAGCGGCGCACGGTCCTTCAGCGGACCGTGCTGCGAGGCGCGGCGGCCGCAGTGGCCCAACTGGATCGCCGGCACGGCACCCAGCGATTTCAGGAAGTCGGTGATGCGGCGGTAGGCCGGCACATGATGGTCATGGTAGATGCCGGCGCATTCATGGGTCTTGCGTCCACGCGCATCAACCGCGGTTTCCTCGGTAAAAACAATGCCGCAACCGCCCATCGCAAAACGGCCGAAATTGACGAGCTGCCATTCTTCAGGGGCACCGTCATCGGAAGCGTACTGGCACATCGGCGAACTGACGATGCGGTTGCGCGCGGTGATGCCGCGCAGTTGAACGGGTGAGAACAGCAAAGGCGTATCGGGTCGGGTTTCAGTCATGGTTGCGGCATTCCATAAGGATTCGGCAGCAGTGTAATCAAGACGGACCCGCCTCAACCCATCGCAGTCCACAATTTGTCGAGTCGTTTGTACGACACCGGATAAGGCGTCTTCAGCTCCTGCGCGTACAGCGACACTCGCAGCTCCTCGATCTGCCAGCGGAACTCCAGCAGGCGCGGATCGACCAGCCCGGCTTTTTTCTGCTGATCAAGGCGCATTTCAAACCGTCCCCACAGCTGGGCGATGCTCGCCGCGTGTTTACCGTCGCGCTCGGCATTGGCCGGATATTTGGCGAGGCGCATCTGCATCGCTTTGATGTAACGCGGCAGGTGGGTCAGCTGCGGCCACGGCGTCGCACTGAAAAACCCCTTGTGGATCAGGCGCTGGAGTTGCGCGCGGACGTCATTGGCGGCACGCGCGACATTGCCTTTGGCCGCACCCAGCGCCAGCGAGAGTTGATGCACATCCGCGGCAATCATCACAAACAGGCGGCAAGCCGCTTCCGAGACCGCCGGCAGCCGCGTACGCGCGCGTTTGACCTGGTCTTCAAACGCCTTCAATCCCCGCGGCAGCTCATCATCACCGATAAAGGCGCGGTCGCAGATCGCCGTGATCAGATCAGCGCGCAGGTCATCGGGGCTGGCGATGCTACGCAGTTGCAGCGCCGCCTGATCAAAACCTTTCAGATTTTTCTCCAGTTGGCGCATCTGTTCTTTAAGCATCAGCCGCATCAGGCGTACGATGCCGGCGCGCATCGATTCCCGCGCAGCACTTTCAACGTCAAACAGACGGATCGCGACGCTGTCACCCTCGTCCGCGAGCGCGGGATAACCCGTCACCTGGCGACCACCGCGATTGAAGGTGATCGTCGGCGGCAGGTCGCCAAAATCCCAGACCTTGATGCCTTCGCGCTCGATACCGGTGTTGGTGTCACTGAAAGTCAGTTGCGCGGCTTCACCCAGTTGCGCTTTCAGCGCAGCCAGATCACGCCCCGTGGCGAGTTCGCGTCCCGACTCATCCACCACCCGGTAGTTGCAGCGCAGATGCAGCGGAAAATCGATGGCGGCAGCTTCATCACGTGCCAGCGGTGCACCCGAGGCACGTGAGGCATAACGCACCACCGCATCGGCGAATGTACCGTGGGCCGAACCTTCGGTCTGCAGGAAGCGGGTGATGTGTTCTGTCGGCGGCGTCAGGTGGCGGCGCCAGTTTTTCGGCAGCGCCTTGAAGGCAAAGGCCACCTTGTCGCGGATCATGCCGGGCACCAGCCAGTCGAAGGCCGCAGCATCGAGCTTGTTGAGCAAGGCCAGCGGCACGGTCGCGGTAATACCGTCGAGCGGATGGACGGGATCGAAGCGGTATTTGAGTTTGACTTCGAACTCACCCGCTTTTTCCCCGACCAGGACGCTGTCCGGAAATTGCGCTTCGGTAATGTCTTCCGCGGCATGGCGCATCAGGTAGTCGCGCGTCAGCAGCAGATGATCGGCGTTGCTCTGCTCGACGGTCTTGCGCCACTGCTCGAAGCCCGCGCCGTTGACGATGTCCTGCGCGATCCGTTCGTCGTAAAAAGCGAAGATCACTTCGTCACTGACCAGCACGTCGCGTTTACGCGCCTTGTGCTCCAGCTCCTGCACTTCTTTTATAAGCCTTTGATTTTGCTGTATAAATTTTGCTGGCGTGGCGTAGTCACCGACAACCAGCGCCTGGCGGATGAAGATCTCCCGCGCTTCCTTCGGATTGACCGGGCCGTAATGCACGCGTCGCTTGGGCACGATGGTGATGCCGTACAGCGTGACGCGTTCATAGGCCGTGACCATCGCGCGTTCACGCTCCCAGTGCGGATCAAAGTAATGGCGGTCGACCAGATCGCGCGCCAGCGGCTCAATCCATTCCGGTTCGATGCGCGCGACGCAGCGTGCATAAAGCCTTGCGGTATCCACCAGTTCCCCGGCCATCACCCACTTTGGCTGTGCCTTGCGCAGGCCCGATCCCGGAAAGATCGTGAACTTGATGCCGCGGGCGCCGAGGTATTCGCCCTCTTCGTTCTTGAAACCGATATTGCCAAGAAGACCGGCAAGCAAGGCGCGATGGATCTGATCCTCGGTTGCCGGCTTCTCATTGGCCTGCAGCCCGAGTTCCGCGGTCAGCGACGCGAGCTGGCCGTGGATGTCGCGCCATTCGCGCATCCGCCGTTGTGACAGGAACAGTTCCGCCAGCTGCTGCGCCAGCTTGCGGTTGGACTGCTTGTGTTTGATCGATTCATCGAAAAAATCCCAGAGCTTCAGATAACTCATGAAGTCGGATTTGGCATCGGCGAACTGCGCGTGCACGCGGTCGGCGGCTTCGGACTTGTCGAAGGGACGGTCGCGCGGGTCCTGCACCGACAGCGCGGAGGCGATGATCAGCACTTCGCGCAGGCAGCTCTCCTGCTTGGCGGCAATGATCATGCGCGCAATGCGCGGATCGATCGGGAATTTGGCGAGCTGCCAGCCTACGGGCGTGAGCTGTTTCTGCGCATCCACCGCACCGAGCTCGGCGAGCAGCTGGTAGCCGTCGGTGATCATCCGCGGCGTCGGCGCCTCGAGGAAAGGAAAGTCCTCGACGTCGCCGATGCGCAGCGCCTTCATGCGCAGGATCACATGCGCCAGCGAAGAACGCAGGATTTCCGGATCGGTGTACTGCGGCCTCGCGTTGTAATCGTCCTCGTCATAGAGCCGGATCGCCACGCCGGCGGCGACGCGTCCGCAACGGCCGGCGCGCTGGTTGGCCGAAGCACGCGACACCTTCTCGATCTGCAGCTGTTCAACCTTGTTGCGGTAGCTGTAGCGGTTGACCCGCGCCAGCCCGGTATCCACGACGTAATGAATACCCGGGACCGTCAGCGAGGTTTCGGCGACGTTGGTGGCGAGCACGATGCGCCGCGCACCATGCGCACGGAACACTTCATCCTGCTCCTCGAAAGACAGGCGCGCATACAAGGGCAGAATTTCCGCGCCCTTCGGATGATTTTTGCGCAGGGCCTCGGCCGTCTCGCGGATTTCACGCTCGCCGGGCAGGAACACCAGCACGTCGCCGCCCGAACGTTCGCGCCACAACTCCGAAACGGCATCGACAATCGCTTCGTCGAGATCCTTGTCTTCCTGCTTTTCGTTTTTCGCCAGCGGGTAATAACGCACTTCCACCGGATAGGTGCGGCCCGACACTTCGATCACCGGCGCCGGTTTGCCGTTGATCGCGAAATGCTGCGCGAAGCGGTCCGCATCGATGGTGGCCGAGGTGACGATGATTTTCAGGTCGGGACGGCGCGGCATCAGCCGGCGCAGGTAACCGAGCAGGAAGTCGATGTTCAGGCTGCGTTCATGCGCTTCGTCGATGATCAGCGTGTCATAGGCGTGCAGATCGCGGTCACCCTGGGTTTCGGCGAGCAGGATGCCGTCGGTCATCAGTTTGATATAGGTGTTCTGCGACAGCTTGTCGGCGAAACGCACCTTGTAACCGACAGCATGACCCAGCGGACTCTTCAGTTCATGCGCGATGCGTGTGGCGACGGTGCGCGCCGCAATGCGCCGCGGCTGGGTGTGGCCGATCAGGCCATTCACGCCGCGCTGCAGTTCAAGACAGATTTTCGGCAGCTGCGTGGTCTTGCCCGAACCGGTTTCGCCGCAGACGATGACCACCTGGTTTTCGGCAATCGCACGCGCAATGACCTCGCGCTTGCCGACCACCGGCAGATCTTCCGGATAGGTCGGCTGCGGCAGATTGCGCAGCCGGTGTTCGATGTCCTCAGGGGTGCGGGGCTTCAAAGTCAAAAGACATTAGCCACAGAGGTCACAGAGTGCACAGGGAAAACCCGTGGTTTGCCGTTCTCTGTGACCTCTGTAGCTGAAAAGGTTACGGGGTTCAAACAAAAAAGGCCGGCGGTCACCGGCCTTTTTGTCATGCGCTTTGCAATCAAAGTTTCACTTTTGGATTCAGCGTATAGAGCCCGGTGATCTTGGCCTCGCCGAGCACATGGCCGGTAATGGCCTTGCGCACATCGGCGCCGCTGAATTTGCCTTCAACCGGGCATTTCGCCACGCCCAGCGCATACAAAGTAAATACGTAGTGATGCTTGATGCTGTCGTTCCACGGCGGACAGGGACCGTCGTAGCCGAAATAATCGCCCTTCATGTCCTTGTCGCCGGCAAACCACGCAGTGTAGTCATTGATGCCCTGACGCGTGCCGCGCGGACCTGTGGGACCCGCCTTGCCGCGTGCGGTAACCGTGTTGGAAAACTCGCCGGCCGCAATTGCACCGGAAGCCGGATCAAGATCGACCAGCACCCAGTGGAAAAAATCGATGCGCGGCAAAGTCGCCGGAATCTCGCGGCCTTCCTGGTTAACGTCGTCAGGCCTGGAAGGAACGTCATAGTCGTGGCAGATCAAGGCCAGCGACTTGGTGCCGGCGGGAAGATCGCTCCAGGCGAATTGGGGATTGCGATTCGCGCCCAAGGTGCAGTGGGTCTTGGCATCCGGGGCACAAAAGGCGAATTCAGCAGGAATCGGCTGGCCGTCGCGGAAGCTGGTGCTGGTGAGTTTCATGTGGGAATCTCCTTCGAAATCAGCTGGGGATTATAACAATGGGCTTATAAAAGGGATTGCAACGCCGCCAGGCGCTGCCTGCGTTCGGCAGCAGGCAATTCGGCGAGTTCGCGCACGGCAGCATAAAACCGCCGAAGGTCATTGCCCTGCTGCTTGAGCAGCGCCTCAAACGCCGGAACCTGTTGCGTATAGATGGCGACCGACACGAGATGGGCATTTCCCAGCGGCTGGGCAAACCAGCGGTCGTAACCGGCAAAACCGCCCCAGTTCTGGCGTTGTGTCGAATAAGCGGTTTTCAGCCTGGCGAAGGCTTCCTCCTTGCCCCGGCGCTTTTCTTCGGGGGATGCGTCACTGGCATAAAGCTGCGCAAGATCACTGCGGGTACGCGTCACCAGCTCGCGAAAATCGGTACGAAAACGCTGTAATTGCACAAACCGCGCGCGATCGACATCGCTGCCGTTTGCCGCAAGCCAGCGCGCCACACCGATCTGCTCGACCACGGTAGCGAAGGATTCGTTGAATACGGTGTCGTCCTTGACGTAGACCACCTGGTGCGCAAGCTCGTGAAACAACAGCCGCGCCAGTTCCGGCTCAGGATAGTGGATAAACGTATTGAGTACCGGGTCGGCAAACCAGCCGATGGTCGAATATGCCGGCACGCCGCCGACATGCACATCGTAGCCTTCTGCCTTCAGCATTGCCGCATGTGAAACCGCTTCGGCTTCACTGAAATACCCGCGGTAACCGACACAACCGGCGAACGGGAAACACCATTGTTTGGCTTCAATGGAAAACTCCGGCGCTGCAAATACATTCCACACCACAAACGGCCGCGCCAGATCGGCATAGGACCGGTAGCTGCGGTTGTCGGGCAGACCGAGTTCGCGACTGGCGTAATCGCGGATGCGCAGCGCACGCTCCAGTTGCGCCCTGGTTTTCGCATCAAGCGCAGGGTCGGCAAGAATGCGCTCAATCGGCACTTCCCGCTGCCAGATTTGCAGTTGTCCGCCAACGGATTGCCAGTAGTATCCGAAATTGCCGCAGCCGGTGAGAGCGAGTACGGCCAGCAGCAGTGCGGCGCGACGCATCACGTCTTCTCCCGGGCGAAAAAACCCTGGCGCAGGAAGGCGCAGCATTGACGGGCGACTTCGGATGAAAAAAGCATTTCCGTATGACCGACATGCACCGCGATATGTTCCGTGATGCCGGGTACTGCGGTTTCCTCGACAGCGACCACGCCGTCGTGCGGCTGCGGCAGAACGGCGCCGATCAGGGCGCCGAGGCCGATGCCACGCGTACCTGCAATCACGCCGGCCTGTCGCGCCTGCAGGCAGGGACGTTTCTCATCAAGCCATTCGCGGATGCTCCGGCCCAGCAACCAATCACCGCCGGGAAATTGTGCGAGCCGGCGTGCGGCGGCACTGTCGGTATACGGTGTGCCGAGGAGCAGCAACCGCTCGCATTGGATCACCGGTGAACATTCCAGCATTTTCATCGCGACCAATCCGCCCATGCTGTGCGCAACGATGTTCAGGCGCTTTATACCCAGACTTTCGCAGTACTGCGCCAGATGTTCGGCGTTTTCAGTAAGGCTCTGGCGCATGGTCGGATACGACCAGGTGTGCGCATCAAAACCGTTTTGCTTCAGCTGATGGGCAAGGTATTCCATCACCAGACCATGAACCCACAGGCCGTGAACCACGATCACAGGCAGCCCCTGCACATCATTCATAACTAATTGTTTTTATTATTATTTCTTCAAATCCGGCGATCACCGAAAATGGTGACGCCGTCGGGACCGAGATGTTCGGCATCGCCCCAGGCGCCGGCGCTCCAGCGCTTGCCGTCAAAGGCAAACCAGTTGAGGCTGGCATTGACCAGCGGTACCGGACGTTGTGCGTCCAGCGCCAGCCCGGTTGCGGCGCGATACGCCGAATCTAGCACCAGGCCGTGGGTGACGATGGCGATGGTTTCATCGGCATGGCGTTGCGCGAGCGCCTCCAGCGCAGCGCGGCAGCGCGCAAAAAAATCGGCAGGGCTTTCGCCGCCAGGTACTGCGTAGTGCGGGTCACGCGACATGAAGCGTTCATAGGCCACAGGCTCGCAGGCCTGCATTTCCTTTTGCGTCATGCCTTCGAAAACGCCGAAATGACGTTCGCGCAGGCGTTCGTCGGTCATGATTTCGTGTCCGGTGACGATGGCGATCTGTTCCGCGGTACGCGCTGCACGCGGCAGGTCGCTTGAATAAAGCGTGGTGAAGCTCTGGTTCTTCAGCCGGATGCCAAGCTGCTGCGCCTGCCACAGTCCGCGTTCAGTCAGCGGACTATCGAGTTGGCCCTGCATGCGGCGTTCGGTGTTCCACAGCGTTTCGCCGTGGCGGATCAGGATGAGTTGGGTCATTCGGAAAACGGTGGTTGGTTGGTGTTGGGTGGCGACGCGGCAATCGTCCTCGATTGTACCGGTTATACTCCGCGCGATGCTGATTGCCGACCTGCTGCAACCTGAAATCCTGATCTTCGCGCCGCTGATCGTATTCGCAGCCTATGTCGTCTTTGGCGTCACGGGCTTTGGCTCGACGCTGATCGCCATCCCTTTGCTGGCGCACCTGTTCCCGCTGAAGTTTGCCGTGCCGTTTTTTGTAATCCTCGACTGTGTTGGTGCCTTCAACATGGGACTGCGGCTACGTGCCGACGTGATGCGCAAGGAGCTGTTGCTGCTGATACCGTTCATGGCGATCGGCATACTTTCCGGCGTCTGGCTGCTGCTGCGGCTGCATCCGGAACTGCTGCTCGGCGGCCTTGGCGCATTCGTACTGCTGTTCGGAGTGTCTTACGTGATGCGCAGCGGCCGGGGATTTCCGTTGCCGCGCTGGACCGCGGCGCCGATCGGCATCTTCGGCGGCGCAACGTCCGCGGTGTTCGGCATTGGCGGCCCCATCCATGTTTTTTTCCTGGCCGGGCGCGGCGCCGGTCCTACAGAAATCCGCGCAACCATGCCGGTTATTTTCATGTTCACTACCGTAGCGCGCATCGTGCTGTTCATCGCAGCTGGACTTTATTCGCCAGCCGCGCTGGTTGCCGCCGCTGCATTGCTGCCGGTGATGGCCTTGGGGGTGTGGACGGGTCACCACCTGCACCTAAACCTGTCGCGCGAAACGGTGATCCGGGTGATGGGGGGGCTGCTGGTGATCAGCGGTATTTCGCTGATCGTGCGCGCGCTGGATTAGCGCAACGCCGCGATTTATTCCATTTCGCGCAGGATCTGCTCCCGTCGCGAGGATTCCGAGGTGAACTCTTCCAGTTCAGGATCCATTGCATGGCGGGCGGAGATCATGCCCACCGGCTTGCCGCCTTCGGTCACCGGTATGTGGCGAAAGCCGTTCTTGTACATCAGCATCAGCGCATGGCCGAAGGACTTGTCGGGATCAATGGTCACCGGTGTGGATGTCATCACATCCGAAAGCAGGGTGCTTTTAGCGTCGCGATCCCGGGCAACAACCCGGAACACGATATCGCGTTCGGTAAAAATGCCGATCAGTTGCTCATCGCGGGTCACCATGATGGCGCCGACCTTGCGGTCGGCCATCAGTCGCGCAGCAGCGCTGACCGTTGTATCTGGCGGGGCGGTGAGCAGATTTTCCCGCTCCATCAGGCCGCCGACTTTTTCTCTGTACATAAAACGCCCCTTGGCATCTGATGACCATGGAATGCGGAACACCGCGACAGGCTGCCGTGCGCGGAGCCCCTCCCCGATCAAGATGCTATGAGGCTGCTGACAAATTTATTTGACGCAGGTCAAGACAGGATCAATATCCGCGATTTTGCCGACAGAAAAGTTGTACTGCCGTAGCGCTCAGATCAGCGCTGTCCGCCTAAAAACCGGCCGATTCTCGATATACCTTCGCGCAGCACCTCAGTGGGACGGGTGTAGGCGAATCGCACGTGCTCGCCCGCGGCATGCGCACCGAAATCAATTCCCGGGGTAATGGCTACGCCGGCCTGTTCGAGTAATTCATTTGCAAAAACAAAGCTGTCAGGCGCCAAGGCCTTGCTGTTCGCATAGATGTAAAACGCCCCCTGTGGATTTTGCGGCACGCCAAATCCGAGGCTTCGCAATGCCGGCAGCAGGAAATCCCGGCGCGCGCGGAACTCATCGCGCCTTGCATCGAGCACAGCCAGCGTTTCCGGCTCAAATGCGGCCAGCGCCGCATATTGCGCGGGGGTCGATGCCGCCAGGAACACGTTCTGCGCGATGCGATCAATGGCATCAAAGTAACACCCGGGCGCGACCAGCCAGCCCAGGCGCCAGCCGGTCATGTTGAAGTATTTCGAAAAGCTGTTGATCACGAATACGTCGTCACGAAGGGCCAGCGCGGTCTGCGCAGCGCCTTCATAGACCAGGCCGTGATAAATCTCGTCAACGATCAGCGCGCCGCCGCGGGCAGCAGCGAATTTTGCCATCGCGCGCAATTCATCCGGCTCAATCAGCGTTCCGGTTGGATTTGACGGCGTTGCCACCAGCGCCGCTTTGGTATGCGTACCCCAGTATTGCTGCAAATGCTCTCTGCGCAGCTGGTAATTGCTGTCGGGGCCGACTGCAATACCCACCGGCACGCCGCCCATCAGCCTTACAAAATGGCGATTGGCCGGATAACCGGGATCGGCGAGCAATACTTCATCACCGGGATTGACCAGCGCCGCGGTCGCCAGCAACAAGGCGCCGGAAGCGCCGGGTGTAACGATGATGCGTTCAGGCGCGACTGCCAAACCATAACGGCTCCGGTAATGCGCGGAGATGGCCTGCCGCAGTGCCGGCAGGCCCAGCGCCGGGGTATAAAACGTTTCGCCCTGCTCGATGGCTCGCGCGCCGGCAACGCGAACCGGTTCCGGAGTCGTAAAGTCCGGTTCACCAATTTCCATGTGGATGATGCTGCGGCCGGCCGCCTCCAGTTCCCGCGCCCGGGCGAGCAAGGCCATCACATGAAAAGGTTCGATGTAACCGACGCGCTGCGCCAGCGGCCAGCCTTTGCGGTCGATGATGTTTACTGCTGAATCCGGATTCTGATCGGTCACGATTAAAGCCGCGTCAACCTGAAGTTTTGACACTAACAAAAAAAACGGGGCCCGCGGGCCCCGTGTGGTCGATGGATGCAAAACGCTCAGACGCCGTTTTTCCTGAACCATTCGGTAGCGCGTTTCCAGCCATCCTCGGCCTGCTCCTTGCGGAAGCTCGGACGGTAATCGGCATGGAAGGCGTGCGGCGTGTCCGGATACAGATGGATCATCGACGGCTTGCCTTTTTCCTTCAGCGCCGCGTTCATCTTGTCCACGGTATCGTTGGGAATCCCGGCGTCGGCGCCGCCATACAGGCCCAGCACCGGCGCGTTGATCTGGTCCACGAGCTCGATCGGATGCTTTGGCGTCATCTCGGTCGACTGTCCGACGAGACGGCCGTACCAGGCCACGCCGGCCTTGACGTTTTTGTTATGCGCCGTGTACAGCCAGGTGATGCGGCCGCCCCAGCAGAAACCGGTGATGCCGAGCCGTTTGCCGTCGGCACCGTTTTTGCCCGCCCAGGCCACTGCGGCATCGAGGTCGCTCATCACCTGCGCGTCCGGAACAAAATTGACGACCTTGGCGAAAATTTCCTTGTTGTCGGCCAGCTTCGAAACGTCACCCTGGCGGAAAAACATTTCCGGTGCAATCGCCAGATATCCCAGCTTGGCAAAACGACGGCAGACATCCTTGATATGTTCATGCACGCCGAAAGTTTCCTGCACGACAAGTATGGTTGCCAGATTTTTGTCGTTCGCCGGCATCGCGCGATAGCCCGGAATGTCGCCATTGGCTGTTGGAATCTTGATCTCGCCGGCAGTCAGGCCGTTGGTATCGGTGGTGATCATGGTTTGCGCACTTACCGGTTGTACGGCCAGCGCAAATCCTGCCGCCAGCGAGCCGGCGACAAATTCCCGTCGCGATACGGTGGAGCGATTTGAAACCAGGGCCAGCAGATCTTCACGCAGCATGTCGTTCATGGTCATCTCCGAAAAAGGCAGGGAAAATAGTGAGCGCCAAAGCCTAGGGTAAAGCCTGCAAATTGACAAGGCACAACAGCGCCGCCGGTGTTATTCCGGCGGCGCAAAACCCTGAACCTGCAAGGGTTACATCAACCCTTGGCAGCAGGCCGGTAGTCGTCGGGAGCGCCCGGCGGAATCGGCGGATTGCGTTTCAGCCCCTCCTGGAATTCATGCATCATCATGCGCAGCGGCGTGCGCGCCCACCCTGACGTGGTGTTGACGTCGGTCTCCTCTTTCGGATCCTGGATCAGGTTGAACAGTAGCGGCGACTCGAGGTGATTGGCGCCGGCATTGGGTTCGGGTTCCCACACCAGGTGCATTTTCCATTCGCGCCATTTGGCCGCACGCAGTTCCGACTTCATGTAGAACAGGAAACCTTCGCGCGCTGACTTTGCTTGAGCACCGGTAAAAAACGCCAGCTGATCAACGCCGTCGATCGGGCGGTCTTCGGGCACCGCGGCGCCGATGATTCCCGCAATCGTCGTGTACAGATCGGTGACGTGAACAATTTCATTGGAGACCCCGCCAGCCGGTATGCGCCCGGGCCAGCGCAACATGCAGGGCGCACGCAATCCACCCTCCATCGCGGTGTGATACGTGCCCTGCCACATGCCCGCCGAACCGCGCCACGGCCGGCGGAACTCGGGACCGTTGTCGCTGGCGAAAATGAACAGCGTGTTGTCGGCAATGCCGAGTTTTTCAACGGTATCGAGCAACTGCCCGACGCGGTGATCCATCTCGGCCAGCGCGTCGGCAAAATCGCCGGCACCGGTTTTCCCGGAAAAATCGTGGTGGGGAATCGTCGGGTAATGCAATTGCGTCAGCGGCACATAGGAGAAAAACGGTGTGCCGGACTTGTGCTGATTTGTAATAAAGGCCTGTGAACGCACAATCAATTCACCATCAATTCGACGGCGCATTTCCAGGTCATACAAATCCGCTTCGCGCGGCATCTCGCCGGTTCGCGCCTCCAGCACATAAGGCAATGGCGTCACCTTGGGATCGTAGCCGGCAGCGCTGGTGAACATGCTTTCATTGGTGGTGCGTGGAATGCCATACCACTCATCGAAGCCGCGATCCGTGGGAAAGCGGCCTTTACGGTCGCCCAGATGCCATTTGCCATGGATCGCCGTCGCATAACCTTGCTGCTTGAACAGTTGCGCGAGGGTGATTTCCCAGGGAATCAGTCCCTGCGGCAAGCCCGCAGGCACCGACTGCAAGGCGCCGGTCCGGATCGGATGCCGGCCGGTCATCAGCGCCGAACGCGTCGGCACACAATCACTTTCAACATTGAAGTTGAGCAAACGCAGCCCCTCGGCCGCCAGTGAATCGATGCGCGGCGTTGGCGCGCCGCGCAGCGCGCCGCCGCCGTAACACCCGAGTTCTCCCCAGCCCAGATTGTCAGCGAGGATCAGCACAATGTTGGGGCGAGCAGTGGATTTCGATGCAGCCATTTCAGGTTCTCCTGGAGTAACGGGTTCTGGGAAAGATGTTTGCCGGCCAGCGCAAACTTACAAGGGTACGGGCTCCGCGCCTTCGAGCACCGGCCGCTCGCGCCCCTTGGGGCGGTACTTGCGGCGCAGGTGGCCCAACTGGCGACCGAACTTCGACTCAAGCTGGTCACCGAATGCCGAGTGGATTTCAGCGAGATAGACCTCATGCAGCAACAGCGTCTCGATCACGTAGACAATGGAATAATCCCTGGCAAACGAGGCCTTGGGTATTCCGGAAAAAGACGCGATCAACATACCCTCGCTGTCGACCGTCGCGGTAATCATGCGGTCCGATGGCGGACCATGGGGCTCCCCATCCCCTTCGTGGGGAATCAGCCGGAGCCGCTTGTGCGGCTTCAGCCCGGGAACAGTTTTACCAAATACGATCAGCCGCACCATCGCCCCGCGGCGTGCCGCATCGTAAAGAGCAGCAGCATGGGGCTCGATCAACCCGACCGGCGCTTTCATCCAGATGTGATCACGCGCGCTCTCGATCATCTCCGCAAGTTTGCGCCGCACATCCTGCTCGCCCCGAAAAATCGACACATAGGCGTTGTCGGCGGACTTGGCGCTGCGGCGCATTGCCCGCACCACGTCCTCACACAGATCACTGGTATCGCGCTGGACGCCACGAAAAAACTGTTCGGGGTCGACCGGCACATAACGCACGGGATTTTCCGTGACCGGCTGTATCGCACCCCGCGCCTCCAGCGCATGCAGGGTGGCGTAAACGTTGGCCCGGGGCAAAACGGCCCGCTTGGCAATCTCGTAGGCCGTAGCCGGCTGGGTCGCGGACAAAGCCGCATAGGCACGCGCCTCGTAATCGGTAAAGCCGAGCCGGCGCAAGGCAGCAGCAAGCGGCGTTCCGGTATGCATGGGGCGTGCACCGAGTTTTTTTCCGGAAATATGTGGCATAGTAGTTGCTGATGCTACTTCTAAAGATCCCTGATGGCAAAAGCCATCATGCCTGCAGACGGGCTTCGCAGACCGGGATCGCCAATGTAACCTGTTGAAAGGAATGAAAATGATTCTGCCGCGAGCGCTCATGATCCGCTATGCAGTGACCGTTTTGGGATTTACAGGCGCACTGTTTCCGCTCGCCGAACAGGCGGCCGCACAATCCTGGCCCAGCCGCCCGGTACGACTGGTCGTGCCTTATGTGCCCGGTGGAGCCACTGACCTTGTTTCACGCATAGTCGGTGAACAGCTGACCGCCAGGCTGGGGCAACAATTCGTTGTCGACAACAGGCCTGGCGCCACCGGAACCATAGCGTTTACCGGGGTTGCCGAAGCCATCCCTGACGGATATACGCTGATCACCACAGCCGATTCGCTTACGCTGCTGCCATACGCCTACCGCAATCTCAAATTCGATCCGCGCACCAGCTTTGCGCCCATATCCCTGATGTCCACCCAGCCGCTGGTGCTTGCAGTACATGCAGCAGTGCCGGCAAAGAACGTCAAGGAATTCATCGCCCTCGCCAAATCAAAACCATTGACTTTCGGGACATCCGGCACCGGCACTTCACAACATCTGTCAGGTGAACTGATCAAAAAAATGACCGGGATTGATATGGTGCACATCCCATACAAGGGCGGCGGCCAGGCCATTATCGAACTCAGCGGCGGCCAGGTGCCTGCAGCAGTGCTCGGCTCATCGACGGTGATCCCGCAGCACAAAGCCGGACGGGTCAGGATACTCGCGGTCACTTCAAAAAAACGTTCGGCTGTTCTGCCTGATATACCGACGCTGGATGAGTCGGGACTTACCGGCTTCGACGTCTATCAATGGACGGCGATGCTCGCACCGGCAAAAACACCGAAAGCGATCATCAACCGGCTTAACAGTGAAATCAGCGCCATCCTCAAGCAACCTTCTGCACGAGACAAGCTGCAGGCAGCGGGCTTCGAAACGCAGCCAAGCCCGCCCGAAGAAGTCGCCAAACTGATCAATGAAGGCATGGCAAGCTGGGGCAAACTGATCCAGGAACTCAAGCTGGATCTGCGGTAAGCAGATCCACTTCCTGGGAAACTTCTTACGAGGCGGCCATGAACGCGACGAAACGATCAACCCTTTTACTGGCTGCAGCGTTCGCTCTGCTCGCCGGTTGCGCGACCACAGCTTCACATCCACCTGAAGCTGCGCCAAAAGTCGTCGCCTGCCCGCCGGGCGTACCGAATGGAGCCCAATGCCTGCGCGGCCAGGATTCGGCGAATGCGCACTACCTGATCGTTATGCCCGCAAACTGGAGCGGCGTACTCGTCGTTCATGCGCATGGCGGGCCGGCCCTCGGCGAACCCAAAGCCTCGCGCGCTGACGAGGATATCCAGCGCTGGGTCATCACGGTGCAGCAGGGGCATGCCTGGGCGGGCTCGGTGTTTCGCCAGGGAGGATTCGCTGTCACCACGGCGGCTGAAGACACTGATCGTGTGCGTCGCATATTCGTGGAACATGTTGCAAAGCCGCGGCGCACGCTGCTGCACGGGCAGTCCTGGGGTGCGATGGTTGCCACCAGGGCGGCTGAATTGTTTCCAAATTCGTGGGAAGGCATGTTGCTGACCAGCGGATCCCTCGCAGGCCCGACTGGCTACGATTTCCGGCTCGACCTTCGGGTGATCTACCAGTATTTGTGCAACAACCACCCGCGGCCCGATGAAACGCAATACCCGCTGTGGATGGGCCTGCCGGCCGACAGCAAGTTGAGCAATGCCGATCTCGCTGCGCGCGTCAACGACTGCCTCGGCTTGAACAAACCAGCAGCGCAGCGCACGCCTGAACAGGCGCGGCGTGTGCGCACCATCGTCGATGTCGTGCGCATTCCCGAGAACGCGATCATCGGCCACCTGTACTGGGGCACCTTCACGCTCCGTGACGTGGTCAGCCGCACCAAGACCAGCCCCTTCGGCAACGAACGCGTGCGTTATACGGGTTCGGATGACGATGCCGCTCTGAATGCCGGGGTCAAGCGCTACACTGCCGATCCTGCGGCAGCGGCCCGTTTCGCAGCCGATGTCGACTATATCGGCCGCTTCGGGATACCCGTGCTGGCAGCCCACGGGATCAACGATTCGACCGTCTTTGTCGAGGGCACCGACACCTTGCGCCGGCGCATGGAGGCCACCGGAAACGGTGCGCGACTGGTACGGACTTTTGTCGACTCGAACCAGCACAGCTATTGGGGCGATGCGATGTATCCCCCCCTGTTTGAAGCCTTGCTGAACTGGGTCGAAAAAGGCGAAAAACCCAGTCCGGCAAGCATTGCTGCGCGCTGTCGCGAGATGCGCTCTGCGACACCCGCGGATTGCCGATTTAATGTCAACTACGTCGCCAAACCCCTGGCCTCAAGAATTCCACCACGCTGACCCACTTCAAAAACTCCATACGCATGCCGGAGTTGGGCAGATCAAGCGTTGATGTCGAGACAAGCAAGGCCGCTGCTCTAAGGCAAAACTCCCGGGGGCCGGATAACCCCCGGAATGAACAACCCTTGGCGCTCCAAAGAACGACGCCAGGAGCGGGAAACAACCAGTCAGGCAACTCAAAAAACGCGGGTAAAGCTGTCGCTTAGAGACCGCAAGAGGTCATTATTTGAGCAAACCCTCGGCACGCATCGCAGACTGAACCTGCGGCCGCTCA
>Ga0315906_10002511_pt1 | contig 25486 bp, 23 predicted proteins | sample LakEriMetagenome_4_FD_203526 | JGI IMG/M metagenome (GOLD analysis project Ga0315906, IMG submission 203526) | Freshwater fungal communities from buoy surface, Lake Erie, Ohio, United States - Buoy 2 MA122 | ecosystem: Environmental > Aquatic > Freshwater > Lake > Lake biofilm | place: USA...
GCAACTGGAATATCATGGGTTCTCACTTCAACACCCTTTTCATTATTGTTGTTACTGCCTGAATTCATTTGATAAGCCTACCTAAGAGGCTTAAATTGGCTAGAGGTGAGCAATCAGCGGTAATCTTGCACATTTGAAGATGTGTCATTAATGTGTTTATTCTGGAAATCCTCTGATCTGCTCCCTATCAATAAGCGTTGACATTATTGAATCGACAATTCTTCTTGTACATTTAAAGTTTTTCCCTATACTCCATAAAAGAATCGATGCGCAATACGGAATCTTTAAGATGATTTTAGGTTTTGTACCTTGCTGCTCCAAGAGGCATAATAATGACACTGATTCTGGTTTTGGTTGCACACTAAATGGACCTCCAGTAAGGTTAGATTTGCAACTATCAACTAAACTTTGTACAACTTGCTGGATAGTGGTAGTTGAAAAGTTCGCTTTGTTCGGGTTTGGCGCAATTAAAATCCTTGTAGTTTTCACAAATTTACGCACGAGTTGGTATGGACTAGGTATCATGTCATCTACAATTATTCCAATTCGGAGTACTACCCACTTTTTTGAAGGCAAGAAAATTCGCTCGGTTCGATACTTTGATTGTCCATACATAGATTTAGCATTTTCAGAGGCCGAATCAGAGCTGATATATACACATTTTTTTATACCGGAATTTTCAGTTGCAACTAAGATTTTGTGCGCCGCACTTTCATTAAGATCAGGCTTCCTTTGATAATCAAAAGAATGCGCGAAGTGTAAAAAAAAATCATAAAAGTCTAAATGTTGCTGTAGACACTGATCCGGACTTTCAAGATAAAAAGGTATCTGTGTTGTTCGACCTATAAGGGAAACTTCGTTGCCCTGCAACACAAGCCTCTGAGCTACTGCTTGAGCAAGTGCTGAACTACCACCGCTAATCAAGAATTTCATAGTTGCATTCTAAGAACTGTTTAACAATTAACTTAGCATTGTCCATAACATCATTTGTTACTGGCCCGGGGAATATCTGCTTTAAAGCAGAAGAATCAACTACGTTTATTCTGACATCTTTAGCTTTCGCATTTAAATCTACTATTTCACTGATAGATCCAAAGTGATAGCTTTCACCTGGCTGTGCTTTTTTACCAAGCATAAACAATGGAAGAATACCAAATTCTTTAAAAAGTGATTTTGAAAAATTCTGTTCTTTAAAGAATTTATTACGTATCATTTTCGACGGCAACTGGCGCAACTCGAAAGATTTATCGTCTTTCATCGTCAATTGCAAGCTTGGTGATTTTGTTTGATCAATGTAAATCACTCCCGTGATTATCCAAGGGGATAAAGCTTTCCAAAATCTTCTAACAATTTTGCCTATTTTAGGTTTATGTATGTTGAGCGATTCAGAGATTTTTCGTGAATCGGGGTAAAGTTGCAAATAGAATTTATCTCCAAATTTATTTGCAAATTTTGCACTCAATTGCGAAAGAGAAAACGAAGGTTCATCTTCTTTTATAGGAAAGCGTAGAGCCGGGAAGAAAATTGTTTTAGTATCCTTAATTTCAATTGTTTTAGGAATGAGTTCCGATCTCATTAGAATTTGAGAACTAGCAATTGCGCCGGCCGCCAAAAAAACCCAATCCATAATCAGATTTTCTCCGGTGCTGGAATAAACTTCAACTGCACCATTTACTGGCTTGATACTTGTTACTCTGAAATTTGTCTGCACTTCTATACCCTGTATGTTCTTCCATTCGTTTCCTGCAAACCATATTGCATCAGTTGGACACCCAGTTAGACAATCTCCACACATTACACATTTTTCAGGGTCTACAGCTAAATTATGATCAAGTAATTCCCACTCGCGGTGCTTTGTTCGATTGTAATTCTTTAATAATTTTTTAGTACTCAATGTGGTAAATTTTGATTCTAATCCAGGTCCTGTTATTTTAATAATTCTTTGAAAATTACTCGTGGGATTCATCCCTATAGCGGCGCCCCATATTCGAGAAAATCCACCTAAACCTCTACTTGGCCACACCACTGGTTTCATATCTAGGTGTGTTAACCCGCTTAGATTACGGTCATACATGTTTGTGGACCCAAAATAAGATTTAAAACCAATTGGTTTTCTGGTTTCCAAAACATTGCCGATATCAAGAACTTTAATCTTGAGTCTTAAATTTGATTCTAACAGTTGGCGTACAGTGGCAAGTGCGCTAGGACCTGAACCCACTACAGCTATTCGCATTATTGTAAATAAACTTCGTTTGATTTTGGTTTCAGATCGGTTCCCATCGTTACAATTGAAAGCAAAAAATGAGAAATGAGTGCCTGAAAACCAACAAAAGTTGTGATGCCACCTAACAAGGATAATCGGACAACTTGTGAAGGATTTAGTTCTCCAAATGAACTACTTATCCAATTATATGATTGATGGAGAACTATGGAAACTCCAATTAAAACCAATATCAGGTAAAAGACATAGAAAAGTTCATTTCTTGCTAAGCGAAACATACTCTCATACTTAGTTTCAAGCGGTAGAAACCCTTTTGATACAGAGCTGGCGCTTGAAAGGAGCGCAAACCAAATTAACTGAGTTCCAGTGATCAAAATAAATGCGAAGTAAATTAAAGTTTGCAAATCAAATCTTACTCCGAAAACTTCTTTTTGCCCTGGCATCAAAAAGGCTACCCCTATTAATCCCAGCGTTGTTAATAACACGCCAGGATAAAAAAACAGCCATTTAGGGCTATATGAGAGAAGGAATCGTAGATGCCTCCATCCATCTCGCCAAGTTTTAAGGTGTGGAGCCCTAGATCTACCATCAGGTTTCAAGTCCGTTGGAACTTCAGTAATTTTGTATTTAGCTAAAATTGCTTTAACCACTAATTCTGATGCAAATTCCATACCCAAAGTTTGGAGATTTAAAGCAAGTGCTTTGTCCCTGTTTAATCCACGAATGCCACAATGAAAGTCACGAATTTCACTTTTAAAAAAGAGTCTTCCAATGAAGGATAGTAGAGGATTTCCAATGTATCTGTGAAGCCAAGGCATTGCACCCTTATGTATTGTGCCTGCGAAGCGGTTTCCCATTACTAGGTCTGATCCATTTCGCAGATCTCTAATAAACAATTCGAGATTATCTAATGAATAGGAGTCATCAGCATCTGCCATGATTATATATTTCCCACGAGCAACTCGGAATCCAGCTAATAGCGCACTGCCATATCCTTTCAGCCCAACTTCGACAACTTTCGCATTTAAATCTTGGGCAATTTTCTGCGAGGAATCTGTGCTTCCATTGTCTACAACTACTATTTCTCCTGTAATTCCTAATAAACTAAATGATTTCTGAGCCTTGGTAATGCAAATGGCAATAGTTTCTGCTTCATTTAAGCATGGCAGCACAACAGAAACCTCAACGCCTTGATTCATACGCATAGGCTACTTGTCTAACTCTTTAAATTGAGTTTAAAACGGTTAATTAAGTACAATTAAATATAAAAATGCCACCAACTTATTCGATTAGACAACAACATCATGGAAAAGTTCAATAAAAAAGTTAAGCCTTCAATCTCTGAGCCAGATTTAAAATTACAGATACTACGCCAATACTAAAATTCTATACTACAAAACAACCTATTGAAGCTAAATATCTAAGATTTTTGAGAAGTTGGCGAAGATTTGGGTTTTTACTGTTTCACCAGCATGTAAACTAACCGCTATACGAGGAGACGTCGCATAGCCCGGTCTAGTGCGCCTCACTGCTAATGAGGTTAACCCCTAAGGGGTTTCGGAGGTTCAAATCCTCTCGTCTCCGCGGGTATCAATAAGGTCAATAGTGAATCCGGGGGAAATTTGCCAACGTATAAGGTAGCAATAGTGGGAGCAGGCCCTGCTGGCTACTTCACCGCGCAAGCTTTTCAAAAAGCACAGAGGAACAATCTTCTATTTTTGATTGACATGATTGAGAGATTGCCAACACCTTTGGGTTTAGTTAGAAGTGGTGTTGCACCCGATCACCCAAAAATAAAAACTGTATCAAAGGTATTTGAAAAGATTGCTAAGGAGCCGAACTTTAGATTGTTTGCTAATGTCGAATTAGGTAAAGATGTGTCAGTAAAAGATTTAAGAGATCAATACGACGTGGTAATTCTTGCAACTGGTGCTTCAAAGGGGCGAAAACTAGGAATTCCAGGAGAGGAGTTAAAAAACTCAATATCTGCTGCTGAGCTTGTTCCTTGGTATAACGCACATCCAGATTTTGTTAATGTTGAAGTAGATCTATCATCTGATACGGCTGTAGTAATTGGTGTTGGAAATGTGGCAATGGATGTTGCCCGCATACTTGCAATTGATCCAACCGAACTTGATCAAACCGATGTGGCAGAACATGCACTTGCAAAACTAAAGCAAAGCAATATTCGAACAGTAATAATGTGTGGCAGGCGCAGCCCAGAAGATGCCGCCTTTACCTCCCCCGAACTTCGCGATCTTTCAAAACTTGAAAATACAGATGTTTTTATAGATTTAAAACAAATTGAAGAGGCGATAAAGCATATTGAAGAGAAAGATGAGGTGGAGAAAGATTTGAGGAGCAAAGTTGAGGCAATTAAGGCTATTGCTGGACAAAAGAAAAAAGGAGTTGCAAGAAAACTTGAGATAAAGTTTTTATCCACTCCAATAGAGATTAAAGGCAATGGTAAAGTTGAAGAGATTGTATTTCAGAAGAATAAAGTTGAAAGTGGTAAAGTGGTTGCGAGCAATGAAACATTTTCAATTAAGACTGGAATAGTTATTACGGCAATTGGTTATGACTCAGTAGAATATCCTGGGGCAACTATTGAAAGTGGCCGGATAAGCAATATTGCAGGACATGTTGAACATAATGTTTATGTAGTAGGTTGGGCAAAGCGTGGGCCAACTGGGGTAATTGGCACAAACAAGAGTGATTCAGCAGATGTAGTTGATCTAATTATTGAAAATTTAAAAGTACCAAAGGCAAGTGAAGGGATTACTGCATTATTAAAATCAGGGCATGAGATAATTGATCAAACAGCATGGGAAAAGATAAATGCATCAGAGGTCATTTCAGGTGAAATCGCAGGAAAGCCACGAGTAAAAGAAGTGAATTGGAAGCGGATAATAAGTTTGGGTAGGACTTAACAAATTGCTAGACTTCCGATCGCTTAACACTTTGCGCCCGTAGCTCAACGGATAGAGCATCTGACTACGGATCAGAAGGTTCGGGGTTCGAATCCCTGCGGGCGCACCAGTACACTTGATAGTATTGTTTGATTGCAGAGAAATTAACTTTATTTATTGGAGATTAAATGAATCAGTCTAAAAAAAAATCTCAAAAGTCAGGCTTTTCTGAATTCATTATAATTATTGCGACGCTTGGAATGATTTTATCTGTCTTTCAACTTTATGTAAATAAACTGAATAATCAACAAAATTTGCTCGAAAGTCAAAGTGATATTGGACGCGCTGAATTTCTTAAAATATTCAGTGAAGGCCCAAAAAACTTTATTCCTAGTGACAAATACCATATGTGGCCAGGATGTAACGGTGGAGTTGATGAAAATGGAAATAATTTAAGTGAAAAGTTGAGTGATTATGAAAAGGGTTATTGCGATGGATATTCAATTGCAAGTGATGGTACTTGGGATTTAGAAACGTACCGTGGAGTTATTTATTCAAAGTACCCAACACTGGTCTCGTCACCAAATGACGGGTCAGAAATTTGTTCTCTAGCCACAGAGCCAAACGAATGGAAAGGTTCTGATGGATCTGAGAATTTCCACTGGTCTGAAATAAAATCAAAATCTGAATACATTTCTGGATGTAAGTTGGGAATTAATAGCGGATATTCTGACGGACAGCAAATACTCAAAACTAGAAATTCCTATGCTGAAGTTCCTCAAACGCCTATTCCCACAAGTGGCGATTCAGGTGGGGGAAAGACTGGCGGGTATTGGGTAAGCAAATGCCGATGGGTACAAATCCCTAATCCAGATTATGATCCAAGCAATCCTTCGATTAATTATCGACTTGCTAACCCACCATATTTAGCGCCGCAAAAAAAGTGCACAGACACTTATGTGCCTAATAAGTGATTTAGTATCTAAGTAGGCTTTCTGCAATACTTACCTCCGAAGGACAACGGATAGAGCAATTGACTTTCTGATTGGGCGTAAGCACAGTCGGAAAGATAGGCAAGTAAAGGTAAGTTTTAGGGAACTAAAAGCTCAGATTTACTGGCCAACTACGGATCAGAAGGTTCGGGGTTCGAATCCCTGCGGGCGCACTGCACGATTAAGCATTAAATTTCTAACCGTCTTATTCCTAATCAGAAGTAACTCACTGATCTAGTAATCAGTTAAGCCTTCTTGTAGCCAGTCGGACACTTCGGCTTTAACGCCCTTACTTTCTTGCTGAGTTTTCCTTTTGTGCAAATAATCGTTGTCTTTTTTGTGGCTGCTACTTTTTCTGCTGCAAGTTGGGCTCTAGTTTTTGTATAAGGCATTGTTTGAGTAGAGGGTTCTTGACGCGCACCGCCAAAACGAATCACAGCATCTCCAATAAATCCTGGAGGAGGAGTGTCCCCGGCTGACATTACGCACGGTTGCGCTGGCCGGCTGAACCTTGGTGAAGATATTTCAACATCAGGATTATTGGATGTTGGAACGTAAAATTTTGCAGACGCTGCTCCAACGGCATCGCAAGGTACTGACTGTCCCCAGTATTCAATAAAGTTGTTCCAATTAGATGCTTTCGCGATTCGGGAGTTGGTCCCGATAGAACCAATAACACTCTTCGCTCCTTTTGTTAAGTCTGAAATAGTGGCAATCCACCATTGAGGACCTCTTGCAGTGTCAACGCCAAATCTTATTTCATATTTGTTTCCAGCAATCAGTGTTATCGGTGTGCGGCACGAATACCCAATACCTTCGCCACTAAACGGCGTGCAGCCAGCACCCGCACCTGGGATCGCCCCCAGGCCATTCCAAATTGAGAAAATAGCTAAGTCAGAAATTGTTCCGTCAGCCAAAATTCCCTTGGATTGAATCCCGCCATATCCCCCATCTGGCACATTGTCCCAATGCCAACCAGCTTCCCAATATATCTGTGGCGAAACTTCGAGGGGTTGAATTATTTGAGAAATTGTCGAGTCAGCACTTAAGAGTGCCCCCGACCAATCTAAATAAGATGCACCCCACTGTTGCTGTGCGGCATTTGCTGGAGATAGTGTGGGAATAAGTAGGCTGAAAATTAAGATCAAGCTGTTTGTTGTCCGCTTCATACACTTACTCTATTCAATTAACTTTAGAAGATATTTCTAGACAAAAATTTTTCACTAGTTCAAAAAGTACTCTCTACAGGAATTCCATCTTGAAGGGGTCCTAATGGGTTCTTCAATATCACTAAGTGCAAAAATATCATTAGCCTCAACCGGATTTACTAGTTCTAAGTTTGCACGAGATAAGTGGATCATCATAGTTAACTCCCGTTCCTCAATGACCTCACCTTCAATATTTCCAAATTTATTCTCTTTGCCTTTCTTTACAAGGTAATCTATGTAAAAGTTAATTTGCAACTTCAATGATTCTTTTGGCATAGGAAGCTTTGACATTTGCATTGATTCCGAAACAAACTGAAGAAAATTTCGCATAGTATTTTTTGCGCAAACTTCTTTCCATCCAGTTAGCTTAGGTAGTACACCATTATCCTGAACAGGGATAGCAGTTGACTGACCTTTATCCCACTCGCGATTCTCATCGAAACTAACGGGTAATGCAATTTCTAGTGTATTCCAATCAGCATCAAAAATTAAACTAGGTTCGCCTTGAGAAAAATAAGGCAAAGCATAATCAACTTGCAAATAGTTAGATCTATCTAAATCGTAAGCAAGGAATCCTTCAAATTCTTCAATCAAGCTTTTTATGCTCTCGGCATATGAGTTTTGATTTGTAGTTGATTCAGTTGGCGTAGAGTTGCTAGAAGTACTACTTGAGCACGCTGCTAAAAGTAACATTGATAAAACTCCTATAGCCGTTTTTCCAAGTTTCATAATTGAATAGTATTACAAGTATATCCATTTAGATGCTCTAAATTTGCAATTCACTTTAGGAGATATTTTTGATCGGGGTGTATTAACAGGAGAGAAAACAAGTTAATCAACTGGGGTTGATTCTTACTACAGTGGTTAGCTCGTAGGTTTGTAATTGTGAAGTTAGGATTTAGGTCAACTAGTTATCAAACTAGCCAATTACAAGAATTACTACAGTACCCGGTGCAACTTGGGTACCAATATTAGGCAGCACTTGAATCACTTTACCGCGCTTATCCTTCGCTTTAATTTGTACTTTTAATTTTAAATTACTAAGAGTTTTTTGCGCTTGATTAAGGTCCATCCCTAATACATTTGGAACGGAAACTTTTTGAACTTGCTTTGGTTCAGTTTTAACTGTATCAGTGTGATTTTTTATTGTAGGTAGTTCCGATGAACCACTTGAGTTATTTGGAAGCCTTAAAACTATCTGATCTGATTTGCACACACCATATGCTGGAAATGTAACAATACGAGAAGTTTTGCTTACGCAAAAAACTACTTCATTGGCCTGGGCGGATCCTGAAAATGTAACACTAAGAACGAGAACCATAAAAAAAGTTGAAACCGCTTTTATCTTAATCATTCATTAAATTTACTCAATTTTAAATAGTTACGCAATACTTATCCTTGAAGGACAACGGATAGAGCAATTGACTTTCTGATTGGGCGTAAGCACAGTCGGAAAGATAGGCAAGTAAAAGTGAGTTTTAGGGAACTAAAAGCTCAGATTTACTGGCCAACTACGGATCAGAAGGTTCGGGGTTCGAATCCCTGCGGGCGCACAATTACACGCACAAATTGCTGCTGCTGTCACCGCAATTTCTAGTGACTTCATAAAGTGGTCTAAAAGTAGTCCAGTAGTTTTTACCAGGCGCTCTTAATCCTTTCTGCATAATCATTTGATAATTGCGATCATCCTCAGATTTAGGGTGGGTGTAAATCCTTAATATCGCGCGCGTTTCATCTCCGGGCTCTTTTGCCAACTAATAGAAAGGATTACCTACTCTTAGAAGTTCAGTGGTGCGGTTATGGCGTTAGGCGTGGAATGGGCGCTTAGGTAATCCCAATTCCTTCACGAATTTCTCAAATATCTGAGAAGTTTAGTCGGATAAATAGGCGTGAGGTCTGCCCTAATGCAGACATACCAAGATAGCAACTTTTGGTAAAAAAAGAAAAGCTTTCGGGTAGGAAAACTCTCCGATGATTTAATCCAGTAAACTCCCTTACTATTTAAAGCAAGCGTAAATTGTAACGGCATTGCACATTCTTGTTTTGGTGCATTATTTACGTCCAAGATTTATGTGCATAGCCCAATTAAATCAAATAAAAATCTAGAATCTTGCTAAAGTACTGTCCACCACGTGGTATCAACATGGTCAAAAAATTTAGTGTTCAAGAAGGTTGCATCCTCCAGTTGATTATTGACTAAAGAACCTTTTCTTATCAAAGTGAATCCTATACTTTCTAAATACTTTTTAATTTCAATAGAAGTAGGAGCTTCGTGGTATTGGTTGAAAGTGTTAATCTCACAACTCAAATAAACAACTCTTGATTTTAACTCCTCTGACCCTGATTTTATTATAGATAAATCTGAACCTTGTGCATCGATTTTTATACCACTAATTAAAGGGAACCTACTTTTTGGTATCGAGGCTATTATTTTATCGAGGGTTACTCCATTAACTGATACCACTCTGCTTTTTCGATATTTGGTGTCGGATAAGAAATTAGAAGTTGGAGTTAGTGTTGAGCTTGTCCCTATATCTCCGGCCATTTCATTTAGCAATACCTGGTTATTACTGCCGACTGCAACGTTAAACACAGAGCACCGGGCGTTAGGAAGTGTAACTCGATAGCCTCTTTGGATCACACTCATACCATTCTGGGCTAGTCTTCTACATGCTGTAGGTGATGCCTCTAACGCCAAAACAAACGACTCTGGCCGGTGAATAAGCCATAAACACGAATTAGGTGCAGAATAACTAAGCCCAATGTCTATAAAGACCTCACTTACATTTTCTGGGATAGGAATGTACTCAAGTGCACTATATGGATATGTCTTCGGGAATGGATGTCGTCGATTAGAGGGAAAAAAAGCTTTCAAAACTTCGAGTTCTCGATTAAGAATGAAACGAATTTTTGAGTAAAACTTCCGAAGACGTTCATAATAAATACCTTTACGTTTGTTTCGCCAGAATACCCAGATAGCGACTAATGGTAAAAAGAGAGGAAAGCTAGCAGGTAGGAAAACTCTCCAATAATGTAATCCAGTTTTAAAGCCTCGCCTAGCGAGTAAGTGAGCTAAAAAAAAATACGCTATGAGACTTAATGCGGTAACCATCGGTAGAGCCTACCCACTCGCGGTTTTTAATTAGTTCTCGAAACTCCTGTCCTTTAAGCCCAATTTCTACCTGATCAAGCGAAAATTGTCATAGATCAATCCGAAAAAGCTTGAACAATTTGAATAAGTGCGCATCAATATTTCAGAGCCTGTATCTAACTTTGCATAGAAAACAACGAGCAAAGGCGTAACTGTTTCAGTTGTTTTTTTAAAAGATTAGCCCTAGTATCCGTCTGTGCTTTTACTAGAAAACCAATTGAATAATTCAGCGCTGATAAAACGCTTGAAACCTTTTGTTCCAGATATTTTCATAGTTTTCTTTTGGTATCTAGTTTTTTTCCCAGGCAATAGAATGTCCGTGGATTCTGCATCAACTTTGGATGCAATCCAGCAAGGTGAATCAACATCCGTTGGAACTGCAATTTATTTCAGATATTTACAAATATTTAGTTTAAATGGTGAAGCACTTTTCTTCCTCAGCTTGATAAATATTCTAACTTTTTACTTTGCTTCTAGGTTTTTTTGTTTGAAAATGTTTGATAATCAACCAAATAGAATTTTATTCTTCAGAATTTTTCTGATCAGCCCTTTTTTTGGTTTTTTTGGGGGGATGATTCAACATGAGTTGCAGTTCGTGTCAGGGTGCTTGATTTTATTAGCTCTATTGAAGAGAGTGAAATTCTCTGGATTGAAACGCACTGTAAACCTGAGCAGCATAGGGATTGCTTGCCTTGGCATGTTACTAGCGAACTGTAGGTGGGATGGAATTGTAATCTCACTCTTGTTTGTATTTATGTTTGTACCTAAAAAGTTGTTATTAAAAGTAGTGATTTCCTCAACTTTTTTAATTCTAGTTTTATCTCAAAGCACGTTGCTAAAGGTAGATAAAATGCCTTCTGCGTTCAAGTTTGCACCTTTGATCGGTGATATTAAATGTATCTCTTCAGATCCTCTAGTGAGACTGAGTGCTAGAGATTTAGGTTTTTTGAATAACCTTGCCGGCGACAATTTTAGTAAATTATTTGAACCCACAGCTTGCAGTTTAGCCGATCACGGTTTTTTTGTTTTTGAATCTTTTCAATATTCAGATGTGGAATTTATGAAGGGGTACTTCAGTATTGCTCTAAAAAATCCTATGCTCATTCTCAATGCTCATATAGAGCGGGGTAGGCAAGTTCTTCCACCTATTCTATTTCGGTCTCCGCCTAATATGTTTGACTTTGTAAATGATGAGACACAATTTCCGTCAAACAAACGACCCGGGATTTTAAGCACACTTAAACTAACAGAACCTAATAATTCTTTTCAAGAATTACAAGGCATTCTTCAGTCAGTACTTAATCTACCAGCTTACCTTATTAATCAAAGAAGTAGTGTCTTTGGATGGGGAGGGCTATGGGTTTTCATAGTGTTAACTTTAAATTGGTTTTCTACGCAGTTCGTTTCGCGAAAACAAATCATAATTATTCTTTCGCACTTGACTTTTCTTTTCCTAACAGTTCCATCAATTGATGCAAGATATATATTCTTAGAAATGTACTTAGGAGTATTGATAATTCCACACCAAATTAGCACTTTAAGGGCCAAGATTAGAAATTTGTGAGTAATTCGAGAATACGATTGATATCTTGCCAAATATAGATAGCCAATTAAACAATATCTTAAAGAGCGAACATATTTGAACAACAATTTTATGCATTATTATATGAGTATCCGGACTATGACCTGGTTCCAACTAAAAATTAAATTTTACTGCTGATTTATCAAACTAGACAGAAATTGTTTGTAGAGGAATGAGAATTCTTAAAAATCTAGAGAATTTTTCAATATCTTATTAATTCAAATTTCTTGAAACGCAATAACGAATAGATATGAGTACTTTATAAAACTATTTCACCATGATAGTTTTTTTACCGAACAGGAATTTCCTAACTTGCAGATTCAATTTGTTTGGTGGCGGTCTATTTTGCGAGAAATCTAAGAAGTCGCAGAATACACTTCATTATAGAAGTTTGAATTTTTGCTTAGTACTATAAACCATTCAGACACGCTAAGTGTAAGACATAGTTAAAGCAATTCAAAAAATTAATTCCTTGTGAGCGTACCTTAAATTAATAAGTTACTTAAACTCGCATATGTATTTGTGATTCGAGACTTAAATTTCTCGATCATGATATTTGATGCTAGTGTCAAAAACAAAATCAAAAGTTTTAATTTTTAACATTTACTGGGTTGGTCTTTGAATTTTTCAATATTTTGTTCTAAATTGTGAATCAGATTCGGTACTTTACCTAAGTTAAGATTTGAAACTTCTTTGACTAAGTACCAAGAATTTAGCTTTGGGATGAAAAATTTAGGAGTAATTATGATTCCATTGTTATTATAAATTGCACCAATAAAACTGAAGGAAGACTTACCCATAATGAATACATCTGCTCTAGAGATCAATTTCCATGCTTCAATTGCGTCTATACCGCTTACAATTCTTAGGTTTTTAAATTTCTTAAATTCATCTAATACATCTAACGTTGGCGTTGCCATAAACTGACCGCCTATCTTAACTCCTGCGGCCTTCCAATATTCAACAGTTTGCTTATTTGAACCAGAAGGTATCTCCCAAAACGCACTTTCATTTATATCGGTATGTAGAACTATTTCGAAATCTATCGAATTACTTTTTAATATTTCTGAAAGTTGATCAAGAATCCTCAAGTACCAACTATCCTCAGTGTATCTTTCTTTTTGTACCGATCTGCTTGCTCTAGTTCGAAACAAATGCAAATGAATGGAAAATATTTTATTTGATTGTCTGTCGTCAGCAAATGGCATTATATGTTTAACTTTTAAGTAACTATTCGGGATTTTACTTATCAAAGGGTATGGATCAACAATGACAAAAACATAATTCTTTTTAGTGATTTTATGCCAAAATTTATATGACAAAAAAAATAAGCGATAAAATATAAAATGTAATGTACCTACATTTAAAAAAACACTTAGCCTTCTGAATTTAAAATTTATTCTGTACTCATTTTCAATCTTTTTAGTGCTAAGAAAACCTAAGGATTCGTTCAGCTTTATTTTGTATTGCAACATCTTTTCATGAGTACTTATTCCATCGCCTGGGTTGAAATCAATTTCCAAGATTTGCGAATGCAGGTAGCCAATTTTTAGTTTTTTTGCAAGTGAATAGATGGCAAATATTCGTTGCACTTGTGCCCCAGAACCATCTTGACTTGCGAGATTATCATAAGTTAGGTAAACACCCATGTCCTTGAGTGTATCTGTATTTATGTTAAAATTGGCCGATGAACGATTTGAAAATAGGAGTTGTAGGTTTAGGAAAACTCGGTTTACCCTTAGCCGCAGTATTTGCTAATTCCCAATTTTCAGTAACTGGAATCGATACAGATTCAGATCACGTTAGTATGCTTAAGTTAAAACAATTTAATTCTACTGAACCAGAGCTTAACAACTATCTACAAAAAAATGAATCACGTTTGAATTTTTCAACAAACTTTAACGAGCTTAAAAATATAGATGTAATATATTTGATTGTTCCAACACCCTCTAATGAATCTGGGTATTTTATAAACGATTATTTACTAGACGCAATCAAGGAAATTGGAAAAGTATGGGCAAAAGCTACACACGTACGCACATTAGTAATTGTATCTACTGTGATGCCTGGCATGACTACAAATTATCTAATCCCAGCACTTGAATCTGCAACAGGTGAGAAAATTGGCTCAAACCTTCAAGTTGTTTATTCACCAGAATTTATTGCAATTGGTTCTGTAATTAAAGATTTACATGAGCCCGATTTATTACTTATCGGTACAAATAGTGTAGAATCTGCAAACGAACACAAATTTATCATGAACACCATAATCAAATCAAAAGTAGTAACAAGGTTTTTAAATTTTGAAGAAGCCGAACTTGTCAAACTTTTGATAAATAATTTTATTACTACTAAAATAACTTTTGCAAATCAAATTTCGGAATTTACGGATCTCGTTCCCGGTACAAGCGCAAGTAAAATTGCGGAAGCAATTGGTAACGACACGAGAATAGGCCAAAAATATTTGAAGCCAGGTTTAGGTTTTGGAGGCCCATGTTTCCCCCGCGACACAAGGGCTCTAGTGGCTTTTGCGGTAGCAAATAATTGGAATTCAGAATTAGCATTAGCTGTCGAGAAAATCAACTTGAGACAACCTAAGTTAATGCTCGACAGAATCATTGGCAGCAATAAAAATATTAAGCAAGTAGGCATTTATGGCCTGGCCTATAAAGCAGGGGCGTCCATTCTGGAGGAAAGTCAGGCAGTCGAACTAATCAACAATATCGCGAATATGGATATGGAAGTTTTCGCGTATGATCCCCTGATAAAAATTAAACCAGATAGCTTAAATACAAAAATAAATTTTGTTAGCGATACAACAGACCTTCAAAGTGTTGATTTGCTAATATGTACACAATCAATTGCGTTCACAGATGAACCCCAATTGCAAGGAATTAAAAAATATTTTACTTTCTAATTCAATTTTGTTGATAAATAAAGATATTTTTTCTATTTTGATAAAAAAGTCTAATATTAAAATAAGTTGGATCACCTACCAAAATTTCATGGTTGTATAATTTTTTTAAAACCAAAAGAAGGATTATATTAATTTTAATAAAACCTTTGCTAAACATATAAATGTTTAAAAAGAAAATACTATTTTTACTTGATTCGTAATTTAGATCAACTTCTGCGGTCACATAAGAAACATATTTAAGATATCTTGAACATCCAATCAAGATTTCAAAATCCATTCCCTGAGCATCAATCTTTAAATGGTCTATATATTTAAATTTGTCAAAAGGGAAAAACAAAAAAAAATCTGCAAGCGTATAAACAGGAACATACTCACACTCTGTGTTCTTGAGCTGCTTAGGAGTAAGCAAGCTTGAACATCCAGGATCATCATCAGTTATATACATTTTCAAATTTTCTGTACTAATATTAGATGAAAGTGCAACGGGAATAACAAAGACAGACTTTCCAAGTTTAAGAGGATTTAATTTAATTGGCCAAGAAGAAGTGTAAGTTTTTATCATTTCTCGATTCCTACTAATGGGTTCAAAGCCAAAAACTACTAAATTTTCATTATGTTCAGTCCAAATTTCTGATTGTGGCGCGTTGCCAGACAACCCAACATCAATCTTTATGCTTGTGACCGATTCTGACAAGTTAATTTTTGCATTTTTCAGAAGTAGACCAGAACTAAGAATATGAGTTTCCACGAAATCATAATAGCATCAAATCATGTATCTAAATCGATATAAACGGGCAAAATATGGAACATGCAACACATTGAAACTTTGTAGTTTACCTCCAAAAAAAGAAACTCTTTGTATCGATTCAATATTAAAAAGTGAGTTAAATCTATTATACTGTCCCATATGATTATATCTAGTTCAAATTTCATAAAAATCAAAATAAATATCAAAGCTCTAGTTAAAAATATGGTTGCAAAGAAATTAGCTAAGATTATTTTTCTAGAATCACTAATAAAATACTCAAATGGTATTGGGTATGTTGCACCGCTCGAGACCGAAGTACAGTTTTTAGTAAATACAAATTCGAACGCATTTATTTTGTTTGATATTGGAGCAAATGTTGGAGACTATTCAAAAAAAGTTTCTGAAAAATATCCCGAAAGTACGATCTATAGTTTTGAGCCTTCAAAATATACTTTCGAATTACTAGCAAATAATGTTAAGCAGAATAAGAGAATAAAGCCAGTTAACGTAGGATTTGGCGAATACGAGGAAAAAAAGACCCTTTATTCAAATACAAATGGCAGTGGGATGGCAAGCTTATACAATAGAGATTTAAAGAATATAGGCATCGAATTCAATCAGAGTGAAATTGCCGAAATAGCAAGTCTTGATAATTGGGTTAAATTGAACAAAGTTATTCCAGATTACATAAAAATTGATGTAGAAGGATCTGAATTTTCTGTATTAAAAGGTGGTGTAAAGACTTTGCGGAACGTGAAAGCAGTGCAATTTGAATTCGGAGGCACGGCAATTGATGCAAGAACGTTTTTTAAAGATTACTGGAATTTCTTTAGCCGGATGAATTTTTCTATCTATCGTTACACCCCTGACGGACTTATGCAGATTACAAATTATTCGGAAAAAGAAGAGCGTTTTGAATACATGAATTATCTTGCCGTTTCTAATAATCTTGAACATCGATGAATTCGTTATATAATTATTTATGAAAAAAATACTTAAAAATCTCAATGTGTACAAAGAACTTGAGTACCGTTCAATACTTGCTGCGGATTTGGAAAGACAAACTTCCATCATAGAACGTTTAACAGAATTACCGATCGAACCACAATACATAATTGCTTTGATTAAATTGGTTAAAAATTCTTATTCTCAATTAGGACAAGACCTAATCATAGCCTTGCTCGAAAATTTTAAACAAAACGGAATTTTTGTAGAAATAGGAGCAAATGACGGCATAAACTGTTCTAATACCAAGCTTTTAGAGGATAATTACAATTGGCTAGGGATATTGAGTGAGCCAAATCCGAAATATAGTAAAACTCTAAGTAACCGAAAATGCTCTCATAATTTCAAAATAGTACACAGCAATTCCGAAGAAACTTTATACATTAATGATTTGTCCTCATTGTCATATGTTTCAGGTATAAAAATGGGTAAAAAAGGATGTTATGTCTCAACAATTACGCTCGATGATCTCCTAAATGAGTATTTTGATGCTAGTAATGTTGAAATAGATTTTGTATCAATCGACACAGAAGGTCACGAAGTAGAAATTTTATCTAAATTTCCTTTTAGTAAATGGAATATTAGTTATTTTATTGTCGAGCACAATTTTGAGTTAGAGAAATCTATCGATAACATTATGTATAACTCAGGGTATACTCGTTTTCTCGAAAAATGGTCCAAATTTGATTCTTATTACTGTCATCCATCAAAAATAAACACACTCAAAAATCTTAATTTGTTCAATTAAGGCAGATAACATCTTTGTTGCCATTATTGAACTGAGCATAATTCTTGGTGTTAATTTACCCTGTAGTAGATAAGGTTCAAATCACAGGCTACTCAAGGAATCACAAAAAATATTCAAGTAACTCTCAATTTTACTGATAGTAAAAGGATAATTTAAAGGAAAAAAATCAGAAGAATTCATTTTCAATCTTAACCCAAGATTCTGGAATATCACGAAAACCAATCAAAGTTTTGTGTGGTTTATGAGGGATTATACATAGCTGAACTACTGAACTTAACTTACAAGCCCAAAGAGAAAATCCAGAATTTGCAGTTATAACAACCAGGGAGTTTCTAATAATTTCAAATGACTCTAAAGGTGATTTAACATCCAACCCATCATAAAATCCATGACTTATTTTTATCAAGTTTGGATATAAACGATTTGCTAACATTTCATTGTCGCTAAGAATCTTGATCTCAATTCCCGGGTACCTGTCTTGTACAAATTCAATAGCCTTTAAATAGTAAGACTCAGATAAAACTCCGAAAACTTCTTGACCGGGTGTATCATAATCTCCAACGCGTAGATGAACCGTGCATCTAGAAATGTTTTCAATGCCTTTTAAGGACCGTAAGTTTGTAAGACCATATCCAAAGTGAGTAAAAGAAATTAATGACTCTACATCCGACACCTTTTTCCTAGCTCTATCAAAAAACCTAAATGATTGGAAAAACCCATCGAGTACTAGATTTCTCTTAATGTTTATTCCTAAACGAATCAAATTTAAATCACAAAGATTGTGGTATCGGCAAGAATCTAGATGGATCAAAGACCCATCTTCGAATTTACCACCAAAAAATTTATATATACCGTAAGGAACTTCACCAAGTTTTCTAATTTTACCGATCAATTTTGCGTTTCTAGGTTTATCTATTATCGAGGTGTAAATTCTCTTCCCACCATTATATTCAACAAATTTTGGTATAGAAGATTTTAAAACTTTAGGATGCAAGTGCAATTCATTTGCGGTACCGAAGTTAAATACAATTTCCGAATAATTGTATTCCATTGCATAGTACAAACCTGCAAAATAACAGTTGAGCTGATTGCCTAAGCCACCGACAAGTTCAACTCTCATTTTTCCACGCACATTGCCATAATACCATTCTTACTGCAGTAATCTTGGTTGGTGGTAAACATCTGTATACAATTCAAAATAAAAAGTTGATAACTGATTCGATCGCGAAAATTTGTAATTCAAATCATGTAATGCTAAAAATTGCTAACTAATCAAGCCAAACCGATTTTACTCTTTTCCAATTAGACGGTAGATCAAAAGTTTTATCCCCGTTTTTAGAAAGTTCTAAGGGAGCAATAACATTTTCAACGGCACCGATTTTGCCAGCTAAAATACTGAAAGTTGAATTACTACATATCAAAATCTTTGCCTTTGAAAATAACAACATAGTTTCCGAAGGCAATATTTTTGAGTCATCTATATAGACCAATTTATATGGCGCATAGTTGATACATTCTGTTAATCTTTTTGCCTCGGTTAGATCGTTAGAAAAAATCCAAACAATCTTCGAATTTACATTATCCTGGCCTAAGATCGCCAATGCATTTGATAAAAAATCAGGGCTTAAAGCACCCCAACCATGCTCCCATCTATTGTTTATTTTTCCAAGTCGGTAGTGGAAAACAATTGGATTTTGGGTAGCAAGATTATTATCTAATTCGCGATATTTCACGCTTTCTAATTTAAGTCTAAATTTGAAACTATCATCCCAAAATACAAAATTTTGCCAAAAACCCGAAATAATTATAAATCTAGGGTTTCGCTGCAGGATAATTCTATTTATCTCATCAATGTGATTTTCGCTGAAATCTTCATTCAACATCAAAGTCAAAGATTGCCGATAGTTATTAAATATTAATAACCATTTTTGCAACCAGAAGTATATTTTATTTGCCAGCGGATTAAATTTGAAAAATTGAACATTATCCGGAAGTACAAAGTCCTCAATTGTAGATTTACCGCTAGAATGATTTCTATCTATATTCGTTTTATTAATTCGAATTACTCTATTGTTAATGGCTGCAATAGACTTGGCGGCTTCAAATAGAAAAATTTGATTGCCAATCCCACCCGCCAGATCAACAATCACGATTCTCTTCACTTCTTAAGCCTATCAAATAGAAAACCCGCACAGTTCAGTTTCGAATCCTCAAGCAAAAACTATAAATACAATACAATTAGAGAATGAATCTTGTGTTTGCTCATTTTGGATCTCCTATTCCAAAGCATTTGCTTTTCAATTTAGAAAGAGCTACTCTACTTTTCCCAAGCCATAAGATTTTCTTGATTACAGACTTAGAATTAAAAAGTTTTGAGATAAAAAATGTGGTTATTTATAAATACTCATATACTAAAGATTGGTGGTTACTTGACAACCAATTAAAACACTCCAAAGATTTCCGTAATAATTTCTGGTTTACGTCAAGTGCAAGATTTATTGCACTTGCAGATTTTTCCATTTTTGCAGATGATGAATTTTTACACATAGAGTCAGACGTTATAATTGCAGAGGATTTTCCGTTTAGTAAACTATCAACTTCGAATTATGATTTTATGTTTCCAATTGTTAGTGACTTTAATGCAATCGCCAGCTGTTTGTACATTAGAAATTCAGAGTCTGCTAAGTATTTGGCAAATTTGACACTATCAGAATCACAAAAGAATAATCTCACAACAGACATGTATATTCTAAGTGAGTTAAGCAAAAAACATAACGTAAAGTTTGCCCCCCTTCCCACAGCACCATCAATATATTATTCAAATACGAAGTTAAATACAAAATTTTTAAAAATGTCCGATCTCTCATTAACGGATTTTGAAGGAGTTTTTGATGGGGCTGATATTGGTAGGTACCTTTTTGGCGATGATCCAAGAAATAAAAAGGGTATCTCGATTCTAAGAGAGAATGACACCCGAACATACTTAGATGCAAGAAAATTGGATTTAGTTACAAGACCCGAACGAGAATTCCCCTACATTCGACACTCCCTTTCTGATTCTCTTATCCCAGTCTTTTCACTTCATATACATAGTAAAAATCCCAATATATTTAAAGTCGATAAGAGCAAGAAAATAATAGATCGTTATGTGCTTAGCTCTAAGGCTAAGTCGAAAAAAGTCTTTATTTTCAGAATTTTTATAAATAGTGCTATTAATGCGTTGAAACGCAGATTAAATAATCTTATATCTGGTGAGTAAGATTGTTTTCTGGAATGATATGATTTCTAAGTGTTATAAGTAGAATTATGCAGTTAACCGTTAGGATTTAATTGAAAAAATCTGTTGTAATTTTCGCAAACTCTAGATCAGAGCTTCTAATTAGTTGTATAGAAAGTGTTTTGAATTCATACGGGAGCGATAATTGGAAAAAAATTATTGTTTTGCAGCTTGGTTACCAAGATGTCGAAAATATCGTGACAAGTTATGAACAAAATTTTGATTTAATACTTAGAGTAAAGAAACAGTTTGACGTCACTTTAGGAAATATTAACCATAACAGAATTATGGGAACATCGATATGCTTTGACTTACTGGATTCTGATGTGGTTCTCGGTATTGAGGAAGACACAACTATTGGTTACGACTCACTGTTTTTCATTAGCCAAATGTGCGAATACTATAAATCAGATAAAGCTTTCCGTGGCGTTAATCTAGGATCATTCGAGCCTAATTCGGAAGATAACCGATATACCTACAGCATCCTTCGGTTTGGCCTACATGGGCAAGCTGGCGCCATAACAAGAAAAACCTGGGATCGATTTTCCGTACCAGAACTTTTAGAGGACATATGTAACATTGGTTGGGATTCAAGAATTGAAAGTTATCTTAAGACAGGCTTCTTGGCGACTCCGAATTCGAGCAGACTATTGGATCGCGGGTGGGGGGGGACACATCAATCAACCGATCCTAATTCTCCTTATTTTGCCAACCAGCGAAGTAGCTGGGTCGGCACAGACCCTCTGCCAATACGCAAATTTAAAAGAAAAAATATAAAACATTCATGGCGAAAAGATGCTAGAAATTATAAAAGATATGAATCATTTGTTTACTATTTAAAAGATAATAAATACACTTACGGTATTTTTAAATATATTCGAAAATCACTAAGAAAAAATAAAATTTTGTACAGTGTAGTAATCTATTTAAAAAATATTTACAAAAGATAATTTGTTTTAAGCTCCCTATTTAAATATTGGGTTCTAATAATTTTGTGAACACATTTAACTTATTCACTAAACTCATGCTAAACTATGTAAATGTTTATTCCCATTATTGAGCTTGTAGAAAATTACAATATCAGTCCAAAAAACATCATGCATGTTGGCGCACATCTTGCCGAGGAATCACGATCTTATGATGAATATTTTAATGTCCCAGTCTTATGGATTGAAGCTCAGCCACAACTTTGTTCAGAACTAAAAAAAAGACTTAATCCTCAAAAAAATACAATTGTCGAGGCGTGTGTACTAGACAAAGATGATGAAATTGTATTATTTAATTTTTCTTCAAATTCACAATCATCGAGTGTCTTAAATTTTGGAACTCATTCAAGAAATTATCCTGATGTTATAGTGACTGAACGAACGGCCGTTAAGACTAAAAGGTTAGATACGATACTTCACGGGAGAGAAACACCAGATTTTATTAATTTAGATATACAAGGCGTTGAACTCAAGGCACTAAAGAGTTTGGGGAGTTTGATCAATAGAGTAGACGCCGTATATACGGAGGTTAATAAGAGAGAAGTTTATGAAAAATGCGATTTGCTTGAGGATATTGATTATTTTTTGATGCAGAACGGTTTTAGAAGAATTGCTACTAGATGGGAACTCAGCGCAGGTTGGGGTGATGCTTTATACGTGAGCGAAAATGTGAAACGTAGAAGTTTTAGACAATACCTAAGGAGCCAAAAGCAGGTAGGTAAGTTTTATGCACCTCAAATTAAATCAAATATTAAGCAAACGATTGAGAAAAAAGTGGTATTTTTTAAAAATATAAAATCATTCAAACCTTAAATCAAATCAAATATTACTTGCATACCAACTCACTATTTCCCCAATACTATTCTTCATATTATGTTTTGGGGTCCAACCAGTTTCTGATGTGATCAAATGAGCATCCATAAATTGCCGTACAATTTCTAAAGAAGGTTCATCAATTACTTTATGTTTAACAGAGGTTCCAATTTTACTTTGAATTAAATTAAATAAATCTAAAGTCGTATAAGCATCACCAGATGAAATGTTAAACGCACCCTTTGAATTATTTGACTCAGCATAATCTAATAGTTTGATGTATGCATCTACAGCATCTTCGACATGTATATATTCTCGATAATCTTTCCCACCATTTCTAATCACAAACTCATTTTTTCTAATATGTGAATAAACAATGCCAGGTATCAGGCGCTGACGGTTATAGTCCCCAATCCCATAAATATTGCATGCGCGAGTAACAATTATCGGTAGATTGTAAGATTTTCGATAAGAACTTGATATCAAATCTGTAGATGACTTTGAAGCATCATATGGGTATATTCCATTTAATGGATGGTTTTCTAAGTATTTTTCGCCAACTAACTCCCCATAGGCCTTATCACTGCTAGCTACAATAATTGCTTTACATTTGGCATACTCTCGTAAACTTTCGAGAATATTCAATGTTCCAACAATATTGTTATAAAAAGTTGGATATGGATATTTTAACGAGTCATATGCTTGTGTCTGGGCAGCGAGATGGACAAAGTGCGTCGGGTCAGTTTTTTGGATGAAATATTCAATATCTTTTTTATCAGATATATCCCCATAAACCTTAGTTACGCTGGAGTCTAGAATACTTTTGGAATTCTCATCTTTGATTAATGCATTTACTTCGTGTCCCATAGAAATCAACTTGTTGACTAGATTAGAACCTAAAAGTCCAGTTGCCCCAGTTATGGCAAATCGTTTTTCCATTCGTCTAATTTACTACATTTGCGTGAGATTTGCTATCCTAATCAAACGAGAAAAATAATAGTTGAATCGCTCTCATCTTTCGTTGTGTACTCATAAATTCCCTATTTGGGCTTTGATTTATCAAGCATGTTTGATCCAAAGCCGATTTTCAATATAAATACTTGATGTTTTGATAATCTTAAGCGGTGGTAATACATGTGAACGATATGAAAACTCTTTCAATGCAAAATAACGCCCGTGATATTTTTGATAAAACATGGGCAATGACTTCAGGTACAGAAATAACACCCAATCTTCTACAAGCAATGGTGCACAGCGGCTCATATCTTTCTGGTGCATTCATTGATGGAAAATGTGTGGGAGCTGCCTTTGCATTTCCAGCAACTAATGGTGGTTTACACCTTCATTCACATATGACTGCTGTGTTAGACGAGTACCGGGATCAAGGTGTAGGTTATGCATTAAAGCTTGATCAGTGGCATTGGGCAAAAAAGAATAATTTCTCAGAAATTTCTTGGACCTTTGACCCTTTAGTAAGCCGAAATGCCAAGTTAAATTTGATAAAGCTTGGCGTTAATATCTCTTCATATCACCCAAATTTTTATGGTGATATGCCAGATGCATTAAATGCAGGGGACGAATCAGATCGCTTAATGGTTAGCTGGAAAGTGGTTGGGGAAAATCCAGTACAACGTGAATTGGTTTTGACCCCAAAACCAAATGATATTTTGATTCAAATACCAGCAGATATTGTGGCAATTAGGTCAAGTGATAGAGAAGAAAATCTACACTGGCGAAGAAAAGTTCGTGAGCAATTCCAACAGGCGTTTAAGCAAGGTGGGCAAGTAGTTGGTTTTTCAGCAAATAGTGAATATGTTGTGCGGATATGAAAATAAAGGAGATTGAACTAAGAACAATCCACCTGCCGTTAGTTCGTCCATTTAGAACCTCATTTGGCACCCAAACCTCCCGCGAGGTATTAATTGTTAAGGTCACAAATGAGAATGGGACTTCAGGGTGGGCCGAGTGTGTGGCAATGTCAGAACCACTTTATTCACCAGAGTATGTGGCAGGTTGTATTGATTTGATTAAAAGATTTTTAGTTCCAGCTCTAAAGGCAAAGCCTGAGATAAATGCTGAGGATGTGGCAAATGTTTTAAAACCATTTTTGGCAGGTCAGATGGCAAAGGCATCCCTTGAAACAGCTATTTTGGATGCACAATTGAAGGATGAAAAAGTTTCACTCGCTTCATACCTTGGCGCTACTAAAAGTAAGGTGGAGTGTGGTGTATCAGTTGGTATTGCAAACAATCTAGAGGCGCTAGGGGATGAGGTTAAATCCTATGTTGATGCAGGGTATCGACGAATCAAGTTAAAGATAGAGCCAGGTTGGGATATTGAAGCAGTTAAATACATAAGAAATTTGTATCCAGATATTCCATTACAGGTTGATGCTAACCAGGCGTATTCAAGAAATGACGGAAAGCATTTAGCACGATTAGATGAGTTTAATTTGCTGTTGATTGAACAACCACTAGATGAGCATGACATCTTGGGGCACGCACTGCTGGCTAAAGAGGTTAAGACACCCATCTGTCTTGATGAATCAATTATTTCACTTCAATCAGCTGAGGATGCCTTAGCACTTAAAGCAACCACAATTATTAATATCAAACCAGGAAGAGTTGGTGGTTACTTAGAGTCGGTAAAGATTCATGATTTGTGTGTTAAAAGTAAGATTCCAGTTTGGTGTGGTGGGATGTTAGAGACAGGTATTGGTAGAGCTGCAAACTTAGCCCTTGCTGCATTGCCTGGTTTTACTTTGCCAGGGGATACCTCAGCATCTGCCCGTTACTTTAAGCAAGATATAACAACACCATTTGTAATGGAGGATGGCTATTTAACAGTTCCAAACAAACCTGGAATCGGTGTTGAACCTGATATGGATTTTCTAGAATCAATTACAAGATCTAAAGAGATAATTAGGTAA
>Ga0315906_10002512_pt1 | contig 25476 bp, 24 predicted proteins | sample LakEriMetagenome_4_FD_203526 | JGI IMG/M metagenome (GOLD analysis project Ga0315906, IMG submission 203526) | Freshwater fungal communities from buoy surface, Lake Erie, Ohio, United States - Buoy 2 MA122 | ecosystem: Environmental > Aquatic > Freshwater > Lake > Lake biofilm | place: USA...
CTCAAAGCCCTCGATGTGCACCCGGGTCTGAAACCACGGCGGGTGGCCCCACCTCTCCCAAGCTACAGCCGTCACGGCTGCAGTGTTCTCACGTGATACCGGCCACACTCAAACTCCGCAGGCGTGGGCAAGCCCGAGGGTTGCACCCCCATTGCAGGTCCAGCCGCTGCCACGTTGCGTGCTTTGAACCCGCTTAATACACCAAAGACCCACAATCTTTCGGCGGCCATGGCCGTGCCGGATTCATGCTGGACAGGACATGCGTATTGAACGCACAGCAAACCGACGGCTGCGAAGACCAGTCCGGTGCCGCTGGAAACGCTGCGGACAAGCGTCGGGTAACTATTGCCGGCGCGCTCACGCTGGCCACCCTCGGGGTGGCAGGTAACTTCTTCGCCCTGCCGCTGTTTTTTGGTGCCAACCTGATCTTCGGCTCGATCGCGGTGTTCGTCGCGATTCGGCTGTTCGGTGGCATCGTGGGCGTTCTGGTGGCGATCCCCGGCGCGCTGTGCACGATCGCGCTGTGGGGACTGCCCGGCCCGCCCGGCGTATTTCTGGCTGAAGCCATCTTTGTGGCAATGACCGTTCGCAGGCTGCGATATCTGGTTATAGCCGATGCGCTGTTCTGGATTTTGCTGGGCGGCATCTTGATCGGGTTTGGCATCGGTGCGTTTGGTGTGGCTACTGAGCTGGCCGTCCCCACACTGTTGGCAAATGGCGTACTGAACGCCTCGATCGCCAGTGCCATCGTGATGGGCCTGGCCGCGTTCGCAAAACGCCGACCGCTGGCTCAAGCTGGCGATGCGGCAGAGCGGGTGGCTGGGCCCGTTATCAACTGGGCCCTGATTCACGCGATCATGAGACCTGATTTCCCGGCCTACAGGTTGGGAGAGATGGGCAACGTCCCGTCGTTGAGCACCAGGGTAATCGGGGACTACGACCAGCATCACGAGGTCGCCTTCGAAGCGTCACGCGACGCCATGGTCGTGATCAACACCCGGGGAATGGTCGTGGAATGGAGCGACCGGGCCGAACGGCTCTTCGGTTATTCGAGCTCCCTCGCGGTAGGCGTCAAAATTCCAGACCTCATCGTGCATGACCGCCTCCGTGAAGCATACACCGCCTGGCTCACACAATTTATTTCCAACAGCGCCATTAACATCGTCGACGGAAGACGCATCGAGATGCCCGTCTCACACGCCGACGGCACTGAATTTCCCGCCGAACTCTCGGTAAGCAGCCACCAGGAGAATGGGGAACCACTTTTTGTGGTGTATGTGCGCGATCTCACCGGCATCGGCGAAGCCCGCGGGCTTATCCAACGGAAAAACGCTCAGTTGGCTCTGCAGTTTCAGGTGGCGCTGCTGATGAGCCGTGCCAGAACGCCGATCGAGGCCGCGACATATCTGCTCGAGCCGGCCTGCGCAGCAACTGGCTGGCAGTGCGGCGCGCTGTGGGTTGCCGACGGGAACCATCTGCGGTTCACAAGCGAATGGCACACGCGTGACACGGATGCCGATGCATTCATCACGGAGTGCCGGGACGCTCGCGTGCAGCGCGGCAGCGGGCTCCTTGGCCGTGTCTGGTCGACTCTTGCGACGGCCTGGGTCGAGGACCTCACGCAGGAAGTGAATGATCCACAGGCAGGGGCGGCCGCGTGCGCTGGCTTGCGCTCCGCTGTCGCCCTTCCGCTTCTCTTGCAGGGCCGAGCCTGGGGCGTCATCGAGCTGCTCTCAACCGCGCCCAAGTCGCGCGACCAAACGTTGCTATCGACCCTACGCTCCTTGGGCGTTCAAGTCAGTCAAACCATCGAGCGGCTCGAAGTACAGTCGCAGCTGCGCTTGGCACGGGACGAGGCGGTTGCCCTGAGTGAGGCAAAGGGAAAATACATTTCAACCCTGAGCCACGAAATCCGCACTCCGCTGAACGCGGTAATCGGTATGACAAGCGTGATCAAGAAACTGCCCCTCGCTCCAGAGGTCCAGAATGGCATCCTCACGATCGAAAGCGCGGCTGAGCAACTGCTCTCCATCGTCAACAATGTGCTCGACATCGAGCGCATTGACGCCGGTGCGATGGATCTGAACAGCGTCAATTTCAACGTGCACGATTTGGTCGCCCAGGTGATGCAGATTGTAGGCGCGCTACCTGCCGCACGGTCGTTGGCTGTTGAATCAAGCATTGAGCCGGAGGTGCCTCGTCTCCTGTTCGGGGATCAGGGGCGCATCAATCAGATAATCATCAATCTGATGAGCAATGCCACGAAGTTCACAAGACACGGGTCGGTCAAGCTGAAGGTGAGCTCGCAGGCTGAGGGCCCGGACCAGGTGCGGGTGTGCTTCGCGGTGAAGGACACCGGCATCGGCATACCGCCGTCGATGCACGAAAGAGTCTTCGAGCCGTTCGCGCAGCTTATTCTCGAAGCGGGGGGCACGGGGCTGGGGCTCACCATCTCCCGTGAATTTGCCAAGCGCATGGACGGCACGGTGACCTTGGAGACTAACGAGGGCGTTGGCTCGACGTTCACCTTCTGCGTTCCGTTGCAACGTGGCTTGCCACAGCCGGCCAACGAACCGCAGCGGGTTGCGGCATTGCATGCGCTCAGGATACTGGACACTGCTCCTGAACCTGCGTTCGACGAGCTGGTGGCAGAATCCGCCCACGTATGCGAGGTGCCGATCGCCATGGTGTCGCTGGTGGATGAAGACCGTCGATGGTTCAAAGCCAGTGTCGGGCTGAAAGTGAGCCGCACCCCGCGCAAGCACGCATTCTGCGCAGAAGCCATCCTCACTCCCGGGCGCCCGATGGTGGTGAACGACGTGCGGGCTGATCCGGGACTCTGGAGCGACCCTCTCGTTATCGCGGATCCCAGCATCCGCTTCTATGCCGGGGTGCCACTTGTGGATGCAATGGGCCACGCGCTCGGCACGCTATGTGTACTGGACCGCAAGCCACGCGACTTGAACCCAACGCAGCTGGCGGCACTACAGGAGTCAGCGGGGAAGGTCACGGCGCTGCTCACAGCAGGATCGGCATTGTCCATGCGCGTGCTGGTGGCTGAGGATACCCCGACCAGCCAACTCGTGCTCCGCCTGATGCTGGAGCAGCTGGGTCATTCGGTGCGAGTGGTCGGGGACGGCGCACAAGCGGTTCGCGCGTTTGCCGAGGAGCCCTTCGACCTGGTGTTGCTGGACATCCAGATGCCCCTCATGGATGGGCTGCAGACGGCTCGGGAACTGCGCCGACATGCGCGTGGACGCGGCAATCCTCCAATCGTAGGGCTCAGCGCCTACGCAACGCAGCAGGACAGCAGAAACGCCATCGCGAGCGGGATGACATCATATCTCGCCAAGCCGATCAGGAGCAGCGACCTCGCAAGTCTGATCGCCCAGCTGAGGGTCTCTTCAGCGACGCCTCTGGTCACCTCGGCACGTCAGGTTCTCGAGGTTGGAGATACAGTGGATGAACCGGTGCTGCGCCAGTTGTCAGCTGATCTGGGTCACGAACCGATGGCCGCCGCGATTGCGCAGTTTGAGAGCGATGCGCAAGCTTTCCTCAAGCAGCTGCGAGCGAGCGCGGCAGCGAATGATGACAACTCTTTGCGCAGAACGGCGCACCAGATGAAGGGACTGTTCTTGCAATTCGGCGCCGTGGCTGCGGCCCAGCACGCGGCGCTATTGGAGCAAGCGCCCGATGTATCGCGCGCGCTGGCCGCGCAGCGGTTGATCGACCTCGGGCCTGGCGCCATCGCGGCAGTGCGGACGGTCGCCGCTCAAATGTGTGCCGCGGAGGCAATGGTCCTCCCCCGTCAATGATTTCACATGCGCGACAGGACCAGAAACAAAGGTCGGAGCACGCCTCTGCTGCACTGCCTGGTGTAGCCGGATGTCAAAGAAAGCCCATTTCAAGAGATCTCCCATGCCCAAGCCACATGTTCTGATCATTGAAGACACTCCCACCCTGGCCTTGGTGCTCGAGCAGTATCTCGGAAAGCATGATTTCGAGGTGACGGTTGAAGGTGACGGGGAACGCGGACTTGCGCGCGCAATGGCGGAAAAGCCCGACGCTGTGATTCTGGACAACAACCTGCCAGGGATGGACGGCTTCGAGGTTTGTATTGCTCTGCGCCCCAAATACAGCGGCGTGATCATGATGCTTTCAGCAAGAGATGAGGACCGTGACCGTATCGCAGGACTTGGGCTGGGAGCGGATGAGTACCTGATAAAACCGGTGAATCTCGGCCTGTTGTTGGCACAACTCAAGGCGCTGCTGCGGCGATCGGGGAGTCTCGTGACTTCAGGCCAAGTCGCGGACGAGCTGCACTATGGAGGGTTCAGCATCAGCCGGCCGATGCGCGTGGTGCGCCTCGGTGGAGAAACGGTTCCCTTGACCGGTAACGAGTTCGATCTCCTGTGGCTGCTTGCAGAAAAGGCCGGCTCGATTGTCTCGCGTGGCGAACTCTTCCTGGGTTTGCGTGGATTTGCCCACGATGGCCTCGATCGCTCTATCGACATGACCGTCAGCCGACTGCGTCGGCGCCTGTGCGACGATGCAGCCAACCCTGCTCGCATCAAGTCGGTACGCGGAAAGGGCTACCTCTTCAGCAAGACCGACTGGAACTGAGCCATTCCGTTACCAGCGAGCTGCCAAGAACGGGGCAGATCGCCCGGCATCATCCGCCACGCCCGGCCCTGCCACGTTTCGCTTGGAGCACCCCGCTCAAAAACGCTACGCAGACGAGGCGTTTTCTTGGAGTGCGCCGGACGCCCTCTCCCTTGTTACCTACGGTGACACTTGCCCTACGCAACTGCGACAGACCGTGCGGCGGGCAAGGTCCAGAGTACGCCTCAACAGGGCAGAACCCTGTCGTTTCCAAAACAGTCAACGACTGGAGAAGTCAACATGTCATCCATGACATTTCAAATCAACGACGCATCGACTGATGGCGTCAAAGTGGCGGTCTGGGTAACGATCACGGAAAACCCCGATGGGACGTTGACCTTCAATGTCTCGCAGGAAGGCGGAATAGTTGGTGATCTGCGGGGCATTTTCTTCGACGTAGCCGATGAGAGCATACTCAATTCGCTGGTGATCACCGCTGTTTCATCCGACATCCGCATCGGCGACGACTCGATCAAGGATCTGGGTGCCGGAGCCAACATGAACGGTCTGCTCGGAACCGACAAAGGCTACGACGTTGGCATAGAAGTCGGTACCTCAGGGATCGGTGGCGACGACAACCGGAGCTACAGCTTCAAGCTTGACAGCACGGCGCGCGATCTGAGTTTGTCCGACTTCGCAAACGTCGACTTCTCCGCGCGCTTGACCTCGGTGGGGGTGCTTGGGGGGGCACGCACGGACTCGACAAAGATTCTCGAGAGCACGTCCGCAGCGATCAGCCTCACTGACGAAGCGGCCGTCGTGCTGGAGAACAGCCAGACGAACGGCAGCTTGCTCGACGGGCTAGGTCTTTCTGGAACAACGGAAGTCACCGGCTGGAGTGGCGGCGCGGTCGGCGAACAGATTGACCTGAAAAGCGACGGCGACACCATCGGCACCTTGCGACTCAATGCTGATGGCAGCTATGTGCTCGATGCCGGCGCCGCCGACGAACTTTCGGCCGGTGAGGAAATTGAGTTCAACTTCAGCCACACCGCTCGCAACCAGGACGAAGCCACGTCCTGGAGTGTCGACAGTGCCGCTCTCAAGGTCACGGTCATCGGCGTGAACGACGGCCCGGTGGCGAATGACGATGAGGGTGGGCGGGTGACCGAAGATGCCAATCTCTCCGGCAGTGTCACCTCCAACGACAGCGATATCGACCGACTGGACACACACATCTGGTCTCTGGCGTCGTTCAGTGGCGGGGGTAACCTGACGTTCAACGCGGACGGTACCTGGTCTTACGACGCAGATGGGGCATACGACCATCTTAATGATGGGGAATCGGTCGAGTTGTCTTTTGACTACCTCATGACCGACAACCACGATGCAAGTGATCTCGCCACGGTGCGGTTTGCTGTCGATGGCACTGGCGTAGTGGAGCCTCCAGTCGAGCCCGCGTCGGACAGCTATCCAGAGTTCCAGAAAGACATCAGCCATGTGGTTCTTGCCTTCAACACCACGGAAGGCGACAAGAACGGCGACGGCTATTACACCGTGAAGGTCGACGGATGGGCCGGGAGCAATGATCTGGACTCTGATCTTGAAAGCATTCTTGCCTACCTTGTCGAGAACGATGCAAACATCGATGCAGACACGGAAGTACTGGGCGCGCAGCTCAAGGGCGGTAGTGTGGGGAAAGCCGATGGCAGCTATGACGACTTCTGGGTAAACGACGGCAGTCCTGACACAAAAATGGTTGCTTGGTTTGGAAAGCCGGGCGCCACCATTATTTACGAAGTTGCCAGTACGGACTCGGAGCCCGAGGGCTTTGACGTGGATCAGGACAGCCAGACAAACGTCGACCAGACGTATATGTACGAAGACGTATTTGGTGTAACCGTCTGATTCTGCATGGCTGTCCAGGAAGGGAACGGGCGGCTCGGGTCGCCGGTTCTTTCTCCTTCGTCTGACGGCGCATATGCAAAGTCCAAGGTGCGCCCGGGTTAACGGGTGCCGCTGACGCAACCGCTGAATCAAGGTAACTGTCTCATCATGACCTCTGCTTCCCGCGCTACGCACGGTGAACTGACCGACGCTCTTGTCGGGTTCCGCAGCGCCTTCTACGCACTGGGAGGATTCACGTGCGCGATCAACGTGCTCCTGCTCGTGCCGGCGATCTACATGCTGCAGATGTACGATCGTGTGCTCACCAGCAGGAATGAGGGCACGCTGCTGCTGCTCACCGGGCTCATGCTCGCGTTGCTGATGCTGGAGGCCACGCTCGAATTCGTGCGGGGCCGGGTCATGGTGCGCGTTGGAGCGGCGCTCGATGGTCGACTGGATGGGCGCGCGTTCGATGCCGTATTCGAGCGCTCGCTCGCCGGCCGGGGGGCGAATGCCGGCCGGGCACTCGCCGACCTTGGCACGATGCGCCAGTTTCTGACCGGCAAGGGCTTGTTTGCGTTCTTCGATGCGCCTTGGACGCCGGTGTACATCCTGGTCGTGTTCTTGCTCAACCCTTGGCTGGGCCTGTTCGCGTTCGTCGCGGCGCTAATCCTGCTTGTGCTCGCCTGGGTGAACGAGCGCGCTACCGCCCCGCTGCTCACCGAAGCGGGAAAACTTGGCGCGGCGGCTAACCAGTACGCCACGACCCAGCTGCGGAATGCCGAAGCGATTGCATCAATGGGCATGCTTGGCGGCCTGCGCAGGCGCTGGTCCGCGCGACACAACCGCTACCTCGCGCTGCAGAGCAGGGCGAGCGAGCATGCCGTGACTATCGGCGCGGCGACGCGATTTGTGCGGCTCGCATTGCAGTCCGGAATCCTCGGCATGGGGGCATGGCTGGTGCTGAAGAACCAGCTCACACCCGGGGGTATGATCGCGGCTTCGATTCTGCTCGGGCGTGCACTCGCCCCCGTTGATCTGGCGATCGCCACCTGGCGCGGGTTCGTTTCCGCGCGTGAGGCCTATGAGCGCTTGGGCAAGCTTCTTGAGGAACACCCGGCGCGGCGCGATATGGTTGCGCTACCCGCCCCGAAGGGTGAACTCACGGTGGAGAATCTGGTGATGGCTGCACCAGGCAGTCGTAGCCCTATCCTGAAGGGATTGGGCTTCCGCGTATCGCCGGGCAACATCGTTGCGGTGGTGGGGCCTAGCGCTGCTGGCAAGTCGACACTGGCCCGCGCGCTGGTGGGGGTGTGGGCTCCGCTCAACGGGGCGGTGCGCTTGGATGGCGTCGATGTATATACCTGGGACAAGGCCGAGCTCGGCGCTTTCGTCGGCTATTTGCCGCAGGATGTGGAGCTCTTCGATGGCACGGTCGCCGAAAATATCGCGCGCTTCGGCCCGCTTGATTCCGGACGCATCGTCACCGCGGCGCAAAAAGCGGGTGTCCATGAACTGATACTGCAACTTCCTCAGGGCTACGAGACGTCGATCGGGGAGGGCGGCACAGTGCTCTCGGGCGGCCAGCGCCAACGCGTGGCCCTCGCGCGCGCGCTCTACGGCGACCCGGTGCTGCTGGTGCTCGATGAGCCCAACTCAAACCTCGACGAGGCGGGCGAAGCCGCGCTGATGACGGCTCTGCGCGCCGCCAAAGAGGACATGCGGACCGTATTTGTGATGACCCATCGCGCCAACATACTGCGTGTCGCCGACCACATCATGGCGCTCGTGGACGGCACGGTGAAGGGAATCGCCCCCGCAGGCAAGGCGCTCAAGGCGCTGCCCATCTTCCGTCCGCCTGCAGTGAACGCAGGAACGGCCGCGGGCGAATGAACATGCCAAACCCTCTGCCGGAGACCCCGGGATCGGACCTGCTCCCCAATGCGAACTATGCCGGAACCATCCGCTTCGGTCTGTGGGTTCTCGTGCTTGGTTGCGGTGGCTTTCTCGCCTGGGCGGCGCTGGCGCCGCTCGATGAAGGTGTGCCGGCGCCAGGTGTACTCGCCTCCGAATCCAGGCGCAAACATATCGATCACCTTACCGGTGGTATCGTCGCGGAGCTTCTGGTGCGCGAGGGATCCCGTGTGAAGATGGGCGAAAATCTGCTGCTGCTCGACGACGTGCAAGCGGGCGCGGCCCTCAATGCCGCGCTCGGGGAGTGGTACATCGCAGCCGCTACCGCCGCGCGGCTCAGCGCTGAGAAAATGCGCCTTGGCGACATTACTTTCCCTGCCGAGTTATCTGTCGGCAGCGGGGAACCCCAGGCCGCGGCCGCGATGGCCGCACAGGAGGATCTGTTCCGTTCGCGGCAAACCGCGCTCGAGGGCGAGCTCGATATCATCCGCCGGTCGGTGCGCGGCCTCGAGCTGCAGATCAGAAGCCTCGACCAGCTCAAGGTTGGCCGCGAAAAGCAGATCGCGCTCTTCGAGGAGAGGCTCGCTGCCTACACCATGCTCCAAGAAGAAGGGTGGGCGACGCGCAGCCAACTGATCGATATCGAGGGCCAGCTCGCGGAAGTTCAGAGCAAGCAGAGCGAGGACCTTGCAAACATCGCAGGCATCCAGGCTCAGCTGTCAGAGTTCCGCATGCGGGGTGTCCAGCGCGAGAACGAATTTCGGCGCGAGGTGGAGACCCAGATTGCCGGCGTGCAGCAAGACGTCTCAACACTCGCCGAGCGCATCGTTGCCCTCCGCGACACGCACCAGCGCCTTGCGGTCAAGTCCCCGGTGGACGGAGTAGTGGTCGACGTGGCTTTCCACACGATTGGCGGAATTATCAAGCCAGGTGACCGCATCCTGGACATCGTGCCCGAAGGCGACGCGCTCACTGTCGAGGCCCAAGTCGCCCCGCACTATATCGACCGAGTGCACGCGGGCTTGGAGGCCGACGTGCACTTCGACGCCTACATGGCGCGTGCCGAGCAACCCGTGATCACCGGCAGTGTCACGGTGGTATCCGCCGACGCGCTCACAAATGCCCGCACTGGCGAGCAGTACTACTCCATCCGTGTTTCTGTGTCCCCCGCGGAACTTGAGAAGCTCGGGAGCCTCACGTTGCAGCCCGGCATGACCGGCACGGTGATGGTGAAGACCGGCGAGCGCTCACTGTTGATATATCTGATGCGGCCATTCCTGCGCCGCTTCAGTTCGGCCTTGAGCGAACCCTGACCGGGGGTGCAGGAGGCCCCGTCAACTTGCAATTTCACAGTGCATGAGTCGCTCCGCAGAATTTGCGCCACGGTCGAAGGCTCTGCGGCAGGCATCCTGAGCTCAGGTCAATCCCGGGATTTCTGGCGCAGGTTTGGCGTTGGGGAGCATGCAGTCCCCGGAGGAGTGGTGCGCCGTGTAGGATTCGAACCTACGACCAATGGATTAAAAGTCCACTGCTCTACCAGCTGAGCTAACGGCGCGGGGTGTCTGGCGGAGAGCGGCGGATGATAGCCACCGCGGCATGGCGGGACAAGCAAGAACCCTTGAAAAAATCACGCGAATCCCTATCTTCCCCCCGCACTTTTCGCGGAGACGGATGTTATGCCGACCTATTCCTATCGTTGTGAGGGCTGCGGCCACGAGTTGGAGGTGGTGCAGCGGATGACCGAGGACGCACTCACCGACTGCCCTGCGTGCAAGACGCCGAAGCTGGTCAAACAGATTCAGCCGGTGGGCTTCGCCCTCAAGGGCACTGGCTGGTACGTGACCGACTTCAGGGACAAGGGCAAGAAGCCTGCGGCCAGCACCACGACCGAGAGCAGCCCGAGCACTGAAAACGCAGCCCCGGCGAGCGCCAGCGAGACCAAGACCGAGACCCCCAAGCCCGCGCCAGCGAGCACCACGGACTGAGGGTCCGGAACGCCATGCGTGGGGCCTCCTCGGGCCTCGACGCGGTGGGCGCTCGAGCTGCGGGCTCTTGCGGCGTTGCGGCATGCAGGCGCAATCCGTATCATGCCTGCGCTTGTCGGTAAGCAACTGATCCGACTAATCATATTCAAGAGTTCCAGTTCATGCGTAGCCACTACTGCGGCCAAGTTGACGAGCAGCTCAACGGCCAGGAGATCACCGTTTGCGGGTGGGTTCACCATCGGCGCGACCATGGGGGCGTGATCTTCATCGACCTGCGGGATCGCGAAGGTGTGTTGCAGGTAGTGGTGGATCCGGACACACCGGAGGCTTTCCTGCTGGCCGAACGTGCCCGCAGCGAATTCGTGCTGCGCGCCATTGGCAAGGTCCGGCCCAGGCCCACGGGGACCGTCAACCCGAATCTCCCCACCGGGAAAGTGGAACTGCTGGTGCATACGCTGGAGATTCTGAACACCGCCCAGACACCACCCTTCCAGCTCGATGACCCTTCCGTGCAGGAGGAGACGCGACTGCGTTTCCGCTACATGGATCTGCGCACCGAGCGCATGCGCAACAATCTCCTGCTGCGTGCCCGCGTGGCGCGGTTCTTCCGGCGATTTCTCGATGGGGCGGGTTTCCTCGACATCGAAACCCCCATGCTCACCAAGGCAACACCGGAAGGTGCCCGCGATTACCTCGTGCCCAGCCGTACACACCAGGGGCGCTTCTTTGCCTTGCCGCAGTCGCCCCAGCTTTTCAAGCAGTTGCTGATGATGTCCGGCTTCGATCGCTACTATCAGATCGTGCGCTGCTTCCGTGACGAAGATCTGCGCGCGGATCGCCAGCCGGAATTCACACAGCTCGATATCGAGATGTCCTTCGTGGACGAACAGGCCGTGACCCAGCTGATGGAAGCGATGATTCGCGAGCTCTATCGCGAGGTGCTGGGCGTGGAACTCCCCAATCCCTTCCCGCGCCTGACCTATCAGGACGCCATGCACCGCTATGGCAGCGACCGCCCCGATCTGCGCAATCCGCTGGAGCTGGTGGAACTCGCCGATCTCATGAAAGCAGTGGATTTCAAGGTGTTTGCGGCCGCCGCGAATGACCCCGGCAAGCGTATCGCGGCACTGCGGGCGCCTGGCGGTGGAGCGCTGTCGCGCAAGCAGATTGACGACTACACGGATTTCGTCGCCATCTACGGGGCCAAGGGCCTCGCCTACATCAAGGTCAACGACCTCGACGCCGGCCGCGACGGCTTGCAGTCGCCCATCCTCAAGTTCCTGCCGGACGAAGTCATCACGGCCATCATGCAGCGCACCGGCGCTGTTACTGGCGACGTGGTGTTCTTTGGAGCAGACGACACCAAAGTGGTGAACGCGGCGCTTGGTGCCTTGCGCGACAAGGTGGCCGCGGATCTGGGTCTGGTGGCGGAGGCCTGGAAGCCCCTGTGGGTCGTCGATTTCCCGATGTTCGAGTGGGATGAGGACGGCAAGCGTTGGGCAGCCCTGCACCATCCCTTCACCGCGCCGCATGAGGACGCCGAGAGCGTGGCGCGCGCGCCCGGGGCTGCACTGTCCCGCGCCTATGACATGGTGATGAATGGCTCCGAAATCGGCGGGGGCTCGATCCGTATCCACCGACCGGAAATGCAGCAATCGGTCTTCACGCTGCTTGGCATCGGACAGGAAGAGGCGCGTGAGAAATTCGGTTTTCTGCTGGATGCCCTCAACTACGGCTGCCCGCCGCATGGCGGCATCGCTTTCGGCCTCGATCGTCTGGTGATGCTGATGTCGGGCGAAAAATCCATCCGCGACGTCATTGCCTTCCCGAAGACCCAGACTGCATCTTGCCCACTGACTTCCGCCCCCTCCACGGTGAGCGAGCTCCAGCTGCGCGAACTCGGCATCCGTCCACGCCGGCTCGAAGGCGCGGCGGGCACCTGAGCCCTACTGCGGCCAGCCATGCCAGCCGAGCGTCAGGCCGAGTCTCAGGGAATCGTCACCGCGACCCTGCCCGCGCAGACTTTTCACGTGCCTCCGACGGTCGTGGAAGTGCTGGGCGAAGACGAACGTCACGCACTGCGCGAGGAGATCAAGGCGCTCCTGGTGCGTGAGAATGCGGTCCTGGTTGCCCACTATTACACCGATCCCGAACTGCAGGCGCTGGCCGACGAGACGGGCGGACACGTTTCCGACTCCCTCGACATGGCACGCTTCGGCCACGAGCATCCTGCCAGTACGCTGGTGGTGGCGGGCGTGCGTTTCATGGGCGAGACGGCCAAGATCCTGAATCCCGAGAAACGCGTGCTGATGCCCGACCTGAAAGCCGAGTGCTCGCTTGATCTCGGATGTCCCGCCGATGCCTTCACTGCCTTCTGCGACCAGCACCCCGATCGCACCGTGGTGGTCTACGCCAACACCAGTGCGGCTGTGAAGGCGCGTGCCGACTGGATGGTGACCTCCGGGAGCGCGCTCGACGTGGTGCGACACTTGAAAGCTGAGGGGCGCAAGATCCTGTGGGCCCCGGACAAATACCTCGGACATTACATCCAGGAGCAGACTGGCGCTGACATGCTGCTGTGGAATGCCGCATGCATCGTGCACGAGGAATTCAAGGGCCGGGAGCTTGCCGAGCTGCGCGCCCGACACCCCGAGGCCAAGGTGCTGGTGCATCCCGAATCACCGCCCTCCGTGATCGCGCAGGCCGACTTCGTCGGCTCCACCAGCGGCATCATCAAAGCAGTGAAAACTTTGTCAGCCCGCGAATTCATCGTCGCCACGGATAAGGGAATCTTCTACAAGATTCGCCAGGCTGCTCCGGACAAGGTGCTGATCGAAGCGCCTACGGCTGGCGACTCCGCCACCTGTCGCAGCTGTGGGCACTGCCCCTGGATGGCAATGAACGGGCTGCGCAAGCTTGCGGCAGCATTGCGTGAGGGCAGCAACGAGATCCACGTGGCGCCTGAAATCGGGCGCAGAGCCGTGGTGCCGATCACGCGGCTGCTGGATTTCTCCGCCGGCCAGCACACAGTGATCTACGGCAACAACGACGCCTGATGAGCCCAAGCTCCAGGCGCCGCGACTGCTTGCACCAGGGATGAGCATCATCCTTGGCATCGACCCCGGTTCCCGCATCACGGGCTATGGCGTGGTGAAGATGGAGCGGCATCAGCCTGTGCATCTGGCTCATGGCTGCATCGAGGTGGGAGAGCTGCCCTTTGCGCAGAGACTCTGTGGGATCTTCGACGCCCTGATTGCAGTCATTCATGAATGGCGCCCGGACGAAGCCGCGATCGAGAAGGTCTTCATGAACCGCAACGTGGATTCGGCTCTCAAGCTCGGACAGGCCAGGGGCGCGGCACTGGTCGCGCTCGCCAAGAATGGCCTCGAAGTCCACGAGTATTCTCCCAACGAGATCAAGCTTGCGGTGGTAGGGCGCGGTCATGCCGAGAAAGGACAGATCCAGCACATGGTGAAGACGCTGCTTGCACTGGAGACCCAGCCGCGCGCCGATGCCGCCGATGCGCTGGGTATCGCGCTCTGCCATGGCCAGACCCGTCAGGGACTGCAGGCGATTCGGGGCGCGCGACGCGCCCGTGCGGGACGTTACCTGTGATTGGGCGTCTGCGCGGCACCCTGCTGGAAAAACAGCCCCCGCGGCTGCTGGTGGACTGCCACGGCGTAGGCTACGAGGTGGAAGCCTCGATGACGACCTTCTGGGCCCTGCCCGATCCCGGGCAGGAAGTGACGCTGCATACCACGCTCATCGTGCGCGAGGACGCCCACCTGCTCTTCGGGTTTGCCACGCTCGCCGAGCGGCGGCTCTTCCAGAGCCTGCTCAAGGTCAATGGCGTGGGGGCACGTATGGCCCTCACCATTCTTTCCGGCATCCAGCCCGAGGACTTCGTCGTCTGTATCCAGCGTGGCGATACCGCACGGCTCACGTCCTTGCCGGGTATCGGCAAGAAGACTGCCGAGCGCCTGCTGGTGGAGATGCGTGATCGCGTCGGGGACTGGGCTTCGGTGGAAGGGATCACCATCACCCTGCCCAGCGAGGCGCCGCCGCCGGATGCCGTGGCAGATGCCGTGAGCGGACTCATCGCGCTGGGTTACAAGCCCCAGGAGGCGAGTCGTCTGGTGCATGGGGTGGATACCACGGGCAAGACCAGCGAAGCGGTGATCCGCGAAGTGCTGCGCAGTCTCGCCCGATGAGTACTCAAGGCCCGATCCTCCGGCGCGGAAACAGCATGCCGGGATTGACGCCGGGATTAACGCCAGATTCAGGGAGCTGCGGTAAACTGCCGCCACTCTCCGTGTAACGGATGCCGATGTCTTCTCCTCTCACCTCGCCTGCAGCAAGCGCGGATGACTCCGCCCTGGATCTCGCGATCCGCCCCCGGTTGCTTGCGGACTACATCGGGCAGCCCGCGGTGCACGAGCAGATGGAGATTTTTGTGCAGGCGGCCCGCCAGCGCGGCGAGGCGCTGGACCATGTGCTCATCTTCGGTCCCCCCGGCCTCGGCAAGACCACACTCGCCAACATCATTGCCAACGAACTGGGAGTGAACCTGCGCCAGACTTCCGGTCCGGTGCTGGAACGGGCGGGCGATCTCGCCGCGTTGCTGACCAACCTCGAGCCGCGCGATGTGCTCTTCATCGACGAGATTCATCGTCTTAGCCCCGTGGTGGAGGAGATCCTCTATCCGGCGATGGAAGACTTCCAGCTCGATATCATGATTGGCGAGGGGCCTGCAGCACGCGCGCTCAAGCTCGATCTGCCCCCCTTCACCCTCGTCGGGGCGACCACCCGTGCGGGCCTGCTGACCTCACCCCTGCGCGACCGCTTCGGCATCGTGCAACGGCTGGAGTTTTATGCAAATGAGGATCTCGCGCGCATCGTGGCGCGTGCCGCGGGAATTCTCCAGGTTCCCATCGAACAGGAAGGCGCGACCGAAATCGCGGCGCGCTCGCGAGGCACGCCACGCATCGCCAACCGCCTGCTGCGGCGGGCGCGCGACTATGCCCAGGTCAAGGCCGATGGCCGCCTGACTGCCGAGGTCTCTTCCCGCGCGCTCGACCTGCTGAATGTGGACATCCGCGGTTTTGATTTGATGGATCGCAAGCTGCTGCTCACCATCATGCAGAAATTTGATGGTGGCCCGGTCGGAATCGACAGCCTGTCCGCCGCATTGAGCGAGGAGCGGGGCACCATCGAGGACGTGCTGGAGCCTTTTCTCATCCAGCAGGGGTATCTGGTACGCACCGCGCGGGGACGCATGGCCACCCGGCTTGCCTGGGAGCATTTCGGGCTCACGCCGCCGGCACATGCGGCCGCCGCGGCACCCGATCTGTTTGATGGGGTGAGTGGATGAGCCATGAGTTCCGCCTGCCACTGCGGGTCTATTACGAAGACACCGACGCTGCCGGCATTGTCTACCATGCGAACTACCTGAAATTCATGGAGCGGGCGCGCACCGAGTGGCTGCGCGCGTTGGGCTTCGAGCAGGATGACCTCGCACGCCGCCATGGCATTGCCTTCGTGGTGCGCAACGCCACGCTCGATTACGTGCGTGCGGCCCGCTTCAACGATGCCTTGACCGCGACCTGTGCGCCTGCGCGGTGCGGCCGCGCCAGCGTGGAATTCCTGCAGCAGGTGCTGGGCGAGGAAGGGCAGATCATTTGCCGGGGCGAGATTCGTGTCGGCAGCGTGGATTTCCGGCGCATGGTGCCCATGCGCATTCCGGATGAAATTTTCGAAAGGATCAGCAATGCATTCTGATATGTCGATCGCCAGCCTGATCATGGGCGCGAGCCTGCTCGTGAAGCTCGTGATGCTCTGCCTGCTCCTGGCATCGGTCGCATCTTGGGCACAGGTCATCCGCAAGCGGCGCGAGCTGCTGGAAGCCAAGCGCACGGCCAAGCTGTTCGAGGACCAGTTCTGGTCCGCCGAGGATCTGACCGCACTGTTCAACCGCATCAGCATGCAGCGTCATGCAGCCGATGGCCTGCAGCGCATCTTCGAGGCGGGATTCAAGGAATTTGCCAGGCTGCGCAAGCGGGAAGGGATCCCGCCTGAAATGGTGCTGGAGGGTTCCCAGCGCGCCATGCGCATCGCGGTGAGCCGGGAGCTTGAGGAACTCGAAGCGAACCTGCCGATGCTCGCGACTATCGGCTCGGTGAGTCCCTATATCGGTCTTTTCGGCACGGTCTGGGGCATCATGAATTCCTTCCGCGGGCTCAGCAACGCGGGGCAAGCCACGCTTGCCATGGTGGCACCCGGTATCTCGGAAGCATTGGTGGCCACCGCCATGGGGCTTTTCGCCGCCATTCCTGCGGTGATCTTCTACAACCGCTTCGCGTCCGAGATTGATCGCCTGACCACGCGGTACGAGACGTTCGCCGAAGAATTTGCCGCTATCCTGCAGCGGCAGGTCCACAGCTGAGGGGCATGACATGGCTGGTGTGATGTCCCGCGGCAAACGCGGCAAGCGGCTGGTAGCCGAAATGAACGTGGTCCCCTACATCGACGTGACCCTGGTGCTGCTCATCATCTTCATGGTGACAGCCCCGCTGGTGACACAGGGCGTGAAGGTCGAATTGCCCCAGGCGGAATCCGAGCCGGTGCCCCCCTCGGAAAATGAGCCGGTGATTGTGACGATCGATGCTGCGGGCGAGATGTACATCGATCTGGGCGAAGATCCGGATGCCCCGGTGGATGCCGAGACGCTGGTCCACCGTCTGGCTGGCGTGAAGAAGTACAAACCCAAGACCACTTTTCTGGTCAAGGGCGACCAGGGCGTGGCCTATGGCCGCGTGGTGGAAGTGATGGCATTGATGCAGAACGCCGGCATCGAGGATGTCGGCCTGCTGACTGATCCCCCGGGCAAGAAATGAGTCCATCGAGGCACTGAATCACCCGTGAAGGAAAAACATCTCCCCCGCCTGCCCAAGCTGCCCAGTTTCAGCAGCAACAAGGCGTTCTATTACTCCGCACTCGCGCACGCGATCCTCATTGTCGTGTTCGTGGTGGGCATAGACTGGCGCAGCAGCACGCCGGTGATACCGGCTGGTGCGCCTCAGGTGATGACCGCCAAGGCCATTGATGCCGACAAGCTGGTGGCGGCAGCGCCGAAACAGCAAGAGGTGGAACAGCAGAAGCAGGACGATCGCAAGCGTGAGGAAGAGGAAGCACGGCGCAAGGTCCGAGAAGAAGAGCAAAAGCTGAAGAATCTGCGCGAGCAGCAGGAACAGGATCAGCGCAAGGCCGCTGAGCAAAAGAAGCGCCAGGAAACAGAAAAGAAGACCAAGGCGGAAGCCGAGAAGAAAGCCAAGGCGGAAGCCGATAAGAAGGCCAAGGCAGAGGCCGAGAAGAAGGCCAAGGCGGAAGCCGATAAGAAGGCCAAGGCGGAAGCCGAGAAGAAGGCCAAGGCGGAAGCCGAGAAGAAGGCCAAGGCGGAAGCCGATAAGAAAGCCAAGGCAGAGGCAGCCAAGAAGGCCGCCGCCGAGAAGGCGCTGGCCGATGCCTTGGCGGCGGAAGAGGCCGAAGGCCAGGCCCTGGCTGACGCGACAGAGCTCCAACGCTGGCTGGGCCGTATACAGGCCGCGGTGCAGGGTGGTTTTGTCTACCCACCGGGCCTGCCACCCGGGCTAAAATGCAAGCTTCTGGTCCGTATCGTGCCGGGCGGTGATGTGGTCGCCGCCAGTGTGGTGGAGTCCAGCGGCAATGCGGTGTTCGACCGCCAAGCCGAGACGGCGGTGCGCAAGGCCGCGCCGTTGCCGGTGCCGGCCGAGGCGCGTCTGTTCAACCAGCTGCGCGAGTTCTATTTCACGTTTGATCCCAACGGGTGAGTTTGTGACACGAATCCTTCTGTTGTTGCTGATGGTCATGGTGCTGGATGCCAATGCGCAGACCGCCAGCAAGGGGCCGCTTGAAATCCGGATCACGCAGGGTGCGCAGGGTGCGCTGCCCATCGCGATCGTCCCCTTTGAATGGACGGGTTCGCCGCTGCCAGAGGATGTTGCCCAGGTCATTTCCAACGACCTCACGCGCAGTGGCAGCTTCGAACCCATGCCGCTCAACGATCTGCCCTCCCGACCCACGGATATCGGCCAAGTCAACTTCAAGGACTGGCGCGTACTCGGCATGGACAACCTCGTCATCGGACGGATCACGCCCAAGGCTGATGGCGGCTTCACCGTCGAGTTCCGGCTGCTCGATGTGTTCACCGGCAAGCAGATCGCGGGCTACCAGATCCCGTCCCATGCAGCCAATCTGCGTTTCACCGCCCACCATATCGCGGACCTCATCTACGAGGCCCTGCTCAAGATGAAGGGCGCTTTCGCCACCCGCATCGCCTATGTGACGGTGGAACGCCGCAGCGAGAAGGACGCAACCTATCGCCTGCAGATTGCCGATGCGGATGGCTACAGCGCGCGCACCATTCTCGAATCCCGCCAACCGGTGCTGTCACCGGCCTGGTCCCGGGATGGCAATCGTCTTGCCTATGTCTCCTTCGAGGAAAAGAACTCAGCCATCTACCTCCAGGACGTACGCACGGGAGAACGCCGCAAGGTGGTCTCGGGCGCCGGCATCAACAGCTCGCCGGCCTTCTCGCCGGACGGCCAGCGCCTCGCTGTGACGCGTTCGATGGAGGGCAATCCGGACATCTACATCGTGGATCTCGGCACTGGCCAGCAGCACCGGCTGACCTCGGACGCCGGGATCGATACGGAGCCGTCCTGGTCACCGGACGGGCAGACCATCGTCTTCACGTCTGACCGAGGCGGCAGCCCGCAGATCTACCGCGTTTCCCCGGGCGGTGGGCCGCAGCAGCGTGTTACTTTCAATGCTGGCAACTACAATGCGCGCGCCAGTTACGCCCCTGACGGCAAGTCTCTGGTGCTGGTCAATGGTGGCGGCGGATTCCGCATTGCTGTCTATGAGCTCGCGACCGGAACCCTGCGCCACGTGACCCGTTCCGGCCTCGATGAATCCCCGAGCTTTGCACCGAATGGCAGTATGATCATCTACGCCACCACGGTGGGCGGAGGGACCGAGCTGGCCGCAACCTCGGTGGATGGCACCGTGAAGCAGCGCCTGGCCCTCCAGCGAGGGCAGGTCCGAGAACCGGCCTGGGGCCCGTTCCGCGAATAACCGAGGCTGACGTCGCGAGCCGGCGTCGCCCCTGCACCAAACCACTGCGAAGGAGACTTTGAACCATGAACATATCTTCCAAAATATTGCTGGCCGCCGCATTCGCCCTGGCGCTGACCGGTTGCAGCAGCCTGGACAAGAAGAAGCCGGCCTCCGCCAGCGTGCAGAGCGGAATCTCCAGCGGTGAGATGAGCGACATCGACGCTGCACGCAGTGCCGGCATGTCCGACGGTTCCGGTGCCGGCGCCGCTGCACTGAATGATCCCAGCAGCCCGCTGTCCACCCGCGTCATCTACTTCGACTACGACAGCACGGATGTCCGCAGCGATTTCGAGAACGTGGTGCAAGCCCACGCCGGGTACCTCGCTTCCAATCCTTCGACTGAAATCACGCTCGAAGGGCACGGGGATGAGCGCGGTACTCCGGAGTACAACCTGGCCCTTGGTGAGCGCCGCGCCCTTGCCCTGCGCAAGCAACTGGTGTTGCTCGGGGCGAGTGCCGGACAGATTCGTACCGTGAGCTACGGCGAAGAACGCCCGGCGGTGATGGGGTCGGATGAGTCGGCGTACGCGATGAACCGCCGCGTCGAGATCGTCTATCCCTGAGACAAAGCGGTCCGCACGCGACCACCAGGAGCAAGCCATGCCTCAGCGTAAAACCCGATCCGTGAACAGGTCGATCCTGTCTCTCGTGTTCGTCGCCGTCGTGGCCACCGCGCCCGGGGTCGCGCTCGCCCAGCAAGCACCGCCCGCTGCTGACCTCCCGGCGCGCGTCGCCCGCCTGGAGCAGAGCCTCAACAATCGCGGCCTGCTGGATCTGCTGGCCGAAATCGAGGCGCTGAAGCGTGAAGTGTCCGCTCTGAAGGGCGAACTCGAGAACCAGGCCTACCTGCTGGAACAGCAACGGCGGGCGCAGACCGCCGGTTATGCTGATCTCGATGCGCGCCTGCGAGCCCAGACGGGTGGCGCGGCAGGCGCCGTGGCCGCGCCTCCTCTGGCAGTACTGCCAGCGAGCCCCGCGGATGCCGTCGCGGGTACCCCTGCTGCACAGGGGGATCTGCAGGTGCAGATGGAAACCAGTGCTACGGCGCCGACTGGCGGAGCCATCGATGCCTCAGGCCTGCCGGTACAGCCCGCGCCCCAAGCCATGACGGCGGTGGACCCCGCCACGGGCCTGCCCATGGTGCCGGCCGCAATGGGCAGCGTGCCCCAGCAAATGCCGGCAGCCCCGATGCAGGCACCCACGCCGGTGGGCGGCGTGACACCACCGCCGGCAGTCCCGGCAGCGCCAGTCATGCCAGTGGCAGAGGATCCGGTCTCCGAGGCGGCTTATCAGAACGCCTTCACCTTGCTGAAGTCAGGCGAATACGACCAGGCCATTGCAGCCTTCGAGGCTTTCCAGCAGCAGTATCCCGGCAGTCAGTTCGGTGACAATGCACAGTTCTGGCTGGCCGAGGCGCATTACGTGAAGCGGGATTTCGCCAAGGCCTTGCCCGCCTACCAGGCCATGCTGGTCACCTATCCGGCCAGCAAAAAGCTTTCCCATGCCATGCTGAAAATCGGCTACAGCTACGCCGAACTCGGCCAGGCGGCTGAAGCGCGCACCGTGCTCACGGAATTGCAGCAGCGTTTCCCGGGTACGGCGGCTGCCCAACTCGCCACTCAGCGTCTGGCGCAGCTTCCGAAGTCCTGACGCCCCGCAGCCATGCGCGCGGTGATTCTGCTCTCCGGTGGCCTCGACTCGGCCACCGTCCTGGCACTGGCCAGAAGTCGCGGGCTCGAGTGCCATACCCTGAGCCTCGACTACGGGCAGCGCCATCGGGCCGAACTCGCGGCTGCTGCCCGCATATCCGCCTCGCTTGGCGCGGTTGCCCATCGGGTGGTCACTCTGGATTACGGCCAGTTTGGCGGCTCGGCCCTCACTGACACTGCGACTGCCGTCCCCGAGACGCGCCAGGCCGGTATCCCCGTCACCTACGTCCCGGCCCGCAACACGGTGATGCTGGCCATTGCGCTAGGTTGGGCCGAGGTACTCGAAGCCCGGGAGATTCACATCGGGGTGAACGCGGTCGATTACTCCGGCTATCCGGACTGCCGGCCAGCCTTCATCGAGGCCTTCCAGCATCTGGCCAATCTCGCGACGAAGGCGGCGGTGGAGGGCTCGACGCTCGCGATTAGAGCCCCGCTGATTGCCATGACCAAGTCCGAAATCATCCATGAGGGAACGCGGCATGGCGTGGATTTCGGCCAGACGGTGTCCTGCTATCAGGCGGACGAGGCCGGCCTGGCCTGCGGTCGTTGCGATGCCTGCCATTTCCGGCGCGAAGGCTTTCGCGCTGCGGGGGTGGTCGACCCGACTCCCTATCAGCCCGGGGTAAACTGAAGACTCGTGCGGCGCGCCCACTGGCGCGCCACTTCCAGTCGCTCTGGCGTACCAATGTCGAACCAGCTCCCTTCGAAGGCCTGGCCCGAAACCCGACCCTGTTCGGCCGCGGCGCGCAACCAGGGCGTGAGCGGGAAGCGCCCGGCAGCAGGCGCGGCATCGAGCAGCGCGGGCGCGTAGCGTGCGATACCGCTGAAAGTGAGGCGAGGGGCGGGCGCATTGCTCACGCCTCCATCCCGCTGCAGACAGAAATCGCCGCCCGGATTGGCGGGTGGGTTGGGCACCAGCACCAGATGCGCCAGGCTGTCGGCTGCCTCCTGCAAGGCAGTGAAGTCAAAATCGGTCAGTACGTCCGCATTCACCGCGAGAAAGGGCCCGGGCCGCAGAAAGCCCATCGCCTGACGAATCCCGCCACCGGTTTCGAGCGCACCCTCGGGCTCCCGGGAGTAAAGCACCTCCAGCCCGAAGCGCCGCCCGTCGCCCACATGCGCTTCGATTTGCGCGCCAAGGTGAGCCACATTGATCACGCAAAGCGAGACCCCGGCACGGGCCAGGCGTGAGAGGTGATGGTCGATGAGCGGTCGCTCCTCGATCTCCACCATAGGCTTGGGAATCCGGTCGGTGAGCGGACGCAGCCGCTCGCCCCGCCCCGCCGCGAGCACGATTGCCTGGGAAGGTAAGCCGGAAGGGGAATGGGACATCGGGTTTCCTTGGGCGCGTGAGCCCACGGGCCAGGGCTGAAAATGGGGGCGTTGGGCAGGCGCTCGTGGCACACTTGCGTGCCCCGAATTGTCCAGAATCCCCATGTCGCCGCAAGCCTCCCTGACCGACCCCCAGCGCCTGCTCGAAATGGCTCGGGCCGTGCTCGAGATCGAAGCCGGCGCCGTGCGCGATCTCATCGCGCGCGTGGACGAGACTTTCGCCGAAGCGGCCCGGACCATACTGGCGTGCCGCGGTCGCATCGTCGTGCTCGGCATGGGTAAGTCCGGACATGTGGCCAACAAGATCGCCGCCACCCTGGCCAGCACAGGCACGCCGGCCTTCTTCGTCCATCCCGGAGAGGCGAGTCACGGTGATATGGGCATGATCACGCCCGAGGACGTGGTGCTGGCGCTCTCCAACTCCGGCGAGACCGGCGAGCTGGTGGTGCTCATTCCCCTGCTGAAGCGTCTCGGCGTGCCGCTCATTTCCATGACCGGCAATCCCCGGTCCTTGCTCGCAGAATCGTCAACCGTGCACCTCTTCGTGGGCGTGGCCCAGGAGGCATGCCCGCTGGGACTGGCGCCAACCTCCAGCACCACGGCGGCACTCGCTATGGGCGATGCGCTGGCCATTGCCCTGCTGCAGGTCCGGGGCTTCACGGAGGAGGACTTCGCCCTCTCCCATCCCGGTGGTGCGCTGGGTCGGCGTTTACTGCTCAAGGTGCGGGACCTCATGCACACCGGATCGGACATCCCGGCCGTCGGCCCGGACACGCCCCTGACCGACGCCCTGCTTGAAATGACCCGCAAGGGCCTGGGGATCACGGCCGTGGTGGATCCGGAACGACGGGTTCTGGGCATCTTCACTGATGGAGATCTGCGGCGGGTGATCGATCGCGGTGGGGATGTGCGTGCCACCCGCGTGGGTGCAGTGATGACGCCTGACTGCAAGACCATCACCCCGGATTTGCTGGCGGCCGAGGCGCTCGCCGTGATGCAGGACACCAAGATCAACGCGCTCCTGGTGGTGGATGCCGCGCACCGCCTCGAGGGTGCAATCAACATGCATGACCTGCTCAAGGCGCGAGTGGTATGAGTCTCATCGAGACTCTGGCACCGCTTGCCCGCGCCGTACGTCTGGCCGTGTTCGATGTGGATGGCACGCTCACCGATGGGCGCATCGTGCTCGGGCCGAACGGCGAGGAGTACAAGCAGTTCCACGTCCGCGATGGCCAGGGCTTGGTGATGCTGCGCGATTCAGGCGTACAGCTCGCGGTGATCACCGGCCGCGACTCACCAGTGGTCGCGCACCGGATGCGCGAGCTGGGCGTGCGCTACCTCTATCAGGGGCGCGGCAACAAGCGCGTGGTGCTGGACGAACTGTGCGCGGAGAGCGGCCTGTCGCCAGCGCAGATCTGCTACGTGGGTGATGATCTGCCGGACATCCCCATCATGGAGGCCGTCGGTTTCCCGGTGGCCGTGGCAGATGCGCATCCCGCGGTCGTGGCCGTGAGCCGCTGGCGCACTGTCGCGCCCGGCGGGCTCGGTGCGGCCCGCGAGGTCGCGGAGCTCATCATGCATGCGCAGGGCACGCTCGATGGCCATTTCCCGGGCTACGAGATCCCGCTGCGGACAGGGTCATGACGCGAACTCTCGCCATCGCTATTGCCAGCGTGCTCCTTGGGGTGCTCACTTTCTGGCTGCTCGAGCGTTTCGATGACGATGACGCGGCCCGCCAGCTTGCCGCCGCCAACCAGCCGGACTACTACCTCGAGGAGATGACCCGGCGCACGATGAACCGCGAAGGGGGCCTGCAGAGCGTGCTGACCGCAGAAACAGTCACGCATTTTCCACTGGACGACACCACCGAACTGGCCCACCCCCATATGGAGATTTACAATGGGGGGGAATCGCCCTGGCAGGTCGTGGCGGAACGAGGCCTGGTCAAGTCCGACAACGAGGTCATCCTGCTGCAGGGACGTGTGGAGATCTGGCGCGTCAATGCGCGGGGAGTGCGGGAATACGAGATCCTGACTTCCGAACTGCGCGTGTTTCCCAAGGTGCAGTATGCCGAGACCGACAAGGTCGCCACCATCAAGGGCCCGGCCACGGTCACCCGCACGCGGGGCTTTCGCGCGAATTTCGAGCATAACCGTCTGGAACTTCTGGAGAGGGTGAGAACCCGCTATGACAGCCAAGAAAAGTCTCCGCCTACTTAGCTTGCTCGCGCTGTGGTCGTGCCTGCCGGCAGCGGAGGTGATGGCTTTGGCCACGGATGTCGAGCAGCCGATCGAAATCGAGGCGGATTTTGCCGAGCTTGACGATGTTGCGGGCCGCACCATCTACACCGGCAATGTGGTGGTGGTACAGGGCACCGTGCGCATGACGGGCGAAAAGCTCATCGCCAATTTTGACGAGAACCGTACGCTCGTCGATGTGTACCTCGAGGGCACACCGGCCTACTTCAAGCAGACTCCCGATGGCGGCAAGCAGGACATCGAGGGCGAAGGGCTGCAGATCGAATATCACCAGAAGAAACACCTGCTTCATCTCATCGACAAGGCGCGCCTCACCCAAGGGGATCGCCTCTTCGAAGGCTACCGCATCAACTACGACACCGAACGCAGCATCATCACGGGCAGGGGAGCTGCAGAAGGCAACGCAGCGGCCACGCCAGCGGGCAAGCCGGGACGGGTGAAAGTCATCATTCCACCCAAGAAGACCAGCCCCCAATGAGGGATGCACATTGCCCGGGATCAGTGCGGCCGTGACCACCCTCAAGGTTCGCCAGCTCTCCAAGAGCTACAAATCACGCCAGGTCGTGCGCGACGTGAGTCTCACCGTGCAGAGCG
>Ga0315906_10002519_pt1 | contig 25449 bp, 21 predicted proteins | sample LakEriMetagenome_4_FD_203526 | JGI IMG/M metagenome (GOLD analysis project Ga0315906, IMG submission 203526) | Freshwater fungal communities from buoy surface, Lake Erie, Ohio, United States - Buoy 2 MA122 | ecosystem: Environmental > Aquatic > Freshwater > Lake > Lake biofilm | place: USA...
AACAAATCGCAGCACCATGATGGAAGTTGGAAATCTTTCCATTGCCCGCCCGGGATATGCACGGCACCTGGTTTTCTGGCTGACTATGCACATGCGCAACGCAGGAATGCAGTGGGCCCTGTTCAGTGCCGTTCCTGCGCTGCTGAACAACTTCAGGCGCCTGGGTGTTCCGCTGCTGATCCTTGCACCGGCAGATCCTGCGAAAGTTTCAGCAGAAGTCCGTGCGACCTGGGGCACGTACTACGACCAGCGCCCGCAGGTCTCTGCGGTTGATGTCGAAACCGCCTTCAGGGCACTGGGCAACGCCTGATGCGATCCGTGCTCTCCGCCATCGCCGGACATGCGGCATCCAGTTCCCCGCGAACCGCAATACATGACGACCGGCAAGTCATGGATTACGCAGCACTGCATGCCGCAGTTCTTTCAGCTGCGGCACAGCTGGATGACCCCAGTCACACCGTCGTGGCGCTTGGCCTTGAAAACGGCATGCCCTGGGTGATCGGCGATCTCGCATTGCTCTCATCCGGAAAAACCTGCTTGCCGCTGCCGCCGTTCTTCACCCCGGCACAACAAGGCCACGCTTTGCGCAATGCCGGAGCCGGGTGGTTGCTGACCGACAGCCCGGATCGTTACGAAACCCTGCTGCGGCAGCAAGCCATCCCTGCCGCACGCACCCAAGACATCAACCTGGGCGGGGCCATGGTTGCACGTTTCAGACTGACACTGCCGCCGGCAAGTCTGCCGTCAGGCACCGCCAAAGTAACCTACACCTCAGGCACCACCGGCACTCCAAAAGGCGTATGCCTCTCGGCAACAGCGATGGAAACCGTAGCAGATGCGCTGGCCACTGCAACCCGCATGACACCCGCAGATCGTCACCTGTGCCTGTTGCCGCTCGCAACCCTGCTCGAAAACATCGGCGGCATTTACGCGCCGCTGCTGTCAGGCGGCAGCGTCATCCCCTCGGCCGGGCGTCAGGATACCGATGCCTCGACCACTGCAAAAGGCTATGGCGAAGAACTCGCTGGCATGCTCAATCGCGCGAGTGCCACCACAGCGATACTGATCCCGCAAATGCTGCATGCGCTGGTCGCTGCGATCGAAAGCGGGATTCCCTCCCCCGAAACGTTACGCTTTCTTGCTGTTGGCGGAGCAAAAACACCGCCAGCGCTGCTGACCCGCGCCGCACTTGCAGGCATTCCGGTTTTTGAAGGCTACGGACTTTCCGAATGCGCATCGGTTGTGACATTAAACACAATGCAGGCCAATCGGCCCGGCAGCGTTGGTCGTCCGTTAAACACGGGCCAGGTAAAGTTTGCAGGGGACGGAGAAATACTGTTCGAAGGCGCCACTTTTCTCGGCTATGCCGGAGAAAAGACAAAATGCTCCGGCGCATGGGCCACCGGCGACATCGGCCACATCGATGCAGACGGTTTTCTGTATGTCACTGGACGCAAAAGAGACATGTTCGTCACCTCCTTCGGGCGCAATGTTTCACCCGAATGGGTCGAGAGCGAACTGACCAATCAGCCGGCCATCAAACAGGCGTGGGTTCATGGCGAAGCACGCCCCTGGAACACCGCTGTGATCACCGCAGCTCCGGGCGCGACCGCGCAAACCGTCAACGATGCCATTGCCTCTGCGAACCGCAACCTTCCCGGCTATGCCCAGGTAACACGCTGGTTGCCCGCGGATGAATCTTTCTCCCTGCAAAACGGCGAACTTACCGCCAATGGCCGATTGCGCCGCTGCGCCATCGCCGAGCGTTATGCCGCCCGTCTCGATAACCTTTATATGGAGCACCACCTTGCAACCGCATGACGAATTGCTGGCTCTGACTGCCACCGAACGCAGCGAGCTCCTGGCCATACCGTTCATCCAGGACGGCGCCCGGGGCAAGCTTCAGCTGAATGATTACATAGCCTTCCTTACCGAGGCCTACCATCACGTTAAACACACCGTACCGCTGCTGATGGCCTGCGGCGCCAGGCTCCCGGAGCGGCTTGAATGGCTGCGGGAAGCAATGGGGGAATACATCAGCGAGGAAACCGGGCACCAGGAGTGGATCCTCAACGACATCGCTGCCTGCGGCGCCGATGCGGAAGCGGTGCGCAATGGCCGGCCGGGACTGCCGGCAGAACTGCTGGTCTCATACGCCTACGACACGATCGCGCGCGGCAACCCCGTCGGATTCATGGGAATGGTCCTCGTTCTGGAAGGCACCAGCACCGCCGTCGCATCCAATGCCGCCAATACACTGCGGAGCACGCTCAATCTTCCGGCAAAGGCATTCAGTTACCTGACATCCCACGGCTCGCTGGATCAGGAACACACCCGCTTCTATGCCACCCTGGTAAACCGCATGACCGATGCCGGGGACCGGGAAGCACTGGTGCACGGCGCAAAAGTCTTCTATCAGCTGTATGGGGATGTATTTCGCGGACTGGATGCCCGTCGCAGCCGGAACACGGAACCGGCAAGGAAATACGCATGAAACTGCACGGCTGCCGTACCCTGCTGACCGGCGCCGGCAGCGGCATCGGCCGCTGCCTGGCCAGAGAACTGGGCGCACGCGGCGCACGTCTGGTGCTGGTCGGTCGAAACAGCGGAAATCTCGCATCGGTTGCCGATGAAATCAACAGTGCCGGCGGGTCTGCAGTGGCGGTAACGCACGACCTTGGCATCGCTGAAAATCATGTCCGGCTTGCAGAGCGCGCCCGGGCACTGCTTGGAGTAATAGATCTGCTGATCAATAACGCCGGCGTATCAAGTTTCGGCGAATATGCGCTTGAGAAACCGCAGGAAATCAGCAGTCTCATCAACACCAACATAACCGCTCCACTCCTGCTGACGCACGCTGTTCTGCCGGGCATGCTGAATGCAGGCTACGGCCGTATCGTCAATGTTGGCTCGATCCTGGGCTCCGTCGGTTTTCCACACTTTGCCGCCTACTCTGCGAGCAAATTTGCATTGCGCGGCTTCTCCGAAGCCTTGCGCAGGGAACTCGACGGCTCAGGCGTCGGCGTCACCTATGCCGCGCCGCGAACCACACGAACCGCCATCAACTCCGATGCCCTCTACGAACTGTCTGTCGACAATGGCGCGGCTATTGACGAACCGGCTGCAGTGGCCAGCGCCATCATTGAAGCCATCGCCAACGACCGCAACGAAATCTACATCGACTGGCCGGAAAAACTGGCTGTTCGATTAAATGCGGTGCTGCCGCGACTGGTCACCCTGGCCTTGGGCAAGCAGGCCGCCACAGCAAGGAAACTGTTGCGAGCATCAAGCCATTAAGCTTTCGGCAATCGCCCCGTTTGCTGGCGCCACCTGCAGCAGGAGCCGGCGCACTCCAACATTGGAAACGCAAGTATTTGTTTTTAATGAATATTTTTGGAGCGCTCCGCTGCAAAGACATGCCGGTACAATAGCGGCATGTATACCCTGCTCCGTCCTCTGCTGTTCTCCCTTGATGCTGAAACAGCACACCACCTGACGCTGGAATCATTGCAGCTGGCTGCGCGCACCGGCGCGCTGCGTTGCTGCATTGCCGGCGTGGCGCCTGCGCCGCGGAAGGTGATGGGCATCGACTTCCCCAACCCCGTCGGACTTGCCGCCGGCCTCGACAAGAACGGCGACTACATCGATGCGCTCGCCGCCCTCGGTTTCGGCTTCCTTGAAATCGGCACCATTACCCCTCGCCCGCAGCCCGGCAACCCGCGGCCACGCATGTTCCGGCTTCCGCAGGCGCAAGCAGTGATCAACCGCATGGGCTTCAACAATCAAGGCGTCGATGCCCTGCTTGCCAATGTGCAGCGGGCAAATTACCGCGGCGTGCTCGGCATCAACATCGGCAAAAATTTTGACACACCGATCGAACGTGCTGCCGACGATTATCTGATCTGCCTGCGCAAGGTTTATTCCAGCGCCAGCTACGTCACGGTCAACATTTCCTCTCCGAACACCAAAAACCTGCGCCAGCTGCAGCAATCGGATGAACTCGGCCAGCTGCTGGGCACACTGAAGGACGAACGCGAACGACTCGCCGACCGGCATGGCCGGCGCGTGCCGCTGGCTCTGAAAATTGCACCGGATCTGGATGAAAGCCAGATCACAGTGATCGCCGATCTGCTGGTCATGCACGGCATCGATGCTGTAATCGCCACCAACACCACGCTCGCAAGGGATGCCGTCGCCCGATTGCCGCATGGCGCAGAAGCCGGCGGCCTCAGCGGTGCACCGCTGACGGCGCAGGCACAGGCGGTTACCGTACAGCTCGCTGCAAAACTCGGAGGCGCAGTGCCGGTCATCGGGGTTGGCGGCATCATGAACGGCACGGATGCCGCGGCCCGCCTCAAGGCCGGCGCAAGTCTGGTACAGGTTTACTCCGGGCTTGTATATGCCGGCCCGGCGCTGGTAAGCGATTGTGTCAATGCCATCATCAAGGCTGACCGGTGCTGATCGGCATTCCCAAAGAAATCAAGAATCACGAGTACCGCGTTGGCGCCACTCCGGACGGCGTGCAGGCAATGGTCGCGGCCGGACACATCGTCCGCATTGAACAGAATGCCGGCGCAGGTGTCGGCTTTCCCGATGAGGCATACCGCAGCGCCGGCGCAATCATCGTAGGCTCTGCCGCCGATGTCTATGCCGCCGAGCTGATCATCAAGGTCAAAGAAATCCAGCGCAGCGAGTTTGCACTGCTTCGCCGCGGCCAGATTCTCTACGGCTATCACCACTTCGCACCCGATCGCCCGCTGCTCGAAGCCATGCTTGCGGCAAATGTCGCCTGCGTGGCTTATGAAACCATCACCGACGCCGCAGGACATTTGCCGCTGCTGACGCCGATGTCGCAGATTGCCGGACGCCTGGCACCGCAAGTTGGCGCCTGGGCCCTGCAGATGGCCAATGGCGGCAGCGGCGTGCTGCTCGGCGGCGTACCCGGGGTACTGCCGGCCAAGGTGCTGATCATCGGCGGCGGCACGGTTGGTGAAAGCGCCGCACGCATCGCGCTGGGCATGGGCGCCGATGTCACTGCAATCGACCGCAGCGCCGATCGCCTTGCACTTCTTGAAACAGCATTCAACGGCCGGCTCAAAGGCGTGATTGCGGCGCCACAAACCCTGCGCTCGCTGCTGCCAGCGCATGACCTTGTCATCGGCGCAGTGCTGTTGCCGGGCGCGCGTGCGCCGAAGCTGATTACACGCGCCGACCTGAGGACCATGCGTCCCGGATCTGTAATTGTCGATGTCGCCATTGATCAAGGCGGCATTTTCGAGACCTCGCGCCCCACATCCCATACCGAGCCGCTGTTCGTCGAAGAAGGCATCGTGCATTACTGCGTACCCAATATGCCGTCCGCAGTCGCACGCACTGCGACCCTCGCGCTGACCCAGGCGACACTGCAACATGCATTGCAAATCGCCAATCTTGGACTGCGCGACGCCGTTCTGGCAGACCGGCATCTCGCCGCGGGCCTACAAACCTGCAATGGCCAGGTCACTCACGCAGAACTTGCCGGCGACCTTGATCTGCCATACGCAACACTGGCACAAGCCCTGGCGTGAACGCAGCAGCAGCAAACGGCGCAACAATCGATGCCATACTGCCGCAGACCCAATGCGGCCAGTGCGGCTATCCGGGCTGCCGCCCCTATGCCGACGCAATTGCCACAGGCGATGCGCCAATCAACCAGTGCCCGCCGGGCGGCGATGAGGTGATTGCAGAACTCGCGCTGCTGCTTGGACAACCGGCAATCCCGCTGAACACCGCGCACGGGACTGCAGCGCCGCCCGTTGTTGCAATCATCGACGAAGCCCTCTGCATAGGCTGCACATTGTGCATCGCTGCGTGCCCGGTCGATGCAATCGTCGGCGCACGAAAATTGATGCACACCGTGATTGCCGCTGAATGTACCGGCTGCGCTTTATGCCTGCCGCCCTGTCCAGTGGACTGCATTGCACTGGCTCCAACCGGCGCAGCGCGCGACCGCGACCTGCAACGCAGCAGCGCATTGCGGCTCAAAGAACGCCATCAGGCTCACCAACTACGTTACGCTGAACTTGAGAAGCAACGTCGCGACCGGGTCGCCCGATCTGCTGCTGCACGAAAAAAAGCGCTGATTGCGAAAGCACTGGCTCGCGCACAGGAGCGCCTGGCAAACCGGAAAATCTGAATACCCAGCCAGAATAATTGGTTCAGCGGCCGAGTATGCCGCGGAGCAGCTGTACCGGGTCGATTGCCGGAGCGCCTTTCGGTTGAGGAGAAGACGGCAACGGTGCCGCAGGCTGCGCGGCGAGGCCTCGGGCACCTTCTGCGGGCAGCGGCTGAACCGCGCGTTGCAGGCCGGCATTTGAAGAGACGGGACGAATTTCCGGCTCGCGTCCAACTGGCAACCTCGCCATATTGGGCGTCAGCAGTTCACCCAGTTGCGCCAGCCGGTCCCCGGGCAAGGGATGGGTTTTGAACAGCAGTGCCATCGAGTTATCACCGGTGCCTCGTGCCGCCAGCTTGTGCAATACATCAACAAGGCCAAAGGGGTTATAACCGGCGCGTGCCGCCAATACGACGCCCATCGCATCCGCCTCAAACTCAGCGCTCTTGTCGAGGCCTCGCGCAAACACCTCGGCCCCGGTACCAATCATGTTGTTGATGATGGCCGAGCGGTTGTCGCGTTGCGCGAGTTGCGAGCCCGCCGACAGGGCGGCACTTTTCTGCATCACCGTGACATGATGGCGGCGAACGATGTGGCTGATCTCATGGGCCAGCACGCCGGCCAACTGCGCCTCGCTGTCAAGAATGTCGTAAAGTCCGCGGGTAATCATCACATAGCCGCCGGGGGCGGCAAAGGCGTTGATTGAAGCGGTATCAATGACTGCAAAACGCCACGGCAGATCCGGCCGCTCGCTCTGCATTGCAATCCACCGACCGACGCGATTCACATAGGCCTGCAACGCAGCGTCGTTGACCAGCGGCGCCGCACCAAGCATGCGGCCGGCGATCTCGCGCCCCATGACTTGCTCATCCTGCTCGCTGACTCCGGCAACCGCAGTCAGGGCATCACGGCCGATGCTGAAAAGGCGGTTGAGATCTATGCTCTGCGCCTGCGCGACTCCCTGGCTGCAACCCAAAAAAAGCACCAGCAGAACTTGCATTTTGGCGGCGTCAAGGCGGCTCATTCCCGGTTCCCCGTCGATGAACCACCGGCAGCGCCCGATGATCCGCCCAGATAGTCGATCTTCGCTGCGCTGAGACCAAGCCCCCCGCGTGAGACTCGGCCTGATCGCGGGATGCCGCACAATTGTCGAGTTGCTGAACTTGGCTGCTGTCAAAACGCGCCTGCTTCAGATCCTCTTCGTCGAGCCCGCGAATGCCGATGGTGCTGGTCACGTTGACCCGTTGCCGCGACCCGAAAACCCGGCCGAGTACGGAACCGGCACCATCTCCTGAAGAAGGCGCAGCCCCAAATCGCACATTGAATGAATAAAGCCAGCCTGTGGCGGAACCCGAGCGGATCTGCACCCAGGCCCCCTGCCGCGCCAGGGCCTCTCCAGTGGCGCCGTTGGGCAGAGTAGTCACTGTCGCCGAATCGGTTCGGGGTTCGGCGCGCAGCACACTGTCACGTTCAAGCGTGACCGGTTCGGCATGGGCAACCGTCAGGCAAACATGCAGGCAACACAAGGCGAAAAAACTGCAGCAGCGTGCGGCCAAAGACGACATCAAGGACTCCTGTGCCAAGGTGGCCATTATAATCACCCCGCCGTCAACCGACATACGACCAAAACCGCATGAATCCCGCACGCCGCCGCGCCATATACGAACGTTTCCGCTCCGCCAACCCAGAGCCGCGCGGCGAACTGGAGTATTCATCACCTTTTGAACTGCTGGTGGCGGTGATTCTCTCCGCACAGGCTACTGACAAAAGCGTAAACCGGGCCACCCGGCCCTTATTCAAAAAAGCCGATACTCCGCACGGTCTGCGCAAACTGGGGGTGGCCGGACTGGAAACGTTCATCAAAAGCATAGGCCTCTACCGCACCAAAGCAAAAAATATCATCGCCACCTGCGGAATACTGCTCGATCAGCATGGCGGCGAAGTCCCCCGAAACCGCGAAGCGCTTGAGGCACTGCCGGGCGTCGGACGCAAAACCGCGAATGTGGTGCTGAACATCGCTTTCGGCGAACCAACCATTGCTGTCGATACGCATATCTTCCGCATTGCCAATCGCACCGGACTCGCACCGGGCAAGGACCCGCTGGCGGTCGAGCAGAAACTGCTGAAATTCACCCCGGATGAATTCAAACAGCACGCTCACCACTGGCTGATCCTGCACGGTCGTTATGTGTGCATTGCGCGCACTCCGCGTTGCGGCGATTGCCTGATCCGGGATCTCTGCGAGTTTCGCGGCAAGACCGCGGCGACGGCATAAAAAAACCGCGCCATCAAGACGCGGTTTTTACTGAAGGCAGGCAGCCGACGATCAGTATTTGACGACCAGGCCCTGCTGGCGCGAATAAAAGGCGGCCAGGTCTTCAATGTCACGCTTGGACAGGTTGGCGGCCTGCGGCGCCATAATGGCGTTTTTGCGCTCACCCGTTTTGTAGTCCGACAGAGACTTGACCAGATAGTCGTAATGCTGGCCGGCAAGACGCGGAAAGTCCGGCGCAGTGCTGTTGCCGTCAACACCGTGGCAGGCGGCGCAGGACTTGGATTTTTCCTTGCCTGCCGCCGGATTCCCAGCCTGGGCGATACCGCCGGTGAACAATGCGGCGCAACCGGCAACCAGGATAATTTTCTTGATCATCATTGCCCCTTATTTCGCCGCAGCCTGCACGGCAGGCGCTGAGTAGTAAGCCGCGACATCGGCCACGTCCTGTTCGCTGAGGCCCGCCGCGATGGCGCGCATCGACGGATGGGTGCGATCACCGCTTTTGTATGCCTGCAGCGCCTTGACGATATAGGCTGCGTGCTGCCCACCCAGTTTCGGCACGTTGTAGGTCACGGGAAAGGCCGTCTTGTAACCGGGAATGCCGTGACAGCCAATGCACATGGATACCTTGTCCTTGCCGGGCTTCGGATTGGCATCGGCGGCCTGCACCAGACCGGGCGTGAGCACGGCCAGACCGAGGGCAATTGCGGATAACCGTTTCATGGGGAGCGCTCTTCCTTTGAATTTTTGGACCTTGCAGGGCGCAGATTATAGCCCAAAAGTTTCGCTGATTGCCCAGCAAAATTAGCTGATTGTCTCTCGGTGCAGCGATGCCCGATAATCCCCGGAGTCGCACCGGGAACCCCCATTGAAGTCGCCATCCCCCTCCGCATCGCAATTCAAGGCATTCGCACGACGGTTTTTTCCGTTCATGCAATGGTGGCACCGCGTCGACCGCGGCACCCTGCGCGCAGACACAGTGGCCGGACTGACCGGTGCGGTCGTGGTGCTGCCCCAAGGCGTGGCTTTTGCAACCATTGCCGGCATGCCCCCCGAGTACGGTTTGTATGCGGCGATGATACCCGCCGTCATTGCGGCCCTCTTCGGTTCAAGCTGGCATCTGGTATCCGGACCAACGACGGCGATTTCGATCGTCATCTACTCGACAATGAGCGGGCTGGCGCCGCCCGGAACACCGGAATACATCCGCCTGGTGCTGGTGGTCACATTTCTTACGGGCGTATTCCAGCTGGCCATGGGACTGGCGCGAATGGGCGCCCTGGTAAACTTCATTTCGCACACCGTGGTTCTGGGTTTCACCGCAGGAGCGGGGCTGCTGATCATCAGCACCCAGATCCAGCACTTTTTTGGCATTCCCATGCCCCGCGGCATTTCCTTCGCCGAAACCGTGCATCAGACCCTGCTCGGGCTCGACGATATCAACTGGTATGTCACTTCGGTCGGGATGATCACGCTGCTGGTCGGCCTTTTCATCAAACGCCGCTACCACAAGCTCCCCTATATGGTGATTGCCATGATCGCGGGCAGCCTTTATGCAGCACTGCTCGGCATGATTCCGCAACTGGACATCGACGGGCAGATTGAAACCGTCAAAGCCCTTTCCGGAATTTTTCCCCAGTTTTCGGTCCCCGATCTGACCCTGGAATCAATCCGCAAAACCGCGTCCATTGCCGTGGCCATCACCATGCTGGGTTTGACCGAAGCCGTATCAATCGCACGGGCCATCTCGGTGCGTTCGGAACAGCGTATCGACGGCAACCAGGAATTCATCGGCCAGGGCCTGTCCAACCTCTTCGGCAGTTTTTTCTCCGCCTACGCTTCCAGCGGCTCATTCAACCGCAGCGGCGTCAATTTCGAAGCCGGTGCGCGCACCCCGCTAGCGGCCGTATTGTCAGCCGCTTTCCTGCTGATGATCGTATTGCTGGTGGCGCCCCTGGTGCAGTTCCTGCCGGTACCGGCGATGGCCGGCATCCTGTTCATGGTGGCCTGGGGCCTGATTGACCTGAAACAGATCCGCAACATCATCCGCACCAGCGTTCCGGAAAGCGTGGTGCTTGGCGTAACGCTGATGGCCACACTTTTTGTGCAGCTGGAGTTCGCCATCTATGCCGGCATCCTGCTTTCGCTGATGCTTTACCTGAAACGCACTTCACACCCGGTAATCCTCGACGTAAAGCCCGATCCCGCACCTGACAGTTATCACTACTCCGCAGACACCGGGCTGCCTGACTGCCCCCAACTGAAGTGTTTGCGCATCAATGGCTCGGTATTTTTCGGCGCAGTGGACCATATCCAGCAGGCCCTGCATGAAATCGGGGAACGGTCACCGCAGAAGCATGTGCTGCTGGTTTCCAGCGGCATCAACTTCGTCGACGTTGCCGGCGCCGAACTGCTTGTTCACGAATCCAGACGCCGAAGGCGCCTGGGTGGAGGCCTTTATTTTTACCGCCTCAAGGACGAAGTCATCCGCCTTCTCAGCCGTGGCGGCTACATTGACGAAATCGGTCGCGACCACCTGTTTTCAGTGAAGTCCCGCCCGCTGGCTTCCATTTATACTAAGCTCGACACAACAACCTGCCGCGAATGCAAGTTGCGCATTTTCCGCGAATGCCGCGACACCCTGCCCGATGGCACCCCGAGAACCGACGCCTGATGAAACTGAGTCAACGATTGTTTCCCTTCCTGCGCTGGCTGCCGCTGCAGCGGCACAGCCTGCGCGCAGACGTGATTGCCGGCGCGACAGTCGCGATGGTGCTGATCCCGCAATCGATGGCCTACGCGCAGCTCGCCGGCATGCCGGCGTACTACGGGCTTTATGCCGCATTCCTGCCGGTCATCATTGGCGCAATGTGGGGTTCATCGCATCAATTGGCCACCGGCCCTGTCGCAATGGTGTCCCTGCTGACCGGATCGGCGCTGGCGCAATTCGCGGCGCCCGGAACCGAGCAATTCATTGCGCTGGCCATCCTGCTGGCGCTGATGATCGGCCTGATGGAATTGGCCATGGGCCTGTTCCGACTGGGCGCCATCGTCAGCTTCCTGTCCCATCCGGTGATCGTCGGCTTTACCAATGCCGCAGCGATCATCATCGCACTGTCGCAATTCAACAAGCTGCTGGGCGTGCACAGCGCCCGCACAGACCGCTTTCTCGCAGACGTGTGGGATGTGCTGTTGCGCATCGGGGACACCCACTGGCCGACACTAGCCATGGGACTGCTCGCGCTGGCAGTGATGATTTTGGTCCGCCGTTATCGTCCGCTTTGGCCCGGCGTATTGATTGCCGTGGCGCTCACCACAGCGCTCAGCTGGGCCATCGATTTTGAACGCAACACCACAGCCGATGCCACGGTTTTCCGCGATCCGCAGGTCCGCAACGTCATCGATTCGCTGACTGCGCTGGCTTTGCGCAGTACTGAACTGCGCGCCGAAGTCGCCGGAAAATCAGCTGAAATCAGCGCTCTGGTGGCGAGTGACGGCAGCGATCACCCGCGACTGATCATGCTTAACGCTGATCTTGAGTTCCTCCGCCTGGAACTGCGCGCAATCGAGGCCGAACGGCGTGTGCGTTTCGCTGAAGTGCGACGCCTGCGCTTTACCGGCATCCAGGAAACCGCGACTGCCGAATTCCAGCTCGTCGGCACAATCCCTGCCGGTACGCAAACGGATGGTCGCCGCTGGATCATCTCGAAAATCGACAACGGCCGCGTGCTGCTAAGTGGTGGCGGCGAAGTGGTCGGTACCATCCCGGCGGGAATCCCGGAACCCGAATTGCCCCAGCTGAAATGGGACACCCTGCTCAAGCTGCTGCCCACCGCGCTGATCATCGCGCTGGTCGGATTCATGGAAGCCATTTCCATTGCCAAGTCGATGGCGACGCAGACCAAGCAGCGCATAGATCCGGATCAGGAGCTGATCGGCCAGGGACTGGCCAACATCGTCGGCAGCCTGTTCCAGGCATTTCCTGTAAGCGGCTCCTTTTCGCGCTCCGCGGTCAACCTCGCAACCGGTGCAATGACCGGAATGTCCTCAGTCGTCGCCGGGGCGATCGTGCTGGTGACATTGCTGCTGCTGACGCCGCTGCTCTACCATCTGCCGCAGGCAGCCCTTGCCGCGATCATCATGCTGGCGGTGGTGAACCTGGTAAATTTCAGCGCGATTCGGCACGCCTGGCAAGCCCACCGCCACGACGGCATTGCCGCAGTCGTCACCTTTGTCGCCACGCTGAGCTTCGCGCCGCATCTTGACAACGGCATTCTCGTCGGCGCCGCGCTGGCGATCATTCTGTATCTGTATCGCACCATGCGTCCCCGCGTCGCCGTTCTCGGCCGCCACGCCGACGGCACATTGCGTGATGCGCAGCTGTTCAATCTGCAGACCAGCGAAAAACTGATCGCCATCCGTTACGACGGATCACTGTTTTTTGCCAATGTGCCCTATTTCGAAGACGTCATCCTCGAACAGGTCGCCCGGCATCCGCAGGCGCGGCACATTCTGATCGTTGGCGATGCCATAAACGAGCTCGACGCCTCGGGCGAGGAAATGATCCGCCACCTCGCTAATCGCCTGCGCGACAACGGTGTTGCCTTGGTGTTCAGCGGACTGAAGCGTCAGGTGTTGAGCGTGATGGAAAACACCGGGCTGCGGGACATCATCGGCGCACAGAATTTCCACCGCACCGAAGACCATGCGCTTGAGGCCATTTCCGGATTGCTGCAGGACCCGTCTTTTGATGCGATCTATTTCCCGCAAAAAGCGGCGCCCACGGAATGAAAATATTATTTAAATCATATACTTAATTCACATTTCAGGTTGCAACCACGTTACTTGCATTAGATCCTGGGCGTCAGCGTTTCACTGCCATCCAGCAAAACGTTTAACCCCTTGCAATCGCGCAAAAGCGCGCCAATGACACTGAATCGCGCACGCAATGTCTTGACGATTTTATTTGCGACCGGTCGTCATGCACCTTGCTCAACATCTGGAACAGCCGTCACCAATCAGCACATGCATGGGCATGCGGGCCTGCTTAATCGCACTTGTATGGAAACCTGATTACTGCGAGATCCAGTTAAATCGCGTTTCCGGAGCATGCCCGTGCCCGCTTATAATTCGCCTCCTTCAAGGATTTCCAAATGGCCAACAGACTTTCGAAGATAGTCACCCGCACCGGCGATGACGGCAGCACCGGCTTGGCATCCGGAGAACGCATCGCCAAGGACCAGCCGCGGGTTGCCGCGATGGGCGACGTCGATGAGTTGAACAGCAACATCGGCCTGCTGCTGACTGAAACACTGCCGGACGCCGTTCGCGACGCGCTGGTCGGCGTGCAGCACGACCTGTTCGACCTTGGCGGAGAACTGAGTCTGCCCGGTCATACGCTGGTAACCGAAGCCCACCTCGCCCGGATCGACAACCTGATCGAGCAGTTCAACAATGACCTGCCACCGCTGCGCGAATTCATACTGCCGGGCGGCAGTCGCGCTGCAGCGCTGGCGCATGTCGCGCGCGTGGTCTGCCGGCGTGCCGAGCGCACGCTGGTCACTTTGCGACACAGCGCAGATCCGCAGTCATTACCTTCCCGGTACCTGAACCGGCTGTCCGATCTGCTGTTTGTGCTGGCGCGGGTCATCAACCGTTCCGGCGGTGGCAGTGATGTGCACTGGCAACAGGGCCGCAAGCCGGGCTGAGTTAAAACCCGAACTGCCGAAGTTTCAGCGCTGCGCTCCACGCACACCATCAAGATGCGCACACAACTGACGGGCGCCTTCCAGGATGCGCGGGGTCGGCCGCTGCATCAGGTCGACCGGAAGATGGCGCGCCGGAAGCAAATTAAGCGGAGGGGGCAACGCCGCCCAACGTGCAGCAAAAGTTGCAGCGGTATCCGTCGAACTGCCGCCCAGCACAATGTCAGGCCGTACTGCGAGCAGGGCCTCCCTTGAAACTTCCGGCGTCAGCGGATTCTGGTCGCCGAATACATTGATGCCTCCGCAAAGCCCGATGATTTCGCTGATCAGGTGCGCATTGTTAACGGTCATCAGCGGACGCCCCCAGATTTCATAAAAAACGCGGACTGGCGCACCGGTGCTGCGGCGCGCCCGCAGCGCACGAAGATCGGCATCGAAAGCAGTTCGTGCAATCGCACCAGAAGAAGTCGTGCCCGCCAGTTGCGCAATCGCAGTGATATTGCGGGCAATATCCTCAAGTCCGGCAGCACCGGCAACAAACACCTTGAGCCCGGCACGCTCGATGCGCGCAATCGCCTCCGGGGGCGTCCCGCCCTGCCAGGCCAGCACAACATCGGCACGCAGCGCGACCATGCGCTCGATATCAAACTGCACTGCGTCGCTGACTACCGGAAGACGGCGCGCCTCCGCAGGATAGTCACTGTAACGCGCAACACCGGCCAGCCGTTCGCCAGCGCCTGCCGCATAAACCAGTTCGGTGAGATTGGGGGCCAGCGTGATGATGTGCCGTGCCGGTTGCTGCAGGCGCAATGTGATTCCGCGCACATCGGACGCCTGAACGGGCTGCGCCCGAACGTTGGAACCGGCGAACATTGCAACCAATGCCATTGCAGCGGCAATCCAGCGAAACGCGGGAATCAACAGGAGCGCCATGAACTGCTCGGACGCGGCGGGGAAACTAGCGCGGCTCTTCCATCAGCCGCAACAACCGCGCGCTGGTCTGGCGCAGCCGCTGCGAAAGCATGGTGACCATTTTCACCAGGATTTTTGAACCGAGGCTGGGATGATCAAGAATGATTTTGGCCATGTTGTCGCGGGTGAGCACGGCAAAGGTCGTTGGCTGTGATGCCATGCAGGTTGCAAACCGGGGCTCTCCGTCGATCATCGACATCTCGCCCAGCGTCATGCCCGGACCGGCACTGGTCATGTGCTGCTGTTCTGCGCGATGGCTTTTTTTCAGGATATCGATTTCGCCGTCGACGATCAGCACCATGAAATCGCCTTCGTCGTTTTCACGGATGATGATTTCACCCGGCTGCGCGCGAAACACCTCCATGTAACCGGCCAGCGCGGAAATATCATCCCTGGAAAACTCGGTGAAAAACTGGGATTTGCCGACCAAACCGAAGATTTCCCCGGCAATCGCCGTGCCGGCCCCCACGCGCTCAAGTTTCGCGAGATTGCCCTGATCTGTTGCCGTGAGGGTGTCTTCGGCCATATGGTCTTCAGTTTTAAACCTTCGCCCGTTGCGCCGCAAACATGTTGCCGCCTAATCCTTGGAGACAGCCTTGAGCCGGCGTTTGCGTACACCTTCGGCCAGCGCCTCAAGTACGCCGCGGCTTTCATCCCAGCTGATGCAGCCATCGGTGATGCTGACGCCATAAGCCAGTGGTTTGCCCGGCACCAGATCCTGCCGGCCGGCCTTCAGGTGACTCTCCACCATCACGCCGAAAATGCGCTCATCGCCGTTGGCAACCTGATGGGCCACATCCTGCGCAACATCAACTTGTTTCTCGGGTTTCTTGCTGCTGTTGCTGTGGCTGAAATCGATCATGATGCGCGCCGGTATGCCGGCCTCTGCCAGGCCGCGCCCTGCAGCATCAACACTGGCCGCGTCGTAATTGGGCGCCTTGCCGCCGCGCAGGATCACATGGCAGTCCTCGTTGCCGGTGGTCGATACGATGGCTGAAGTGCCGGCCTTGGTCACCGACAGGAAATGATGCGGGGCCTGTGCGGCACGGATCGCGTCGATCGCAATCTTGATGTTGCCATCCGTGCCGTTCTTGAAACCGACCGGGCATGAAAGTCCTGAAGCCAATTCGCGGTGGATCTGCGATTCCGTTGTACGCGCACCGATCGCCCCCCAGGACACCAGATCAGCGATGTATTGCGGGGTAATCATGTCGAGGAACTCGCAACCCACCGGGAGACCGCTTTCGTTGAGCTCAAGCAGGAGTTCACGGGCAATCTTCAGTCCCTCATTGATGCGGAAACTGCCATCAAGGTTGGGATCGTTGATAAGGCCCTTCCAGCCAACGGTCGTACGCGGCTTCTCGAAATAAACACGCATCACCACCAGAAGATCCGCAGCCAGTTTCTTCTTGGCCTCCAGCAACTTGCCGGCATACTCCTTGGCCGCCTTGACGTCATGGACCGAACACGGCCCCATGATCACCAGCAGGCGGTCATCTGCGCCATGCAGAATGCGGTGAATGTCCTGACGGGCTTCGAACGTCGTGTTCGCCGCTTTTTCACTCAGCGGAAATTCGCGCAGCAAATGGGTGGGCGGCGCAAGTTCCTTGATTTCCTTGATCCGCAGATCATCGGTACGGTGCAGCATCACAATCCCTAACTTTCCATATAATCAATGCATTATAAACGAATCCTGAGGAACTCTGCAGCATCCTACAGGGTGCCACCGACGGTCAGGCCGTCTATTCGCAGTGTTGGCTGGCCGACTCCGACCGGTACGCTTTGCCCCTCCTTGCCGCAGGTGCCGACCCCCGGATCCAGCCGCATGTCGTTGCCGATCATCGAAACCCGGGTCAGTGCGTCGGGTCCGTTGCCGATCAGCGTGGCGCCTTTGACCGGATAAGTCAGCTTGCCATTCTCGATCATGAAGGCCTCGGACGCCGAGAACACGAACTTGCCGCTGGTGATATCCACCTGGCCACCGCCAAAGTTGACGGCATAAAGACCGCGCTCAACCGAAGCAATGATTTCCGCCGGATCCTTATCGCCGTTGAGCATGTAGGTGTTGGTCATGCGCGGCATCGGCACATGGGCATACGATTCGCGCCGGCCATTGCCGGTCGGCGCGACACCCATCAGACGGGCATTCAGTGAATCCTGAATGTAGCCGCGCAGCACGCCGTCCTCGATCAGCACGTTGTGCTGCGTCGGATTGCCTTCGTCATCAACATTAAGAGAACCGCGACGATGCGCAATCGTGCCGTCATCCACCACGGTGACGCCAGGAGCGGCAACACGTTCACCGACGCGGCCGCTGAATGCGGAGGTGCCCTTGCGGTTGAAATCTCCCTCAAGGCCATGTCCGACCGCTTCATGCAGCAGGATGCCGGGCCAGCCTGGTCCGAGCACGACAGTCATCGTGCCCGCGGGTGCCGGACGCGCTTCAAGATTGATCAGAGCCTGATGCACGGCTTTTTGTGCGTAATCGTTCAGCACGTCTTCAGTGAAATGACCGTAATCAAAACGCCCGCCACCCCCGGCGCTGCCTTGTTCACGCCGGCCATCGGCTTCGACAATCACCTGTAACGACAACCGCACCAGCGGCCGCACATCGGCGGCCTGCATGCCGTCGCTGCGTGCAACCATCACCACCTCGTATTCGCCGGCCAGCGCCGCCATCACCTGGGTAACCCGCGGATCAATGCGCCGGGCAATTCGCTCCAGTCGTTCGAGCAAGGCTACTTTCTCCGGCGCACCGAGGCTGGCCAGGGGATCCTGCGGCGCGTACAACTCACGCAAGGCACCCTGCCGCGCAATCGCGGTGCGGCCATCACCACCCTGGCGCGCAATCGCACGCGTAGCCTGCGCAGCCGACTGCAGCGCGTTGAAACTGATGTCATCCGAGTATGCAAACGCCGTCTTCTCGCCGCTGACTGCGCGCACGCCGACACCCTGATCGATGTTGAAGCTGCCGGATTTGACGATGCCCTCCTCCAGACTCCACGACTCGCTGCGCGAATACTGGAAATAAAGATCCGCGTAGTCGACGCGGTGAGCCATCAATTGGCCGAAAACAGCCTGGAGGCGGCCCTCGTCAAGCGCATGAGGAGCCAAGAGGGTCGCGCTGGCGGTTTCGAATATATTTGCGGATTTCATTATTTTCTCAATAAAAACAAATACTTAATTTAAATCTCAGGATTTTTCGCCAAGCGTGCGATGACTCAGCGCCGGCAAACTACGGCGCAGACGTTGTATATGGGCACGATTCATCCCGGCGACAACCACCCCGGAACCACGCGGCAGACGGTCGAGGATCACACCCCAGGGGTCGACAATCATCGAATCCCCGTGGGTTTCCCGGCCATTGAGATGATAACCGCCCTGTGCCGGCGCCAGCACATAGGCCAAGTTTTCAATGGCGCGGGCGCGGATCAGCGTTTCCCAGTGCGCCTTGCCGGTGGTTTCCGTGAAGGCAGAAGGCACCAGGATCAGATCGACTTCGCCCATCGCGCGATACAACTCGGGAAAGCGCAGGTCATAACAGATCGACAAACCGATGCGGCCAAAGGGCGTATCCAGCGCGACGACTTTTTTACCGTGTTCAATGGTGGTTTCTTCCGAATACCGCTCATTCCCCATCTCGAAACCAAAAAGATGGATCTTGTCGTAACGGGCGACACATTTGCCCTTGTCGTCATAAACAAGGCTGGTGTTGAGCACCTTCTTCGGTGACGCCGCCACCAAAGGCACCGAACCGCCAACAATCCAGATACCGTGTTTGCGCGCTGTTTCCGCAAGAAAATCCTGGATCGGCCCTTTGCCAAATTCCTCGCGCACGGAAACCTTGTCGGTATCCTTCATTCCCATGATGCCGAAATACTCCGGCAGCGCGACCAGCTTCGCACCCTGCTCAACAGCCATCTCGATCAACCAGGCCGCCTCTTTCAGGTTGGAATCAACGCGCGGGCCCGAGGCCATCTGAACTGCCGCAATACGCGTTGCACCGGCATCGCCCTGGTCGCCTGGCTTGCGCTGTGTCCTTGTTGAACGCAAACGTGTACTCATGGTTCCTTTCCCTCAATCCGAAATTTCGAGTCGTATCGTCGTCGCCGCAGGATCAGCACGCAACCGCACCCGCGCCCCCTCAACTGCCAGTGCAACAAGCCATGCCCGCAACTCCTCCGCAAGCAACTGCGCATCCTGACGCGGACCATGCACGATCTGCAACCGGGCATCACTGCGCGACTGCAAAGCCAGAACAGCCTGCCGGACAGCCGGCTGCGCCATGATCGTCTGCGCAGAACGCGGACGATCCCACAATTCCGGCGCAACTTCCGCCGCACCCGCATGGCCGGCCTGAAGCAAAATGAACATCAAAACCACGCGAAACGCAGTCATGGCGCATCCTGCGTTACCGGCCGCTCCGCCTTTTTCACCTGCGGATCCGCCCAGTTGCCCGTCACGTCATATTCGTAGGAAGCAATCTGATCAAGTGGATCCTTCAGCAGCTTCTGCGCGAGGAACGCGGCAATGCCCGCCACCGGACCACCGATCAGCGCACCGGCCACCGATACGGTGTCGGACAACTGCGGATTCACCTTCACCCGCAAGGCCTGCGTTTCCTTGGCCAGATCCACCTGTCCGCTCATCACGATCCGTGCTGCAGGTCCGATGATGCGCAGGTTGTCAGTGCTGGCCACACCTTTGACAACCTTGATTGCACCGACAATTTCATCAAAAGCAAAGCCTTCGCTGAAGATATCGCGAAAATCCAGCGAGATTCTTCGCGGCAATGATTGCAGACTGAGGATCCCCAGCAGCTTGCCGATGCCCGGCTCCAGTTTTACAAACTGGCCTTTGGCTGCATCCAGCACGAAGTTGCCTGAAAGTGTAGGGTAATCAATCCGCTGCGGACTGCCCAGCCAGGCAAGCGAACCTTCGATTTTCGCGGTGCCCCGCCGCACACCCTCGGGGTAACCGAGCCGGGTCAGGAATTTACCGACATCGGACACATCAAGCCGCACATTCACCTGGGTACCGGGCTGGGTCAACCAGGCCTGCCAGATGCCGTCGAGATTGAGTGTGCTCTCAGTATTGCTCAGGCGAAGGCGCTCGATGCGCCAGTCGCGCTGCTGCGGCGTGGCCTGCAGTTCCAGCTTGCCCAGCGCCCGCTCGCCCAACTGGAATTCATCAACAACGACATCGAGCGCCGGCAGTTCAACGGGTTTCTCGGCAGCAGCGGCAACGGGGGTTACCGGTGCGGCAGATTCATCACGGAGCGGCAGTGTCAATTTCCGCAGCCGTGCCGTCAGTCGCCCCTTGCCCTGCGGACGCCAGGACGCCGCGCCCTCGACATCGCGGCCTTTTGCCGTCATCTGCAACACCCCGCCCTGTTGCACCGCAGTCAAGGCCATTGCACCGAAACGGCGGTCGAACCAGTCGAGTTCACCAATCCGCAAATCTGCGGCGGCAAGTGCCACGGCACCGCCGGGACCGCCATCACCAAGGGCGCCAAGCCATGCATCAAGATCCAGCGTCTTGATCGTGCCCGAAAGCACCATGCCCGGCCGGTCCGGTTCGGCGGCGACACCCTCGCCAAACCGTGCCGTACCGCGTTCAATACGGACCTGCCCGCCTTCAGTCCGCCGGTACAGCACGGTGCTGGCCAGGTTGCCGACGCTCACTGCAATGCGCTCCTGCTGCGGATTAACATGCCTGCGCTCGAAACGCAGGGGCAATGTTTCAGCAGCCGATTTCGCAAAAGGTGCGGGCAGATTGACTGCCAGCCCTTGCAACGAAGAGTCGACTGACAGATCGACGCGTTTGTTGCGCATCGTCAGTGTGCCGCGCCAATCCGTTGCGCCGCGGACATAACGCAACCACTCCCCCCCTCCGGCGCGTCGTGCCGCATCAGCATTGATCTTGCCTTGAAACTGGATGCTGACCGCTGCATCACGCTGGCTGCCTGCGGTAACGCTCAACGGCCCACCGAGAAACACCGCAGTAGCAGCTGGCACACTCACCGCGAACTCCGTAAACTCCAGCCGTCCATTCACCTGATCCAGCGGAGGGAAACCGGGCTCAGCAACGAGCTGATTATTCGTGAACTGGTAGCTGCCGCTGACGCGGCTGTTTTTCAATGAACGCAACGGCAGCGTCAGCTTCAGCCCGAGGCGCCCGCGGCCCTGAGCCTGCATGCCATCGGTAAAACCACCGATCATTTCCTTTACCGGGCTCCGCGCGATGAAATCAAGGAAGTCGCTGGTTGCACCTTCGGCTTCGCCGGTAATTTGCAGCACTTCGGAGGTGTGCACCAGGTCAGGAATCTGCAGACGCACCTTGCCGAGCCGGACATTGTTGATCATCGCCTGGCGGACATTCAAATCCATACGCTGTCCGCGAAACAACAGGTCGCCGTCGATTTCGGTGATATGCGGCCAGCCGTCGCCGTAATGAACAGTCCCACCGGTGATTTTGGCGGCGACCTCGAACAACCCGCTGCGTTCGTCGGTAAACGGGAAATTCTTCAGATCACCTTTCAGGCGGAAACGTACATCGCTGGAACTGCCTGCCGAAAACGCACGATCCAGCCATGCCCGGGACGCGGCACCAAGACTCAGCGGCAGATAGTCGGAGACATTCTCGGCTGCGCCCCGGGTCAAATGCCCGGTGAGATCGGCGACACCGGGACCATCGCCGGCCTTGTGGAAACTGCCGAACAAAGTCCCAGTCAAATCAGGGTTGGCGTACGCGAAATTGCTGAAACGCAACTCAAGGCCCTGCACAGAATGGGTCCAACCCAACTGTCCGGTCAACGTATCGAAGCGCAGCCTTTTGCGGAACAGATCCGGCAGGTCGAGAATGGCCCTCTGCGTGGCCACATGCAGTGTGCCGCCCTTCTCGTTGCCATCAACGTTGCCGCTGAATCCGGAAAAACCAGGCCAGCCGCCATGACGCTGCATTGAGAGTTCATTGAAGCGGCCGCGAACCGCATAAGAGGTGAGTTTCGGCCAGGTACCGTTCCAGCGTAACGACAGATCATGCAATCTGCCTGCAGGCGCCAGATCCACCAGGGACTTGCGCAAGTCGCTCGCCAGCGGCAGTCGATCAGCCAATTGCACCAGCGGCGCCAGTTCCAGCACATTGGCTTGCAATTCGCCCCGGCTGTAACCTGACTCTGTAGCGCCGCCAACCCGCAACAAAAGGTCAACCGGAGACAACGTCATGTTGTCACCGGTGGTAAACGCAAGCTTGCGCATGGACAGTTCCTGTCCACCAGGCAGCCGCTTCCATGCGAATCTTCCGCCCAGCTGCAAAATATCAAGTTCGGGAAGCTCGGCACCCAGTCGCGCCCTTACATTGCTCAGCTGCGTATCAGCGATGACGCCGGTCAGCGCATTGCCGGCAAAGGTAAACCACGCACGCAGGGCACCGCTGCCGTGAGGAAAGTGCACAGGAAAATCCAGCCATTGCCGCCAGGCTGCAATATCAACATGGTCCAGTTCGACAAAAACCTGGCCCGTCATCTTCTCCGCCAGGGACTGAAAATCCTGACCGCGCAGATCGGCGCGCACATCAAGTGGAGAGGCCAAAGCTGCAGGCGGCACGGCACGCAATCCCATTCGATGACGGTCACCGCTGTTGACGATGCGCAGCTGCACCTGCTCCAGCGTGAGCGCAGGCGCAGCGCGCATGTCATCATTCCAGATCAGCTTCGCGCCGTGAACCTCGATATCGCGCTGACCAAGCAGCCAGCGCGATATTGAGCCGTCGCCCTCGCCTTCAAGGTCAAGCGGCATGCCGGCAATAGTGATTTTGCCGCGACTGTCGCGGCGCATGGTCAGCACAGGCCGGTAGATGTCCAGCGATTGAAAATTGATCTGCAGGAGCGCCGCGGAGCGCCATGACAAGGTCGCCTCTACCCGGGGCAGTTCCAGCGCAGGCCGGCCTTCGGAGTCATGCAAGACCACCTGCGACAAGGCAAGCTGCGGGCGAAGCCCGCTCCAGTTGGCGCTGAGTCCGCCGATGGTGACCTTCTGCTGGACCGCTGCGCTCAGACGCTCTGCAATCGCTTCCCGGTGTTCGCCGATATCAGGCAGTATCCAGTAACGCAGCGAGAGTATGGTTGCAGCAAATACAAACCCGACGGCCAGAACCAGCCACGTCAGTACGCGATAGATCCACAACGAACTGATCTGGATCCGGTTGCGGACTGCGGCAAGGCTCATGTCAGGCCTGAAAAATTATAAAATGCGATAGTGAAACAATGGCTTAGCAATTCTAACAGGTTGCCGGAAAATCCCGGGCACGATGCCGGGAAAATCAGCTGGAAACCGGCGCAAATCGGGACCCTCTGCAGTGCCTGCAAAATCACTCACCTGAAGGCTTCACGCCGGACCCGGTAAAAAATTTCCCGAAAAAAACATCATGCCGTCACCCCACTCACCGCCTGTAACTGATGCCGCCCGTGAAATCGCCATTGCGGCACGCTACAGCCGCTATCTTGAACGGCTGATTGCAGCCAACCCCGCCATCCTGCCCGCAGAGGAACTCGAACAGCCCTATAGCGGCAGCGCGATGCAGGCCGAGCTCGAAGCCGCCGGCATCACTGACGATCAGACTCTGGGCAGAGCACTGCGCCAACTGCGCCAGCGCGTCATGGCGCGACTGATCGTCCGTGATCTCAGCGCAAGGGCGACACTGGACGAAGTGGTGACCACTGTGACCGCCCTCGCCGAAGTCACCATCAAAATGGCGGTCAACCGGCTCCATACCGATCTGGCCGCCGTTCACGGCGAGCCTCGAGGCGGCGCCGACAACGCCATCCAGCAACTGCATGTTGTCGGCATGGGCAAGCTCGGCGGCGCCGAACTCAATGCCTCCTCGGACATTGACCTGGTGCTGGTCTATCCCGAAGAAGGCGACACCGACGGCGCACGCCCCTTGAGCAACCATGAATTTTTCACGCGTCTTGTGCGCCGTCTGATCAACGCACTCAATGAGTGGACCGAGGACGGCTTCGTGTTCCGGGTTGATACACGATTACGGCCGTACGGCGACAGCGGACCGCTGGTGGTCAGCTTCGAGATGCTCGAAAATTACCTGATCACGCAGGGTCGTGCCTGGGAACGCTACGCATGGATCAAGGGCCGCGTGCTGACCGGCGACCAGAGTGACGCGCTGATGGCCATGGTCAAACCTTTCGTATTCCGCCGGCATCTCGACTACAGCGCATTCGCTTCTATGCGCAGTCTGCATAGCCAGGTCCGTCATGAAGTCAACCGCCGTGACCGACTCGACAACATCAAGCTCGGCCCGGGCGGCATCCGCGAAATCGAATTCACGGTTCAGGTATTCCAGCTGATACGCGGTGGCCACGAACGTTCGCTGCAGCAGCAACCAACACTGCCAGTACTCGCGGCACTTGGCGAACGCGGCTTCATCGAAGCCACTGCCGTTTCTGAACTGCGCGACGCCTATATCTTTCTGCGCAACCTCGAACACCGGCTGCAGTACCGGGATGACCAGCAGACGCAGGCGCTGCCGACCGACCCTGCCGAACGCGCACTTGTTGCCGCCAGCATGGGGTTTGCCGAAGAAACCACTTTTACCGCGGAGTTGTCCAGGCACCGGGCAGCCGTATCACGGCATTTCGAAGCAATCTTCGGTGAAGAGGATGTACACGAACATCCGCTGGCTGAACTGTGGCACATGCCGCCGGAGGACCTCGCAGCAGCAGAACAAAAACTGTCGGCCATGGGTTATGCGCAGGCACCTGAACTGTGCCGGCGACTGGGCCTTTTCCGCCACGGCAGCCGCTACCGGCAAATGCCGGCCGACAGCCAGCGCCGGCTGGATCGCCTGGTGCCTGCGGCCATCGCCGCCGCAGCGTCACGGCGAAGTCCTGACGAAACGCTGGGGCGCCTGCTCGGGCTGTTCGAAAGCATCAGCCGGCGCGAAGCCTATCTGGCGCTGCTGCACGAATATCCGCATGCCCTTGATCGTGTCGCCGACCTGATGAGCGCCAGTCCCTGGGTTGCGCAATACATTACGCAGTTCCCGATCCTGCTCGATGAACTGCTGGATGCGCGCACACTGCTGGCCAAACCCGACTGGCCAGCGCTGCAGGCCGGGCTGCGCGCCAGCCTCGCCACAGCCGATGGCGATATCGAGCGGCAAATGGACATGCTGCGGCATTTCAAAAACACCCACACCCTGCACTGCGTGGCACAGGACCTCGCCGGCACGCTGCCGCTGGAAACACTGAGCGACCACCTGTCGGATCTCGCAACAATCATTCTTGAGGCAGTGCTGCAACTGTCATGGCGCGGCCTCAAACAACG
>Ga0315906_10002520_pt1 | contig 25442 bp, 20 predicted proteins | sample LakEriMetagenome_4_FD_203526 | JGI IMG/M metagenome (GOLD analysis project Ga0315906, IMG submission 203526) | Freshwater fungal communities from buoy surface, Lake Erie, Ohio, United States - Buoy 2 MA122 | ecosystem: Environmental > Aquatic > Freshwater > Lake > Lake biofilm | place: USA...
GCACTTCGATGCCGTAGCCATTCGAGGGTCCACCTTGCATAGCCTGCAAGAAAACCCACCAAACAGCCCCTTCATCTCCAGGCTCCAGTTCGAATCCCCGTGGGGAGGGAGGCATCCATTACATCTCGGGTTGTCGGATCCTGACCGTGGGGCCACCGCCCCGCAGATGCTGAGTCTACGTGCCGGCCTTCGGGTCGGCGTGTCGGCCGGCGCCACGGCAACGTCGTGGAAACACCCCACCTCTAGAATCGCTGCCATGGAACAGGCCCGCAAGGCGCTGCTCGTGGCGTTGCGCTCGGCGCTCGCCGAAGTGGCCCCAGACTCCCCCGTCGAACCCGCGTTCGAATCCCCCCGCCAGGCCTCGCATGGCGACCTGGCCATCACCTGCGCCATGCCCCTGGCGCGGCCGTTGAAGAAGAACCCTCGAGAGGTGGCCCAGGCGCTGGTGGACGCGCTGCGCCGCCAACCCGAGGTGGACCACTGGGTGCAGGCCTTCGAGATCGCCGGCCCGGGCTTCATCAACCTGCGCCTGTCGGCTGCGGCCAAGCAGTCGGTGGTGCGCGAAGTGCTGCGCTCGGGCGAGGCCTTCGGCTCGCAGCCGGCCAACGGCCAGCAGGTGATGGTGGAGTTCGTCTCGGCCAACCCCACCGGCCCCCTGCACGTGGGCCACGGCCGGCAGGCCGCGCTGGGCGACTCGATGTGCAACCTGATGCAGACCCAGGGCTGGCAGGTGCACCGGGAGTTCTATTACAACGATGCCGGGGTGCAGATCGCCACCCTGGCCCGTTCCACCCAGGCGCGCCTGCTGGGCCACCAGCCGGGCGACCCTGCCTGGCCGGAGGACGCCTACAACGGCGAATACATCGCCGACATCGCTGCCGACTTCGCCGCACTCAAGACGGTCAAGGCCGACGACCGCGCCACCACCGCCTCCGGTGACCCGCAGGACCTGGACGGCATCCGCGAGTTCGCCGTGGCCTACCTGCGCCACGAGCAGGACCTGGACCTGCGCGCCTTCGGCGTGCGCTTTGACCACTACTACCTCGAGTCCAGCCTGTATGCCACGGGCCGCGTGGCGCAGACCGTGCAGCGCCTGGTGGACGCCGGCAAGACCTACGAGAAGGACGGCGCGCTGTGGCTGCGCAGCACCGACTACGGTGATGACAAGGACCGCGTGATGCGCAAGTCGGCGCCCGAGGGTGCTGCACAAGAAGGTGGGACGGCGGCCTCGCCCTACACCTACTTCGTGCCCGATGTGGCGTACCACATCCACAAGTGGCAGCGCGGCTTCGTCAAGGTCATCAACATCCAGGGCAGCGACCACCACGGCACCATCGCACGCGTGCGTGCGGGCCTGCAGGCCGCGGGGGTGGGCATCCCCCCCGGCTACCCCGACTACGTGCTGCACAAGATGGTGACCGTCATGAAAGGCGGCGAGGAGGTCAAGATCTCCAAGCGCGCCGGCGGCTATGTCACGCTGCGCGACCTGATCGACTGGACGAGCCGCGACGCGGTGCGCTTCTTCCTGATCAGCCGCAAGGCCGACACCGAGTTCACCTTCGACGTGGACCTGGCGCTGAAGCAGAACGACGAGAACCCGGTCTTCTACGTGCAGTACGCCCACGCCCGCATCTGCTCGGTGCTGGCCCAGTACGCAGGACCTTCGGGCGGCCAGGACCTCGCCAGCCTGGACGACGCCGACTTGTCGCTGCTGACCGCCCCCACCGAGAGCGCGCTGATGCTCAAACTGGCCGAGTACCCGCTGATGCTCACGCGCGCGGCCGCCGAACACGCCCCGCACGATGTGGCCTTCTACCTGCGCGACACGGCCTCGGCCTTCCACAGCTATTACGCCGCCGAACGCTTCCTGGTGGCCGATGCTGCCTTGGCGCGCGCCCGCATGGCGCTGCTGTGCGCCACGCGGCAGGTGCTGCGCAACGCGCTGGCCGTGCTGGGCGTCAGCGCGCCCGAGGCCATGAAGCGCGAAGAGATGGAGGCCTGAACGCCCATGCAGCACGTCGTCACAGCCCACCATGCACCCGCGGCGGGCTCTTCCCTCTCACGAAACCCCTCGGCCCGCCGGGCCCATCCGGGCGCCATGGTGCGCGGCCAGCGCGGCGGTTTCGGCCTCGGGCTGATCGTCGGCCTGGTCATCGGCCTGGCGCTGGCCTTGGGCGTGGCGCTCTACATCACCAAGGCCCCGGTGCCCTTTGTGAACAAGGTGCCGCAGCGCAGCGCCGAGCAGGATGCCGCCGAGGCCCAGCGCAACAGGAACTGGGACCCGAACGCACCCCTGGCCAGCAAGGTGCCGCGTCCGGCGCCCCCGCCGGCTGCCGAGGAACCGGCATCCGACGCCGCGGCGGCAGCGCCAGCCAAGGCGCCCGCGTCCGCAGCCGCCGACGCAACAGGGTCCGCGGCAGCGCCAGCACGCAACCCCGCGGCCCTCCTGGCCGGGCAAGGCCCTGCCGCCGGGCCGGCAACCGCCGCGCCGGCACCGGGCGCTGCCAAAACCACCAAAGGCGCTGAGCTGTACACGTACTTCGTGCAAGCCGGCGCCTTCCAACGGCCTGATGACGCGGAAGCGCAACGCGCCCGGCTCACGATGATGGGGCTGGAGCCGCGGGTGCTGGAGCGGGAACAGGCGGGCCGCACCGTCTACCGGGTGCGGCTGGGGCCCTTTGACAAGCAAGCCGACGCCGAGACCCTGCGTGAGAAGCTCGCGGCCACGGGGATGGAAGCTGCCCTCGTGCGCATGGAGCGCCCGCCGCAATGAACTCCTGGCGATCTGCAGACTCCAACCCTACAGAACTTCGCACGAAAGGAACCAGATGAACCGCCGCAACTTCTCGCAATCCGTGGCCACGTGGGTGGCCGCACTGGGCGGCAGCGCTGCCGTTCAGGGCGCCTTCGCGCAGGGCGGCCCCGTGGAAGGCGTGCACTACGTCAAGTTGTCGCAGCCCGCGCCGGTGTCAGCGCCCACCGGCAAGATCGAAGTGGTGGAATTCTTCTGGTACGGCTGCCCGCACTGCAATGCGCTGGAGCCGGCACTGGAGGCCTGGATCAAGCGCCTGCCGGCAGACGTGGCGTTTCGCCGCGTGCCCGTGGCCTTCAGCGCCACGCACGAGTCGCACCAGAAACTCTTCTACGGCCTGGAGGCCATGGGCCAGCTGGACGCCATGCACCGCAGGATCTTCGCGGCCATCCACACGCAGCAGCAACGCCTGGACCGTGAAGCCGACCAACTCGCCTTCCTCAAGGCCCAGGGCGTGGACGAAGCGAAGTTCCTGGAGATGACCAAGTCGTTCTCGGTGCAGACCAAGATGCGCCAGGCCAAGCAGCTGTCCAGCGCCTACAAGATCGACGGGGTACCGGCCATGGGCGTGGCCGGCCGCTTCTACACCGCTGGATCCCTGGCCGGTGACAACCAGCGCGCCCTGGCGGTGACCGACTTCCTGATCGATCGCGCCCGCAAGGGCAACTGAGGACGGGCTGGGGTGCCCCGAGAGGTGGGGCAGCACCCCTAGAATGCACAGCAAGTTCTGTGCCGTCCGTCTGTCGCCGCCTTCAATGCCCTGCCTCCTGCCGCCCCCGTCAACTCTTTCCCGCCCAGACCTGCGTGGCCGCTCCTGGAGGCAGGCCCGCGCTCTGACGCTGATGGCAGGCGTGTTCGCGGGCCTGCTGTGGGCGGCAAACCCGGGTCTGGCGCTGGCAGAAAAGGCCGACCGCAGCCAGCCCATCGTGGTGGAGGCTGACAAGCGCGGTACGGTGGACACGCAGAAGCAGATCACGGTCTTCACCGGCAACGTGGTCATCACCCAGGGCACGCTGCAGGTGCGCGGCGACCGGGTGGAAATCCAGGAATCGGCGGACAAGTTCCGCACCGCCGTGGCCTTCGGCTCGGCCCAGCGGCCCGCCTTCTTCAAGCAAAAGCGCGAGGGCACCGAGGAGACTGTGGAGGGCACGGCCGAGCGCATCGACTTCGACGAGAAGAACGACACGTTGCGCCTGACGGGCAACCCCGTGGTGCGTCGCATGCTGGACGCGAAGATGATCGACGAAGTCACCGGCACGCTGATCACCTGGGACAACCGCACCGAGTTCTTCACGGTGGACGGAGGGGCGCCCACCACGGCCAGCCCCAGCGGTCGGGTGCGCATGCTGTTGAGCCCGCGGCAGGCCGCCTCCGGCCCTGCGGCGGCGGCTTCTTCACCTCCCAAAGCGGCCAGCCCCGCAACCACCTCCAAGGCCCCCCGGTCTGCCGGTGCGGCGGGCAAGTGATGGCCGGGCCCAGCCGCCTGGAAGCCACCGGCCTGCAGAAGCGCTTCGGCGCCCGCAAGGTGGTCAAGGACGTGCACCTGGCCGTGGGCGGTGGCGAGGTGGTGGGCCTGCTGGGCCCCAACGGCGCGGGCAAGACCACCACCTTCTACATGGTGGTGGGCCTGGTGCGGGCGGACGCCGGGCGCATCCTCATCGACGCTCAGGAGGTGCAGGGCCTGCCGATCCACAGGCGCTCCCGTCTGGGCTTGTCCTACCTGCCGCAGGAGGCCTCCATCTTCCGTAAGCTCACGGTCGAGGAGAACGTGCGTGCGGTGCTGGAGTTGCAGCAAGACGCCGACGGCAAGCCACTCAAGACCGACGCGCTGGAGCAGCAGCTCGAGCAGTTGCTGGCCGAGCTGGGCATCGAGAAACTGCGCGACGTACCCGCGCCGGCCCTGTCCGGCGGCGAACGCCGCCGCGTGGAGATCGCCCGCGCCCTGGCCACGCGGCCGCGCTTCATCCTGCTGGACGAGCCTTTCGCCGGCGTGGACCCCATCGCCGTCATCGAGATCCAGCGCATCATCGGCTTCCTGCGTGCACGCGGCATCGGCGTGCTCATCACCGACCACAACGTGCGCGAGACGCTGGGCATCTGCGACCGCGCCTACATCATCAGCGACGGCCTGGTGCTGGCTGAAGGCACCCCACAGGAGATCGTCGACAACCCGCAGGTGCGCCGCGTCTACCTGGGCGAGCACTTCCGGATGTAGGCATGCGCACCTCCCTGCAGGTCCGCCTCTCACAGCACCTGGCGCTCACGCCGCAGCTGCAGCAATCCATCCGCCTGCTGCAACTGTCCACGCTGGAGCTGCACCAGGAGGTCGAGCAGATGCTCGAACAGAACCCCTTCCTGGAGCCCGAGGATGACACCGGCGCCGTGTGGGAATCCTCCCTGGAGCGCGCTGCGCCCCCCGACCGCACCAGCGAGCGGGAGCAGCAGTCCCAAGGCGACGCGGCGGGCGATGTGGGTGCCGAGGGCCAAGACGCCAGCGGAGAGCTCAACGCTGCAGAGTTCGGCAGCACGGAGCGCGAAGACTGGGCCAACGGCACCGAGGCCGATGACTTCGACGGCATCCGCGAGCTGCCCTCTGCGTCCGGGGCCGGGGCAGGCGCAGGCGGCGACGACGAGCTGGACCCGCAGGAGAGGCGCGCCCTCGACATCAGCCTGGCCGACCACCTGCGCGGCCAGATCCCGGGCCTGCGGCTGTCAGCCGAGGACGCCGCCGCCCTGATGGTGCTGATCGAATCCCTCAACGAGGATGGCTACCTCGCCGACAGCCTGGAAGACATTGCCGAATCCCTGTCCGGCGGGCTCGACGAAGACGATGCCGATGACCTGCGCAGCCGGCTGCGCTGCGCGCTGCACTGGCTGCAGCGCCTGGATCCGCCCGGCGTGGGGGCGCGCTCGCTGTCCGAATGCCTGACGATCCAGCTGCGCGCAAGCCCGGTCACCCCGGCCCGCGATCTGGCGCTGGCGCTGTGCGCCGAGCACCTGGACCTGCTGGCGCGGCGCGACGTGAAGCGGCTGATGGCCGCCACCGGCGCTGACGAGGCCCTGCTGCGTCAGGCCCAGGCGCTGATCCTGGCCTGCGAGCCCAAACCGGGCCGACCTTTCGCCGACGCGCAGTCGCAGATCGTCGTGCCCGATGTGGTGGTGCAGCGCAGCGGGCGCAACTTCAAGGTGCTGCTCAACCCTGACGTGATGCCGCGCCTGCGCATCAACGACCTCTACGCCGCGGCCATTCGCGGCCAGCGCGGGGGGCCGATGTCGGCGCGGCTGCAGGAGGCGCGCTGGTTCATGAAGAACATCCAGCAGCGCTTCGACACCATCCTGCGCGTCAGCCAGGCCATCGTCGAGCGGCAAAAGGCCTTCTTCACCCACGGCGAGATCGCCATGAAGCCGCTGGTGCTGCGCGAGATTGCGGATGAACTGGGGCTGCACGAGTCCACCATCTCGCGCGTGACCACGGCCAAGTACATGACCACGCCGCAAGGCACCTTCGAGCTGAAGTACTTCTTCGGCAGTTCGCTCAACACCGAGACCGGGGGCAACGCCTCCAGCACCGCCGTGCGGGCGCTGATCCGCCAGATGGTGGCGGCCGAGGATCCGAAGAAGCCCCTGTCCGACAGCACGCTGAGCGACATGCTGGAGGAACAGGGCATCCAGGTGGCACGCCGCACCGTGGCCAAGTACCGCGAGGCGCTGAAGATCGCCCCCGCCAACCTGCGCAAGGCGATCTGAGAGCCCATGACAGACCCCCAACGGCAAAGCGCCGCCCCCCAGGCCACCCTGAACCGGACGGTGGATCTCTTCCTGCCGGCGGCCGGCGGCTCCGAGGCCTTGCTGGCCGAAGAAGTGCAGCGCCTGACCGGCCGCCCCGCCCAGGCCGGCCGCGGCGGCGTCTGGGCCCAGGGTGACGGCGTGCAGGCCCTGCGCCTGAACCTGGAGAGCCGCATCGCCCAGCGCGTGCTGTGGCCGCTGGTGGACGGCCCTTACCGCGACGAGCACGACCTGTACGACCTGGCCCGGCGCGTGCCCTGGTCTGACTGGATCACGCCGGCGCAGACGCTGCGCGTGGACGTCAACGCCCAGGGCAGCCCGCTGCGCAGCGTGAATTTCGCCGCGCTGCGCATCAAGGACGCCGTGTGTGACGTGATGCGCGAAGCCACGGGCGAGCGCCCCAGCGTGGACACGCGCCACCCCGACCTGCCACTGGTGCTGTACGTCGGCCCCGACCACGCCACGCTGTTTGCCGACACCTCGGGCGAGGCCCTGTTCAAGCGCGGCTGGCGCGATGCCCAGGGCGGGCGCCAGGAGGTCAAGGGCGAAGCGCCTCTGAAGGAAACCCTGGCTGCGGCCATGCTCGCAGCCGCCGGCTGGCAGGGCCGGGCCGAGGACGGGCCGCTGCTGGACCCCTGCTGCGGCGCAGGCACCCTCGCCATCGAGGCCGCGCAAATGGCCTGCGGCATGGCCCCGGGGCTGCAACGCCGCTTCGCCTTCGAGCGCATGCGGCCCTTCCGCACACTGCTGCCGCAGTGGCAGGCCCTCCGCCAGGCCGCGCTCGCGCGCGTGCACGCTCCGGCGGTACCGGTGTTTGCCGGGGATGTGAGCTTTCGCATGACCGACTTCGCCGCGCGCAACGCCCGGCGCGCCGGGGTGCACCACGCCATCGAATTTAAGACCGCCGATGCGCTACAGCGCCCGGCGCCGGCCGCCGCGGGGGTGATGCTGCTCAACCCACCCTATGGCGAGCGCATCGAGGCCAAGGGTGTGGCCAGGGGAATGGCCCGCGATGGGGCCCGGGGCATGCCCGGCTCCTCTCGCGAAACCCGTGAGGGTTTCGAGGCCGGCGGCAGCTCGGCCGAGTTCTTCAGCGGACTGGCCGCGCACTGGAAGCGCCACTACCCCGGCTGGACAGCGTGGCTGTTGAGCCCGGACATGAAGCTGCCCTCGCTGATGCGCTTGAAGGAGAGCCGGCGCGTGCCGATGTGGAACGGCCCGATCGAGTGCCGATTGTTCCGCTTCGACCTGGTGGCGGGCTCGGCGCGGGGCTGAACGGCCTCAGCCGCGCAAGCCCCACCAAGCCAGCAAGGCCAGCGGCGCCGTGTCGGCCCGCAGCACGCGCGGGCCCAGCGTCACGGGCTGAAAGCCCGCAGCGCGCGCCGCCGCCTCTTCAGCAGGCGACAGGCCCCCTTCCGGGCCGGACAAGACGTGCACCGCCTGGGTGTCACCATGCTGGACCGGGCGCCCCTGCAGGGCCGCCTGAGGCGACAGCGCCGCAGGGCTGAAGCTCAAGACCAGGCGCAGCGCCTCAGCGGTGCCGTCCGCACCTCTCGCTTCGCCTGCTCCCGCGTCTGCCTCCGAGCCCGTCCCCGAGCCCTCATGCGAATTCGCGGCCACACGCTCTTTCGCCTGCGGGAGAGCCTGCAGCCACATCGACAGGGGACAGACCTCCGCCACCTGCGGCACCCAGGCCCGGCCGCACTGCTCGCTGGCGGCCACCGCCACCGCCTGCCAATGTTCGCGCTTGCGCTGCGCCCGCTCGCCGGACAAGCGCAGCACCGAGCGTTCGCACTCCAGCGGCTGAATGGCGTGCACACCCAGCTCGGTGGCTTTCTCCACGAGGGTGTCCATGCGCTCGTTGGCCGGCATGCCCACGGCCAAGGTCAGGCGCTGCGCCATCTCAGGCAGCGCGGGCCAGGCCGCGCCCACACGCACCGCCACCGCCTTGCGCCCCATCTGCAGCACCTGGGCGACATGCTCATGGCCGCGGCCGTCGAAGAGACGCAAGGCATCGCCGGGCTGCACCCGTCGCACCTGCGCATGGCGCGCCGCGGCCTCGGGCAGATCGAACTCGGCCAGCTCGACCAAGGTACGGTCGACGTGCAGACGGATGGTCATGACAGAACCAACGCCTGCCACGCGTGCCTGGGTGAGACGATGCCCATGGGGCCCTGGGGGTGCCAGCCCAGCACCCGCTGGTCGCCCGTGACGAAGAGCTGCGCGCCGGCCCCGGATGCTGCTCCTACCAAACGGGCGTCGGCGTCCTGGGCAGGTTCGGCCACATCAGGCACACACAAAGCACAGGCCCACAGCGAGTCAAACCGCGCCCAGGCGGCCGCATGGCGCTTGAACTTGCGTTGCATCACGCCACGGACTTCTTCCCGCACCAGGGCGCTGGTCAGCAAGCGATGTCCACGAGCATCGAGTTCGAGCACCAGCTCCGCGCACAGACCGGGAAACACGACCGCCGCCAGCCAGACGTTGGAGTCCAGGAACACCTTCATAGCGGCGCTGGGACCCGTCAACTGACCTGTTCCAGGATGTCGTCCTCGCTCAACCAGCCGACCGCCCGCGCCTGCGGCCCCAGGTCTTCATGCAGCAAGCGCAGCGTCTCGCGCAGGGCCTGCGAGCGCAAGGCATCGCGCACAAGATCGCTGCGGCTCTTGCCCGTGGACTGCACCAAGCGGTCCAGCGCAGAAACCTCTTCATCATTGAGACGGACGGTGAGCACGGCAGACATGTCGCATTCCTGGCAGGCAAGTGGGTTGTATTGCAATGTAATACAAACTCGCTGCCTCAGCTTTTTCCTGAGGACGGTATTGGGCGCAGTCGGCGTAGTGCTGTTGAGCGCTCAGCGCTGGCCCAGCACCGCCTCCACCGCCAGCGCCACGCCGGCGAGTGCGGCGTCCTGGCCGCACGGGGCGGTGAGCATCAGGCCCACGGGCAGTTCGCCCTCGGCCTGGCAGGGCAGGCTGAAGGAACAACCGTCAAGGAAGTTGCCGACGAAGGTGTTGCGCAGCAGCAGGCCGTTGGCCTTGAAGAAGGCCTCGTCGCTGGCCAGCAGGTCGGCCACGGGCGGGGCGACGATGGGTACCGTGGGGCAGAGCATGGCGTCAAAGCCCTGCAGCGCGCGGCCCATGCGGGCGATCCAGTCGCGGCGGCGCTGCTGCATCACGATGTAGTCGGCTGCGGACACCGGCTCGCCCAGGGCGATGCGCGCGGCCACGCGGTGGTCATAGCGCTCGCGCTGGGTGCGCATGTCCTCCCGGTGCACCGCCCAGGCCTCCACGGGCGAGAAACCGCCGGGCGCGTTGATGGCCGCCACCTCGGCCAGCTCCTTCAGCGGCACCTCCACCAGGCGGGCGCCGGCCGCAGACAAGCGCGTCAGCGCGCGGGCGAAGGCGGCACTCACCGTGGCGTCCAGCGCGTCCAGCACCAGGGTCTGCGGCACGGCCAGGCGCACGCCGTCCAACGGGCGCAACACTGCTGGCAAGGGGCTGCCGGAGAGCACGCCGTCCACGGTCAGGCAGTCTTCCACGCACACGGCCATGGCGCACACCGTGTCCAGTGTGTGCGACAGCGGAAAGGCGCCCTCGATGGGCACGCGCGACTGCGTGTTCTTGAAGCCGACGATGCCGCACAGCGCCGCCGGAATGCGGATGGAGCCGCCCGTGTCCGAGCCCAGCCCTGCCACGCACAAGCCCGCGGCAACCGACACGGCCGCCCCCGAGGACGAGCCACCCGGGGCGCGCGCCACGGCCGCATCGGCCGGGTTGGCGGGCGTGCCGAAGTGCGGGTTGGCCCCCACCCCTGAGAACGCGAACTCGCTCATGTTGGTCTTGCCCAGCACCGCCGCGCCGGCCGCGCGAAGGCGGGCCACGGCCGGGGCGTCGGCGGCGGCCGCCGGCCGACCTTGCCGAATGACCGAGCCGGCCAGCGTGGTCTCGCCGGCCACGTCGTAGAGGTCCTTGATCGACACCGGCAGACCGGCCAGGGCAGGCCCTTCCACCCCGGCTGCGGCCATGGCGTCGGCATGCCGCGCGGCCTGCAGCGCGGCCTGCGGGTACAGCCGGGTGAAGGTGCCCGCCAGCGCCGGTGTGGCGGCAGCCTCCAGGGCCTGCGCCAGCACAGCCTCGTGAGAAGTCTCGCCAGCGGCGATGCGGGCGCGGCGTTCGCGCAGGGTCTGCAGTTTCATGTTCATCCTCGAAGCTCGCGCCGCAGGATCTTGCCCACGGCCGTCTTGGGCAACTCGGCGCGGAACTCGATCAGCTTCGGCCGCTTGTAGCCCGTGAGTTGAGACTCGCACCAGGCGCGCACGTCAGCCTCGGTCAGCGTCGGGTCCCGGCGCACGATGAAGGCCTTCACGGCCTCGCCCGAGCGCGCGTCGTCAATGCCCACCACGGCGGCCTCCAGCACCCCGGCATGCTGGGTCAGCACGTCCTCCACCTCGTTGGGGTAGACGTTGAAACCGCTGACGATGATCATGTCCTTCTTGCGGTCGACGATGCGCACGCAACCGCGCTCGTCCATCACCCCGATGTCACCGCTGCGGAAGAAGCCGTCGGCGGTCATGACCTTGGCCGTCTCGTCGGGGCGCTGCCAGTAGCCGGCCATCACCTGCGGGCCGCGGATGCAGATCTCACCGGGCGAGCCCGGTGGCTGCTCGGTGCCGTCGTCCCCGAGGATGCGCACTTCGGTGCTGGGCAAGGGCACCCCGATGTGGCCGCTGTAGGCGGTGGCGTCCACCGGGTTGCAGGTGACCGATGGGCTGGTCTCGGACAGGCCATAGCCCTCGCAGATGGGGCAGCCGGTCTTCTCCAGCCACAACCGGGCCGTGGCCTGCTGCACGGCCATGCCGCCGCCCACGCTGAGCTTGAGGCTGCTCCAGTCCACCTTGGAGAAGTCAGGGTGGTGGGCGATGGCGGCGAACAAGGTGTTCACCGCGGGCATGCTGTGAAACCGGTGCCGTGACAGCTCCTTCAAGGTGGCCGCCAGGTCGCGCGGGTTGGGGATCAGCAGGTTGCACGCCCCCATGCGCAGGCCCAGCATCATGTTGATGTTGAAGGCGAAGATGTGATACAGCGGCAACGCGCAGACGGTGACCAGTTGCTCGCCAGGCGGCACCGCCTTCAGCGCCGGCCGGTTCCAGGCCTCGGACTGCAGCACGTTGGCCACCAGGTTGCGATGCAGCAGCACGGCCCCCTTGCTCAGGCCCGTGGTGCCGCCCGTGTACTGCAGCACGGCAATGTCGTCCGGGCCCACGGTGGGGGCCGTGAAGCGGGCATTCCGGCCGCGCGCGAGCGCGTCGTTGAAACGCAATGCGGTGGGCAGGTGAAAAGGGGGCACCAGCTTCTTCACGCGGCGCACCACCTGGTTGACCAGCGCACCCTTGAACCAGCCCAGCCGGTCGCCCATGGCGGCCAGCAGCACCTTCTTCACGGGCACGTGGTCCATCACCTTCTGCAAGGTGGCGGCGAAGTTCTCCAGGATGACGATGAGCCGGGCGCCCGAATCCTTGAGCTGGTGCTCGAGTTCACGCGCGGTGTACAGCGGGTTCACGTTCACCACCACCAGCCCGGCGCGCAGGATGGCTGCCACGGCGATGGGGTACTGGGGCACGTTGGGCAGCATCACCGCCACCCGGTCGCCCCGCTGCAAGCCCTGGGCCTGCAGCCAGCCCGCCAGCGCACGGGAATGCTCGTCCAGCTCGCCGAAGCTCAGCGAGCTGCCCATGAAGCGGTAGGCCGGCAGGTCACGATGGCGCTCGAAGCTCTCCTGCATCAGCGCCGCCAGGGAAGGGTAGGCATCGACCGACATCTCGGCCGGCACGCCCTCGGGGTACTGCACGAGCCATGGTCTGAGCATGATGTCATCCTCCGCCGTCGATTCTGACGGCGGGCTGACGGCGGCGCATCGGGGGATTCGATAGGTCCGGCGGTTCGCAAGGCGTGCTGCAAGCTGGCCCGGCTTCAGCATCGGGCGAAGGCCGACGGCTTGCAGGCAGCCTCAGGCCTTGGCAGCCCCGAGGCCGCCCGCCAGGGCGGCCAGCACGATGTCACGCGAGTACTCGGCCGCCACCTCGTCCACGAACCGGCCGAAGTCCACGTGGGCCGCGTCGTCCGCCCGGTCCGACACGCTGCGCAGCACGCCCAGGGGGCAGGCGAAATCGGCACAGACCTGCGCCATGGCCGCACCCTCCATTTCCACGGCCAGCGCGTCGGGCAGGGCGGCGCGAAGGCTGGCGCTCTCCGCGGCGGAAGAGACGAAGCGGTCGCCGCTGACCACCAGGCCCAGATGCCGCTGCGGCGCGTGCAGGCCCAGCGACGCCAGGCCCGGGTGGGGCCGCGCCAGCACCTGGTCGCAAGCGCGGGCCAGAGCATCGCGCACGCGGACATCGGCATCGAAGCGCGAGCGGCCCGTCAGCGGCACTTCCCAGCGCGGAAACAGTGGCGAGACATCCAGGTCGTGCTGCAGCAAGGCGCTGGCCACCACCACATCGCCCACCTTCACGCCGGGGCCCAGCCCGCCGGCCACACCGGTGAACAGCAGGCTGCGCGCCTGGAAGCGGTCGATCAGCAGGACGGCGGTGGCCGCGGCGGCCACCTTGCCGATGCCGCTGAGCACCAGCACCACATCGCGCCCGGCCATGCGGCCTTGATGAAAGGACCGGCCGCCGGCGTGCACCACCTGCGCGCCCTCCAGGCAGGCCAGCAGCGCGCTCAGTTCCTGGCGCATCGCGCTGACGATGGCAAGTGTCAAAAGCGTTGCCTCCTCAAGCCAGGGCGGCGTCGATCTGCTGGGCCACGTTCATCCCTCGGTCCTGCTTGAACAACATCGCAAACACCGCCCTCCCACCACTGCGCTCTGCCCACCGTTCGCCGACCTGTCGCTTCTCAATCTCCCGGGGAGCGGTCCGCAGATGCTCGCCTTTGTACTCCGCCACAAACACCCGGCCGTCAGTCAACTCACAGACGAAGTCCGGGTAGAAGCGCCCCGCAGAGGTGGGCAGCCAGAACGCGTGGACAGGCTCCGAATCCAGGTTGCGCACCCAGCAACGAACGTCCGGATGGTTGTCGAGCGCGAGTGCGCAGAAGAGTTCCTCTGAACCATCCTCCAGATCGGCCACCACTGGGTAGAAGTGCTTGGTCATCTGGAACCTGCCGGCATAGCGCTTGTTGCCCGGCACCGGGTAGGCGTTGCGGTCGAAGCGGAACTCGAACGCCGGTCCAGCCTCCACCTGCCATCCGCCGTCCAGCACGAGTTGTCTGAACGCCAAGCGTCCGGCCGCTTCGCGCATCTCATCAATGTGCAAGGCCAGGCGCTGCATCAACGGGTATTGATGCCGCACCAATTGAGCCAGGGGCAAGCCCTTGTCGTGCATCAGGTGGTTCACGCACGCCAGGGTGAATGCGCGAAGGTGGGCCGGCAGCACGTCGCGCGCCACATTGCGGGCGGGGTGCTGCAGCGCGTCGGCGAGCCAGCGCGCCAGGTCCTCCGGTCGGGCTCGGGTCTGCACGCCATCCAGTGGCAACTGGGCGGCATCGCCCCGCGCGACGCGGGTGCGTTGGCCGTCCAGGTAGACCTCCCACATGGTGCCTTGCTCCACCATGGCAAAGCCTTCGATCTGGATCGGTGCGGCCAGGAGGTCCAGTGCCACCGTCTCCCGCACGGCCTCCACTTCCAGCAATGCCAGCGGCAGTTGCTCACCGGCGGTGCAAGGCGGGGGCCGGAAAGCCATCCGCGGCACTGGCAAGAAGCTTTCGCCGCGGCTTGCTGGCGCTTGAAGGCCCGCCACCACCGCGTTGTGGCGCTCCAACTGCTGGCGCGCGCCCTCGCGCTGCTTGCGCGGCTGCGCTTCCACAAGCGCTGTCGCCAGCGCCGCGCCCACGGCCCCTTCCACGCGCACGCGCTGGCGCTCACCGTCGCTGCTGACCTGCGCACGCCCGGCCGCCAGGGCCTCCTGCAGGGCGGCCGGCAGTGGCGCGCCTGCGGGCAGGTCGATCGTCAGTGCGGGCAGAGGCAGCGCAGGCGTTGCGGCAGCACGCTCGAAGAGCGGCCCGTCATCACGCTCACCGTCCGGCCCCACCAGCGCCAGCGGGAGCTGGGGCGCGATCATCGACGCCATGTCCAGCGGGTCAAAGCCCATGCCATCGATCAGCCGGTCGGCCAGCGCGTTGGCGGCCATGCCCGTTGCAGCTTCCGTCACGTGGGCGTAGGCACGGTTCAGGGCCGGGCGGGTGCGGGGGGCGGCGTAGGGCATGCGCAGCACGCGACCGAGCAACTGCTCGATGGCGGTGCCCGAGCGGATGGTCTGCACGCTGCACAGCACGTAGGCAAAGGGGCAGTCCCAGCCCACGCCCAGCGCCTGCACGGTGATGATGAACCGCACCGGGCAGTCGCGCGCCGCCAGGTCGATGCCGTCAATTTCGCGCCGCGTGCCCGTGGCCACCTTCACCTGGGCCTCAGGCAGGCGCAGCTCATTGACCAGGTGTGCGCGCAGCACCTCCACGTCCACGGGCTCACCCTGGTTCTGGGCCTGGAACAGCACGATGGGGCGGATGTAAGCCCCCTGGTTCGGCCCGGCCTCGGCCTCCTCCGCCAGCGCTTGCGTCTCCAGCAGGCGCTGGGTCTGCACCGCGTCCAGCACGGCAGCCTGCCATCCGCGGGTGTGTTCCACCAGCGTGATCGGCATCTTGATCATGTGCTCGGCCTGCAACTGTTGGGCCGACACGTGGAACAGCACATTGGTGCGCTTGGGCAGTGGCGTGGCCGTCAGTTCCAGGATCAAGGACGGGTTGAGCCGCTTCAGCGCCTCGAAGCTTCGCTCGGTCTTGGCGGTGTGGGCTTCGTCGACGATCACGTAAGGCTGGCGCAACGCCAGCCAGTTCGCCAGGCTCCAGCGCGGCTGCCCCACGAAACGCGCCAGCATCTCGCGCCCTGACTTGGCGGATTCCACGTCTTCTGGCGTGACCCGCGCGTCAGGCAGCCCATCCAGCGCTGCCAGGGCTGCCGGCTGCAGGCCGCGGAAATGCGGCTCGAAGGCCTCGCTGAAGGCATAGACGTTGCGCTGGTCGGTGTCTTCAACACGAAAGCTCTGGATCGTCGCCACCACCACCACCGCGCGCTGCTCGTAGTCCTGCGGTGCAAGCTGCGCCAGGGCTTCCAGCTCGCACACCACGGTGTCATCGCCGCAGGCCGCGGTCAGCGCCTCACGGAAGGGGTGGCCAGGGGTGGACAAGGCCCTGAGCGTCTGACTGCGGATGGTGTCACTGGGCACCAGCCACAGCGCCAGCGGCTTCGGGTGACGGCCCGGCCATTCCTGGGCAAGCCGGCCGATGGCGTGCGCGGCGAGCAAGGTCTTGCCGCCACCCGTGGGAATGCGCAGGCACACGCAGGGCACCTCGCCAAAGGGCTCGCGGTGGTAGCCGTAGCCGGTCAACTCGGAAAAGGCCGCGCTCGGGCCGAGCGTGGCCGCGCTGCGCAGAAAGCGCTCCAGCAGCTCCAGCGCCCGCTTCTGATAGTGCTTGAGTTCGAAGGCCGGCATCCGGGGTTCTCCTCAGCGTGGGTGCGGCTCAGCGCGGCACGGCGTGCGGCAGTTGACGGAAGGTGATGCCATGGGCCGCCAGCCGGGCGTCGCCCAGCAGGCAGGCCTCGCCGTAGACCACCTTCGGCCCCTCGGGCCAGCCGGGGCGGCGCAGGTTGTCGAGCACGGCACTGGTCAGCACATTGCCGGAAGCGGGGCGCCTATCGCCCAGGACGCCGTTGTAAAGCAGGTAGTAGGCCCGGCCTTCATGCACGCCCAGCAAGGGGCCAGGCGCGGCGGGTGGCTCCCAGGCGCTGCCGGTCTCGCGCATCCACACAAAGGCGGCCAGGTCGCCGAAGCGCACCTCGGTGTGCAGATCGCCCTGTTCGTCGAACAGCGGTGCGCCGAGCTGCAGGGTGCGAAAGCCACCCCCGCCCTGCCAGCCCACGGCCGCGCTGATGCCGCCCTGCTCGCCCTCCACCACCTTGCGCAAGCGCGGCAGGCAATGGCTGAGCGCATGCTCGCCCATCTCGATGCCGATCCAGCGCCGGCCCATCTTGTGCGCCACGGCGGCCGTGGTGCCGCTGCCGAGGAAGGAGTCGAGGATGAGGTCGCCGGGACAAGTAGTGAGATCTAGAGCTCGCTCAATCAGCTTTTCTGGTTTGGGGGTCTGAAACAGATCAGGAGTCCCGGCAAGCAAGTCTTTGAGTCCAATGCTTGCTTCCTTGTTGCTTCCAACGGTGTTGTGATCCCACCAGGTGTTTGCGGTAAGGCCGTCTGTCAACTCAGACAGGTACTTCTTCAACATTGGCCGCCCTGTCCCCTTGAGCCCGAAGGTGATCCGACCGTCCGAAAGCCAAGCCTTGTATTGGGATTCGTTACACCGCCAATAGCGATTAGGGGGAGGGAGAAAGATCAATCCAGTCGGTCCGGTAATCGGGAACATGCCAGCGGAATAGAACTTCCCAGCAGACAAGTTTTCAGCTTTCCAAGGGCCTCGTGGGTCATCATCCGGGTTCTTGAAGCTAGCAATCTGCTCTTCGCTGCGGCTCAACTTGCCCACAGCGAGAGAAGAAGAATGCCGCGCGTACAAAAGCACGTGATCGTGGGTGTCCGATAAGTGCCTGGCCGTCTGATTGGACGTATATGCCTTCTGCCAAACACAGTTCGCCACGAAGTTCCCCCGTCCGAACACCTCATCCATCAGCACCTTGAGGTAATGCCCTTCGTTGTCATCGATGGTCACCCAGATGCTGCCGTCTTCGCGCAGGAACTCGCGCAGCAATTGCAGCCGCGGCAGCATCATGCTCAGCCACTGCGAGTGCTCCAGGTTGTCGTCGTAGTGCTCGAAGGCGCTGCGCGTGTTGTAGGGCGGGTCGATGAAGATGCACTTCACCCGGCCGCGGTAGAAGGGCAGCAGGGCCTTCAGCGCCTCCAGGTTGTCGCCCTGCACCAGCAGGTTGCCCTCGGGCGGCGGTGCGCCGACGGTGGGTGCGGCCGGGTGCGGGCGCAGCACGCGGGTGGGCACGCGATGGGCCACGCGAAAGGCGGCGTCGCGGTCAAGCCAGTCAAGCGTGGGCATGGGCGGGCCGTGAACAGGTTCAGTGCTGCGCGGTGCGCGGCGTGATGTCGTAGCGGGCCTTCAGCCGCGTGAGCACATGCCCGTACCCCAGGCGGCCGCGGTGCTGCAACTGCCCCACCACGATGCCGGGGTGGACACCGATGTCCCGGGCAAAGGCCTCGATGCTGGCGGCCTCCAGCGGCAGCGCCGCCAACCGGGCTTGCTGCGCGCGGGGCACCAGGGTGTCGGCGGCAAAGCGGTTGGCCTCTTCCTCTTCAGGCATGTCGGCCGTGGCGCCGGCTGCGGCATCGTCAAGAAAGATGGCGCGTGCGGGGTGCTTGAGCACATGCCCCACTTCGTGGAAGAAGCTGAACCAGAAGCCGTCATTCCACTTGCCGAGCAGCGACAACTGGATCAAGGGCTTGCCATGCAGCCACCGCGCCACACCCGACACCTGCGCGCCAGGCAAGGCGGGCACGAAGACCAAGGCCACGCCCGCATCGGCACACAGGCGTACCAGTTCGCGCTGGATGCGTTCGGGCGGCTGGGTGGTCAACGCGCGCATGGCGGGCAGGGCGGCTTGCAACCGGGCCGGGATGTAGTCGGCCGTCTGCAGCCGTGTGGCGTGCAGCTCACCCATGCGCAGCCAGGCGGTGATGGCTGCCACGTCGGCCTGGCGCGCCGGCCGCGCACGGCGGAACTGGGGCTGCATCTGCTCGTAGTGGGCTTTCCACCCGGCCGGCGAAGCCACGCCGAAGAACCGCAGCAAGGGCTCCACCAGCGCCTGCTTGAAGGCTTGCGTCAGCCGGCCGGCCGGCAGCACGCCGGCATCCTGCAGCGCCTTCAGCGGGAACTGTTCCAACCAGGGCAGGTTCTCACGCGCAGCCACGGTGCTGCGCACCCGCGCCAGGTATTCCCGGTAATGGGATTCGCGTACCAGCCAGAACTGTGCGGGCACCTGCGTCACCCGCTCCAGTTCGAGCGCGGTGTCTTCGGTGATTTCCTTCTTGCCGGCGAGGATCTCGTTGACCGCCTGCGGTGGGCGGCCCAGACGGTGGGCCAGCTCGCGCTGGGTCCAGTCGCGCTCTTCCAACAGGTCTCGCAGGGTGGCGCCAGGGGGCGAGACCTCAACGGGCTGGTACGCAAGCGCCGGGCCGCCCCCCCAAGCTTGCTTGCCCCCCTCGGGGGGCGGGCTGGGCGCAGCCCGGCCCTGGGGGCGCTGATGAGCCAGGGAGATTTCAGTCATGGTAGTTCACCACTTCAAGGACGATCAATGCATCAACGGCAGCCCAGTCGAGCCCACCGTCAGCCTTCAAGGGGGGTGGTTGGCGCCTGGGCCTGACGACCAGTCGGAGCTTCTTGTCGAGCCGACACGAAAACTGACCGCGTCTGTTGCCCGTCAGTTCTTCCCACTGGCCGGGCAAGTGCCGGACCGCTTCCATGTGCGCAGCAGCTCGAAGATCATCCAATCGCTGGGCCAGTTTGTCGGCCGCCGCCTTCTGAAAGGCGCCCTGGCGTGCTGACTTGTCTTCGCACCGCTTCTTGAGACGGCCGTCGATGAACTCGACTTCCATTCGTTCACCCCCGAGGTGAACGAATGTAATGCAAACCAGGCGCCGATGGCGCGGCCAGCGCAGAAAAACACTTCAGTGCCTCAGCACTGGCAAAGCAAGCAGGCCCTGCACCGCGACCGCTAGCGCGGCCTTGGCGAAGAGCACACCCACGAGATGCTGATCAGCCCTTCAAGGCCCCCAGCACCTCGTCCAGCATCTTCTTGGCGTCGCCGAAGAGCATGCGGTTGTTGTCCTTGTAGAACAGCGGGTTGTCCACGCCGGCGTAACCGCTGGCCATGGAGCGCTTCATCACGATGCTGGTGCGGGCCTTCCAGACCTCCAGCACCGGCATGCCGGCGATGGGGCTGCTGGGGTCGTCCTGCGCGGCCGGGTTCACGATGTCGTTGGCACCGATCACCATGGAGACGTCGGCCTCGGGGAAGTCCTCGTTGATCTCGTCCATCTCCATGACGATGTCATACGGCACCTTGGCCTCGGCCAGCAGCACGTTCATGTGGCCCGGCATGCGCCCGGCCACCGGGTGGATGGCAAAGCGCACGTTCACGCCCTTCTCGCGCAGCAGCTTGGTGATCTCGTACACCGTGTGCTGGGCCTGCGCCACCGCCATGCCGTAGCCCGGCACGATGATCACGCTCTTGGCCTCGCGCAGGAGCTCGGCCGTCTCGGCAGCACTCACCGGTTGCACCTCGCCCTGGGGCTCGGCCGCGCCGCCGGCGGCCTTCGGTACCGGTGCACCACCGCCGAAGCCGCCCGCGATCACGCTGAAGAAGTTGCGGTTCATCGCGCGGCACATGATGTAGCTGAGGATGGCGCCCGAGCTGCCCACCAGGGCACCCGTGACGATCAGCAGATCGTTGCTGAGCATGAAGCCCGTGGCCGCCGCGGCCCAGCCCGAGTAGCTGTTGAGCATGGAGACCACCACCGGCATGTCCGCCCCGCCAATGGCCATCACCATGTGGATGCCGAACAGCAGTGCGATCACCGTCATCACGATCAGCGGCGTCATGCCGGCGTTGACGTCCGGCGCCAGCACGAACTCGCGGCCGTACCAGATCACCACCAGCAGCGCTACCAGGTTCAGCGCGTGGCGCGCCGGCAGCAGCAGGGGCTTGCCGCCGATCTTCCCGCTCAACTTGCCGAAGGCGACGATGGAGCCCGAGAACGTCACCGCGCCAATCAGGATGCCGATGTAGATCTCCACTTCGTGGATCACCTTCTCGGCGCCTGTGTAGGCCACCGAGGTGTCGACGTAGCTTGAAAACCCCACCAGGCAGGCCGCCAGACCCACCAGGCTGTGCATCAACGCCACCAGTTCGGGCATCTGCGTCATCTGCACCTTCTTGGCGGCGTACAGACCGATGGCGCCGCCCACCACCAGGGCACCCACGATGTAGGGCACGCCGATGGCCGTGACCCGCGGGCCCAGGATGGTGGCCACCACGGCGATGCCCATGCCGAGCATGCCGAAGAGGTTGCCGCGGCGCGCGGTCTCAGGGTTCGACAGGCCACCGAGGCTGAGGATGAAGAGGATGGTCGCGCCGATGTAGGCGACCGTGGCAAGGCTGGCAGTCATGTCAATTGCTCCACCGCGCATGGCGCGGACTGCAACGCACAAAGCGTGCAAAAAAATCTAGCTTTCCGCCGCGGAACCGGCTCTGCCGGGCCGCTGGCGGACGGCCCCCTTGGGGGGTAGCGAGCGCAAGCGAGCTTGGGGGCTTCATTTCCTGAACATCGCCAGCATGCGCCGCGTGACCGCGAAGCCGCCGAACATGTTGATGGCCGTGAGCACCAGGGCGATCACCGCCATCGCCAGGATCAGGGTGTTGGGACGGTTGGCGGCACCGGCCGTATCCAGAGGCGGCGCAATCTGCACCAGCGCGCCGATGGCGATGATGGACGAGATGGCGTTGGTCACGCTCATCAGCGGCGTGTGCAGCGACGGCGTCACGTTCCACACCACCATGTAGCCCACGAAGCAGGCGAGCACGAAGACCGTGAAGTGCGACAGGAAGCTGGCCGGCGCATAGGCGCCCACCAGGGCGAACAGCACGGCGCCCACACTGAACACGATGGCCAGCGTCTTGGCCGACATCGGCTCGCCGGGCCCATGGCCATGCGACGACGCCTTGGGCGCGGCCACCGCTGCGGCGGGCTTGGCCGCCGGCGCGGCAGGCAGCTTGGGCGCCGGGGCAGGCCAGGTGAGGGCACCCTCCTTGACGACCGTGAGGCCGCGGATGGCATCGTCCTCGAAGTTCACGTTGATGACGCCGTCCTTGGTCTTGCACAGTTCCTCGGTCAGGCGCAGCAGGTTGGTGGAATACAGCGTGGAGGCCTGCTTGGCCAGACGGCTGGCCAGGTCGGTGTAGCCCACGATGGTGACGCCGTGGCGCACCACGGCCTCGCCCGGCACCGTCAGCTCGCAGTTGCCGCCCTGCTCGGCAGCCATGTCCACGATCACGCTGCCGGGCTTCATGGTCTGCACCATCTCGGCCGTGATCAGCTTCGGCGCGGGCTTGCCCGGGATCAGCGCCGTGGTGATGATGATGTCGGCGTCCTTGGCCTGCTGCGCGTACATGGCACGCTGCGCGGCCTGGAAGCCCTCGCTCATGACCTTGGCGTAGCCGCCACCGCCAGAGCCCTCTTCCTCGTAGTCCACCTTCACGAACTCGCCGCCCAGCGACTTCACCTGGTCGGCCACTTCGGCGCGGGTGTCGTTGGCGCGCACGATGGCGCCCAGATTCGCTGCCGTACCGATGGCGGCGAGCCCCGCCACGCCCGCGCCCGCGATGAACACCTTGGCCGGTGGCACCTTGCCCGCGGCCGTGATCTGGCCGTTGAAGAAGCGACCGAAGGCGTTGGCCGCCTCGATCACCGCGCGGTAGCCGCTGATGCCGGCCATGGAGGTCAGCGCGTCCATCTTCTGGGCGCGGCTCAGCTGGCGCGGCAGGCAGTCGATGGCCAGCACGGTGGCACCCTTGGCCTGCAACTGCTGCATCAGCTCGGGGTGCTGTGCGGGCCAGACGAAGCCGATCAGCGTCTGGCCTTCACGCATCAGGGCCACCTCTTCCGGAGTGGGCGGGCGCACCTTGAACACGATGTCGGCGGTGGACCAGATGTCAGCCGCAGAAGGCAACACCTGGGCACCCGCCGCGCGGTAGGTGTCGTCGGCGAAGTTCGCCGCGTCACCCGCACCGCTTTGCACGGCAACAGTGAACCCGAGCTTGGCGAGCTTTTCCACCACGTCGGGCACGGTGGCCACCCGCTTTTCGCCCGCAGCGATTTCTCTTGGTACACCAATCAGCATGAGGATTCCCCTGTCTACCCGGAAACTGCCCCGGGAACTGCACCTAAAACGGCCTGGGCCCGCCTGGAAAGGCCTGGAAACGCCTGGAACGGCCTGAGAACGTAACCCGCCAGCTTACACAACGATCCCGACCCGCGCGCGGGTGCAGGCCGATGCGCGAGTCTTCTGCTCAGGCGTGGGCCAGCCGTTAGCATCCGCCGCATGACAGATCAGCGTTGGAAGCCCAGTGTCACCGTGGCCGCCATCATCGAGCGCCGCGGCCCGGGCGGAACCGAGTACCTGCTGGTGGAGGAGCACACGCCCGAGGGGCTCCGGCTGAACAACCCGGCGGGCCATCTGGAGCAGGGTGAGACGCCGCAGCAGGCCGTGTGCCGCGAGGCGCTGGAGGAAACCGGCCGCCCGTTCGAACCCACCTGCCTGCTGGGCGTGTATCTCTCGCGCTTCCAGCGCCCGGCCACGGGCGAGGACGTCACCTACTTGCGCCTGGCCTACGCCGGGACCTGCGGCGAACCCGAGGCCGGGCGCACCCTGGACGAGGGCATCGTGCGCACGCTGTGGATGCGGCCCGAAGAGATCCGTGCCAGCCGTGAGCGCCACCGCAGCCCGTTGGTGTGGCGCTGCATCGAGGACCACCTGGCAGGCCGCCGATTCCCCCTGGACACCGTGTTGGGCGACGACAGCGTGACGTGGCCGCAGATCAAGCATTCAGGGCCTGGCGGGGGCGCATGAGGCACAGGCCGCCACGAGCCCCGACCGCTGCTCAGCGCCCGTTTCCAACCCCACAAGGCACCGGGATAGGGATTGGCACAATTGCTGCAAGCCTGATTTCCGGCTACCGTCGCGCCCCACTCATGCCCCACTCATGCCCTGTCGGGGTGCATGCGCGACTTTTTCTTACCCTTCCAGGAGATCCTTCATGCTGAAATCCTTCCCCCGCATCGCCCTGGGCGCCTTGGTGGCTGCCGCTGCGATGGCCGCAGTACCGGCCCACGCCGGCAAGACCATCGACACGATCAAGCAACGCGGCCAGCTCGTGTGCGGCGTCAACACCGGCCTGGCGGGCTTCTCGGCAGCAGACAGCCAGGGCAACTGGTCCGGTCTGGACGTGGACTACTGCAAGGCCGTGGCCGCCGCCCTCCTGGGTGACGCCACCAAGATCAAGTGGGTGCCGCTGAACGCGCAGCAGCGCTTCACGGCGCTGCAGTCCGGCGAGATCGACATCCTGTCGCGCAACACCACCTGGACGCTGACGCGTGACGCCTCCCTGGGCCTGTCCTTCGTCGGCGTGACCTATTACGACGGCCAGGGCTTCATGGTGCCGTCCAAGGGGAAGATCAAGAGCGCCAAGCAACTGAAGGGCGCCACGGTGTGCGTGCAATCGGGCACCACGACCGAGAAGAACCTGACCGACTACTCGCGTGCCAACAACCTGAACATCAAGCCGGTGGTGTTTGAGAAGGTGGAAGCCGCCACGGGCGCCTACTTCGCCGGCCGTTGCCAAGCGTACACGACGGACGCCTCCGGCCTGGCGTCCGTGCGCAACAAGGAAGCCAAGAACCCGGCCGATCACATGATCCTTCCGGAACTGATCTCCAAGGAGCCCCTGGGCCCGTCCGTGCGCCGCGGTGACGATGAACTCTTCGCCATTGCGCGCTGGGTCAAGTTCGCGCTGCTGGAGGCCGAGGAGTACGGCGTGAACCAGGCCAACGTGGACCAGATGAAGACCAGCGCCGACCCCGTGGTGCAGCGCCTGCTGGGCGTGTCCGAGGACACCGGCAAGTTGCTGGGTCTGGACAAGGACTGGGCTTACCGCGCCATCAAGGCCGTGGGCAACTACGGCGAGATCTTCGAGCGCAACGTAGGCCCGAAGACCCCTATCGGGCTGCCCCGAGGCGTGAACAACCTGTGGAACAAGGGCGGCCTGATGTACGCGCCGCCCGTGCGTTGAGCCCCCAACGCTGACAACCTGCAGCTGAGCGGGCCGCCACGTCCGAACGTCGTGGCGGCCCTTTTCTTGCTTAGGGTCCTTTGCCGGTCTGTTGAGTCTGCTGCCCTGACGCCTTGTCGGGCAAGGTCAGCCGGCGCACTGCACGAGTTCCGATGATTTCCAGCCGTCCTCCGCCTCCACGCAAACGCACGCTGTCGCTGCGCAGCCGCGCTGTGCGCGGGCTGATATACCAGGTTCTGGCACTGGCGTTGATCGCGCTGGGCGTGTGGTTTCTGGCCTACAACACCCTGGAGAACATGCGCTCGCGCGGCATCCAGAGTGGTTTCGACTTTCTCCTGCAGCCCGCCGGCTTCGATATCGGCGAGTCGCTGATTCCGTACGAATCGATCAGGCCCTATTGGCAGGCCTTCCTGGTCGGCATGGTCAACACCCTGCGCGTGGCGGTGATCGGCATCGTGCTGACCACCTTGCTCGGGACCTTGCTGGGCGTGGGCCGGTTCTCCTCCAACGCCCTGATCCGCGGCCTGTGTTACGCCTACGTCGAGTTGTTCCGCAACGTCCCGATCCTGCTGCAGCTGCTGGTGTGGTACCTGCTGATGACCGAGTGGCTGCCGGACGCCGACGCTGCAAGCTCGTTGATGGGCCTGGTGTTCCTGAGCAAGGGTGGCCTCGCTTACCCCGTGCCCGTGTGGGAGCTCGCGCACGGGCTGGCCTTGCTCGGGGCGGTGGCCGGGGGCGTGGGTGCCTGGGCCTGGTCGCGCGCCGCACGGACTCACTTCGAGCGCACCGGGCGCACCCGTGCGGTGCTGCTTCCGGGGCTGGGTCTGATGCTGGCAGGCGCCGTGCTGGGTTGGGCAGCCGGAGGCGCGCCCACCCAGTGGAATCTGCCCAGCCAGGCGGAGGCTGCGGTGGTGGACGGCACCTCGCTGAC
>Ga0315906_10002523_pt1 | contig 25423 bp, 26 predicted proteins | sample LakEriMetagenome_4_FD_203526 | JGI IMG/M metagenome (GOLD analysis project Ga0315906, IMG submission 203526) | Freshwater fungal communities from buoy surface, Lake Erie, Ohio, United States - Buoy 2 MA122 | ecosystem: Environmental > Aquatic > Freshwater > Lake > Lake biofilm | place: USA...
ACATCATCGATGCGTCACTTGTCGCCTACGTCTCTGCTGCGAACAAGCTCGCCGCACTTGAGTCGGGGGCGGCCAGTGCGCCAACGAAGGGATCGCGCGAGGCGATGCAGTGAGCGAAACGCTCGCCGCACCACTCGCTTCGGCACTGCGAGACGGTGCTGCCGATCACCTGATCGTCACCATTCCCGGCGACGGGGTTGGCCCTGATGTGGTGGCGGCGGCGCGCCGCGTGCTCGACGCTGCGGGCTCGAAGTATGGCTTCAAGCTCGCCTGGCGCGAGATGTTGGCAGGCGGCTGCGCCATTGACGCGTACGGCGTTGCCGTTCGCGAAGAGGATCTAAAGATCGCCGATACGGCCGACGCGCTGCTCCTTGGCGCGGTTGGCGGACCGAAGTGGGATAACCCGAACGGCACCGTTCGCCCAGAGCAGGCACTCTTCGCCTTCCGCACACGCTACGAACTCTTTGCCAACCTGCGCCCCGTCACGATCTACCCAGAGCTCGCCGACGCTTCACCGCTGAAGGCCGAGCGACTGAAGGGTGTTGACATGCTCATGGTGCGCGAACTTACCGGTGGCCTCTACTTCGGTAAGCCGTCGGGTGAAGAGGTAACGGCAACAGGGCGACGCGCTGTGGACACGCTGCCGTATCACGAGGATGAGATTCACCGAGTTGCCGTGATCGCCTTCGAGTTGGCGCGTACACGACGCAAGTCGGTGACCTCTGTCGACAAGGCGAACGTGCTGTCGACAAGCCGCCTCTGGCGCAAGGTCGTCACCGAAGTGGGCGCCGACTACCCCGATGTGAAGTTGGAGCATCGCCTCGTCGACTCCACAGCAATGCTGCTTGCAACCTGGCCAGCCACCTTTGATGTTGTTGTGACTGAGAACCTCTTCGGAGACATCCTTTCGGACGAGGCCGCCGTGCTGGCTGGATCGCTCGGCATGCTCCCCTCGGCCTCCCTCGGTGCGCGTCGCACGGCGCACGGCACCTTCGGCCTCTACGAGCCGATCCACGGATCTGCCCCCGACATTGCGGGGAAGAATCTGGCGAATCCGATCGGCACGATCCTCTCGGGGGCGATGCTGCTCCGCGAGTCGCTCGGCCGTGCCGATGCCGCCGCCGCTGTTGAGCAGGCGGTTGCCAACACCATTCGAATGGGCGTGCGCACCGCTGATCTTGCCCCAGGGCTCGACGCCGCTGGTGCCCGCGCCGCCGGCTTCACCCTTGCAGGCACCCGCGAGGCGACCGACGCCATCGTGGAGCAGCTCCTGAGCCTCAAGTGACCAGCAGCGCCGCCGATCGCGAGCCCGTTCTTCTCTACGACACCACGCTGCGCGACGGCGCCCAGAGCGAGGGGCTGATCCTTTCACTGCAAGACAAGCTGCGAATCTCCCGCGCGCTCGACGAGTTCGGCATGTTGGCGATTGAGGGCGGGTGGCCCGGCTCCAACCCGAAAGACATTGAATTCTTCGCGGCAGCGAAGAAGATTCGCTGGGAGTGCGCCCGTCTCGCCGCGTTTGGCAGCACGCGGCATAAGTCAAACAAGCCTGGCGATGATGCCAACCTGAATGCGCTCCTTGATGCCGAGACGCCAATCGTCACGATCTTCGGCAAGAGCTGGACCCTGCATGTAGAGGCGGTGCTAGAGGCGTCGCGCGCTGAGAACCTCGCGATGATCTCGGAGAGCGTCGCCTACATCGCCGAGCGTGGACGCGAGACGGTCTACGACGCCGAGCACTTCTTCGATGGCTATGAGGCAGATCGCGACTATGCGCTCGATACGCTGCGCGCCGCACGAGACGCCGGCGCATCGACCCTCGTTCTCTGCGACACCAACGGCGGCACCCTCACCGGCCGCATGGCTGAGATCGTGAAGGATGCGCGAGCGACTCTTGCAGCCGACGCGGCAGCGAAAGAGATCGTGTGGGGGATCCACACGCACAACGATGCAGAGCTCGCCGTGGCGAATGCGCTCGCGGCGGTTGATGCGGGCGTGCGCCACGTGCAGGCGACGATCAACGGGTACGGTGAACGCGCGGGGAACGCGAACATGGTCTCGCTCCTCGCTAACCTCGCCCTCAAGACGCAGCACACGGTGGCCGGAGCGGCGAACCTTGCCGATCTCTCGCGCCTCTCCCACGAGGTAGCTGAGATCGCAAACCTCGCCCCCGACGATCACCAGCCGTACGTTGGTCGCTCGGCCTTCGCCCACAAGGGGGGCGTGCATGGCGCGGCCCAGGTCAAGACGCCGCGCGCCTATCAACACATTGATCCAGCACTCGTGGGCAACCGAGGTCGCCTCGTCGTCTCGGAGCTCGGGGGAAAGGCGAACACGGGGAGCCGCGCCGCCGAACTTGGCGTGGAGCTCGCGAACTCAGGGCTCGATTCCAAGACGCTCTCGACGCTTGTCAAGGAGATGGAGGCGGGTGGCGCCAGCTACGAGGGTGCCGAGGCCTCGTTCCAACTGCTCGTGGAGCGCCACCGCCCAAGCTATGTCGCACCGTTCACCATCGTCGATTTCACCGTGATCGTGGAGCAGCGCGAAGGTGCGCCAGGGCGTGCCGAGGCAACCGTGCGTGTTGAGGTGGCGGGGGAGCGCCTGCACACCGCCGCCGACGGCAACGGTCCGGTGAACGCACTCGACCGCGCGCTCCGCAAGGCGCTCGGTGCCTTTTATCCGCAGCTCGATGCAGTGCATCTGATTGACTACAAGGTGCGCATTCTTGATGGCTCCTCGGCTACTGGAGCGAAGACGCGCGTCGTCATTGACTCTGTGGCGGATGGCGAGACCTGGTCGACGATGGGCGTCGGCGAGAACATCATCTCGGCCTCAGCGGCTGCCCTTGCCGACTCCCTCGAGTACGCGCTGCGCCTGCAGGGCGGAGAGATCACGCGTCGTTCAGAGCGCGACACATCGGGCGGCCACTCGGCATGAATGAGGTCGCAGCCTACGCCGGCGAACCGGGCGCCTTTGCCGAGGATGCACTCCTCTCTTACTTTGGTGCAGCAGCACGATCACTGAGCGTCACTTCATTCGGTGACGTTCGCGCCGCCGTGCTTGATAGGCGAGCCATCTACGGTGTTCTACCGATTGAGAACCTGATCAACGGCACCGTGCGCGAGACGCTTGATCTTCTGCGCGATGGCGCACTCGAGATTGTTGGCGAAGTGGTGGTACCTGTTTCTCTTGTACTCGCTGCCCTCCCTGGCGTAACACTCGAGCAGGTGGAGCGTGTCTACAGTCACGCGCAGGCGCTCGCACAGGCAGAGGAGTTTCTGCGTAGCCGCCCTTGGGCACTCCTCACCACCTACAACACCGCGGGGGCTGGGGCGATGATTCGCGAGCGCGGTGAGCGCGATGCCGCCGCCGTTCTCTCACCACGCGCCGCAGCGATTCACGGGCTAACCCCGCTCACCGGTTCAATCGAGGGGGTGCAGGGGAACCGCACGCGCTTCTGGATCGTGCAGCGCGCGGGTGGACCAGCACGACACGCCGAGGTTGGCCCAGCGCGCACAACCCTGCTGGTCGGTCTACGCAACGAGCCAGGAACGCTCCTCGCTGCGCTGGCGGTAATTGCGAAGGCGGGCGTCAACATCAGCAAGCTGGAGTCACGCCCAAATCGCGTGGGGGAGTGGGAGTACATCTTCTGGCTTGACCTTGACGGCGCCGCTGACGCACCCGAGATTCTCGGCGTGATGCAGGGGCTCGCTGACGTGACGCTCGAGCGGCGCATCCTCGGCAGTTACCCACGAGGCGAGGCGCTCTAATCACGCGGCGGCGCACGCCGCTAGACTCGCCCCATATGGAGCCGCAGAAGATCCTCGTCGCAGGCCAATGGGAGAGTTCGCCGAACCTCGTCGAGATTCGTTCGCCCTTTGACGGTCATCTGGTTGGCACCACCTACCTCGCCACACCAGAACAGGTGGAGCGTGCCGCCGCCGGCAGCCTCAGCGGATTCGAAGCGATGCGCGCGCTGGGCGCCTGGGAGCGTGGCGCAATCTTGCGCACCACTGCCGCAAAGATCACCGATCGCCGTGAAGAGTTGGCGGCACTCCTCTCTGCCGAAGCGGGGAAGCCGATCCGAGATGCACGCGCAGAGATTGATCGCGGAGCGTTGACGTTCCGGCTCGCCGCTGAAGAGGCGGAGCGAATGATTGGCGAAACCATCCCGCTCGACCTCGCACCTGCGAGCAAAGGTCGCCTCGGCATCACCCAGCGATTCCCAGTTGGTCCAGTGCTTGGCATTAGTCCGTTCAACTTCCCTCTGAACCTTGCCGCCCACAAAGTTGCGCCGGCCATTGCGGTTGGCTGCAGCATGGTGCTGAAGCCGCCGAGCGCCGATCCGTTGATCATGCTGAAGGTTGCCGAGATTCTCGTTGAAGCCGGCCTCCCAGCTGGCGGACTCAGTGTGATTCCAACCTCCCGCCCCGACGCAGATCGCCTCATCGAGGACGAGCGCTTCAAGGTGCTCTCGTTCACTGGGTCACCTACCGTTGGCTGGGCGCTGAAGGGGCGTGCGGGAAAGAAGCGCGTCATCTTGGAACTCGGCGGCAATGCCGCGTGCATCGTGGATGCAACAGCCGAACTTTCTTGGGCGGTGAAGCGCTCGCTGGTTGGATCCTTCGCCTACGCCGGCCAAGTCTGCATCAGTGTGCAGCGCATCTTTGTGCACGAGTCGGTCGCTAATGCCTTTGAGCAACAGTTCGTCGCGGCTGCCGCGAAGCTCGTGCTCGGCGATCCCGCGAACGAGAAGACCGACCTTGGGCCGCTCATTGATGATGGTGCCGCGGCGCGCACAGCGGAGTGGGTGAGTGAGGCGGTCGCCGCTGGCGCGAAGGTGATTTCCGGTGGCGCCGCTGTGGACCCCACGGCACCGCGCCTCTTCGCCCCAACGATCTTGACGAACGTGCCGCGCGACGCGCGCATCTGCAGCGAGGAGGCCTTCGCCCCCGTGGTAATCATTGAACGCTTCAGCGACTTCTCAGCGGCGATCGTCGCTGTGAATGAGAGTCGTTTCGGCCTACAGTGCGGACTCTTCTCCAACGATCTGGCGCATGTGCGTGTGGCATTCGATGAGCTCGAGGTGGGCGGCGTGATCGTGAACGATGTGCCGACCTATCGCATTGACAACATGCCGTATGGCGGCGTGAAGGATTCAGGTCTCGGTCGCGAGGGTGTGCGCTGGACCATGGACGAGATGACTGAGATCAAGCTCCTCGTTCTTGCCGACCCGCAGTAGCGGGGTTATCCGCCGAGTTCGTCGCCCCCGGGAGTAGAGATTCGGGCGAGCCCTTCGCGCACCGCCTGTCGAGCACGCTTGGCCCGCCGCTTCACTCGGTCAATCTCGTGCGCTGCGAGTCGCAGTAGGTCGCTGTGCTCACCCTCGACGAGAACCTCGTGGTCGCGCAGGTTCTCAATAGGCGCCTGCACCTCGGGCGCTGTTGTCGGGACTGGGGCTGGAGGCGTTGCACGGCGCTCCGGGCGGAGTGGGGCAGCGGCCCGGCCGAGGAGTGCGGCAATCGCTCGCACCGCCTCGGGCGGCGCAGGCGTCTCGGTCGTCAGGAGTCGCGGATCAGCCGTCGACTCCCCAGATGTGGGCTTGCGTTCGGTCACGCGCTTCCTCCCTGCCGCGGTTGTGCCAGCTGGCCTCTCTATTCTCGCCGATCGCGCATCGGCAGGGGTCGTGCTATTCGTGAGCGCAGCCAGTGCGGTGGCTGGATCGTGGAGCAACTCACCCTTCGCCTGCGCGGCAAGATCGCCCCACGGCTCACTTGGCGTTGAGTGGTGCTGCGCAATCCCCCAGAAGACGACACGTCCAAATGCAGGCAGGCGCACCGTCAGTCCGCTGCGCGTCAATGCAGCGGTGCTCACCAGGAGACTGCGGTTGGTGATGGCATCGCGGAGTTCAACCACGTCACCAGCATGTGCAGAGATGCCGAGCCGATCGGCAATGGTGCTGGCAGGGAGCGGATGCGCCTGTGTGCCAGCAAGCGAGCTCAATGGGGCGACCGCAGGCGAGGCGTGGTGGATGGTGAGCTCTGCCGCCGTATCGCTGTTGAGAGCGATCACCAGCGATCGGGCACTTCCCGCCGCGTTGCTGAAGGCATAGGCGCTCTCGCGCGCGGCCTCGTTGTCGCTCTTCGCATCAAACCAGCGGAAGTCGGCGACGCCAGCGAAGAGGTGTCGCGCTCTGAGGAGCGGGGCGATCTCACGGTCATACCGCTCCACATGGTCGGTACTGATCGGGTCGCTGGTGCGCGGCGCGCGGTACTCCATCCCGTAGCGCTCGCGTTGCCCCTCCCACTGCCCGTGACCGAGCATCGGCACGCCAGGGAGTGTTGACGCCAACGTAGCGGCAAGGAGCGCACGGTCGCCGATCCCGAACCCCACAGCGGCCGGCTCTTCGTCGGGGGTGGTGAGGAAGTTCACATAGCGACGGAGCAGTTCAGGGTCGTATGCCGTGGTGTCGCGCAGAATCGTGCGGTATTCCGCGTTCTTCCCGTCTCGCAGCATGGTCATGAAGGCCGAGTTGTAGACGCGGTGCATCCCGAGGCCACGGACGAAATACCCCTCAAGGAGCCAGAAGGCCTCGGCGAGCAGCATCGTGTGAGGGTGCTCGCGCTCGACGCGCTCTACTACTTCGCGCCAGAACTCCCGCGGCAGACGCTTCGCGAACTCGCGGTCGCTCAGCGCGAACTCGGAGCGCGAGGGGATCGCAGCCTCGGTGCCGCGCGCCGGATACCAGAGGCGGCGAATGTGCTGCGCAGCGAGGGTCATCGCCGCATCAAAACGAATGATGTCGGAGCGCCTGGCCACGGAGAGAATCTCTTGGATCACCGCCTCGCGCGCCTCCGGATTGAGATAGTCAATCTGCGCGGTGTCCTTCCATGGCATGTTGGTGCCATCGTTGCCGTGATAGATGTACTGCAACGAGCCTTCCGCGCGGCGCTCAAAAGCGACGGCGGCATCATCACCACGCTCATACCCATCTTCGATGCGGATCGTGGTGCCTGGAACTTCGGAGAGGTTTTCGCCGCTATAGCGATAGTTTTTGAAGGGAGGGTGCGCAGAAGAGAGGAGGAGCTCGGGCCGTTCGTTGACCCAGCGCCCATCGATGGCGACGTGGTTCGGCACCATGTCGGTGACGATGCGAATGCCTACGGCACCAGCTCGAGTGCGCAGTGCGGCAAGTGCCACATCGCCGCCGAGCTGCTCGTTGACAACGTATTCGGCAATGGCGTATGCGGAGCCCTCAGCATCAGCGTCACCCGCGTTGATCTTCATCGTCCGCGACGCGGCGCTGCGACTCCAGATGCCGATCGGCCAGAGGGCGCTCACGCCGCGCTGCGCAAGGAGGTGTAACTCTTCGTCAGGGATCTCATCAAGGCGACGAATCGGTGCGCCGTAGCGCTGCGATAGCTGTGCGAGCCAGACGAGGAGTTGCTTCGCCTGAATGACAACCTCACCCATCCATGGGGCATCATTGCCGTAGCGCGGTGGCTCAGGGGTGCCGAGGGCCGGCTCCTCCCCGCGAATCATCGCAACCCCTCAGATCTTTGTCGGCTCATCCGTGGAGGATAGGGGTGCGGAGTGGGTGATAGGCTGCAACGATGCCTGTTGAGACCGTTGCACGCTCCCTCTCGTTCATCAACTGGGTGGTGGTGAGCGGTCTTGCGGTCGGCAGTTTGGCCGCCATCCTTTTGCTGACCCACCGCTCAGAATCGACGCGGGGCTACCGCGGGTTTACCGTCTTCGCCGCTGGTGGCTGGGCCTTCCTCGCCTGGCTCGCCGATGGAGCCCTCCCCACCCCCTCCGCCGATGCGCCGATCAACGCCGCCACCCCTGAGGTTGATGCACTGCGTCGACTGCTCCTCGTTCTGGTTGCCTCTCTCGCCACCCTCTGGACGCTGCGCATCGCGCGCGGGAGCGATGGCCGGCACGTTGGCTTGATCACCGTCGCCACTGCTGTTGCAGCACTCCTTGTTGCTGCGGTTGGCTGGGCACCGACACCACTCGTTGCCGTGGCACTCGCCCTCCAGCTCTTGATCCTCGCGGCTGTCACCGGCGGCTCATTCGCGGCGATGATCCTTGCTCACTGGTATCTCGTCACGCCGAAGCTCTCTGAAGCGCCCCTCTTGTTGCTGAGTCGCACACTCGGCATTGGCATCGGCGTGCAGATTGCCCTCTTTCTCATCTGGCAGCTCTTTGGTCTTGGAGGACTCGGTGCAGGGTGGGACTTCTTCGCGATCTTGCGACTCGTGATCGGCCTCATCTTTCCAGCACTCCTCACTTACGCGGGCTGGCGCACAGCAAAGGCTCGCTCCATGGAGTCGGCAACGGGACTGCTCTACATCGATCTCGGTGCTGTGACGACGGGAACGATTCTTGCCGCAGGTCTCTTCTTCGGCGCCGGTATTCTCATCTAGCGCTGCGATCCCGGCGCGTTCGCACGAAGTGCGGCAACGCGACGCTCAATACGCAACAGCTCACTAACACTCCACGCCTGCGCAAAGCAGGCGACTGGTGTGAATGGCGCGTCACCCGTTGCGTTCTCCGAGATCGTGCCAAGCCCCGCCTCGCGCAAATGCGCGCGATACGGGGCGAGCGCCTCGGTCACCAACGTAACTGCAGCGGCGCGACTGGATGGGTTCGTGAGGTCGTGCACGGCGAAGGCGCTATCGGCCCACGGTCCAATGAGCCAGAGCCAACCAAGCCCCTGGTGATAGGCACCATCGCGCGATTTCCGATCGCCGTCGTAGTCACCGCGATAGGCGGGATCACTCGATGCCAGCGAGCGAATTCCGATAGGGGCGCGCAGTTCGGCGTCGGCAGCGGCGAAGGCGCGTTGCGCGTCGGCCGCAGGGATGAGGTCGCCACCGAGTCCGAGCGCAATGAACTGGTTCGGCCGGAGGGCAAGGTCATCACCGTCAGGGCCGTCAACCACATCGGCGAGCCACGGCACCTCGGCCCGAATGAATCGCGCACGGAAGCTCGCTCGAACGTGATCTGCGAACTGATCCAGATCAGCAGCGACACGCGCCGCATCAGCAATGCCTTCGCCAATCGCTGGATCTCGCAGCCAAGCGCTGACGCTGCGGAGTGCGCGGTACCAGAGTGCCGAGATCTCAATCGGCTTGCCGCGGCGGGGTGTGACGACCCAGTCGTCGAGCTTCGCATCCATCCAGGTGAGTTGGCGACCCTCGGCCGATCCCACGATGAGACCGTCACTATCTGCGCCAATCCCAAAGTCGGTGCCGTCGCGGTACGCGGCGATGATGTTCAGCAGTGTTGGAATAAGTTCAGCGCCGAGCCCGTGATCGCCCGTCGCCGCCACATGAGCGCGGGCCGCCTCGATGTACCAAAGCGGCGCATCAATTGTGTGGTACTCAGGCATCTCATCAACGCGATCGGGGAAGTTGTTCGGCAACAGCCCGCGGCGCACCCACGGGGCGAACGAGCGCAGTACTGTGGCGCCAATCTCTGGTCGGCCCGTTGCCAACGTCAGGCCGCGCAGGGCGATTGCCGTATCGCGCCCCCAGTCATTGAACCAGGGGTAGCCGGCGATCACCGACCAGCCGAGTGGAGCCGCAGGATCCGCTGGTCCAGGTGCGGTGGGAATCCGTCGACGCACGAGGAAGTCATCAGCGGCAAGCACGAGCGCCTGCAGTTCGTTGCTGGCGGCGATTGCGGCGTCGGCTCCGTCACCCACCGACTGCGCACGGGCGAGCAGATCGCGATCGCGCGCCTCGCTCTCGGCGAGGAGCGCCGCGCCATCGCCGCTCGCCATCGCGGCGAGGAGCTCGGCGGGCGGTCGACCGATTCCACCCCCATCAGTAGCAACCAGCAGTGAGGCGCCTTTGCCTGGCTCGAGCCGCACGCTCCAACGCAGGGGGATGGCGTAGTCGGATCGATCTGCCTCGACTCGTGCCGCGTCGTGTCGATGGAAGAGGCCACGAATCACTCCAGCGTCGGGCGAGAGTGCGCCGCCGTCGCAGCGAACCTGTACCTCCGGCCACGCGGAGCTCTTGCGCCACGAACCCTGCTGCGCGCGCTCATCGACGTAGGTCTCTGCGCAAGCCACGTCGCCAACGAGCGCATCATGGTGGTCGTGCGCAGTTGCGGTGAGGCGTAGCAGCAGGTCGACGCCAGCGCTGGCGGTAGCATCAAGGCTCAACGAGAGCAGCACAGCATTCGCGCCATGCACCGCCGTGTGTCGCTCGGTCAGCGCACCAACAGTGAGCCCCCATCGCTTGGTGACGCCACCGACGCCGACGGAAACTTCGTGCAGTGGTGCACCGGACTGCGGCGAGAAGCGGCCCGGCTCCATCTCGAAACTAAAGAGCGGAAGCCAATCGCCGGTGGAACGCGCCCAGAGCATTGGCGGACCGGCGAGCACGGTACGCGCGACTGGAGGTTGCAGCGCCGCAACGAGGAGTCCGTGATAGCGACGACCTGGCGCGCCGAGCGGGGAGAGTGCGGTGTAGCCGCCGAGGCCGTTGCCGATCAGGAGTTCGCGATCCTGCGCGCGATTGAGTTCGGCGAGATCTGTTGATGAGAGGGTGGTGCTCATGGCGCTCGCGCGCTCCGGGGGTTAGGAGATCTTCTTGATGGTGTAGTTGATCTCGTTGCCGTTCGGCAGGGTGACGACGACCTTGTCGCCAACCTTGCGGCCGATCAGCGCCTTGCCGAGCGGGCTCTCGTTGGAGATCTTCGGCGGCTCGCCGCCTGGATCGGCCTCGGTGGATCCAACGATTAGGTAGTCATGACTCTTGCGCTCGGCGGTCACGGTGACGGTGGAGCCGAGGGCGACCTCGTCGGTGCTGGCGCTCTCATCAATGATTTCGGCGTTGCGCAGCTTCTCTTCGATCTCCAAGATCTTCCCCTCGATGAACGACTGCTCGTTCCGAGCGATCTCGTAGTCGGCATTTTCACGTAGGTCGCCAAGCTCCTTCGCCGCCTTGATGCGCGCAATAACCGCTGGGCGCTGTGAATGGATCAGGTCATGCAGCTCAGCTTCGAGCGCAGCCTTCCCAGATTCCGTGAGGTAGACGGGTCCAACCATGCGGGGGAGTCTAGCCGTTCGCCGCCCCCGTAGCGCCCCGCTGCCGAATTGCGAGGGCGAGGAGCGTGCTCAGCCCGAGCATGGCGACCTGCGGCGTTAGGGGCCCCCCAGCCAGGATCAGGAGCACGGAGAGCCCGGCGCTCACGAGCACCTGGGTTCGTGGAGGGCGGTTGCCAGTAGCGGAGCGCAGGGCGATCAAGCCGAGCACCAGCAGATCGAGCGCCCCCAGGGCGATCGTCGCGAACGAGGCGTAGGCGACGATGCGGTCGTAGCCCCCTTCAGCCGGAAGCGCGCCGCCAAGGAGCCCGTAGGTGAGCGCCCCAGAAGCGATCAGGCCAACGCCGCGCACGAATTCAGCGGCAGCCAGCGCGGCGTACGTCACCAGTGCCAATCCAGTCCACATAACCAGGAGCGTAGCGCGAACGCGGCAGAGGCGACGAAGAGGGCGCATACTCTCGTCATGAGCACAACAACACGACGCACCGCATCTGGCTCCGCAATCAAGCTGGACGTGATCCTCGCCTCACTCCTGCTTAACGCTGGAATCCTCCTCGCACTGGTTACATGGATTACGGCTGACCGACTTGACCGCTGGTCATGGATTAGCAACGAGCAACTGCGGACGGTGGTCTCCATCGCTGCTGTCGGTGTGCCGATCACGATCGTTGCGATCCTTGCCCGCAGGCTGAGCGCACGACTCTTGGTTGACCTCGGCACGGGAACGCTCCTGGCACTAATCGCACCACTCAGCGCCCTGTTTACGACCGCGGCGGTCTTGCATTCGGCACTACCTTGGAGCACCGAGGATGAAAATCGCCTTCTGCACCTTCTAATCAATTGCGGCACGATCTTCTTTCTAGCTCGCATCCTTGCTCGGCGTGCGCGACGAAGTCCTGATTGGATTAGCATTACAGGGACAGTCTTCGCCATTGGGCTGCTCCCTCTCGGATTGGCGTCACTCGTCGTTGAGACCTTTGTTGCGTTGGCCACTGCATCACTTACTAGTGGGCCACTTGGTGAAGTTCCATTGATTATCGTTGCTTTCACCGCCCTGTATTTGGCCGTATTGTTGCCGTCGCTCTTCCTCGGGCGCGCGCTTCTTACGTTTGAGTCGGCGCGATATCGCGCCAATGAACGCCGCTTTGTTGAAGTCTTCGCAGCGTTTGGGGTTGGCTCGCTCGCCGCGGTCGTTGTGCCGATTGCAACATCTCGGATCTACGAGCTGTCACAGACCTGCACGGACCCGAATGTCTACGAGTATGTCTGCACCCGACCACCAGGCGAGTGGGTCGTGATTGGCCTCCTTACTGGCTTCACCGCCTGGCGCTTGATTCGAGGGGCTGAGCGTGCGAAAGCGCCGCTCCTTTGGATCGGCGCGCTGCCGCCGGTGATCACGACCGCAATTGCCATCAACTGGTATCTCCCCGACCAGCTGGGCGGCCTTCCAGTCGCGGGAGCCCTGATCGCACTTGGCGGCCTGCTGCTACTTCGACGCGCTACGATGTCATCAGCGCCGCGCTCGCGGCGTGCAGCAAAGCGGAGGTAGAACCCCATGAGCGACGCGAAGAAGATCACGGTGTACGGCGCAGACTGGTGCAGCGACTGCACGCGCTCCAAGGGCTACCTCGACGCACATCAGGTTCCCTACACCTACGTTGACGTGGATGCCGATGCGGCCGCCAAGGAGATGATTGAGACGCTGACGGGCGCGAAGTCGATCCCCGTGATCATCTTTGAGGACGGCTCGTACCTGATTGAGCCCTCCAACGCGGAGCTCGGCGCGAAGGCGGGCGTCCCCCAGAGCTAACGCGCGGCGAGCGGTAGCTCGTCGAGGCTTGCTAGCACCACGTCGGCAATCTCTGATGCGCCCGTCGATGACGGCGCGCCGGGGAGCGGCACGACGACGACACTCATCCCCGCCGCCTTACCGGCGCGCGCGCCGGCCAGTGAATCTTCGATGGCAAGCGATCGCTCCGGCGCAATGCTGATGCGGCGGCACGCCTCAAGGTAGACATCGGGGAGCGGCTTGCCGCCGGCGACGTCATCGCAGCTCACGTAGGTTTCCACGACGTCGGCGAGCCCCAAGATCTCGATCAGCGTGGCGATGATGCTGCGCGGGCTCCCCGACGCAATCGCAACGGGGCCACGCGCGGCGGCGCGGCGAACGGCGGCAACGCCGGCGGGAATCACCTGCACGCGCCCAGAGCGGTAGAGCGACTCAAGGTGGTTGATGGTGCGCATTGCGATCTCGTTGGCATCTGGGTGGCCAAGGATCTCAGCCATGGCGCTGCCCCATTGATGGGTGTTCGCCCCGTAAAAGCGATGGAAGTCCTCTTCGACCAGGCGACCGCCGACTTCGGCGGCGATAGCGAAGCGCGCCTCGGCCCAGAGCGGCTCCGTATCGCAGAGCACGCCATCCAAATCGAAGACGACCCCATCGGGGTTCAGCACGTATGGCGGGAGGGTTCGATCTGCAGGCATAGGCGCAAGGGTAGCGGGGCGCGTACCCTACGCGCATGAGTCCTGTTGTTCGAGAAGAGCCGAGCGCCTGGGGGGCACGCCTTCGCGCCGCCGCCGCTGCAGGCCAGCTCTCCGACCTCCCCTTTGTGCAGCAGCCCGCTTGGGCCGATTCAAAAGCGCTCACAGGTTGGGAGTCGGTTCGACTTGTAGCGCAAGACGGAGTTGGTTGGGCCGGCGCGCAGTTCCTGATCCAGCGGCTTCCCGTGGGACTCGGCCGCATGGCCTACGCGCCGCGCGGCCCCATTGTTGTTGCACCGAACGAGGCCGTGGCCGCAACGCTGCGCGCCGAGCTGCTGCGCGGACTCTGCGAGCTTCGCGCTGACGGCGTCACGCTGGTGCGCCTTGAGCCGGGCGAGAGCAGGCCGCTCCCAGACGAGGCTGATCAGGTCAACCCCGCCGATGCGTTGAGTGCTGACCTTCGTGCGCCGTGGCTTGCTGCAGCAACCACCGCACGTATCGCGCCGCATCGCGCACGACCGGTGCAGCCATCGACCAGTCGACGCATTGATCTCACCGCTGGCATGGAAACCGTTCGCGCAGCCTGGCGCAGCAAGTGGCGACAGTACGCGCGACATGCCACGGAGTCGGGCGTGACCGTGCGCGCCGTTGGTGCCGACGGTGCCGATGCGCTCTACACCGCAATGACGTCAATCTCGGGGCGCACGGGGGTGAAGACGCGCAGCAGCGCAGCCTTCGCGCACATCGTCAGTGCCTTCAACGGTGAGGCGGAGATCCTCATCGCCGAATCACCGTCGGGCGAAACGCTCGGTGCCCTTCTCGTCATCACCACGCCAACAACAACGACCGAACTCTTCGGCGGAGCCACTAATTCAGGCAACGAGCTCCGCGCGCCATACGCGCTGAAGGTCACAGCGATGGAGCGTGCCGTTGCGCGAGGGAGCGCCACCTACGACATGTGGGGGATCTCAACGTCAGGCATCGCGCACTTCAAGGCGGGATGGGGTGGAGCGCCTGTGGTCTACCCAGGCGCGTTCGACCTGGATCTCGATCCGATCCGTGGTCCGCTCGTACGCCTGGCGCTGCGGCTACGCGGATTCGGCGCTTAAGGCGAAGGGCGAGCCGTTCGGCTCGCCACCAGGGTGAGCAGACCGTTGGCGAGCACCAGCCCCCAGATCAGTTGCGGTGCTCCCGTCACGAGGAGGCCAATCACCCCGACTGCGCTAAAGACCACCCCAAAGAGGAGTACGGCGCGGCTTGAGCGGCGCAGCCAGAGTGCGCGTGCAACCCAGAGCGGGGCGGCCCCAGCCAGCCCAAGGGCAACTGCAGCGATCATGAGCAGGGCAAGGATCTGTCGTACCCAGGCGCCGAACTCCGGCAGATTATTCTGCTCAGCGAGGGTGGTCAGAATCACAGCGATATCAATCTGGAATGTCTCAAAGAGCGTCGCGACATCAATCCCAAGCTCTGCGGTGATCTGCGCACCGAGCGAGGCCCAGGTCTGATCAGCGATGTCAGCGGCGGCAACAGCAATTGTGACCAGACCGAGTAGGCCAGCGGCAACCAGCGCGACCCCCAACAGCCCGTTGCTGATCGTTGCGGCAGTCTGCGCGACCCCGCGAGGAGACTCCTTCGGCTCATCTACCATGTAATTCATTCTCCCCCTTTATACGGATAGGTGATCCAGCCATCGGCGAGCGCCGCGAAGAAGTCGGGGGTGCCAGGTACTTCGCTCTTCCCTGGCTTGTGGTGAACAACAGCGGTGCGCACATCTGCACCCGCGGCACGCGCTCGCTCTGCCACGAGTGCGAGCGTCCGGCCACTCTCCCATACCTCATCGACGATCAGGATCGAGCGCCCTTTCAGTGATTCATCTGGCGGCATGCGCGCAATGGTCGGCGCTGGGCGACGGCCGGCGGCGTCGTAGTGCTCAGCGACGGCGATCAGGAGATCACGAATGCCGAGCCGATAGGCGAGCATCGCACCAGGTACCAGACCACCTCGGCTAATCGCGAGGATCGCTTCGGGGCGCTGCACCTCAGGGAGTGCCTGAATCTGTAGCGCGAGCGCCTCAATATGCGCGTTCAGCTCCTCCCACGAAAGGACAAGTGTCTCGGCGGTCACCTCAGCGGACGTGGTCAAGCGCCTGGCTGAAGTCGGCGATGATGTCGTTCACGGATTCAATACCGATGCTGATACGGAAGATTCCGCCGCGCTTCGGCATCGGATAGACCAACGTATCAACCTCGCCGAGGCTCACACCCACGGCACACATCTGCACGTGATCACTGAAGGCGCGCATCGCGTCAAGCGGATCAACGCCCTCGGCTGCGCGTGGCTTGAATGAAAGCATGCCGCCCCAGCCACTCTTCAAGAGTCGATCGGCCACGTCGCGGTCTGGGTGTGAGGCGAGGCTCGGATGGCGAACCCATTCCACCTTCTCGTGGCCCTCAAGAGACGCAGCGACAGCGCTCGCATTCTGGGAGGCGCGTTCGATGCGCAGCGGCAGGGTGCGTGCACCGCGCGCGATCAGCCAGGAGTTGAACGGCGAAGCCGCGCCGCCGAGCAGGTCGGTCTGTCGACGAATTGGATCAACGAGCGCCTTGGAGCCCGCGGCGATGCCACCGAGCGCATCGCCGTGCCCCGAGACCCACTTGGTGGTGGTCTGCAGTACCAGGTCCGCACCGTGCTCCAGCGGTCGCAACAACACGGGGCTCAAGAAGGTGTTATCGACGACGAGGAGCGCACCGCCAGCGTGGGCGATCTCTGCGACTGCGGGTAGGTCGGTGATCCGCATCCAGGGATTCGACAGACCCTCGCAGTAGACGATCTTGGTATTTGGCCTCATCGCCGCGCGCACCGCCGCGAGATCAGTGATCGGCACCGGCGTTACCTCAATGCCGCGCGATGGGAAGTCTTCGGCGAAGAGGATTTGACTGATGATGAAGAGGTCGTCGGCGACGATTAGGTGGTCACCCGACTTCAGGTGAGCGAGGAGCCCCGCGGCAATCGCCGACATCCCCGAGGCAGATGCAACCGCACTCTCGGCACCTTCGAGTGCGGCGAGCTTCTCTTCGAGCGCTGCCGTGGTGGGGTTGTTGGTGCGTGTATAGAAGTACTTGTTCGGCTCCCAGGCGAGCGCCCCATCAACCGCCGCCTCTTTCTCATCGGCCGTCTCGAAAGTGAAGGTCGCCGTCTGATAGATGGGGAGATTGTGGGCGCGGGTCGTAGGGTCAGCGCTCTCACCGGCGTGGACCGCCAGGGTGTCGAGCGATGCGTTCTTGAGGGGCTTCTTGCCGTCTTTCGCCATGGCGAGAGTGTAGGGGCTGGAGCGGGAGACGAGGTTCGAACTCGCGACCTTCTGCTTGGGAAGCAGACGCTCTACCAACTGAGCTACTCCCGCGTGGGGGGCTGAGGATAGCGCATGGGAAGCGCGGGAGGCTACGCTCTGGGCATGGAGTTTGACCACCGCTGGCTCGGGAGAATCGGCTACGACGAGGCGCACGCCCTGCAGCGAGCGCTGCTGACCGAGCGTGCCGAAGGTCGTGGCCGCGACACCCTCCTCACCCTGGAACACGATCCGGTCATGACACTTGGGCGTAACGCCGATCCGAGTCATCTGCTGCTTGCTGAAGCTGACTACGCCGCGCGCGGCATTGCTCTGCGGCACGTGGAGCGTGGCGGAGAGGTGACCTACCACGGCCCTGGGCACCTCGTGATGTATCCGATCGTGGCGCTGCGCGAGAACGGCATCTCACTTCGCGCACACATTCGCGCACTCGAGGCGGCGTTGATAGCCGCGTGTGCGGCGTTCGGTATCGCAGCGGAGCGGCGTGATGGTGCACCCGGCTGCTGGGTCGGTGACCGCAAGATCGGCGCCGTTGGCGTGCGCGTGGAGCGCGGTGTCTCCTGGCACGGCCTCGCGCTCAATGTCGGTCGCGATCTTGCGCCGTTTGAGTTGATTAATCCGTGTGGACATGCCGGAGTTGTTTCAACCTCGATTGCGCTCGAGCAAGATTGGGCGGCGACGGCACGCGGCGATCGTGACGCAATCGGTGCTACCTCCCCTGATCTGCAACGCGTGGCTGACCTCGTTGCCGCGGCGTACCAGGGCGAACTTGCCACATACCGCACGGGCGATAGCATCCCAGCGAACAGCGCAGTTCCTGCAGCTGCAGGGGGTTCACGATGAGCGGTGGGATCTGGGAACTGCGTCGTGATGAGATCACCGGGTGGTGGTCGGCAACGGTTGTTGACCGCGAGTTTGAGCCGCAACGCTTTCACGAAGAACGAACCTCGGGAGCACGCGACGAAGAGTGCGCCAACTGTGCACAGGCCGATGCGTCGACGGTAACGCGACGCGTGTTGCGCCAAGGCGCATTTCACTCTGTAGGTACGCGTATGGATGCGGCGGCGGGGGAATCTGGCTTCCTGACGTTGAGCGACGTTGATCGCGCTGGATCCTGGTCAACGCTGATCGCGCCGGGTCGCGAACATGGCGAGCTTGACGAGGTGCCCATAGCCGTTGTCGCGAACTTCCTGACGGCGATCCGTGATCACCTGCGCAGTGCACGCGATCTTGGGGCGACCGCCTACATTCAATACGTGCGCAACGCCGGTGGGCAGGCCGGTGCCATGACCGATCACCTCTGCTTTGAGGCCTACGACCTACCGCAGGTGCCGCACCGACTCGCCGAAGAGATTGGTGGCGCGGCGCGGCTCTCGATTCGCGCTGGCGGCTGCGCCTACTGCCACCTAGTTGCGGATGAGTCGCACGGTGGGCGACGCATGCTCCATCGCGATCCGTTCGGGCTGGTGATCGCGCCATTTGCGAGCCGTTCAGCCTTTGAGACCTGGATCATTCCGAACGGGCATGGCGCCGACTTTGCCGACACCGATGCGGCGACGATCACCGGATTCGCCAGTACGCTACAGACTGCGGTCCGTGCACTGCGGGCGATCGGTATGCCCCCGTACAACCTCATGCTGCACACCGCGCCGCTGCGGGAGCGGGTCGACGGCACCTACCACTGGCACTGGGAGCTGCACCCGCGCCTGCGGCCGATTGGCGGGCTGGAACTCGCCTCGGGCATCCCGGTGGTACCAATCTCTCCTGAGGAGGCGGTTGCGGAACTCCGCCGCGCCCTCACCTAGGCGCCCTGCTATCGTTCCGCAGCACCCGCAACGTGGTCGGCAGAGATCGGCCGGCGGGGCAAAGGAGTGAGCCATGGCACGACAGGTGATGAACGCCGAAGAGATCCGCAGGGCGCTGACCCGCATCTCGCATGAAATCATTGAGAAAGAGGGGACCGACGGTCTCGTCGTCGTTGGCATCCAGCGCCGCGGCGTTCCTCTTGCCAAGGTAATTGTTGAGGCGATTAAAGAGCATGAAGGCGTCACCGTTGAGTCGGGCACCCTCGACATCAGCTTCTATCGCGACGATCTTTCAACAATCGCCGTTGCCCCAGTGCACCGCGGCACCTCGATCCCCGGCGACATCACCGGCAAGACGGTGATCTTGGTGGACGACGTGCTCTATACGGGTCGCACGATTCGCGCCGGCCTTGATGCGCTCATTGACTACGGCCGACCAAAGGCGATCCGCCTCGTCGCACTGATTGATCGCGGCCACCGCGAGTTGCCAATTCGTGCCGATCATGTTGGCAAGAACATTCCAACAACCAGCGAAGAGGTGGTGCGTGTCTGCGTGAAGGAGATTGACGGCGAAGACCTGGTGAAGGTAGAGCTGCTCGCCGAACATCTCGCCGCGAACGAAGCTGCCGCCAAGGCGAAAGGCTGATTCGGCTCACGGAGGGTTGACGATGGTCACCCAGTCCGCCTCAGTCGAGGAGCGCGGCCGCCGCCATCTGCTTGACGTCGCCGCGCTCGACTGGCGCTCGCTTCAGACACTCTTGGCGAGCGCAGGCGAGATGCAGCAGCTTCTCGACTCTCCTGCTGGCGGCAGTGACGCCCTCCACGGCGTTGGCGTCACCACCCTCTTCTACGAACCCTCCACCCGCACGCGGATCTCGTTTGAAGCTGCCGCCACTGCCCTTGGCGCACGCGTCACCACCTTCAACGTCGCCACCTCATCCGTTGGGAAGGGGGAGTCGCTGATCGACACCGTCCGAACCCTTGAGGCGTTGCGCAGCCAGGTGATCGTGTTGCGCCATGAGCGCGCTGGTGCCCCATGGCTCGCCGCGCGTCACTTTGGCGGGAGCATCGTCAATGCGGGTGACGGCTGGCATGCACATCCAACGCAGGCACTCCTCGATCTCTCCGTCCTCTCGCGCCACCTCGGTGATCAAAACGGATCGCTCGCCGGTCGACGCATCGCCATCGTCGGGGACCTGCTGCATAGCCGTGTCGTGCGCTCCAACTTGCATACGCTCACCACCGCTGGTGCCACGGTGGTGATGACCGGACCTGCATCACTCACCACCGGGTTCGCCGAACATGCGGCGTCGTTTTGCAATACATCAGGGAGCGTGCAGCTGGTGGGGAGCATCGACGAAGCGTTGGACGGCGCCGATGCCGTAATGGCGCTACGCATTCAACGCGAACGACTCACCCCTGGCGAGCTTGATTCGCTTGAGGCGTATCGAGCCGCGTGGGGGCTAACTGCGTCGCGACTTGCGGCACTTGCACCACGTGCCCTCGTCCTGCACCCAGGGCCTATGAACGAAGGAGTTGAGATCGACCCCGACGTTGCCGACGGCCCACGCAGCCTCGTCCTCGAACAGGTGCGCGCGGGGATCCCGATGCGCATGGCCGTTCTGCAACAGGTTGTGAGCGAGGCGCGCACATGACCGATCTCCTGACTGCGAACTTCGCTGATCACTGGGTCCTTGATCCCGTTGCGGGGCTTGCCGGGGTTGCCGATGTCAGTCTCGTGGGGGGCAAGATCGGTTCGGTGACCTGGCGTGATGGCGAAGCGGCGGCTCGCGCCTGCTGGGCGGCGGGCGCGAATCCTGGCCATGGCGATCCAACAGTTGCACTCCTGCCAGCACTGATCGACCTGCATGCGCACTTTCGACAGCCTGGAGCGAACGCATCAGAAGAGGTTGAGAGCGGTACACGTGCTGCAGCACACGGCGGGTACGGCACCGTCGCCCTGATGCCCAACACGGAGCCAGCCGCCGACAACGTGAAGACGCTGCAGGAAGCGATCGCGGGCGAGCGCCACGGTGTGCAGCTCCTCTCCATCGCCGCTGCCACGGTTGGTCGCACCGGCACGCAGGTGAGTGACGTTGCAGCGCTGGTCAAGGCTGGTGCCGTCGCTATCTCAGATGACGGGAGCCCGATCGCCGATCGTGTCGTCTTCCGCGCGGCACTGCTTGCCGCCGCTGCTGCGGGGATCCCACTGATCGAGCATTGCGAAGAGCCGACCCTCACGGCCGGTGGTGAGGCGGCAGACGGACTCGTCGCCTCGCGACTCGGCCTGCGGCCCTGGCCCGCAGCGGGAGAGCTGCGTGCCGTGGAGAGCGCCATCGCCGTGTTGCGTGACGTTGTTGTATCTGTACCAACGTCGCGTCTGCACCTGACACACCTCTCAACAGCAGCCGCTCTCGCAGTGGTGCACGCGGCTCAGAGTGAAGGGTTACCGCTCACCTGTGACGTGACGCCGCACCATATCGCGCTGACCGATACGTGGATTGCTGGCGATCGCCGCTGGGCCTGGGAGGTTGCCGCCGGTGACGAGTTCTTCATCCCAAGCGCTGATGCCTTCGATTCGAATCTTCGCGTCTGCCCGCCGCTGCGCACTGCTGATGATGCGGCCGCCTGCCGCGAGGCGCTCCGCAACGGCACTGCAGTGGCGATCGGCACCGATCATGCACCGCACTCACGCGAGAAGAAAGAGCTGGAGTTCGGACTCGCCGCCAATGGTATTGCTGGTATTGAGACAAGCCTGAGCGTTGCGCTTGCGGCGCATCGCGCAGGAGAACTGTCGCTCGCGACGATCGTCGCCGCGCTCACAACCGGACCAGCACGACTCCTCGGTATCGCTGCAACGGGTGTGACCTCGGGTGTTGCGGCATCACTCGTGCAGGTTAATCTCGCCGCGAGCTGGCGCCCGAGCCGCGCCACGCTCCTTGGGCGCAGCATCAACACGCCGCTGATTGATCGCGAACTCCCTGGCGTGGTGCAGCTGACTGTTCTCGAGGGCCGCCCCGCCTATCAGAGGTAAGTCGCAATCTGCGCCACAATAGGGGCATGAGCACCACACCAGCACCAGAGTCCATGCCCGAATACAAAGGGGGGCCACTCGATGCCGACCGTGGCCCAGGCCTTGGCTGCTTCTGGATTCAGGCGGTGGCACTTGTCATCGCGATGATCCTGGCCCCACTCTCGGCGGTGTTGAATTGGCCCGCCCCGATCGCGATCGGACTCCTCTTCCTTGTGGTGATCCTGCTCCTTCTCGTGGGGCAGACGTCAATCTTCCTGCTGCGCCTTGTGGCTGCTGACCGGAAGGGGCGCCGTGCACCGATGCGGAGCGCCACTAAGACGGTGGGGCAGCTCGAGGATGAGGCAAAGGGCGACATGGGGAGCGGCGACGTGGGAGAATCCCGCTGATGCCAGTACTTGCAACCTACTTCTCGATTCGACGGGGGCGCGACCCCTTCTTTAAGTTTTTCATGCGCACCCTCTTCCCGCGCACGGTGAAGGAGTACGAGAAGAAGTTCGGTATTAAGTTCATCGGCTGGTACAACGTGGCGCACGGCTGGGATTTCGACAACGTCATCATGTTTGACCTGCCCGACTACGGAACCCTCGACAAGCTCGAGGCCGACGAATCGTCACGCGCCCTGGGTCATCGCGCCGGCGAGTGGATGTTTGAGCGTCATCACTCCATGTTCCTACGTGAGCGTCTCTCGTCAGATTTGGAGTACACGGGCTGATGATCTTCGGTCGAAAGCCAAAGGTTGAGGCCGCTCCCACAGAAGGTGCACCCGCGATCTCTCAAGACCTAGCGCGTCGTTACGCCGATGCTGCAGAAGCGGCAGGCTCTGAGCGACTTCTGGCGATTGAACATGCAACGGAGCGACTCGGTCGCTATCTGCGTGACCATCGATCAGTGATCCTGTCAGCTGGGCCACTCACGCTTGCTGGAACAGTTGAGGCACCAGAGTTGGTGCTGGAGCAAGAGGGCGGTTTCACCATGAGCTCAACCGATGCCGAGGGCGTGGTCTCAATGGACCGAGTCAGCACCTCTGAGGTGGTGGAGCTCTGGGGCGCCGCTGACCTCTACGACCGCATTGAAGCGGCGCTGCGTGCAGCCGCTGGACTTGCGCCACGACCAACAGGGGCGATCGTGGCGGGCCTCGGCGTGGCCGGGGACGACCGCGCGTCGGTCTGATTCTCGATGGGCAGCACGCCCGTCGCCGGTGAACTTCTTGCGATTGGCGAACTAGCCCCTGGTCGAATCGCGCTTGAGTTTCGCGCGCCATCCCTTGTTGCTGCTCTCCGCCCCGGTCACGCGCTGCACCTGGTGCGTCCAGAGTCGGGTGGCTATCGCGTGCGGCGCGTTGCCCCGGTCTCGCGCGTGGACCTGCTTCGCGGAAGCGTTGAGGTAGCACTACAACCACGCTCGGATGGGGGGCAGGATGCGCTCGCTAGGCTGCGCGTCGGCGACGTGATAGAGCTGATTGGGCCGATCGGTCAACCGATCCTCATCAACAAGGACACGATGCGTCTGCTGCTCATCTCGGACGGCGAAGGGTTCGCCTGGGTCCGCGCGCTGGCAATCGCCGCAACGAGGGCAGGGATCAGCGTGACGATGCTTCAGCAGGCGGAGTCAGGGGTCGACCTGCCGCCAGCCAGCCTTCTCCCAGAAGTTGTAGAGATTGTCGTCGCTACACGTGATGGCAGCATCGGCCATCGCGGCACTGTCGCCGAGCTGCTCTCCGAGTACGTCTCCTGGGCGGATCAGGCGGTTGTTGCAGGCGGCGCAGATCTTCGTGCCGCTGCAACGTCTGCGGCGCTTCGTCGGCGTACGGCAGATCGCACCACGGCGAGCGGCAAACCTGCGCGCACACGAACTGCACCGGCCGGTAGCCGTGCGCCGTGGCTCCAGGCTCTGCTGGCACACGAGATTGGCTGCGGCATTGGTGCCTGCGGCGGCTGCACCGTGGTAACGCGCGCCGGTCAGGTGCGCCTCTGTCGTGAAGGGCCAGCGGTCGACGCAACCAGCTCCGCATCGAAAGGCGGCGGATAAGTGCCCCCACGAAAGCGTGCAAAGGTCGCTGCGCCGCGTACCAGCCGAATCGCGCAAGCGGCAGAAAGGGTGAACGAACGCGTCAATCCGCTCACCGTTGATCTTGCCGTCACGCTCGGTGCCGAGCATCCGCTGCGACTTGAGCGACCGATCGTTGTTGCCAGCGGGCCACTCGGCTTTGGCAACGAGGCTGGTGGCGCGATAGATCTGCGAGAGGTTGGCCTCTTTGTTGTGCGCGGTATCTCGCTGCGGCCACGATTTGGCGGCCTCATGCCGCGGCTCGTAGAGGTTCCTGGCGGCCTGATGCATGCGGTGAACCGCGAGAATCCTGGTGCGGATGAGGTGATCGACCGACACGGCGCAAGTTGGCGCTCCGCCCCGTGTGCAATCGCCCTCTCGCTCGTCGCCACGTCGGTGAAGGAGCTTGCCCAGTTGATCGCGCGGGTTGAGCGTCGCGCCGATGAGCTCGGCATCGCGGCCCTGGAAGTTGACCTCACCGCTCCATGCGATGGCCTTGAGGGTGCTCGATGGGAGTCTTCGGCGGATGAGTCGCTGCGGCTCATTGATACGGCGCGTGGTGCAACCGACCGGCCACTCATCGCCAAGGTCTCGTCAGCGGCTAGTGAGATCCGCCGTCTCGCCAGCGAATCAATTGACGCAGGAATTGATGTGCTCTCTGTGAGTGGATCGCCGCACGGCTTCCTCCCTGACCGCACCCGACGTGGGCCAGCCCTAGCTGCAGGTGCTGGTGAGCTCTCTGGGCCACTCGTGCGCCCGGCCGCACTCGCAGCAATCGCTGAGGCGGCAAGTGGCGCTGGCGCACCGACTATCGGCGGGGGAGGGATCGGCTCGCCGGCCGATGCGCTTGATGCGTTCGCCGCTGGCGCAAGTGCGGTGAGTCTTGGGACGGCACTCTGGGCTGACCCGCGACTCCCTGGAGCGGTGGGTGACTCACTGCGGCGTGCGGTGGCGGCGCGCGGCGAGACTAACGTTCTCGCGTTACGCGGGAGCGCGCTAGGCTCTCGCCATGAGTGAACCGCTTCGCCCCCTTCGCGAGTCGCTGACACCACCTGCGGGTTACCCCGCCGCCCCTGTTGATCCGCGTGACCGTGCCGCAACAACCCGGCGGATCGAAGGCCTTCTATTCGCCACCGGTGCACTGCAACGTGGCCACTTCCTGCTCAAAAGCGGACGCCATGGTGATCAGTACCTGGAGAAGTGGTCGCTACTGCAGCATCCATCTGCCGCCGCAGAGATCACACGCGCACTCGCAGTGCAGAGCCTCGAGGTAGTCAAGGAGCTTGGTGGCGATATTGATCTCGTCGTTGGTCCAACGACAGGTGGCGTGTTGTTGGCCTACGAGGTTGGCCGACTCCTCGGCGTTCGCGGCCTCTTTGCTGAAGAGGTTCGTGGTGACGACGGACTCACTCGTCGCGAGTTCCGTCGCGGCTTTCAGATTCCGCCACGAGCCCGCGTGCTCCTGGTTGATGACATTCTGACGACTGGCGGATCACTCCAGGCACTCCTCCCGCCGCTGTATGCCGCGGGCGCACATCCGATCGCCGCTGCGGTCGTTGCGAGTCGCACGCCAGGACTCACCGCCATTGAGGCCGAGGGTCGTGATCCGATCCCATTGATTGCAGGGATCACCCTTGACCTGCCAA
>Ga0315906_10002527_pt1 | contig 25416 bp, 18 predicted proteins | sample LakEriMetagenome_4_FD_203526 | JGI IMG/M metagenome (GOLD analysis project Ga0315906, IMG submission 203526) | Freshwater fungal communities from buoy surface, Lake Erie, Ohio, United States - Buoy 2 MA122 | ecosystem: Environmental > Aquatic > Freshwater > Lake > Lake biofilm | place: USA...
CCAATCGATGTCAACTCAGGTTGGCCAATGGGGTAAATACCTTGAGTATTCCCATACAAGGGAGAAGACCTAGGATTCCTCTTCGGGACGTGAAAGTGGATTATAGTCAAAATTGGGTTCAAAATCACTTACGCGGGATGCAAAGTGCCTACGGAAAAGCTCCTTTTTTTGACTATTTTTTTCCTTATTTCCAAGAAGCCTTGATAAGGAAAGAAGTACATCTTTGGGACTTAAATTTAGAATTGCTGACAATCTGTCTGAAACTCTTGCGATGGTCTGTCAAGCTAACTGTTCTAGAGGAAGATGCGTATACAGGGGAAATGGAGGATTTGAGAGGGGTTTTCCTTCCCTCTAGCTCCTTTGAAGCAAGAAATTTTTATCAAGTTATAGCTTATCCCCAAGTTTTTGGCTCAGACTTTGTCCCTAACTTGTCTGTACTTGATGTATTGTTTTGTATGGGGGCCCAAGCCGATATGCTCTTGAGTCAATCGCAAAAAAAACGGGAACAATAAGCGCAGGCATTGTGTTTTTCATACAAATTAGGTAACATAGGTACAGAATTGGCGTTTACGTATAAAAGGGAAAAATGGAAGCAAAATTTTCAAACAGAGTCAAAGAGGTGATCTCTCTCAGTCGCGAAGAAGCCCTTCGCTTGGGACACGATTACATTGGCACAGAGCACCTTTTGCTGGGCATGATCCGGGAAGGAGAGGGGGTGGCTGTTTCCATTCTAAAGAAATTGGGTATACCTATGGATGAGCTGAGAAGCGCCATAGAAAGAGCTGTAAAGGGTACTGCCAATCACAATGTGAAAAACATGGCCAATATTCCCTTAACCAGGCAGTCTGAAAAAGTGCTTAAAATTACCTATTTAGAAGCTAAAATTTTTAAAAGTCAACTTATAGGAACGGAGCATTTGTTGCTCTCCATCCTAAGAGATGAGGACAATATTGCTACCCAAATCCTTAATAAATTTGAGGTGAATTACGATAGCATCAAGGAGATGTTGGAGATGCAATCCGACAGTAACGATGCTCCTAAAGCCAAAGCAGAAGCAGAAGATGGGGACGAAGACGGTTCCAAGTTGTTTGGTTCTTCTTCCTCTGGCGCGGGCGCAAGTAAGCCTGGAACTGAAAAATCCAGAACCCCTGTATTGGATAATTTTGGCCGTGATTTGACCAAAATGGCCGAAGACGACAAGCTTGATCCCATCATCGGAAGGGAGAAGGAAATCGAACGTGTAGCTCAGATTCTTTCCAGAAGAAAAAAGAATAACCCCATTCTGATTGGAGAGCCGGGTGTAGGAAAAACTGCCATTGCAGAAGGTTTGGCCCTTAGGATTGTCCAAAAAAAGGTGTCTAGAATTTTATTCAACAAGCGCGTGGTTACCTTGGATCTAGCTTCTCTAGTGGCAGGTACCAAATACCGAGGTCAGTTTGAGGAGCGCATGAAAGCGGTGATGAATGAATTGGAAAAATCACCCCATGTGATCCTATTTATTGACGAATTGCATACCATCGTAGGGGCTGGAGGAGCTTCAGGTTCTTTGGATGCTTCCAACATGTTTAAGCCTGCTTTGGCCCGTGGAGAGATACAGTGCATAGGCGCTACGACCTTAGACGAGTACCGTCAGTACATCGAGAAAGATGGAGCTTTAGCCCGTAGGTTCCAAATGGTGATGGTGGATGCTACCTCTCCGGAAGAGACCATACAGATTCTCAATAACATCAAAGACAAATACGAAGATCACCACAATGTGGTATATACGGATGCGGCCATAGATGCTTGTGTCAAACTTTCTGACCGATACATTTCAGACCGATTCCTACCTGATAAGGCCATTGATGTGCTCGATGAAGCAGGAGCTCGAGTGCACATCATGAATATACATGTGCCTGAAGACATTCTTCGCTTGGAAGCGGAAGTAGAAAATATCAAATCCGAGAAAAATAGGGTGGTAAAATCTCAAAAGTACGAGGAGGCCGCTCAGCTGCGTGATAAGGAAAAGAAACTTTTGGAGCAATTGGATGCCGCCAAATTGACTTGGGAAGAAGAAAGTAAATCCAAGCGTTTTACCGTAGACGAGGACCACGTGGCTGAAGTAATAGCCATGATGACGGGTATTCCAGCCAAAAGAATCGCTCAGACAGAAGGAAATAAGTTGCTCAGTATGACTGAGGATCTTAAGGGAAGAGTCATAGGACAAGAGGATGCCATTAAAAAATTGACCAAGGCCATTCAACGGACTCGGGTAGGGTTGAAAGACCCCAAAAAACCTATAGGGTCTTTTATATTCCTTGGCCCAACAGGAGTTGGTAAAACAGAATTGGCTAAAACCCTTGCTACCTACCTCTTTGACAAAGAAGATTCCCTCATCAGAATTGACATGTCAGAATACATGGAAAAGCATTCCGTGTCAAGGTTGGTAGGAGCACCTCCAGGCTATGTGGGATACGAAGAAGGCGGTCAGCTTACAGAGAAAGTAAGAAGAAAGCCGTATGCAGTGATCCTCCTTGATGAAATCGAAAAGGCACATCCTGACGTCTTTAATATCTTACTTCAAGTACTCGACGACGGGATACTTACCGATGGATTGGGCAGAAGGGTGGATTTCCGAAATACCATCATCATCATGACCTCCAATATTGGTGTGCGTGACCTAAAGGATTTTGGTGCTGGAATTGGATTTGCCAATAGGTCCAAATCTGAGAACATGGACGAAATCATGAAGTCCACTATTCAATCGGCATTAAAGAAGGCATTTAGCCCAGAATTCCTAAACCGCTTGGACGATGTGGTGGTATTCAATTCACTTTCCAAGGAAGATATCTTTAAAATCATTGATATCAGTTTGGGTAAGTTGTTCCGTAGAATTACCGAAATGGGTTATAGTATCGAGCTTTCCGATAAGGCAAAAGAATTCTTAGCCGAAAAAGGATACGATCAGCAATACGGTGCTAGACCATTGAATCGAGCGATCCAAAAATACCTGGAAGATGCAATTGCAGAAGAGATCTTAAAAGGTGACCTGACCGAAGGAGATGTCATTACTGCAGACTGCTCGGAAGAAGGAACCGAGTTAATGATATCGGTAAAGAAAAAAGAAAAAGCAGATTGATATAACAGTCTTTTAAAAAAATAAAGCCTTGGAGTTGACTACTTCAAGGCTTTTTTTTGATTACTTAAAATTTCTTTGGTCTACAACGAAGGAAGGATTTAGATTCCTTTAAAGAGAAAAAAGGATTCTAAGTAGCTCGGGATAACGGTATTCCAACCAAGCTCTTGGTTTAATTTTTGGGACAGTGCTTCCGAACTTTCTTTTTCTCCATGAACTATAAAGGTCATTTTTGGTTTTTCTGAGAACCCCTCGGCCCAATCCATCAGTTCCTCTTGATCGGCATGCGCAGATAACCCATCTATAGGATATACTTTTGCTTTGACGTCCACCTCTTTACCATAGATGCGAAGGGTGGGTTCGCCATCCAATAATCTTCTTCCTCGTGTGCCTTCTGCTTGGTACCCCACGATGATGACACCATTTTTTTCATGAGGTAGGTGATGAAAAAGATGGTGAAGTACCCTACCTCCCGTAGCCATTCCACTTGCAGAAATGATGATGGCATTTCCTTTATGGTCGTTGAGTGACATGGATTCTTCTTTTTTTTGAAAGTAGTGGAGTTGCGGATGCCTAAATGCATGTTCCTCCTCTTGCAGCATGGCAGTGAGGCGATGAGCAGTGTGAAATTTCAGATAAAGCTTGGTGGCATCTATGGCCATGGGGCTATCGGTAAAAATGGGAACTTTTGGAATTTCCCCTTTTTCCATGAGTTGAAATAGATGGTATAGGAGAAGTTGCGTCCTGCCCACTGCAAAGGCAGGAATGATTACCAATCCACCCCGCCTGAAGGTATCGCGAATGGCTAGGGCCAACTCCTTTTCTGGTTTTTGTGTGGAGGTACTTCGATTTCCATAGGTAGATTCTATCCACAATACATCGGCCTTTGGAATGCGGGTAGGCGGAAAAAGAATTGGATCTTTGGACCTACCAAGATCTCCTGAAAAGACTAATTTTTTGGTTTGATGCTCCCCTTGAATGAGGCATTTGACGATGGATGCCCCTAGGATATGGCCGGCATGGTAAAAGGTAACCGTGACAGATGGATGAATCGAAAAGGGAATTTCAAATGCTTGAGGAACCAGCAGCCGAAAGACGGCTTCCGCATCTTTCATGGTGTACAGAGCTTGGGGATCATCGTGCCGAGAATACCCTTTTTTTCGAGCAAATTCAGCCTCTTCTTCTTGAAGTTTTCCTGAATCAAGAAGTAATATTTTGGCAAGGTCTGCCGTAGCTTCGGTGCAATAAATGGGCCCGTTGAATCCTTGCTTTACCAACCTGGGCAAATATCCAATATGGTCTAGGTGCGCATGGGTAAGGAGAATGGCTTCTAAATCTTCTAAGGGCATGGGAAAAGCATCCCAATTCAGTTCTCGTAATTCTTTTTTACCCTGAAAGAGGCCACAGTCCACTAAAAATTCAAAATCACCTAGATCAATCAAGTATTTCGATCCTGTGACTACGCCAGAACCCCCTAAAAATTTTGCAGTAACATCCATAGGACTAAAATTTGGAAAAAGATACAAAAAAAGAGGCACCTCGTGTGCCTCTTTAGTCACTAAACTAAAACCAAACAAACCAATCAATCCTGAGGAGCAGACTTACCCTCAAACTTTGCTTTACTTAAACTATCGCTCTTCATTTTATTTAGAGAATCTAACCTAGTTTTTTCCGAATCAAATGAATCCCAATCCCTGCGTTCCCCTTTTTTTTCTGGGCAAGTAAGGCAGGTGAGACCAGCTGCGTTAAACACCCATATTGCTTCCGGTCTGACATCAGAATCTTCAAAACCATTTTCATAAAGAGTATTTTGAAGTATTTCTACTAGGCTGGGTTCCATGATAAAAGGAGTATCGTAGGGAATTGCCAAGGTCATGTGGATGGATTGTTCCCTGAAAGTTTTCAAGGCACCTAAATCATAGCCTTTTTCAAAGGTGATTAAAGAATCTTTTACCTCGTAGGAATAGGCGATGCTTTGGATATTTTCCAAGGCCTCTTCTTTGGTTTTTCCTTTGGAAGATCGTTCTTGAGTGAGGCTAACCACACTGTCTGCTGTACCTATAAGACTAAGTTGGACCAGATTAAACATTTTTTCTTCCTCTTCTTCCTTCGTTCCGATCACCATAATTCCTGGAGAAAGAGTAAGTGGGACGGTAGTTTCTATTTTTTCTGATTCTTTAAACTTCGAAAGAATTTCTGTCAAGAAATAACCCGAAAATCCAATGCATAAAAACCAGAGGGCTATGGCAGTAAATCCAAATTTTTTCCCAATCAAAATTTTATTAACCAAGACGCTTAGTCCTAGGATTAGAATTGTAATTCCTGGTATGGAAATCAAACCAAAAACCGATGCTACCAAGGAAAATGGCACCAATTCGATCAAGAGATGTATGGGTAAGGTCTCTTCTCCAAATTGAAAATTAGCATCAGTAATTCCCAAATAAACGGCAGACCATAACAAAGGAGCAGCGGTAAGAACTAAGCCAAGTATCAAAATCCATGTTCCAAAAAAGATCCTTATTACCAGTAAAATAAATTTTCCCAATGGACCTAAGGAAGTTCTAAGTGAGTCAATCACTTGGCCGAGTAAGCGAAAGGGCTCCATGACTATTTTTTTAGCCTTGGATTCTGGAGCCATCTCTACCGGCTTTATGGTTTCTTTTACGATGAATTCAATATTGTCTAAGGTGATTTTTCCCCCCTTCATTTTGATCTTTTCAGTAATCGAACTTGCCAACGGAGTTATGATCCATAAGATGATGTAAATCACTACGCCCGAGCCGCCCAAGAAGGTCATCAAGATGAAGGCGAGACGCAAGTAAAGGGCTTCAATCCCTAGATAAACGGACAATCCACTTGCAACCCCTCCCAAAACTTTATCGTCTGGATTTCTAAATAATTTTTTAATGCTGCTGTCGTCAATGGGTTCCTTAGAAACAGGCAAGATGACCCAGAGTACGAGGTAAGCTAAGAAGATAAAAAAGCCAATACTGAAATTCATTTCCGTATCAAAAAAATCTAAATCGATACTGATTCCCCCGCTGAAGAGTAAGAGAATAAAAATTAAACGAATCCATAAGGGATCAATTGAAAAATAATGGGCAATCCCTGCACATACGCCTCCAAGAATTTTCTTATGCTCCATCCTCATGATTTTCTTATATCCCAAAGATTCATTTGATGGAGGAGTGACGTACTTGTAAAAATCTTCCTCTTGGGATTCTTCTTTTCCCTTTCCTTGAGGTTCTTCTGCACCAAAGTCAGCTAGCTTCCCCATTTTTTCAACCAATCGCTCTACGTTTTCTGCGTTAATGACTTGATTGTTGTTTTTAAGGTAAGAAAGGAAAATTTCTGCGATTCTATTTTCTATATCAGAAATGATTTCCTTGCTGTCTGGATATTCTGAAAAATGAGCATTGATCCCATCTAGGTATTTTTTTAACATCTCATACCCGTCTTCTTCGATATGGAATACTATGCCGCCAATGTTAATGCTTAAGGTTTTTTTCATAAAAAGGGGATTCAAAGAATAGGATTACTTCTTTTTTAGGTGGGTTTGAACGGTACTTGTTAATTTTTTCCAGTTATGCGCATAATTTCCTAAAGACTTCTTGCCTGCTTCTGTGAGGAGGTAGTATTTTTTGGAGGGATTTCCTTCTGATTGTTCCACTCTTGTACTCAGCCATGCCTCGGACTTGAGTCGGTGCAAAAGAGGATAAATGCTTCCCTCTGCTTCTATCAGCTGTGCTTCGGTGAGTTGCTCCGCCAGATCAGAGCTATTGATCTCCCCTTTAGATATCAGGTGAAGGATACAATACTCTAAAATTTCCTGATTCAAGCACCTGGATGTACCTGCAAGTTTCATGTGACTCATTTTTAAAATGGAATGGGTGTCCTTGATGGGGCCCTCTACCAAAGAAGAAAAAGTGATACCAACTTTTTATTTTATTTAAATTTTGAGACGAAGACCTTGCTGTTCTAAACAAAATCTTCCTTTTTCTCTTCCAAAACCTGTCATATTTTGCAAATTGGACCTATTTTTATTATATTGAATTCTTAATTATTTTTTTTCTCTTTCTTTTTTTTCATTGCCAAAAAAAATATCGTGTTCACGTTTAGGACAGGTTAGTGACCGATTTTGTACATTTTTTTGGTTCCACTTTTTAATCTCATGAAAGTACTTTTTTTTGTTTTGATTCTGGTTTCCCCCAATATTCTGCTTGCCGTACAGGATTCTACCTGGTTCCGCTACGATCTTGCCTACTATAAAATTTCTACGGCTACTGAAGGCATCTACCGGATCGGCTACGAGGCATTGGCCAATACAGGTCTGACGATGCAGCAAATCAATCCAAAATTTTTTCGACTTTATCATAGAGGAAAAGAAGTTGCCTTGCATGTAGAGGGAGAAGAAGACTCCCGCTTCGATACGGTGGATTTTATAGATTTTTTGGGTTTGAAAAATGATGCGACCTTAGATCTTTTGCTTCTAGAAGATGGATTATCTATTTCTAATCCCTTTGTAAATACCTTTTCTGATACTACGGTTTTCTTTTTGACCTACACACCAGGAGAGTTAGGTAAAAGGATGAAATACCTACCAAGTCCTGTACATCGCTTACCGAGGACTACCTATTACCTTCACGAAATAGCCCACCTGGGCTCAGAGCAATATGCTTTGGGTAGGATGTATGATTTAGGGGTAAGGCGTTCCATTTTTGATCAGGGTGAGGGATGGACGGGTCCAGTTATCTCTACCTCCTATCGTCGTGTTTTTGAACTAAGCACAGAGATATCACATGATGCCCCAAGTACTTTATCTTTAGGTGGGGTAGGCAGGTCTCCTAGGAAGCATACCGTGTCCCTTTGGGTGGGACCAAGTAGGGATCAAACCTGCCTCTTAGATACCTTGGTTTTTTTTGGATATGCTCCCTTTTTTTATAGTGCTGCCTTGGGTAAGGAAAACTTTTCAATGCAAGGGGACCTTCATGTGGAGTTGCGCCTTGAACAGCAACATGAGTCAGATTATTTCTCGGTTTCCTTTTTACAGCTCCGTTATCCCAAGGACTTACCTCTAGGAGATGCGCCTCCTTTCCCCATCCTACTACCAGCAAAGGTGCAGGAAGTGATCTTGAGCTCCGATTCTAGAAATTTTTTGGTCTACCAAGGAGAAAATCCCTACGAAATGCAGCTTCATCATCTAGTTCAGGAGGCTGATTCCATTCGATTTTTAGCTGGGGTAACCGAAAAGTTGAGTAAGCTTTGGATGGTCAGTCCAGAACAGACCTTGGAAGTAAGAAAGCTCCAGCTTGTTAAATTTAGAGACATGTTGGCTCCTTCCGCCAATTACTTGTTGCTGGGGCACCCCTTTCTAGAAAAACCAAGTAGTATCCATTCCAATCCGCTGAAAGCTTATGCGGCTTACAGAGCATCCCCACAAGGAGGAGACTTCGATACCTTGATAGTAAACATCGAAGACTTGTACAACCATTTTTCTTTTGGAGAAAAGACTCCTCTGGCGGTGCATCTTTTTTTGCGAAATTATTGGCAAAAACATCAACCTAGCCATTTGTTTTTGGTAGGGAGGTCATTGGCCCCATTTTCCCAACCTGCGGTGACTACAGGATCAATATTCGCTAAAAATCATCCCGAGGCTTTTGATTTTCAGGACTTGGTGCCTCCAGCTGGCTTCCCCTATTCGGACAAGTACTATGTCATGGGGGTAGATTCTACCCGAGCGAATATTCCAGTTATGGCAGTGGGAAGGCTTCCAGTCACCCGTTCTCAACAGATTTCAGATTATTTATTAAAGGTTATTCAAAAAGAAAAGCAAGGGCTTAGGTTAGGAGAAAAGCCAAAAATACTCCATTTAAGCGGAGGCTTTACTCCTTTGGAAGGAGAGCGGTACCATTCTTACCTTTCCGAGATTGCATCTTGCCTAGCTCAATCCGAATCCGTAGGGGAAGTTTTTGCCATGAAAAAAACTTCTCTCAACGAAGTGGAGCCCCTAGCTCTTCCATATGAAATCCAGGAGAGTCTAGATCTTCTTACCTTTTTTGGACACGGCTCTTCAGACTACCTAGAATTGGATTTGGGATTTGTTACGGATTCCCTTCAAGGAAGAAATTTTTTTCAAAGCCATCCCATTTTTCTGATTTTAAGTTGTTCGTACGGAAGTGCCTTTAGCAGCAAGATTACCAAAGCTGAAGATTGGCTTCTCACTCCGCGCGGTTGGGCTTCTGCTGTAATTTCACCAAGTGCATTTGCTCTTGATGTAGTACTGAAGAGATATACCTCCATTTGGTATGAAGTGATGTTTTCCAACTGGGCACAGGATTCCTGCCCTACTTTAGGAGAGGTAATTTTACAGAGCGACGCATTGTTTTTGGAAAGGTATGGTATGGATGATTTGAATTTGGCGCAGGTGGAACAAATGCTATTGTTGGGGGATCCTGCACTTAGGGCAATTCCCAGCTGTAAGTTACCATAGCCACTTTAACCTTTTCTGGTACCTTTTTTCCAAGAATACCATATCCCCCAGAGGCTTAAGAGCATAAAAAAAGCGAGGAAAGCCCATTGGTAGGGTTGCTTCATGGAAGTCTGAGCATCTAAGATAGATTGTGCTACTTGCCCGGTGGCAAAGGCCAAGGAGGTACGAGGGAGCATGCCCAAAAGGCCTACTTGCAAGACCTTTTTTAAGGGTATGCCTAGGGAGGCAAAAAGAAAATTGGAAATGGCGAAGGGTACGGCTGGACTTATCCGTACAAAAAAAATCAATCCGGCAGGTCGGGCTATCCTAGTCTCTATTTCCTGTTGCAAAGTGGGATTTCTTTGGTAAAGTAGGCTTTTAAAGTCTGCATGAAGAAATTTTCCAAAAGTATATCCCAAGGCATTGGCGAGCAGGTAGCTTACCAAGAGGGTAAGAAAAATCTCCCATCCCCAGAAAAAACCTGAGGTCAGGGCAGTCAATGTGCTGGGAAGGATAGCCAAGCTGACAAGTAAGGTCATCCCTAGGCCTAGGGCTACATGCATCCAAGGGCCATCCAGCACCAAGGAATCAAGCCAAGGATAGAAAAAAGGCAAAAGGAATGACCCTACCAAAGGCATGGTACTCACCCAGGCCCAACCTATGGCAGTCCCGGGATGATTTCGGAAGTAAGAAATTAGCCATTTGAAAATGCTCTCCTTTTTTGTCATCTTTGACTCGCCTTGGAAGTATGTACCAGCAAGTTTAGCACCAAGGATTGGATTTCTAGTCAAGTCCTTCAACTAGATGCTTAATTCTTTATAAACCCAAACCTCCTAACACTACCAACCATGAAATTCGGTACCAAAGCCATTCATGCGGGAGTCGCTCCAGATCCTTCTACTGGAGCCATCATGACTCCAATTTTTCAGACTTCGACCTACGTTCAAAAATCTCCTGGAGATCACTTAGGATACGAGTATAGCCGCACGCACAATCCCACTCGCACCGCCTTGCAGCAAAGTTTGGCTGCCTTGGAAAATGGAAAACATGGCATTTGCTTTTCCTCTGGCCTAGGTGCAATCGATTCAGTCATCAAGCTCTTTCAGCCTGGAGATGAAATAATCTCTACCAATGACCTCTATGGGGGCACATACCGCTTGTTTACTAAGGTTTTTGAGCGCTATGGAATTAAATTTCACTTTGTGTCTATGGCTGATCCCGAAGCCTTGTCTGCCTGGGTGACTCCCCGCACCAAAATGGTTTGGGTAGAAACTCCTACCAATCCTATGATGAACATCATCGATTTGAAAGGCATGGCCTCCTTTGCAAAAAAGCATAAGTTGCTCTTGGCCGTAGACAATACCTTTGCCTCTCCTTACCTTCAAAATCCCCTAGATTTGGGTGCAGATATTGTGATGCATTCCGTGACCAAATATTTGGGAGGACATTCCGATGTGGTGATGGGAGCTTTGGTTGTCAATGACGATGACTTGGCTTCGCGCTTGGTTTTTCTTCAAAACGCCTGTGGGGCCACTCCTGGGCCTCAAGACTGTTTTCTGGTCTTGAGAGGCATCAAAACCCTTCATCTTCGGATGGAGAGGCATTGCCAAAATGGAAAAGTAATCGCTCATTTTTTACGACAGCACCCCAAAGTAGGTAAAGTTTACTGGCCTGGTTTTGAGGACCATCCCAACCATCTGGTGGCCAAGGAACAAATGCGTGATTTTGGGGGAATGATTTCCTTTACCCTGAAGGGAAATCGGTTGAGCGATGCAAAAAAAGTAATGGAAAATCTTCACTTATTTTCCTTGGCAGAATCTTTAGGAGGAGTAGAGTCCCTGTGTGGACATCCTGCTTCCATGACCCATGCTTCCATTCCCAAGGAGGAAAGGGAGAAAGTAGGTCTTGTAGATTCGCTGATTCGCCTAAGTGTAGGGGTAGAAGATGTACAAGATCTCATTCAAGACCTAGATGAGGCCTTGAAAAAAATATAAAAGGGTTAGGGGAAGGATTTCTTCTCTTGGGAATAAGCCTCGAAAATGTAAATCTTACTCCTTTTGCTTGCAAAGTTATCCTACTACTTTGCGAAGTACCGTGAGTGCCTGTTTTTCAAGGCTGGAGGAAATTCTTTTTTTCTCTTCTTTGAGCTCTTGAACCCAGTCCAGGTACTTGGTCGGAGCCTCCTCTTTTTGAGCAATAAAATGCGTCAAGCTCTGTAGGCTAAGTTGCAGTCCATACCAGAGTTTTAGTTCATTTTTTAGGCGCTCCAATTCCCCATGGATCTCTGTCACAAAGATGGTATTTAAGCCAAGGTGCAATAGAAGATTTTCCAGGAGAATTACCTTTCTTACCCCTTCAAAAAGATCCCGAAGGTACTGGGTGCTCAAGGGGGGCTTTGCCTCTTTGCCTAAAGATTCCAGTTCCTCTTGAACCAACTGGTGAATAGAAGTATGGATCACTAATGGCTTGAGGACCTTGCTGGCTTGGTGAGCTTTTTCCAAGTAATCCTCCCATACTTTTAAGGAGCTTCCAACCATCAAATCAAAAGCTTCCTTTTGCATCTCTCTTTTTTGCTCGTTCAGGTAGGTTCTGAAAGACTCAAAGGTAAGTGAGGTATCTTGTTCCCGAAGTTTGAGTCGTTTTTCGACCAACTTCAGGTGATGAATTTTTTTTAAGGATTTCTTTAAAGTTTTGAGAGGAAAAAAAAGAGCATATCCCAGCTGCTTTTCTTCAAAATAAATTTTTTCTAAGAGCTCAGAGTAGAGCTCTAAAAACTCCAAATGATCCAGTAGTGCTATGGCTTTGGAGGATTTTAATTCCTTCCCCAACTCTAGAAAAAGCTCCTTTGCCTGTTGGTGTTGGGATAAGAAAAGCTGAAATACTGGAGATTTCATTCTGTGGAATCCTTTGCAATAGGAGACCTAGACACTCAAATTATGCCAGATCCTTCTGTAGTAATGAAAGTAGGAAATATTTCTAATTTGAGTAAATCTCTCCTCAATTTCTTTTCTTTAACCCATTTAAGTTTCTTCTAATGCTTTTTTATATGTGGCTATTGCTCTATTCCTTGCAAATTTATGATCCACAATGGGTGGAGGATAGGAGGGAGTACCCCATTCGGGTACCCATTTTTTGATATAAACGTGGTTTTTATCGAATTTTTCCGTTTGGGAGTCGGGATTAAACACCCTAAAGTAGGGTTGGGCATCGGTGCCTGTTCCTGCGGCCCACTGCCAGCCTCCATTGTTGGATGCCAATTCGAAGTCCAGTAACTTTTTTGCAAAATAGGCTTCTCCCCAGCGCCAATCGATCAAAAGGTGTTTGGTCAAAAAGGAGGCCACGATCATGCGTACGCGGTTGTGCATAAAGCCCGTGGCATTTAGCTCCCGCATTCCTGCATCCACGATGGGATATCCTGTTTTTCCTTCGCACCAGGCCTTAAACTCTTCCGCATTGTTTCTCCATGGAATCCTGTCGTACTGAGGTTTGAAGGCACGATCTACGACTTGGGGGGAAAAGGCCAAGATCATCAGGTAAAATTCCCTCCAAATCAGTTCGTTGAGAAAGGTTTGATTCAATGATACTGCCTGTACGGCTAGGCTTCGGATGGATATCGTACCAAAGCGGAGGTGGATTCCCAATCTGCTGGTCCCGCGCTGAGCAGGAAAGTTTCGGTCGCGGTCGTAGTGGTGGATGATTTCTCGATTTGGAAGTGGGCTAGGGATTTCTAAGGAAGAGGCTTGAAATCCCATCTGTTCAAGCTCGATGTGGGGTAGAGGCCTGGTAGTACTTAAGTTTTTCCAAGCGGCTTCTGGAAGAATTTGAACTTTAGTATGCTTGAATTTTTCCATCCAATTTCTGCTAAAGGGAGTAAACACTTTGTAGAAGTCGCCTGAGCCATTGAGGATTTCTCCTGGCTCAAAAATTATTTGATCTTTAAAGCTCAGGAAAGGAATTCCTTTTTTCTTCAGGATTTCTTCCACGGCAGCATCTCTTGACTTGGCATAAGGTTCGTAGTCTCGGTTGGTGTATACTGCCTGCACTTCATAGGAGTTCAAAAGTTCCTCAAATACAGATTCAGGAAGCCCGTAGGAAATAAGCATTGAGCTTCCCTTTTGCTCAAAAAAATCCTTTAATCGCTTCACCTGCTGGTAAATAAAGGTAACTCGGGCATCGTTTTTTTCCTCCAAGGCATCCAGGATGTTCCGATCAAAAATAAATAAAGGCAACACCTGCTCTTCTTGTTGAAGGGCATAGTAGAGCCCCGTATTGTCTTCTACCCTTAGGTCTCTGCGAAACCAAAATAGACTAATTTTTTTCATGAATTTCGTTTATCAAAGAAGAGGGTTTGGAGGCAAATTGTTTGAAAAAAATCAATTTCAAATGCATCCCAGGTTTGGAATCCCAGATCCTTTACTTCGGATCTACCTCCTTTTCTTTGGGGAGCATTTTTTCTACCCGTATTTCCGGTATATACTCTTCCTTGAGAGGGAGATTTTCAAGGTTGATGGGTTTCCACCCTTCTTCAATAGTATATTCTTCTCTTAAAAAATCATCTGAATCTTGGAGAATTACCCTGGCGGCTCTCCTTTTTGCAATTTTTATAAACAGTTCAGAAAGGGAGTTAAAAGACACGTTTTGAGAGAGGGATGCACCGTAGGAGAGTACATTTTGGGTAAGGGAAAGGGAGGTAAAGGTGTTGAAGTTGTTGCGATTGAAAATCCTCAGGCGGTATACCCCGTCTTCGGTGATCATGTATTCTGCCTGCCAGTCTCCAATAATGGAGGCTGCACTGGCACCTCCTCTGTTGTCGGTAAATCCACCGTCTCTGGATACGCGCAACCTCCCATCCAGAAAGGTGTAGGCTACGCTTAGTTGGAAATTTTCCAAGGCATTTTGATCCAGGTTGGCCAGGTCGATGGAAACTTCCAAGTTTTTGTCCATTTGTCCTATGACACTGTTGAGTTGCGAGGAGAGCAAATTGCCTAAGCTTGAAGACAAGGTAGACACTCCAGAAAATTGTCCTTCGGGCGAAAGTCCTCGTGCTACAATGACGGAGAATACCTGTCGGTTCATCTCTTGTTCGTCGGCAGCCACTCGATTTTGGAAGGCCGAAATGGTCGTTTGGATGTCTCCACTGGAGGGGAAGGCAGAGAAGTCAAAGCCAAATTTGAAGCTAGGAGAGAGCAATTCTCCTTCCAGATCCATCAATACCTTGAGTGGGTACCTCCTTCTCATTTGGCTATTATCTTGGGCAGCACTGTTGTTGGCCAGTAAAGGCTGTAAAGAGACACTCTCCTCATAGCTTGCTTTTAGATTCATGATCCCCGTGTATGGATCTCCAAACCAGGTGATGCGGCTACCGGGTTGAATATTGAACTGCTTCTTGACTACATTGTACAAGGAGAAATTGTACTTTCCTTCTACAATGTCGTAGTTTCCTGTGAGGGAAAAATTACCCTGAGTATCTACATTAAGGTCGAGGCTGCCCCTACCTCTGCCCTGAATACTTTCTTCCGTTCGTGGATCAATGATGATTTCCGTAAATGCATCTGGAGTGACATCGAGTAAAAAGTTCATCCTAATGTTTTCAATTTCTAGTCGCTTGACCTCTTCTGCAATCGCCCTTATCCGAACGGTATCCTGGACATTGATGACTTTGATGTAATCTTCTTGAAATTGCTCCTTAGAACTGCTCAGAGGGATAGAAATTCGGGTGTTGGGTTGGCTGGTGGCGCGGGCGACGACATCCAAGTTGTTGGTACTTCCCTTGATGGCAAGGGTACCGGTGGCATAAGCTGTTCCAAAAAACAATTCGTTGTCTTTGGCATTGGTGTTTAGTACTTGAAAATTTGTAAAGCGCGAATTGATATCCATCACTATGGAGGAAAATCCTCGGTGGTTGATCCCTCCGGTAAAGGTGGCTCTATTCCCATTTACATCGCGAAGCAATATATCTTGGAAACTCACTTGGGTAGGTTTGAAAACCACGCTACCATCCACCAGGTAGGAGGTGTTTAGGTAATTGATGCGAAGCTTGCCTTGGTTGATTCTACCACTGCCCAAAATCTCTGGGGAGTCCAAAATCCCTCTCAATTGAAAGTTTCCGCTGAGAGTACCGCCCAAATTGCTTATGTATTTGGATAAAAAAGGCTCTACAATGACCAAATTAGCTTGAGTCAATTGGGCATCTAGATTCAAATTTCTGTACTCCAAACCCATGGTCCCCTCTATATTTATTTTCTTTTCCCCGTTGAAAAAATTCTCCAAGTCTAGCCTAAGTTCTGAGTCGTCCATTTGTGCTACCGCATCCACATTACCTACAGGGAAATCATTGATCTCTAGATCTTCCACATGTAAGGAACCATTCAAGTAAGCTTTATTGAAAAGATTTCCCATTTTAAAGTTTCCATCGGCCTTACCTTCTATCTCCCAAACGCTAAGGGTATTGAGAATATCCATTTCCACGTCCTGAATGCTCAGGGTAAGCAATTCCTCTGGTTTTTCACTAATCTTTCCAGTTAATCCCAACTCTTGGTTTTCGTTGGAGATAAACAATTTTTCAAAGGTTACTTCCCCCTCCTTCAGTGTCACCAGGTTGTTGGGATCGATTTGCCAATTACGATTGAGGACTTTTAGGCGGGAGGGTTTAAACTTTAAAAAAGTTCCTGAATTGGTAAATTGGGTTTCAGCTTCGATCCTGGCACTGCTTTGGGTAGAATCTTGGTCCAAACTAAATAGAAGATCAAGATTGGTCTGATCCCAAATGGCTTCCAGACCAAGGTTGGTAAACTTAAGGGCATTGCCTACTTCTTGTTTTTTAGAATACACGTAAAAGGAGGCTAAAATATCCTTGCTATTGATATACTTGGAAGTATTGAAATCAATATTTGTATCGAAAGCAGTATTTCCCTTGTAGGTAATCGAATCGATAGAGGTAAAAAAGTTAAAAACCGTATTTTCGGTGGTTTGGTAAAATGCCCCTTCTAAAAGAGTATTCTTTGAAATTTGTAGCTCTGGTTCTATCAACTGGATCAAAGGATTGATGTCAGCCATTCGAATATTGAGATCAATATTATAATTCTCTGAAAAATTTTCTTTCACATTTGCCAGAGGAGGGTTTTCATTTAATAGGATTGCAAGGTATTGTTGTCCCAAAACTTCCAAATCCTTCCCCATTTGCTGCAGTTCAAACTGTCCGGAGGCGGAGGCCACTAGGTAATCCGAATTGAGAGAAAGGGTGCGAGTGCCACCGGCAAATAGAGATTGCACAAAAAAATCCCCTAAGTCTAAGGACCTATCCTCGTATCCTATTTGAATATCTCTAAATCTGGCTATCCCCTGGATATTGTCTAGGGTAATTCCTTTGGTGTCCATGTCCAATTTTCCACTTACAAATACGGGAGCCTCTGTCAGACGCAATCGATCCAAGTAAGCACTTTCCACGTCTATGAGGGCATTGACAGAATCTACTCCCTCATTCAGATTGAGGTATCCTCTTAGGGTAGATTTCAAGTTGGGGTCATTGATTGCTAAGTTGCCTCTAAATAAGTTTTTGCCGTAGATGGCGTCTGTCTCTATGTTGGTATAGGAGTAGGAATTGATGCCTATTTCACTGATGCTGGCATTTAGATCAATCAGCGCATCCTCAATGCGATTGCCTTTTGCATTTACTGTTCCTTCTAGGGATACTTTTTGGAACAGGGTGGGATTTTCTGTCAAAATCCCCAAATCAAAATTATCTACCTTCAAGCGAGAGGTAATGCTGGTCGTACCTCTTGTGCCATCCACATTAACTCGCCCAGAAAGATTGCCTATACTGGTGGTAAAGGAACCAGCGGTGGTAAATCGTTTTAGTACACCTGTGAAATCCGCATTGAATCGAATGAGGTTAAATTTGCTTAATTCCCGTTGAACTTCAGGTGGAAGGTAGGCTTCTAGGTCCTTGGAAGAGATAACCGAGTTTTTTAAATCCAAGTGGATGTAGGTATTCTCTAGGTCTGGAAGACCATCCATCAATAGGGATCCAAATAGGGCTGTTTTTTCTCCTGTTCTAAGCAAAAATTCCTTGGACTCTAGCTCTGCAATTGGCCCGGTAAAGTTGCCGCTAAGCACCAATTCCTCCTCGATATCGGGTAGGGAAGGTGCAAAGCGTTTGAGATCGGAAAGGTGGATGCGGGTTTCGTCAAGGGTAGCATTTAGCCGTACCTGATGTACAAAATCGGAAAATCCTTTGGGTCCAATAGTTTCTAGAAGCAGGTAGTTTTTAATGTGACTTTTTTCAGTTTGTATATCTAATTCCGCTAATTCAATTCTCTCTGGTTTATACTGGATTTGTGTCCTAAGTTCCTTGATATTCAGGCCTGTGTACCGTTCTTTTCCAGTAAGAAAATCAAGATTTAAGGCTAGGTTTGGGCCATCAACTTGTAAATCACTAGCATTGGCATCGATTTGGTCGAAAGCAATCCTAGTATAGTTCCATCCTTCAGGAACAGTTCTCGCTCGAAGATCGCTGTAAGCAAAGCTAGAATGTCTCAGTTCGATGCTATTTACCTCAAAGCGTGCAGTACTGGGAGTTTTTTCAGGCCCTTTTAGGAGGGTGGAAATCTCATTCAACCAAAGGTTGATATTTAGGCTGCTGTCACCAGGATGAGCGATCAGGTGTACCTTAAGGTTTTCTGAACGCAACTGGTCAATTTCTGTTTCTCCAGGAGGCAGTAGGGAGAGAAGGGAAAAGTCGGCGTATACTTGATCAGCCCCCAGCATGAGGCTGTCATGAGAATCATAAATGGCAACCTGTTCCAAACTCAGAGCGTCCCACCAATTAAGACGTATGCCTCCAATTTGGGTGCGAAAACTACTGTTGTGGTTGAGGTATTCGCTTACTTTAGTCACCGCCCAAAGTTGCACCTTGGGGACTTGAAGGAGTAGGGCTAAGCTGATAAAGAGGAGAAGCAAGGAAATAACCACCCAAGCTGCCAGTCGGAGAGCTTTGTGTAAAAAATCCGTACCTTTGACCTTATTTTCCAATGGGCATCACCGATATTTCTATACTTGCTATTGAGTCCTCTTGCGATGAGACTTCTGCTTCCATGATAGTCAATGGCAAAGTACTCAATAATATTGTGGCTACACAATCTGTACACGAAAATTATGGTGGCGTGGTGCCCGAATTGGCCTCTCGTGCGCATCAAGAAAACCTGATTCCCGTGGTACATCAAGCCCTGAGTTCTTCGGGGATTACCAAGGAGCAGCTCTCTGCTGTCGCGGTTACCAGAGGCCCTGGATTGATGGGGTCCTTGTTGGTAGGATTAAGTTTTGCCAAGGCCTTTGCCAAATCCCTGGAGATACCCTTGATTGAGGTCAACCATATGCAAGCCCATGTGCTGGCGCATTTTATTGATGAGCCAAGACCGAGTTTTCCTTTCCTGTGTCTAACCGTCAGTGGAGGACATACCCAGCTCGTCTTGGTCAGAGATTACTTGGATATGGAAGTGATAGGAGAGACCTTAGACGATGCGGTAGGAGAAGCCTTTGACAAAACCGCTAAGTTGCTAGGCTTGCCCTATCCTGGCGGTCCTCTCATCGACCGACATGCCAAGGAAGGCGATCCCAAAAAATTTACCTTCCCCATCACCAGGATGCCAGGGTTAAATTATTCATTTTCAGGAATCAAGACGGCAGTTTTGTATTTTCTTAGAGAGAAATTAGAAGCTAATCCTGCGTTTATTCAAGAAAATATGGCCGATCTCTGTGCTTCCATTCAATACAGCTTAATTGAAATGCTACTCATCAAATTAAAGGAGGCCATGAGTCAGTACCGAATCACTCAGGTGGCTATAGCAGGAGGGGTGTCGGCAAATTCTGGATTGCGGATGGCCTTGGATGCTCTTGCTCGAAAGAAGGGGTGGCAACTTTATATCCCGGAATTGGAATACTGTACCGACAATGCCGCTATGATTGCCATGGCGGCACATTACAAATACCTCAAGGGGGACTTTGCTCGTCTAGATATTGCCCCTTTGGCTAAAATGAAAATATAGGATGTCTGCCAAGTCTTCTAGGTTTGAAAAGGTTGTCAATATTCGAAATAAGAAAGCAAGCTTTGAGTTTGAATTTTTGGATACCTATGTGGCAGGCTTGGTACTCAAAGGTACGGAGATCAAGTCCATACGGGAGGGCAAGGTTTCTTTGACTGAGGCATTTTGTATGTTTTTTGATGGAGAATTGTTTGTTCGCCAAATGCATATCGCCCCCTACAGCATGGCCAGTAGCTACAATCATGAGGCTGTGCGGGATAGAAAATTACTGCTTAAGAAAAAAGAAGTAGAAAAGCTTCAAACTAAGTCTGCCGAAAAGGGGCTTTCAATCATTCCTGTTCGTATATTTATCAATGACCGCGGCAAGGCCAAATTGGAAATCGCTTTGGCCCGCGGCAAAAAAAATCACGACAAACGACAGGATTTGAAGGAAAAAGATGCGAAAAGGGAGCTCCAAAGAATGGCCTTTGATTGATGCTTTTGGCATTTGCCGGCAAACGGTCTTGCCCTTGTACCTGAGGCCATCTATAGATTCAGCGCTAGTCACACAATTACTTTTTGGGGAGTGTTACCAACTTCGAGGCTTGACATCGGATAGGCAGTGGTTTCAAGCTTTCCACGAGGATACAGGGGTGGAGGGCTGGGTTTGGGCCAATTCAATCAAAGAAATCACAGCTGCAGATTACCAAGTCTTTCTCAATCAGGATTTTCAGGTTGTGACCAGCCCTATCGCAGCGATCTCCTACCAAGGTGCCAGCGTGTACTTGCTTCCGGGAAGTAGACTTCATTTTTCAGAAAAGGAGCTATTTAACTGGCAAGACCATGTAGGATTTACCGGTACGGTAAGGCCTCATGCACAAAAAGCCAGCAGGGAAGAATTGGTGGACTTGGCTCTACGCTTTCTTCATGCCCCTTTTCAGGCGGGTGGAAGAAGTATTTTTGGATTGGATGAGATGCATGCTTTTCCACTTATTTTTGGAATAGGGGGATATTCTTGGGTGAGTGGAAAGCTTCCCGGCAGGCAAATTGAGCCAGAAGAAATGCTCCCGGGGGATGTGCTTGTAGCTTCAGATCCACTGAGGAAAAAGTCCTTTTTAGGATTATTTTTGGGAGCAGATGAGCTACTTTGGATGGACCATAGGATGGGGATCACCGACCTATACCATTGGGAAAGTCATATTAAAAAATCTTCAGGTGCTCAGCTGGAGATAGACATGTTTACGCTGCTAGCTTAGGAAATGGAAAAGCGAGTCTTGGTGTTAAATTTGGATCATTTTCCTGTTGCGGTAGTCACCGTTCAGAAGGCTATGGTGTTGCTACTCATGGAGAAGGCCAATTTGCTTTCTTCCTACGAACTATTGGAAATCAGGACCGTTTCTAGAAGTTTTTCCTATCCAGCCGTGATACGCTTGGCACAATACAAGCATATTCCCTACAAAGGGGTGCTCCTCAATCGAGCCAATTTGTTTCGAAGGGATAAAGGTCAATGCCAGTACTGTGGTAGCACCAAGCAACTTACCATTGATCATGTGGTGCCTCGCTCCAAGGGTGGTAAAACCTCTTGGACCAATTTGGTCACTGCGTGCAACCGATGCAATGTGGCTAAAGGAGACAAAACCCTAGAGCAAGCAGGAATGAAATTACAGACTCTTCCTTTTACGCCCACCCTTTCTTATTTTTTGGCAACCTATGCCTCTCGACAAGCAGTCGAGTGGTTGCCCTTTTTGGAATCCTCCCTTGAAGTTTCTGCCTCTCAGGGATAGATAGGAGTATGTGCTCCTTATTTTTCAAACTCAATCTGGTAAGTAGAAAAGTATCTTCCTAAATCGGAATATTTAAAAAATAGTCGTGCTTTTTTGCCCAGCTTCATGCTCGTATGTTTGGCAGCAATATCTTCTGGGGTGGCTAAGGGCTGTAGGGAAGGATACCAAATCACGTGACCAGGTTTTTGAACCAGTAGTTTTGGTGTAGTCCAAGCTTGAGAATTGTTACCCTCTCCCAAGTCTCGGTGGGGATTGAAGGAGATATACAATTTATCTCCTACCCATTTTTGCCCTTCCACATGCCCCATAAGCATCACCCAACATTCCAAATAGGTATTCCAGCTGACCGAGGGACCCCAATGAAACCCACCCGATTGGGAGGAAGCAGGTCCACCCCCTTTTTCCCGAGGAATTTGTAGAGAGGCGATGGGTGCGCCTATATCGTCCCAAGGTGCTTCAAATCCCTTCCCATCCCATCTTTTTGCTTTTCCTTGTGGATTTTCTAGGTCAGTAATCTTGATCCGAGCCACGCTGATACATTGTCCTGACCATTCCGTATCCGGGGAATAGGTAGTGGGGTCATAGACTCCTGGATATCCGTATTCTCCGTAAAAGAGGTATAAATAATCTCCCACAGCTACTGCACTTGGATCTCCTACTCCTCCAGCGAAGGTTTTGGAACTGTTGTGAGGATTTAGAATGAGTCGGGGCTGCTTGTCTTCTAGCATGATACCCTTGTTGTCCCAGGACCAACCTCCATCCGTGGACTTCATTACCCCAATTCGGGGAACTGCCGCCGGGGTAATGCGGTCGGTCAGACCCAAAGGCCATTGTTTGTCTAAGTAACCTTCCCCGGAGCGAGGATTGTAAGGAAGGGTTTCGGGGTAATTTTCATTGTGATAAATGGCGTATAGCGTTTTGCCGGAGGTATCTTTTTCATCTTGGTAGACCGTTTCAAACCAGATGGCACCGTGGAGGCCAGGAGAGCCTGTGGGGGCATTTTTGGGAAGCTTGGGAGCAATATACGCTTCAGCAGTGGTACTAAAAACCACGTCCGCATTAGGGCCAGAGGCAAATTTGAGGTCTCTGGCATATCCCCATACGGGGTCTTCCCCATATTTTCCTGGAAAAATTCTTAATGTATCCCCTATCCAGGCCTCGGCCATGTTGCAATCCACAAAATTATTGAAATGAAAGGTGTCTGTTGGGATAAGACGAAACTTGGGGATGGACCCTGTTTCAAGGAGTACTCCTTCGGTAGAGGATCTTGGGGAACATGCCCAAAGGCAGGTAACGCCTAAGAGAAGGCTACAGAGGAAAATTTGGGTTTTTTTTTCGAACATAGTGGCCAATTGAGCAAAGCAAGCTACTAAATCTACAAAAAACGCTGGTGACTTTAGCTGGAACTTTGGAAACAATTGATTGATCTTTCCTGGAGGAATAGATTTTATTCAGATTGGGGAGGTCCTGAGGGAAGTGGGAGAAAAGAGAACGAAGGTGTCAAGGGGCCATCCACGCCTAGTTCCTGTCACTGCGTGGCATGAACTGGCCTGAGTGAGGGCCAGTAACTAGGTAGATAATCTGGCTTTTACCAAGGCCAGAAGCTGATGTTGGGTCATTTTATCTGCATCCATCACTTGTATGTGCACAGCATCGTAGTGCTTATTGCCTCGTAAATGATGAAAAAAATTCGTTTTGGTGACTCCAGGGCCTAGGAGGAGTAGTTTTTCTTTGCCTTCTATTTTTTTCTCCAGCGTGGAGAAATATTTTTTAAGAAGGTTGCTGTGAATGTTGTTTTTCTTTTTCTCGTTATTACTCACTCTCCCTGGGATGGAACTCAAGCGGGTCACGTCGCTGCCTTCGCCGATAAAGCGAGGTCTAGGTTCTAGAGGAGAGGAAATCTCTTCTACTATGACGGTATGATCATCTTGAAAGTCAAGGACTAAGGCATGACTTTGATCCATCCATAATCCTAATTTAGTTGTTCCGTTGGCTTTCATGCGGGAGGAGGTTAAGATGAGAAATTTCCAGTTTTAGGACTCCGGTTTTTGAGGGGAAAAAGTAGGGAATCATCCGGAGAGGGTAGAGATTTAGGTTGCAACGGAGCTTCTAAGAAAAGTTGTGTTTCCTCGTCGCTAAGGCTTGGGAAAAAGTCATAACCTTGGGATACGGAATAAAAATCATCGGGACTTTCTAAAACGACCAGGTCGTCCACGAGTTCTCTTATTTTCTTTAGGGTATCTGGGGCGCCTATGGGAGCTGCTACTACCAATTTTTTGGAGCCCTGCTTTTTGCAAAATTGCAAGGTAGCCAGCAGGGTAGCTCCGGTGGCGATTCCATCGTCTACAACAAGGACAGTTTTGCCTTTAAAAGAGGGAAGAGAAGCAGAGCCCCTGAGCAAGGAAATCCTTCTTTGTAATTCTTGCCTTTCTTTTGCCAAGATGTATTCGAGGTCCTCTTTACTTACCTCAGCTTTAGCTAAGGGAGAAAGGTAAAGGCTATTCCCTTCGGAAATGGCTCCCATCGCAAATTCAGGATTTTTTGGAAAGCCAAGTTTTCTAGATACTACGGGAATGGCACGGGTACCTAGGAGTTTGGCCACTTCGTAGGCAGTCTCTAATCCTCCCCTTGGAATACCAATAACCAAAGGGGACTCTTTGCGGTATTTCAGTAAGGCCTTACCCAACTGTATGCCTCCCTCTTTTCTGTTTTTAAACACGACTGCGAAGGGGCTTCCAGGGTAGTTTTTCTTTTTTTTCGCCTTTAATCAACTTAGAAAGCCACTTGGAACTTTCCAAGGCAACTTGCTCCAGTTTGCCAGGGCTTTCAAACAAATGATCTGCCCCAGGGATGATCCTCAACTCTTTTTTTCCAGGAAATGAAGCTAAAACCGTCTGATTTATTCTCAGAACTTCCTCGTCCAAGTCTCCCACAAGAAGTAGTACTGGACAAGGAATTTTAGAGGCAATGCCTGCCGCCAAATCCAATCTACCCCCTCTTGCAATAAAGCCTTGGATGAGTCTTGGCCTTTTGGCTGCAGCGACCATGGCTACTGCAGCGCCCGAACTTCCCCCAAAAAAAATCACGGGCAGCTTGGATAAGGAGGCCTGGTTTTTCAGCTCTTCTGTAATGGCCAGTAGCCTAGCAGAAAAAGCAGGCACATTAAAAAATTGGCTGTGTTTTTCCTTGGGAAGGGTCAAGTCAAATACAAAACTTGCAAACCCTATTTTTTCTAAAAATTGAGCGATGAAGTTGTTTCGAAAGCTATATCTTCCGCTCCCGGTCCCATGCACAAAAACTACCAAGGCCTTGGGATGGGGAGGCAAATAAAGATCCCCTTCCCATGCCAAGGTCCCTAAGGGTACGTGGATTATTTTTTTCATACGAGCTTGATTTATGTCTGTATGAAATTCACGATTAGGAAATCTAGAACTACTGATTAGAATCAGGAAAAAATATGATAAATATCCAGAAAAGGATCGACCTACAGGGAGTTACCTATTTCCAAGAAAAGGAGTAAAAAATAATCTCTCGGTAATTGTCCCGCTCGTACAGGATGCCGAGGGTATCGGGGTCAAGGAGAACCAAATCTGAATACGCAGTCCAGGAATTTTTTTTAGGATCTATGCTGGTGTCGATGGGAATGGAGCGGGCCCAGGTCTTGCCCTCGTCCCAAGAGAGTTTTACCGTGAGGTGATTTCGTTCATTAGGATCTGCAGCATTCGAATGTGCCAACAGGGTTTTGCCATTCTCTGTACCCAAAGCCAGCAAAGAACCTTGGCACACGGGATCTGGAAGTTGGGGTTCAAAATATTCCTCCTCCCAGGTGGCTCCCCCATCTGAGGAGTAGGCTAAGATCCGCTGCCGTACCGTGCCCTCCTGATTGCGTACGCTCATCAGCAGGCGGTCTTGGCTGAGGGGTGCGGCGGTGGATTCGTTAGAACCTGGAAAGGAGAGGGATTCGGAAAGTCGGTAGGTTTTGCCATGGTCATCCGTGTAGAATCCATGTGCCCGGTATTCGCGAAAGCG
>Ga0315906_10002528_pt1 | contig 25408 bp, 18 predicted proteins | sample LakEriMetagenome_4_FD_203526 | JGI IMG/M metagenome (GOLD analysis project Ga0315906, IMG submission 203526) | Freshwater fungal communities from buoy surface, Lake Erie, Ohio, United States - Buoy 2 MA122 | ecosystem: Environmental > Aquatic > Freshwater > Lake > Lake biofilm | place: USA...
GCAAATTGCTGCAATGAATCCAGTAGCGGTAGATCCAGCATCAGTTCCTGCTGAAACAGTAGCTCGTGAAAGAGCGATCATCATTGACACCATGAAAGAAGATCCAAAGATGGCAGGAAAGCCAGAAGAAATGATAGCAAAAATTGCCGAAGGTAAGATTGCAGCATTCTTTAAGGAGCAAACTTTATTAGCACAGTCTTTTGTTAAAGACGGTTCTAAATCAGTGGGTGACCATGTTAAGAGCGTAGGTGCAGATATTAAAGTAACTGAATTCAAGCGTGTAGCATTGGGGTAAGCCTGGTGCATATTCCTAGAAACTAGACGTTTAAACGAATATCCAAAAGGGAGGTCATTGACCTCCCTTTTTCTTTTTAATCCTTATTCAAAATTTGTATCTTGCAAGTATAAATCTCAACTACTATGGAGCCAAAGTACAAACGCGTCTTGTTAAAGTTATCGGGTGAAGCCTTATTGGGAAATGAAAGAAATGGTGATCCATTTAACCCAAAAGTTATTGAACAATACGCGAATGAAATCAAGCAATTGGTGGACTTAGGTGTCGAGGTAGCGATTGTGATTGGAGGAGGTAATATATACAGAGGCATGAATGAGGCAGATAGTGGTATTGAAAGAGCACATGGAGATTATATGGGTATGTTGGCAACTGTAATTAACGCAATGGCAATACAAGCCATGTTAGAAAAAATAGGCGTCTATACAAGATTACAATCTGCTATCAATATGGAACAAGTGGCAGAACCTTATATCAGAAGAAAAGCTTTAAGACATTTAGAAAAAGGACGTGTTGTAATATTTGGTGCAGGTACAGGAAATCCTTATTTCACAACAGACACTGCGGGATCATTAAGAGCCATTGAGATGAAGGCGGATGTGATCTTAAAAGGCACAAGAGTAGATGGTGTATATGATGCAGATCCAGAAAAAAATCCAAACGCAAAAAAATTCGAGACCGTTAGTTTCCAAGATTGTATTTCAAAGAATTTGAAAGTAATGGATATGACAGCCTTCACATTATGTATGGAAAATAAATTACCCATCATTGTATTTGATATGAATCAAGCTGGTAATTTACTAAAGATCGTGCAAGGTGAATCGGTAGGAACCCTTGTAAAATAGAATTTAAGTCATTGCCAATCCACCGCTGATGTAAAAAATAGTACTAAATCACATTTTTTACGTTCGCTGGATTAAATTTATAGTATGCAAAAAATTAGTTTTATCGTCTTATTGTTTGGACTTTTATTTTCACAAGAAATAAATGCACAAAATAATTTAAGTTTAAAAGAGGCAGTCACCATTGCTATTCAAAATAGTTACGACATTAAGTTGATTGAAAATGCTGCGTCTATTGCTAAAAACAATAACAATTATGGTGTTGCTGGAGGATTACCAACAGTGACTGTAAATGGTACCAATAACAATACACTCAATACCATCAGTCAAACATTTCCCGACGCTTCTAGAAATACGACAAGAAGTGGCGTGGATGGGTCAACGCTCAACGGTGGATTAGCAGCAACCATGATCTTATTCAACGGTTATAGAATTGCCGCCACAAAAGATCGTCTGGAAAGTATCCAAAAACAAACAGAAGCTACATTGCAAGTTCAATTGCTGAATACGAGTTCAACGGTGATGCAACAATATTATAATGTCATAAGACAAATTGCGTTTTTAAAAACAATCGAAAAATCTATTGAAGCTTCGGAACAAAGAGTGGCGATTGTAAAAACAAGACAAGAGATAGGTGTAGCTAATCAGGCAGATTTGTTACAGTCTAGCTTAGATTTAAATGCTTTATTACAAGCCAAGCAAAACCAATTACTAGTATTAGATCAAGTAAAAGCAGACTTGTTCAATAGCATGGTGGTACCAGCAAATTCAAATTATGTTTTCACTGATAGTATTCAGGTAGATCAAAAAATTATTTTATCTGATGTAGAATCTAAAATGAAAGCGCATCCTTTATTACAATCTGCACAGCAGTTGATTAATGTAAATCAGTTTTTAGAAAAAGAAACAAAAGCATTGATGTATCCAACTTTAAGAGCAAATTCTGGATTTAATTACAATAGCAATAAATCAACAGCTGGTTTTATCTTATTAAATGAAAGCTATGGTCCATTCTTAGGATTCAATTTAAGTATTCCAATTTATGCGGGAACTGCAAATAAACGCGCTTATAAAAATGCACAGATCAATACAGTGAGTGCAAAAATACAATACGACAATACAGCACAAAATCTATCAACAGAATTATTCAAGACTTATCAGAACTACCAAAATAGTTTAAAGCAAACACCTGTTGAAATTGAGAACTATAAAATGTCAGATGCTTTATTGTCCTTAGTGATGGAGCGATTTAAATTAGGTGAAGCGACAATTGTAGATGTAAAACAAGCGCAACAAAGTTTTGAAACAGCAGGTTTTAGATTAACAAGTTTACAGTTTAGTGCAAAAATTGCAGAGATTGAATTAAAGCGTATGTCCAATCAATTGAGTTTTTAGCCAATACTATATGGCATTAAAAAGGGCGCATCTTGATGCGCCCTTTTTAATTACTTCCATCCGTCTCCGTCAAGGATATTGCCAATACCTCCAAGGATACTGCCTTCTTCCTTACGTTTATAGGTTCCATAAGCTAAGATGCGTCCAGCTAAACGGCTAATAGGTAAGGTTTGAATCCAAACTTTACCAGGCCCTGTAAGTGTGGCAAAGAACAAACCTTCTCCACCAAATAAAGTGTTTTTAATACCACCTACAAACTGAATATCATAATTGACGTTCGAGGTAAAACCAACAATACACCCTGTGTCTACTTTCAACACTTCTCCTGCTTGTAAATCTTTTTCAATCACATGGCCACATGCATGTAAAAATGCCATGCCATCTCCTTCTAATTTTTCCATAATGAATCCCTCTCCACCAAATAGGCCTGTACCTAATTTGCGTTGGAACTCAATACCAATGCTCACGCCTTTTGCAGCACATAAAAAAGCATCCTTCTGACAAATAACTTTACCACCAAGATTCGGTAGGAACATTGGAATAATTTTTCCAGGATAAGGAGAGGCAAAACTTACTTTCTTTTTTCCGTATTGTGTATTAGTATAAGCTGTCATGAACAGACTCTCCCCAACCAATGCGCGCTTACCGGCTTGAAATAACTTATTTAAAATACTGCTGTCCTGTTGTGTGCCGTCTCCAAAGATGGTTTCCATTTGAATTCCATCTTCCATCATCATAAAAGCACCAGGTTCAGCAATAGCGGTTTCTTGAGGGTCTAATTCCACAGAAACGTATTGCATTTCTTCTCCAAAAATTTGATAATCTATTTCGTGTACTGACATACATTTATAATTTAACTAGTTAAAATAATACCACTACAAAACTAATTCATCTGGATAAAAAAACCCCTCAGAATTTTCTGAGGGGTTACAATTTATTTTAAAAACCTATGTTTCAAGGATACGTGGTTAAAACCATGAGCCATTGAAAACGGTATCTCCGTTGGCATTGTTTAATGCAGTCCTTCTTTTCACTTGTTTATTATGTATCCATGTGCTTACAAACATCAATGGAATGAATATAAATGTTAAAGGAGGAATACCCAACATACTAATCCACTTGCCACCAAATTGACGACGCATTGGACGACGCAGTCTTTCTGCAATTAAATACATGGCAGGAACAATAAACAAGGTCATAAAGAAAGCAAAAGCCAATCCAAAAATAATGGTCCAGCTTAATGGCTTCCAGAATGCTACGTTATCACCACCAAAGAAAATATGTGGGTTTAGTTCGCTAAATAAAGTCACGAAGTTAATATTGAATCCAACTGCAATTGGAATGAAACCAAGGATGGCAGCAAGTGCAGTTAAAAGTACTGGAATAATCCTCGTCTTACCAGCTTGAACCACCGCCTCTCTTGTTTTATAGCCACGACTTCTTAATTCGTCCGCGAACTCAATTACAAGGATACCGTTTTTAACAACGATGCCAGCCAATCCAACAATCCCAAGACCAGTCATAATACCAGAAACTTTCATACCTGTTAAAGCAAATCCTAATAATACCCCAATGATACTAAATAAGATCTCAGTTAAGATAATCACCGACTTAGAAATAGAGTTGAATTGTAAGACTAATGTAAATAAGATCAACATCAATGCAATAATCAGGGCTTTACCAAGGAATGCAACTGTTTCTAATTGTTGTTCGTTCTCACCTGTTTGTTGCACCGTCACACCTTCTGCAATGCCTTTATAGTTCTCGATGTATTGCGCAATCACTGCGTTCACAGCAGTTGGGTTATACCCTTCGTTTGATAATACATTAGAACGCAATTGGATTTGTCTTTTTTGATTCTTTCTTTTTACGCTACCTAAAGTACTAGTAGGTTCTACTTTTACTAAAGAGCTGATTGGGATATTTTTTACCATACCACCAGCAGCCATGTCACGGAAAGACAAGCGCATATTTAATAAGTCCACTAAATTTTTACGTTGCATATCCTGGTTACGTAATTGAATTTTATATTCGTCTTTACCATCTTTGATTTTAGAAATCTCTTTACCAAATAAGGCGGTACGAATTTGCATCCCTACTTGAGCAGAAGACACACCTTCAATCAATGCACGTTCTCTGTCAATTGTTAATGTTAGTTCTGGATTTTGTAAATCCACATCCATCTTTAATTCTTCGATACCAGGAATCTGAGCTGCATCTAAATAGTTCTTTAATCCAACAGCTGTTTTAATTAATTTATCAAAATCATCTCCCTGAATTTCAATGTTGACTGGAGGGTCTGTTGGCGGACCATTAGATTCTTGTGTGACTGTAATTTCCGCACCAGGTATGCCTTTCATCTCTTTACGAATCGCTTCCAAATAAGGCATTGTTGAAACACCGTGACGTTTTTCAAACTCCACAAAATTCACCTGTATACGACCCAATTCAGATCTTGTACTTCTGTCTCCACTCATTGGATCGCTTGCGCCTACTGCAATATTTGCAATTGTAGATTCTACTACAGGATTCTTTTTCCCATTCTCTGTACCCAATACTTTATTCACCCTAGCTTCAAGAACTTTTGTAATTGAATCTGTATGCTTCACTTCGGAACCTACTGGTAATTTTAGGTAAACATATATTTCGTTAGGATCTGCTTGAGGGAAAAATTCAATGCCAGTTCTTCCTGTACCAACACTAATGCCAATTAGGACAAATGATAAAATCAATAATCCAAAAGTGGCAAATAATAATTTTACTGGTCTCCATCCGGTTAATGACCTTCTTAAAATACGCTCATATAAATCCATCATATTCGGCAAAGTCGTTTCTTGGAAATGCTTGATAGCGGATGCAATAAAATATTTATTGGCTACCACTAACAACATAAAGAAGATAGTCAGGTTGCCTAAGAAAGTGGCACCCATGATATCTAACACAATTCCGAAACCAATTGGAATCCAGAAATTCTTTTTCTTAAAGATGGCAGATTTTGGTTCATTGCTATTTTCATCTTCGTGGTTCATAAAGTCTACGGCAAAAACTGGATTCATAATAAAGGCTACCACCAAGGACGCTGTTAATGTAAAGATCAACATGGCTGGTAAGTAGACCATGAATTTACCAATGATACCAGGCCAGAATAGTAATGGGAAAAACGGTGCTAAAGTGGTAATGGTTCCTGCTAATACAGGAATAAACACTTCACCAGCAGCCATTTTAGCCGAAGTGGTAGCAGTTAATTTACCCTTGCCTTGTACAAAAATTCGGTGAGTGTTTTCAATCACCACAATGGCGTCATCCACAATAATACCCAATCCAAATAAGAGAGCAAACAACACCATAAAGTTCAAGGTAATATTGGTGCCAATTAATAAATTACCTGCTGGTAAAAATACAAAGGCAACAAACATACTCAATGGAACAGATAAGGCTACAAAGAACGCATTGGTTACACCCATAAAGAACATGAGTACAATCAATACTAACACAAACCCAATTACAATGGAGTTCACTAATTCTGTGAACGAAGACCTTGTTGGAATACTTTGATCTCCTGTGATGACTGTTTTAAGATCTTTTGGTAAGAATGTTAATTTTGCTTCGTCCACAATTTTCTTCACTGCATCAGAAGTTTCAATTAAGTTTTCACCACTACGTTTGATGATATTTAAAGTCAATACATTTTTGCCATCTAAACGTGCGTAGCTTTCGTTTTTCTTAACAGTATCTACAATAGTTGCCACATCTCTTAAATAGATAGGCGCACCATTTGTATTACGAACTATGATATTGGCAATGTCGTTGGCATTTTTAAGTTGACCTTTTAATTGCAAATTACGTTGCATGGTACCTACTTCTAAAAGTCCACCAGATAAATCAAGATTCTCCCTTTGAATGGCATAAGTGATATCGTCGAATGTAATGCCTGAGCTTTGCATTCTAAAATTGTCCACATTAATTTGAAACTCACGCTCAGGTGCACCCACTAGATCAACACGGTTCACTTGAGTGATGTTTTCTAATTTATCTTTTAAATCATCCGCGTATTTCTTTAATTGAACCGAACTATAATTACCGCTAATGTTCACATACATAATCGGTTGCTCACTAAAGTTCACTTCAATCACACGAGGCTCCTGTGTCAAGTCATTTGGTAAATCATTCTTTGCCTTATCCACCGCATCTTTTACTTTTTGTAAAGCAATATCCGGCTTCACGCTGGTATTGAATTCTACCGTGATGGCAGAGAAGTCTTGTTGAGACACCGAGGTGAACTTATTGATCTTCACACCTGTGATGGCTTTGATTTGTTTTTCTATAGGACGCGTTACTAAGTTTTCAATATCCTTAGGAGAGTTACCTACATACACTGTTTGTACGTACATGGTAGGAATGACAATCTCAGGAAATTGTTCTTTAGGGAGGGTCAAGAATTGGTAGATACCACCAAGACTAATAAACAACATCAATAAATAGATGGATGTTTTATTGGTGATACTCCAAGAAGTTGGTTTAAATTCTTTAAACTTTTCTTTTATATTATTTAGTGTCGACATATGGATCGATTGTGCTTTTTTAAATTATTTAATGCTAGTACTGATCAATTGACCATCATAGATCGACTGATATCCTTCTGAGATCAAAATGTCGCCAGCAGCTAAACCGTTTAGCACTTCGATATTGTTACCATAGAACTCACCCGTTGAAACCATTTTCTTTCGTGCAAACAATTTACCGCCTTCTATTACCGCCACATAAACGAATTTACCTTTCTCGTCGTTTTGTAATAAGTTAACTGGTATACTAATTGCATCCTTCTTTTCGTAGTCTTTGATTTTTACCTGTGCCAATAAATTTGGTCTAAAGTTATTATCAACCGGTAATTTAGATTCTATATAAAAGCTTCTGTTTAAAGGGTCAATTACATTACCTAACACATTTACTTTATTGCTGATTGTTTTTTGAATATCAGGGAAGGTCAAAGTCAATTCTGTACCTACTTTTATTTTACCAGCATAATTTTCTGGCACTTGTGCAGTTAATTTAAGTTTTGTAGTATTCACTATTTTGATTTGACCTGGTCCCATGAATAATTCACCTACTTTCACATTCACTTCTTCGGCTACGCCATCCACATCGCTATAAATACTAGTAAATGCCAATTGATCTTTTACTATACCAAGTTGTTCCATGGCAGCTTTTAATTGACTCGTCAATGCATCTGCATTGGTCTTAGCAGTCATCAATTGAATTTCGCTACCAATATTTTGCTCCCAAAGGCTCTTTTGTTTTTCATACACCGATTTTGCTAATGCAGCCTGAGATTTTAAGGTCTCAATATTTTGTGTAGCAGCAGCAGCGCTTTGTTTAATCAAGGTATTGTCTAATTGTAAAATCAATTGACCTCTTTTTACCCTGTCACCTCTTTTAATATAAATCGCTCTTACTTGACCACCACCAGCGCGAGGAGTAATATAAGATACACTCTCTGATTCTACTTTTCCTTGTAGTTCGATGTAGTGTGTAAATGTTTCTGTTTGGATGGTGTCTATACCAACTAAGATGGCTTTTGCAGCAGAAGCACCACCTGCTTTTTCTACTTCTTTTTCTAATGCTACTATTTGCGCATTCAATTCAAGTGCCTGCTTTTTTAAGCTTGCTAAAGATTTTTGTTTTGCTTCAATTGTGTTGTCACCACCGCCACATGCAGCTGCAAGAAAAACTAAGCCAATGGATAAATAAGTTGTGAATGATTTCATTGTATCTATTTTAATATTGATTGTGTATTTGTTTGAATTATAGTTTACCGCTTGCTTTTAATAAATCTACTTTAGCGATTAAGGCAGCATAAAGTGCGTTCATAAAATTATTTTGAGCAGTTACTAAATCTGCTTGAGCTGCAGAGATCTCGGTATTTGATCCTGCGCCTGCTTCAAATTTCTTTTTAGTTTGACCATATACGTTTTCTGCTAATTGCATGTTCTTTTTTTGAAAGTTGACAGTGGCAACAGACGACATATAATTTAATTTAGCCTGACTTAACTCGTTGTCTATATTGTTCTTCAAAGCAGACATTTGATTATCTACCTGTTGTAATTCAAGCTTTGCTTTATTGATTTTAGCGATTCTTGCACCTCCGTTGAATAAAGGGAAATTGACATTTAGTCCAATCAGTGTTGTTTCGAACCAGCTTCCGTTTTTATCAAAAAAATCAAATTTTGTTCTTTGTGCGTTTTTAGTATAAGCACCGTTCATCGTGATGGTTGGTAAAAAACTCAATTGGTAGCGCTTGATATTGTATTCGCTTAATTTTTTAACTGTTGTTAAATACTGAAAATCTTTACGAATACCATATTCAAAATTGTCTTCGTAAAGGATATCAGCGCTCAAATTGTTTTCATTGATTACATCTGTTAAAACAAGACTGTCTTTAACAGGCATACCCATCAACATCTTTAATCCCATAAAGCCAATTGTCACACTATTGTTAGCTTTTAGTTTTTCTGTTTGTAAGTTATTTAGCTGCACATTCACTTTGTCCACATCTAGTTTTTCAGCAAACCCACTTTTATACATTGCTGCTGCATCTTTTGCTAATTTTTCTAAACGTTCAATATTGGCGTCTAAAATATTTAATTGTGTTTTACTAGCAGAAAGCTGGTAGTAGATTTTATAAATATTTGCTTTGATATTTTCTTCGGTCAAAGCTGCATTCTTTCTTTTCCAATCTAAAGATGTTGCCCTTGCTTGCAATGCAATAAATACCTGACCATCAAATAAGATTTGATTAAAATTGGCACCATAATTGGCATTGAACTTTGTACCAAACTGAACAGGAATAAAGGTTCCAGGAGCGCCACCAAAAATTTGCCCGGGCAATAGAGAAGTTGGTATGGTAAGAAAGTCTGTACCACCTAAGCTGCTACCAATAGAAGGTAAAGCGGCAGATGCAATTTCTTTATTGGTTTGAATTTGAATGTCAATATCTAGTAGTGCATTTTTAACTTGTAAATTATTTTTTTGTGCATAGTTCACCGCGTCTACTAGTGAAAATGCATGTACCGTTTTTTGTTCCTGAGCCAATGCTGCAGTTGCAAAAAATACCGTTACTAGGAATAGGTTTTTTTTCATGTGTCTATTTAGATTGCTTGATTACTTAATTTTTTATATTGATCCATTAATTCATGTCCTTTCACCGTCATCAACCCATATACAAAATGTTCCATCAATTGCGTGTGCACTTCTATGGAATTGAATTTGTTCAAAGGAAATAAGTGAAGATTAAATGGAATAAATACTGTTTCTAATCGAAATTTTGAAATGATATCAATGTCAAGGTCTTTTCTGTAACATCCCTCCTCAATACCCTTCATTAAATTTTGCTTGATCAATGAAAACAAAAATTCATCCTTATGATTTTTGATGATATCAAAGGCATTCGAAAAATGTTTTTCCAATTCCATCATTGAATTTGGATTCATTGTCTGCGTCATGGCCTTCATATTTTCCATTAGCAAAAACATTTCATGAATTGCATTTTCTGCCTTGGACTTGCACTCTTCACAAAGAAGTTCATGTTCTTTTAATTCAAGGTTCACCACGGCCTTCACCAAATCATCCTTATCCTTATAATATTGATAAATGGTCTTTTTGCTAATCCCTAATTGATGGGCTAAATCGTCCATGGTCACCTGTCTTAAACCAGACTGGAGCATTAAATCTCTTGCTTTAAAAAGTATTTTTGTTTGCATAGTTTCAGTTGAAGGCGCAAAACTAAGGAAACTTCATACGTTTTCAAAGTTTCCGAGCATGAAATTTGTATTAATTATTGATAAATGGTCTAAATGAGTGAAATTTGTAACTAAATCAGCATAAAATGCCCAGTTTAAGGCAAAAACTCAACAGAAAACAAATTTTGGGCTTCATGGCTCAGTTATTCTTTCAAGGGGTGGTCGTATTGGCACCCATTGGGGTGACCGTATGGGTGGTGGTGAGCCTATTCAATTGGGTAGACAATTTTTTACCTAATTTATTAAATGTCCTTTTCCCTGTGCAGTTTGCCGAAGTAAATGGACAAATACCAAAAGTGACTGGTCTGGGATTTTTAGTTGCCATGGCGTTGGTATTAGTTGTGGGCTGGTTATCCTCTTTATTTTTTGTAGAAAGATTGGTGTCTGTTTTTGATAAGGTTTTAGAAAAAACCCCTGGCATTAAAATTATCTATTCTTCTGTCAAAGATTTCCTAGAAGCATTTGCGGGGAATAAGAAAAAATTTGATCAACCAATTTTAGTGAATGTGGATGCGACAGATGTTTGGAGAATCGGTTTCATCACACAAAATGATAGTGCACATTTTGGATTAGCCAATTTTGTAACAGTATATGTGCCACATTCATATGCGATTTCTGGCATCACTTATATTGTCCCACCAACAAGGATAAAAAAATTACCAAAAGGTCTTGGTGCCGCAGAAGCTATGAAGTACGTGGTTTCTGGAGGTGTTACCACAATGGATGAGCAAGAAGCGGATAGCGATTCATAATCAATGTAGGCGAATCATTTTTCAAAAAATAGTACATGCAATTACATAATTTTAATTCAGGCCCTTCAATCTTACCTAAGGAAGTGCTGGATGAAGCAGCATTAGCCATACATAATTTTAATGGAACCGGTTTATCTATATTAGAGATAGGACATCGAACTACGCATTTTGTAGCGGTTGTTGAAGAAGCAAAACAAATTGTAAAAAGATTGATGGGGATTGGTGACGACTACGAAGTTTTGTTTTTACAAGGAGGTGCGACAATGCAGTTCATGCAAGTACCCATGAATTTATTAGATGAAAACGGATTAGCAGCAATTTGTGACAACGGTGTTTGGGGACATAAGGCTGTGAAAGAAGCACAAATTTTTGGTCCTGTAAAAGTGGTATCAGATACCACTGCAGACAAGCATACCTATATCAATAAGGCCCTTGAACTACCAGCAAATACCAGTTATTTGCACATTACGACCAATAATACAGTGGAGGGAACCCAATGGCATCAATACCCACAGGTGCCTGTGCCATTAGTGGGCGATATGAGTTCGGATATTTTTTGTAGACCTACTCCATTTCATCAGTTTGATTTAATCTATGCAGGCGCGCAAAAAAATATGGGTGCAGCGGGCGTGACAATGGTAGTGGTTAAAAAATCGATACTAGGAAAAACAAACAGATCCATCCCTGCTATTTTAGATTATCAAAAACATATCGATGCAGGCTCTTTATTAAATACGCCACCAGTGTTTTCGATTTATGTAAGTTTACTCACATTAAGATGGATCGAGAAAGAAGGTGGATTGGTAGAGATGGAAAAAAGAAATACCGCAAAAGCAAAATTATTATACGATACAATTGATGCGTCTGAACATTTTTATTGTCCTATTGCAAAGGAGGACAGAAGTATTATGAATGCAGTTTTCTTTTTAAAAGACCAAACAAAAGAAGCTGCTTTTTTAAACTTGTGTAAAGAAAATGGGATGATTGGTGTAAAAGGTTATAGAACAGTGGGTGGAATCAGAGTAAGCATGTACAATGCAATGCCCATGTCAAGTGTAGCGGCATTTTGCGACTTAATGAAAGCCTTTAATTAAGCAAATATTTAATTTAAAAAATAAATTATTTTTAACGAATCAATCGCTGTCAAGTCGATGATATTCGACAAAATGAACGATATTTGTGTTCATGGCAAAAATTAGTCCTTTCGAAGCATTGCGTCCTCAGCCACAATTAGCGAAGCAAGTTGCAAGTAAACCTTACGATGTTTTAAATAGCGCAGAAGCAAAAGCAGAAGCTGTTGGAAACGCTTATTCTTTTTTACATATTACCAAGAGTGAAATTGATTTACCAGAAACGGTAGACATTCATAGTCAACAAGTCTATGATATTGCATTGGATAATTTAAATGCATTCATGCAAAGAGATGTGTTGTTTAAAGAATCAAAAACTTGTTATTATATCTATCAATTAATCATGGATGGTCGCGCACAAACTGGATTGGTTTGTGTGAGTAGTGTAGATGATTATGAAAATGGAATTATTAAAAAGCATGAGTTTACCCGCCCCGAAAAAGAGCAGGACAGAATCAATCACATGAAGACGATTGGTGCACAAACAGGCAATGTTTTTTTAGCCTACAGAAATCAAGCGGCAATCGATACTTTGATAGAAAAATGGAAGACAACTAAAAATGCAGTCTACGATTTTACTGCCGACGACGGCATACAACATACCGTTTGGGCAGTGAGCGATACGGATACCATTGCACAAATCACCCATTTATTTGAGACAGAAGTGCCATGCACCTATATCGCAGACGGACATCACAGAGCGGCATCTGCTGCAAAAGTGAGAACAGCGATTGGCAAACAAAATACCAATGCCGACTATTTCTTAACGACTTTGTTTCCATCTAACCAATTGGCGATCATGGATTATAATAGAGTGGTGAAAGATTTGAATGGACATGAACCAGCTGCATTTTTAACTGCACTAGCACAAGATTTTGATGTTCAAACAATGGATGCTGCCTTTAAACCAGATGCTTTGCATCGTTTTGGATTATATATGAATCATCAATGGTATGCATTGACTGCAAAACAAGGCACTTACAATGATGCAGATCCTATTGGCGTTTTAGATGTAACTATTTTATCTAACAATATATTAGACAAATTATTAGGCATTAAAGACCAACGTGTCGACAAAAGAATTGATTTTGTGGGCGGCATACGTGGGATGGAAGCGCTAGAAGCGAGAGTAGATAGTGGTGAGATGGCTTTAGCGATTAGCTTGTATCCGGTGACGATTGACCAATTATTCAATATCGCAGATGCGGGCGAAGTGATGCCACCAAAGAGCACCTGGTTTGAGCCAAAATTACGAGACGGTTTATTGACCCATTTGATCAACGATTCAAACGATTAATCAAGTTTATATACTCGACTTTAAAAAGATTTATACAAAACTAGCATAGCTTATAATTCCTTTCTAAAACCAGTCAAAAGACTGGTTTTTTTTGTATTTTGTTGGACAAATCATTTGACATATGGAATCTAAAAGACTCTTTGATTGTATCGAACATCAGTTGACAAATTTTCCTCAGGAAGCGATGTTTGCTGCAAAAGAAAATGGCGGTTGGAAAAAATATTCTACTACTGAAGTTGCTTCAACAGTGAATTCATTAAGTGCAGGATTATTAAGTCTTGGTTTATCTGGACATGATTTTACCCCAGAGGGATCAGATAAGATTGCCATCATTAGTAGCAATAGACCAGAATGGTTGATGGCCGATATGGCCACGCAACAAATTGGCGTCATCTGGGTGCCAGTATATCCTACTACCAATCCTTTAGAATTGACTTTTATCTTGAATGACGCATCTGTACAATATATGTTTGCGAGTAATCAAGAATTATATAATAAAGTAATGTCTATTAAAGACAAAGTGCCTTGTTTAAAAGAAGTTTACACTTTTGATCGCATTGCTGGTGCAAAGCATTGGTCAGAATTATGTTTACAGGATGCAGATTTATTGCAACAAGTAAATGTCATTAAAAAAACAATTCCTGTAGAGCAAGTAGCCACTTTTATTTATACTTCGGGTACAACAGGTACACCAAAGGGTGTGATGTTGACACACCATAATATTTATTTCAATTTACAATCGGGTAAAAATAGTTTTCCTTTTCCAGACAGACCCGATCAAAAAGTATTGAGCTTTTTGCCATTGAATCATATTTTTGAAAAAGTAGCTTCTTACATTTATATGTATAGCGGGATGAGTATCTACTATGCTGAATCTATGGATACTATTGGCGATAACTTAAAAGAAGTTGCTCCAGATGCATTTTCTACTGTGCCAAGATTATTGGAAAAAGTATTCGAAAAAATCATGATCAAGGGCGAAGAGTTGACTGGCCTAAAACGCAAATTATTTTTCTGGGCTGTTGCTTTAGGAGAACAATATGATAATTTAAATCCAGGCTCTGCATGGTACCAATTCCAATTGAAGCTTGCTAATAAAATTATTTTTAGTAAGTGGAGAGAAGCATTAGGGGGCAATGTAAAATTCATTGTAACTGGTGGTGCGGCGTGTCAGGTAAAATTATTGCGCATCTTTAATGCAGCTCAAATACCAGTATATGAAGGATATGGTCCAACCGAGAATAGTCCTATTATCAGTATCAACTATAGAACACCGGGTGATATGAAATTTGGAACTGTGGGCTTACCAATTCAAGGTGTTCAAATGAAATTAGAGGCAGACGGAGAAATTTGTGTAGCAGGACCAAGTGTAATGAAGGGCTATTATAAATTACCAGAATTAACTGCAGAAACCATCATTGATGGCTGGTTGCACACAGGAGATATAGGTGAGATAATAGATGGTAAGTTTTTGAAAATTACAGATCGTAAAAAAGAATTGTTTAAAACAAGTGGTGGTAAATATGTTGCACCACAACCAATTGAAAACAAGATGAAGGAAAGTCCTTTTATCGAACAGATTGTTTTAATTGGCGACAATAAAAAAATGGTGAGTGCCTTGATTGTGCCAGGTTTTTCTAAATTAAGAGAATGGGCAAAGCAGCATGGCATTGAGTATACAAGCAACGAGGCCATCATTCAGCATCCAATGGTGCTTACAACTTTTGAATCTATTGTAGCAGAATACAATCAATTATTCAATCAGGTAGAGCAAGTGAAAAAATTCACTTTATTACCTAGAGAGTTTACGATTGATAAGGGAGAAATGACGCCTAAATTAAGTATACGCCGTAAGCAAATCCTTGCGAATTTTGAAAAAGAGATAGACTTAATGTATCAAGGATAAAATTATAATAGCTTTATCAAGTCTGCTAAGTCATTCATTTAATGAATAACATAAAATATTGTTCGATGAAAAAACTTTTGCTAATCACTGTCACTATTTTTTTATTTGTGACTAACGTAAAAGCACAGTCTACTAAAAATCCTTATTTTAATTACAAGGGTAAATTAATTATTATTGGAGGCGGCACTATACCAGATTCTTTATTTGAATTTTTTGCAGCGCATTGTGGCGGCAAGGATCAACTCGTTGTGTATATCCCTACTGCTACATCAGACGAAAAATATATTCAAGAGGGAGGGCATTTAGTTAAATTTACTTCGAGAGGTTTTACTAATTTGTCAACGATACATACAAGAGACAAAGCCAAAGCGGATGTGCCAGAAAATATTGCGCTCATGAGAAAGGCCAAGGGTATTTTTTTTGGCGGCGGCGACCAGGATTTAATTGCTGCAGCCTATGGCAATACACAATTGTATAAAGAGATGCTTGCATTATTAGACAGAGGTGGTGTGATTATGGGTACATCTGCAGGTGCGACGATTATGGGCGCATTGTTGGTGGGTGGAGATGCAAGAAAAGACCTCACTAAAAATTTTCCTTTTCAACCTGCATTCTCCTTTATACAAAACGTAGACATCGACCAACATGTACTAGTCCGCAATAGACAATTTGATTTAATCCCCGTGATCGAAGCCTATCCTACTCATTTAGGCGTGGGGATAGATGAGTCTACAGCGATTATTGTGGAGGGCCATCAATTTAAAGTGTGGGGTAATTCTTATGTGATGGTCTATGATGCCAAAGACTGGGCGAAACAAAAAGCAAGCTATGGCAAAGTACTTAAGCCATTTAAAATGATGTACAGCGGACAATCCTTTGACTTGAATACGCATCAAGTAATAAAGTAGCTTACTATTTTACTGCACTCTTTTCTTTAATGATGGTTTGCACATCCTTATTTTGAATATGACTTTCTAGCCAAGAGATGATGTCTAAATACATAAATGCGCGGCTTTCTAATTTATTATGTTCCAATGGACCTAATATAGTTAATAAATCTTCGAAAGCTAATTTCAATTCCTCTTTATTTATACCAGCCACACCTGCACGACCATATTTTTGAATCATTTTTTTCAAGAAGTTAAACAGGACTTCCTCCACCGTACTAAGGTTGTCCATCTTACCCATAAAGCGATACACGGATTTAGATAAGTAGTTCACCACTTCCATATTGCCTAATTCAAAATGCGCAATCAAATGCAATAAGCGTGCGTAACATTGTAAGTCGTCACGAAGGTTTAATTTCCAATTGATGATATTGTTTAAATAATCAATGGCTTTTGCAGGTTCCCCAGCACCAAAATACAAACAAGCAATTTTATAGTAAAACACCAATACACGGTGGCTATCAATGAAAGGTTCAATCTCTTGTAATTGCTCCTCCATCTTAGGAATCATGTCCAAGCCTTCGCTAAAACTACCTTCTAAAAAGTGTTGATTGATTTTAGCAATATAGAGGTAAATAAAACATTGAATCTGATTGTTTTTATTGTTGAGTACAATTGGCGCTTCGCTAAAATTTTCAAGTAACGCAATGGTGTCTTTAAATTTAGGTAGGTTGCGTAAATCAAAAATTGCACTAATTAAATTGTGTAGCCCTTTAATGTATTGCGCTGTCTCAATGGTTTTCATGTTCTCATTGGCTTCGTATAAGTCCACCCACTTTTGACTATAACGATAATGCATTAAAAAGTCTTGGTTGATAAAACTATGCCAGCACATGCATTGAAAACGATATAGCTGTTCATAAAAACCTGTCGATGATTTGATGGTTGCTAATACAGGATCCTGCATCATCTTATCTAATATCGCACGGTCGTCGTCGTTGCGTGCATGACCATGTTGAATATACCAGCCGTATAGTTGTAAAGAAAGGTTAGATGCTTTCGCAATCAAATCTAGGCGTTGGTTCACTTCATCAATTTCTTCACTCAATTGTTTAGCACGATCCTGCATGCTACGCGTTATATGTAGAGACTCAATCTTTTTTTCTAAAAACAATACTTGCAATAAATAAGTTACCTGGTTATTTTGCTTGGTCAATATTTTAATCTTCTCCAACAAACGCAAACTCTGTAGGTAAAGTCCTTTGTTGTATAAAATTTTAGCATGGTCCAATTGTTCGTGAATCTGCAAGTCAATATTCTCATGTTGCTTCAACACCCTAAGGCTCGCTAAAATTTGGTCGTATAAATGTGCTTTTAAATTAGACAGCTGCTGCTTCTGAATGGATTCATTTTTTCTTAAAAGCTCCTCCTCGTCATAATCCTTCATTTTGTCCAGGGCATCAAAAAGCTGGATGATCTTTAAATCGGTAGATGCGGTATTACGGGTAACGTACAACTTGAAGTTGCGTTTCTCGGCCCTTTCCAGGGATTTTAACAAAATAAAGAGGGCGTCCGTACTCAGGTTGGGCATCGTAACTGAATTTGATTCAATTTATTGAAAATCAATGTATTATCCAAATTTTGGATCGTTTACACACTGTAAAATAGGCATAAAAATGATCAAAAACACCCGGTCTGAATCGATAAATTTGAATAATAAGCGGGTTTTTAGCCCGTTTTGTATCTATAAACTATTCAAAATCAATGAGATGAGTGAAAAAGTCTACATATTTGACACAACCCTAAGAGATGGGGAGCAGGTACCAGGTTGTAAGTTGAACACCAAGGAGAAATTAGCCCTGTCCGTAAGGTTGGAGGAGCTGGGGGTGGATATATTAGAAGCAGGATTCCCTGTCTCTAGCCCAGGTGATTTTGATTCAGTCAATCAGATAGCAAAGACGTTAAAAAATACGGTGATTTGTGGATTGACAAGGGCGGTACAAAAAGACATTGAAGTGGCTGCCCAGGCATTGAAGCCAGCTGCACGTTTTAGAATCCACACAGGTATCGGCACATCCGACTTACACATCAAATATAAATTCAATAGTACAAGAGAAGCGATCATCGAACGTGCAGTGCAAGCAGTGAAGATGGCAAGAAATTTTACAGACGATGTTGAATTTTATGCCGAAGATGCGGGAAGAACAGACAATGTTTATTTAGCACAAGTAATAGAAGCAGTTGTGAAAGCAGGTGCGACTACTTTAAATATTCCAGATACCACTGGATATTGTTTGCCATATCAGTATCAAGAAAAGATGGCTTACTTATGGAACAATGTACACAATATTCATAAAGCAGTGTTGTCTTGTCATTGTCATAATGATTTAGGATTGGCTACTGCAAACTCTATTGCAGGCGTGATGGGTGGTGCAAGACAAATTGAATGTACCATTAATGGATTAGGAGAGCGCGCAGGTAATACTGCGTTAGAAGAAGTCGTGATGATTTTAAATCAACATAAGGACTTAGGTTATTACACAAGCATCAATCCAAAATTATTAAATCCAATAAGTCGTGAAGTATCAGATGTGATGCGCATGGCAGTGCAACCTAATAAAGCGATTGTAGGATCGAATGCATTTTCACATTCATCAGGCATACACCAGGATGGATTTTTGAAAGAAGCACAAACTTATGAAATTATAAATCCTGCAGAAGTGGGCGCAGAAGATAGTAAGATTGTGTTAACAGCAAGAAGCGGAAGATCCGCGCTAGCACACCGTTTACATAAGCTAGGATATGACTTCAACAGAAATGATATTGATGCATTGTATGCATTATTTGTAAATGTAGCAGATAAAAAGAAGGAAGTAGTAGAATCCGATTTACAAACAATGGCAGCAGCTTATCAGACAACCATGGTCTCTCAATAAAGAGATCAATGAAAATAAATTATTGAACAATGGGTAATACATTATTTGGAAAAATTTGGGACAAGCATGTGGTGAAGCAAATCACAGATGGTCCGTCGGTATTGTATATCGACAAACATTTTATTCACGAAGTGACAAGTCCTCAAGCATTTAGTGGCATTGAAAAAAGAGGTGCAACCATCTTTCGTCCAGCACAAATTGTGGCGACAGCAGATCATAATGTGCCTACCATGCATCAGCATTTGCCAATTGCAGATCAGCTATCCCGTTTTCAGGTAGATACTTTAATTGATAATTGTAACAAATATGGTGTGACATTGTATGGACTAGGACATCCGAATCAAGGGATTGTGCATGTGATAGGACCAGAACTTGGTATTACGCAACCAGGCATGACCATCGTATGTGGCGATAGTCATACGTCTACGCATGGTGCATTTGGATCGGTGGCATTTGGTATTGGTACCAGTGAGGTAGAAATGGTTTTTGCATCACAATGTATTATGCAAACCAAACCAAAATCAATGCGCATCAATATTGAAGGCCAATTGAATGCAGGTGTGGTTTCAAAAGATATTATTTTATACATCATTGCAAAAATATCTGCAAGTGGTGCAACTGGTTATTTTGTAGAATATGCAGGATCAGCCATTCGTGCATTGAGCATGGAAGCAAGAATGACTATATGTAATATGAGTATCGAGATGGGTGCGCGCGGAGGATTGATTGCACCAGACCAAACAACTTTTGATTATATACAAGGCAGGATGTTTGCACCAAAGGGCGCAGACTGGGATCGTCAATTAGCAGAATGGAAAACATTGTACAGTGATGCAGATGCACAATTTGATATGGAAATCAATATTGACGCAGCAGACATTGAACCTATGATCACTTATGGAACGAATCCAGGTATGGGCTTAGCAGTAACTGGAAGTTTGCCTACCATGGAAAGCTTCAAAGATGTTACAGAAAAACAAAATTACGAGAAGGCTTTAAAGTATATGGGTTTAACAGCAGGACAAAGTTTATTGGGGATGCCAGTACAAAATGTTTTCATCGGCTCTTGTACGAATTCAAGAATTGAAGATTTTAGATTGGTAGCAAGTATTATAAAAGGCAAACAAAAAGATCCAGCTGTTAAAACATTGATTGTGCCAGGATCACAGGAAGTTGCAAAGCAAATTAAGCAGGAAGGATTGGATAAAATATTTGAAGCAGCAGGTATTGAAATTAGACAAGCAGGCTGTAGCGCTTGTTTGGGTATGAACGAAGATAAAATACCAGCAGGCGAATATTGTGTCAGCACGAGTAACAGAAACTTTGAAGGCCGTCAGGGCGCAGGTGCAAGAACGATGTTGGTGAGCCCGCTTACTGCGGCAGCAGCATTGTTAACTGGTAAGATCACTGATATTAGAACCTTATTAAATTAATTAAAAGTTAGAGTCTAACTATAGAATCATAGGTATATGCAATCATTACAAACAATCACGAGCAAATTTATTCCCTTGCGTATCGAGAACGTAGATACGGATCAGATTATTCCTGCACGATTTTTAAAAGCCACTACCAAGGATGGTTTTGGTAAAAATTTATTTAGAGACTGGAGATACGAAAATGATGATGAGACAAAACCAAAAGCAGATTTTGTTTTGAATCAAGCACAATACAGCGGCGCTATCTTAGTGGCAGCAAAGAATTTTGGATGTGGTTCTTCGAGAGAACATGCGGCATGGTCTATTTTGGATTATGGCTTTAAGGTAGTGGTGTCTAGTTTTTTCGCAGACATCTTTAAAAACAATGCCTTGAACAATGGCGTATTACCAGTGACTGTGAGCGATGCATTTTTACAACAAATTTTTGCGCAAGGGCCAAATGATACATTGTCTGTAGACCTTGCAGCGCAAACCATCATCATTGACGCAACAGGCGCTTTTGAAACATTTGAAATTAATGCGTATAAAAAAACATGTTTATTAAATGGCTACGACGACATTGACTATTTATTAAGCATGAGAGAAGAGATAGCGGCATTTGAAGCAAAAAAATTATAACGATAAAGTATTAAAATAGTATGGAAAAGAAAATTGCAGTGATATTGGGAGACGGGATTGGTCCAGAAGTAACCAATCAATCTATTAAAGTTTTGAACATGATCGCCAAACAATATGGCCATCAGTTTAGTTACGAGTATGCATTGATGGGCGCGGTCGCAATAGACGAAACAGGTAATCCATTACCAGACGAAACCATTGCTATTTGTAAAAACAGTGATGCTATTTTATTTGGTGCCATTGGTGATCCAAAATATGACAATGATCCAACAGCGAAAGTAAGACCAGAGCAAGGTTTATTAAAATTGCGCAAGGAATTACAATTGTTTGCTAATATCCGTCCGGTAAAAACTTATACATCCTTACAACACTTGTCACCATTAAAGGCTAAGCATTTAGAAAATGTAGACTTTGTGATATTTAGAGAGTTAACAGGTGGTATTTATTTTGGTGCAAAATCTTTAAGTGAAGATGGCACAGTGGCCAAAGACGATTGTTCTTATAGTGTGATGGAGATAGAGCGTGTGGCGCATTTAGCATTTCAGTATGCACAAAAAAGAAATAAGCATTTGACTTTGGTTGACAAAGCCAATGTATTAGAAACATCCAGACTATGGCGTAAAGTGGTTCAAGGGATTGCAAAAGCATACAGCGATGTACAAGTAGATTATTTATTTGTAGACAACGCAGCTATGCAAATCATTTTAAATCCTGCAAGGTTTGATGTGGTATTAACAGAAAATTTATTCGGTGATATCATTAGTGACGAAGCTTCGGTTTTAGCAGGTTCATTAGGCTTGTTGCCATCTGCTTCGGTAGGTACGAGTGCTGCTTTGTTTGAACCCATCCATGGTTCTTATCCGCAAGCAAAAGGAAAAGACATTGCGAATCCAATGGGATCCATTTTATCTACAGCTATGTTATTAGATCATTTTGGAATGCAGGAAGAAGCTAATAGTGTGCGCACTGCAGTGGACTGGTGTTTGAGTAATAGATTTGTTACAAAAGACATCGACACTAATAATAGTTATACCACTACAGCAATTGGCGATATGGTTGCTGAATTTATCGAGCGTCATGCAAAGGGCGAAAAGCATCCTATCCATGAGCGTCTACATAAATCAACAATAATATAAATTTTATGGAACTCAATAAATATTCCAAGACCATCACTTTAGATCCAACTCAACCCGCTGCACAAGCAATGTTTTATGGTATTGGATTAACCGATGAGGATTTGCACAAGGCGCAAGTGGGTATTGTAAGTATGGGCTATGACGGCAATACTTGTAATATGCATTTAAATGGATTGGCTGCGGATATTAAAAAAAGTATTTGGGAAAATAATTTAGTGGGATTGACATTCCACACTATTGGTGTGAGCGACGGGATGAGTAATGGCACACCTGGTATGCGTTATTCTTTAGTGAGTAGAGATGTGATTGCAGATAGTATTGAAACGGTTTGTGGTGCACAATATTATGATGGATTGATTGCAGTACCGGGCTGTGATAAAAATATGCCAGGATCGATCATTGCAATGGGCAGATTAAATCGCCCATCTATTATGATTTATGGTGGCACGATTGCACCAGGACATTATAAAGGACAGGACTTAAATATAGTATCTGCATTTGAAGCCTTAGGACAAAAATTAGCAGGACAATTAGACGAGGTAGATTTTAAAGGCATCATCCAGCATGCATGTCCAGGCGCTGGCGCATGTGGTGGCATGTATACTGCGAATACCATGGCTGCAGCGATTGAAGCATTGGGTATGAGTTTACCCTACTCATCTTCTAACCCAGCATTGAGTGCAGAAAAACAACAAGAATGTAAGGATGCAGGTAAAGCCATTCGATATTTATTAGAAAAAGATATTAAGCCAAAAGATATCATGACGCGTAAAGCATTTGAAAATGCCATTGCAGTGATCATGGTCTTGGGTGGTAGCACCAATGCAGTATTGCATATGATTGCAATGGCAAAAAGTGTAGACGTAAATATTACGCAGGATGATTTTCAAACGATCAGTGATAAAACACCCGTACTAGCAGACTTTAAACCATCTGGTAAATATTTGATGCAGGACTTGCATCAATATGGTGGTGTACCAGCGGTCATGAAATATATGTTGGCACAAGGATGGCTGCATGGCGATTGTTTAACAGTCACTGGAAAAACCATTGCAGAAAATTTAACTGCTGCACCAGATTTAGATTTTGATAAACAGAAAATCATCCTACCAAAAGAAAATCCAGTAAAGACAACGGGCCATTTACAAATCATGTATGGCAATTTAGCCACGGGGGGAAGTGTGGCAAAGATTTCTGGAAAGGAAGGTGATTTGTTTGAAGGTCCAGCACGTGTATTTGATGGAGAGGAATCATTGATCGAAGGGATCAATACAGGAAAAATAAAAGAAGGTGATGTGGTGGTGATAAAAAATGTAGGACCAGTTGGTGCACCAGGTATGCCAGAGATGTTAAAACCAACATCGGCAATCATTGGCGCAGGTTTAGGAAAATCAGTGGCCTTAATCACAGACGGAAGATTCAGTGGAGGTACACATGGATTTGTGGTTGGACATATTACACCAGAAGCATATAAAGGTGGATTGATTGCATTGGTGCAAGACAATGATATCATTGAATTGGATGTGAACAAACATACCATGACATTAAAAGTGGACGAAGCGACTATTGCAAAAAGAAGAGCGGCTTATCAACAACCCGAATTAAAAGCAACCAAAGGTGTTTTATTTAAATACGCAAGATCGGTGAAGGATGCAAGTGAAGGATGCGTAACGGACCAGGCGTAAAAAAATAAAAATGGAAACAAAACAACTTACAGGATCACAAGCAGTATTGGAAGCATGTATTGCAGAAGGCGTAGATACCATTTTTGGTTATCCGGGCGGAGCAATTATGCCTATCTATGATGCATTGTATGATTATATGGATAAGTTAAAGCATGTGCTTGTAAGACATGAGCAAGGCGGGATCCATGCTGGACAAGGTTATGCGAGAACATCTGGTAAGGTAGGTGTGGTGTTTGCAACAAGTGGACCAGGTGCAACTAATTTAGTCACAGGACTTGCAGATGCGATGATTGATAGCACGCCATTGGTTTGTATCACTGGACAAGTGTTTGCGCATTTATTAGGAACAGATGCTTTTCAAGAAACAGATATCATAAATATCACGATGCCTGTGACCAAGTGGAATTATCAAATCACAGATGCAACAGAGATTCCACAAATATTAGCAAAGGCTTTCTATTTAGCCAAAAGCGGAAGGCCAGGACCAGTCTTAATTGATATTACAAAGAACGCGCAATTTCAATCCTTCGATTATGAAGGGTATACGATTTGTAATCATGTAAGATCATACCGACCAAAACCAATTGTCCGAAAAGAATTTATAGATGAAGCAGTGCAATTAATCAATGAAGCAAAAAAACCATTGGTGATTTTTGGACAGGGTGTGATTTTAGGAAAAGCAGAAAAAGAATTTAAAGCATTTATAGAAAAGTCCGGTATGCCAGCGGCATGGACGATTTTAGGATTGAGTGCATTGCCAACTGACCATCCTCAAAACGTGGGTATGCTTGGGATGCATGGCAACTATGGACCCAATGTGTTAACGAATGACTGTGATGTATTGATTGCAGTGGGTATGCGTTTTGATGATCGTGTGACTGGGAGATTAGACAAGTATGCGAAGCAAGCAAAAATTATTCATTTAGATATTGATCCATCTGAGATAGATAAAAATATTTTAGCCCATGTAGGTGTATGGGGCGACTGTAAAGAAACCCTGCCTTTGTTAACGATGGGTATCGAACAAAAAGACAGAACCGAGTGGTTAAATGTTTTTGCAGGTTATGCAAAAGAAGAATATGAACAATGCATACACGAAGAGATGCATCCAACTGCTGAAGCATTGAGCATGGCAGAAGTGATTCATGCAGTGAATGAAATCACGAAGGGCGACGCTGTGATGGTGACGGATGTAGGACAACATCAAATGGTCACTTGTAGGTATGCCAAGTTCAATCAAACAAGAAGCAATGTGACATCGGGTGGATTAGGTACCATGGGTTTTGGATTACCAGCAGCC
>Ga0315906_10002530_pt1 | contig 25391 bp, 25 predicted proteins | sample LakEriMetagenome_4_FD_203526 | JGI IMG/M metagenome (GOLD analysis project Ga0315906, IMG submission 203526) | Freshwater fungal communities from buoy surface, Lake Erie, Ohio, United States - Buoy 2 MA122 | ecosystem: Environmental > Aquatic > Freshwater > Lake > Lake biofilm | place: USA...
AAGGCGGCCAGGGCTTGCAGCGGTTCTGTGGCGCTGGCGTGACGTTGCAAGACGGCTTTGAGCACCTGCTGCTTGCGCTGCAAACCCACGTCGTCCAGGCCCGTGCCTCGGCCCATGCAGGCGGTCAGGGGTTCGCCCGTCAAACGCGACATCAGCAAGGCCGCGCTGGAGGTGTTGCCTATGCCCATTTCACCCAGCAGTACGGCATTGCCAGGCAAGCTGGACACCACCTCGCACCCTGATTGCAGCGCTTGCTCGCACTGCGCCCCGGTCATGGCGGGCGCTGCGCTTGCGTCCTGTGTGCCCAGGGCCACCTTGCGGTCGATCAGGGCAGCCCTGGGTTTAAATTCGTGAGCCACGCCTGCGTCCACCACCTGCAAAGCCAGCCCATGTTGGCGAGCCAACACACTCACCGCGGCGTCGCCGGCGAGGAAGTTGTCGACCATTTGCCAGGTCACATCGCTGGGGTAGGCGGACACGCCTCGTGCCGCCAGACCATGGTCGCCCGCAAACACCAGCAGTTGAGGATGCAAGAGCTCTGGCTTGTGTGTTTGTTGGATCAAGCCGATTTGCTGGCCGAGGGCTTCCAGCTGCCCCAAAGACCCGGTAGGTTTGGTTTTCTGGTTCCACACCTGCTGCAGCTGGGCGGCGCGTTGCGCATCGTGGATGTCAGCGATCAAAGGCGCAGTGAAGGTCATGCGTTCAAAGAGGTTGGAGGTTACTGGGACGGAAGCAGCAGGCTTTGCAGCACACCCGCCTCAAAGTGTTGATCAACAAAGTTCGCCAAACCCTCAAAGACGGTCTCCAGCGCCGGAACCGACACGCCAAAGAGTGCCTTCAAAACAGCGCTGGACTCAAAAAAACCGTGGGCATAAACACCCATAACAGAACCTTGCTGCCAACCAATGGGCTGGCCCTGGGCGTTGCGCAGCGCAACCGTGGCGGGGTCTGAAGTTCCAGCCCATTCGGTGAGGCCATGGTGAATTTCATAACCCTCGAAAACCACTCCGGCAAGCCCCGACCACGGCGCTTGCACTTCAGCAAAAGCAGCCAACGTGGCGGACAGGTGTTTGTCGGCGGCAAAGGTGGTGCGCAGCGGCAGCAAGTTGAGGCCGGTGGCAGAACCATCGATGCCATGCGGGTCATGCAGCGACTGTCCCAACATCTGCAAGCCGCCACAAACGCCCAGTACAGAACCGCCTCGTGCCGCGTGCTGCTGGATGAGCACGTCGAGTTGTTGAGAGCGCAACCAGGCCAGGTCGCTGCTGGTGTGTTTGGAGCCGGGCAGGACGATCCAGTCGGCGCCGCTTAAATCAGCGGGCTCGCGGGCCCAGCTCAAGCGCACACCGGGCAGGTGGCGCAGGGTTTGGAATTCGTCGAGGTTGCTGATGCTTGGCGCGGCGATGATGGCGATGTTCAGCACACCCGCCTGTGGCTGCTTGGAAGATGTCCACTCCATCACCCCGTCTTCTTCTGGCAGACCATGCTCGCGCCACATCGGCAGCACCGCCACCGTGGGCACACCCGTGAGCTGGCGCAACTGTTCGGGGCCGGGGGCGAGTAAACGGGCATCACCACGAAAGCGGTTGAGCACAAAGCCGCGTATCAGCGCGGCCTCTTCCGGTGGCAACAACTGGTGGGTGCCAAAGAGGTGGGCGAATGCGCCGCCGCGGTCGATGTCGGTGACCAGCAAACACGCGGCTTGTGCGGCCAGCGCGGTGCGCATGTTCACGTAGTCGCTTGCATGCAGATTGATCTCCGCCGGCGACCCCGCGCCTTCAATTAGCACCAGGTCGTTCTCCTGCATCAATGCATGCAGGGCCTGTCGGGCATAAGGCCAGAGTTGCTCGCTGCGCTCGCGCCAAGGCACGGCAGCCAGGTCACGGCGCACCTCGCCCAGCACCACCACTTGGCTGCCGGTATCACTTTCGGGTTTGAGCAGCACGGGGTTCATGCGCACCTCGGGCCGGGTGCGGGCGGCCAGCGCTTGAAAATACTGGGCGCTGCCGATCTCACCCCAGCCGCCCTGCAACCCGGCCACCACCCGAGCGTTGTTGCTCATGTTTTGGGCTTTAAAGGGCGCGACCTTCAACCCTTGGCGGGCGTACCAGCGGCATAAGGCGGTCGTGAGCCAGCTTTTTCCCGCATGGCTGGTGGTGCCCAGCACCATGATGGCGCGGGCAGTCATGGGGCAGCCAGATGCTTGAGTATGAAGCGCATCCTCATAGACGAGGCAGTGCCAAAAACTGGTCGCCGACACGGTCGATACGCATCGCATGATCAAACACCTCGACCACGCTGCGGTGCAGGTCGGCATCATCACAAGCACCTTGGCCACGGATGTGGCCTTCTCGCATGACCACCAATCGGTCGGCTTGTAATGCCAAGGACACATCGTGCAACACGCTGACCACGGTGTGGCTGCGGCCCAGGACCTGCAGCAATTTCACCAAGGCAATTTGATGCGGCGGGTCCAGGTGGGTGGTGGGCTCGTCCAGCAGCAGCACCGGGGCCTGAACCGCCAGGGCACGAGCCAATAAGGCACGCTGTCGCTCACCACCGGAGAGTTCGTGCAAACGCCGATGTTGCCACGCGCTGCACTGCGTGAAATGCATGCACTCGTCGACCACGGCCTCATCCTGTTCACCCGGCGCCGCAAACAAACCCAGATGCGGCAAACGTCCGAGCAGCACCATCTCACGCACGGTGAGCTCGCCGCCCGCATCACCGCCAGCGGCGTTGTGCTGCGACATCCAGGCCAATTGCTGCGCCCGTTCGCGTGAAGTCCAAGTCGACAGTGGTCGCCCACCCAACAGCACCCGGCCAGCCTCCAAGGGCAACAAACCCGCCAGGCTGTGCAACAAAGTGGATTTGCCTGCCCCATTGGGGCCAACGATGGCGGTCCACCCGGCAGACAGGTTCAAAGAAACGTCTCTGAGCACCGCCACCCCACCCAAGACCACACGAAGCTGCTGAGCCTGCAAGGAGAAGGTTGAGGATGAATTCACCGCACACCTCTGCGGTGCAACAACACCAACAAATAACTTCCGCCCAATAAGGCGGTGAGCACACCCACGGGCACCTCTTGGGGTGCGATCACCACACGCGCCAGCACATCGGCCGCCAGCAGCAGTGCCCCCCCCATCGCACTGCTGGCAAGCAATGTGTAGCCTTGGGGAGCAGGGGCGAAACGCCGTACCAGGTGGGGCGCGACCAAACCCACAAAAGCCACCAAGCCTGCCTGGGACACCGCCAAACCTGTGGCCAACGCCAGCACCAACACCAGCACCATCCGAACACGGTTCAAGGGCAAACCCAAACTGAGGGCGGTTTCTTCACCCAGCGTCAAAGCATCCATGGCTCGGGACAGCTTGTACGACAGCGGCACAGCCAGCAGCAAGCCTGGCAACAACAAGGCCACGCTGGACCAGCCCAAAAAACCCGTGGTGCCTAACATGAACACCTGTTTGCCGCGCAGGGCCTCGGGCGCCACGGTGGTCAGCAAGTCGCTCATCGCGCCCAGCACCACGCCCACCACCACACCCGCCAACAACAATCGCACGGTGTGCTGCGCCCCACGGGCCAGCAGCAAAGTGAGGCTGACACCGGCCAAGGCGCCCACAAACGCGGCACCAGCCAGACCAAAACGAGACAGGCTGTCGGCCGTGGCCAAACTCAAACCCTGCCCCGCCAAAGTGCTGGCGGCCAGAACCAACACCACAGCGGTCGAAGCGCCCGCCGCGGAGCCGAGCAAAAACGGGTCGGCCAAGGGGTTGCGAAACAGACCCTGGGCCACGGCGCCACCCAGGCCCAAAAGCGCGCCGACGCACCATGCGCCGACGGTGCGTGGTGCACGGATCTCTCCAACGATGGTGGCCGCCTCGGGGCTGTTCAAAACCGGCCAGGACCAGCCATCGCTACCCGCCAGCAAACCTGCGCCCATCAACAGCACGGAGAGCAGCAGCATGCCCCAGGCCAGGCCAGCTCGGCGCCGCGCGTCGAGTGCAGCGACAGATGGGAGGCTCGCCGCGATTTGATTCAAGGCCGGGTCTCCAGTGACGACAAACACTGGGCCAGCACACCAGCCGCCTCGCCCAACCGGGGACCGGGCCGAATCAGCACCTCGTAGTGCTCCGCATCAAACCCACAACTGCGCTGCTGTTGCAAGGCCTGCAAGTTCGCCCAGCCAGGGCGGCGGGGCATCTCGGCAACGCTGCGGCTGGAAGCCATGATGAGGTCGGGTTGCACACGCACCACAAATTCAGGATTGAGCTTGGGAAAAGGACCCAGGTCGGCAGGCACCGCATTGCGCATGCCGAGCAGCGCCAGGGTTTCTCCGATGAAGGACGACTCGCCAGCTGCATAAGGCGTGGACGCCACTTCAAAATAAACCCGCTGGCCGCGCAGTGACGCCGGCACCTTGGCCTGGGCCTCTTTGACGTCGCGCTGAATCTGCGACCACACCCGGTATGCGGCTAGCGGCGTTCCCAGCAAGGCCGCCATCTGCTGCAGGCTGCGTTTCACATCAGCATGGCTGCGCGACTCCAGCACCACCACCTTCAGGCCCAGTGATTCCAGTCGGTCGACCACGCGGGTGGAGGTGGAGGCCAGCACCACATCGGGTTGGAGTGCCACGATGCGCTCGATTTGGGCATCGTCCAGGCCGCCCAGTTTGGGCAGGGCAACGACAGAGGCCGGTGCGTTGGAGTAACGGTCTGTGCCGACCAGCCGGCCACAGGCCCCCAACGCACAAACACTCTCGGTCAGCGAGGGCAGGAGGCTGACGATGCGCGTGGGCGCGGAGACGAAGGACACCACCCGGCCCCGGTCGTCGCGCACCTGCGTGACGACCTGTCCCTGCGCCATGGCCACGACGCCCCAGCAAAAGCAAACCGAGATGAGCAACCTGAGCCTGTCTTTCATCACCGTCCTCTTTTTCCGTCTATGGTCCGGATGGGTCATACCGCGGACAGTGCTTCACACGCCGCTGTAGCGCAACACCACAAACCCTTCCCGCCCCGCTTGGTTGAAACCACGCGCGGTTTCATAGGTTTTGTTGGCCAGGTTGTTCAGGCGCAGGCCCAAAGACCACATTGGGGCAAAACGCCAGTCGGCGCGCAAGTCCAGCGTGGCGAAGCCACCCAGGCGGCTGGTGTTGGCGGCATTGTCAAAACGCTCATCACTGGCGACCACCGTGGCGCCTGCGCTCCAAGCACCCGAAGCCCAATCCAACGCCGCCTTCAGGTTGTTCTTGGCACGTCGCGGCAAGAGCTTGTCGTGGTTACTTCCTACGGTGCCATTAGAACGAACATCTTTGTTGCGTGGATCAACGTAGTCATAGGATGTGTTCAAGGTGAAGGCCGACCACTGCACCTCATGGCTCAAGGCCCAGCCTTTGATCTCGGCCCTGGGAATGTTGATGGTGGTCGAGCTGTTGGTGGACGTCCCCGCATTCGCCATGAAACCGCGCAATTTGTTTTCAAAATAAGCCAGGCGCAGCTGCTGCCCCGCCGTGGCCCAGCGCAAACTCAGTTCTCCACTGGTGCCCCGTTCCGGTTGCAAACTGGGGTTGCCAAAGTTAGGGAAATAAAGCTGGTTGAAACTCGGTGCGACAAAACTGGTGCCGAGCGACGCGGCGGCGCGCCACGCGGGCGCGAAGTCGTAGCCATAACCGACGTTGCCAGTCGTTTCACCCCCAAATTGTGAGTTGTCGTCGCGACGCACACTGGCCTGCCAGGTGTGGGCGGCTTGTTTGCCGTTCAAACCGGCTGCCAGTGCGTTGATCGAACGCTCCCCCACAGGGTAAGGCGCGCCAGCCTTGCTGACTTTTTGCTCCAAGCGCTCAGCCAACAGCAGCACACTGCCGAGCGGCGTGTTGATGTCGTTTTCCCAAGCCCATTGCTGCTGCTCGGTCCTGAACGGCCCCAGGTTGGCAGCGCCGCCAGCGCTGACCAAGGTGTCACTCTCATCCGTGGACTGGGCCACACGCACCGTGCTGCGCCAGTTAGACGTCACCGGGCCTGTGGCCGACCAGGACAGCAACTGGGTCAGCAATTGCGCTTGGGTGTCGGCACCGAGACCATCGTCAAAGTGGTTGCGGCCATCTGCATACACGGCACGCACATCGGTGCGCCAATGGCCGGGCAATTTCAAGCCCAGCTGCAGCGCGCCCGATGTTTGCTCGAAAGCATCGGTGTCGGGGTTGAAGCCAAAAGACACACGCGAATTGGTAGCCGAAAAGCCATCGGTGCGGGTGTGTTGCGCACTGATGCTGCCATCCCAATCACCCTGGCCAAAACGCACGCCTGCGCCCACTTGACCGTAATGCTTGGAGCCGGCGGTCAGGTTGGCCGTGGGGGAAACACCCGCCTGACCTTTGCGCATGAAAATTTGAACCACCCCGCCCACGGCGTCGCTGCCATAGAGGCTGGACAGTGGGCCACGCACGATCTCAATGCGCTCAATGCTTTCCAGAGGCAAGTTGTCCCATGAGGGTGTGCCCACCGTGGCCGAACCATAACGCACGCCATCAATCAGCAGCAGAGTGTGGCGCGACTCTGTACCACGCAGAAATACGGAGCTTGTCTTGCCCAAACCTCCCGTGGCGGTGATCTGCACACCGGGCTGCTGCGCCAACAACTCTGTGAGCGTACGGCCGGCTGCGCGATCCAAAGTGGCCCGGTCGATCACCGTGACATCAGCCACCGTTTGGTCGACACGTGTGGGTGTCCGGTGGGCTGTCACCACCACAGGTGACAGGTTGTTTTGTGCCTGAACAGACGTGAAAGGGAAAAAACCGAGGCAGCACAAAGCGCCCAGCAACGGGGAAACAGACGCCTTGCGTCCGGGAAAGCGGGTGAACATGAAAATGGGTTCCGAAACAAACGTGCTCGCCAGCTTCCCCGCTGGCACTCACACCTTTGATGCGGCCACTTACGCGGCCGCACCGCCTTATTGGCCGGTATCCGGGCTGACGGAAACAACCCTTGCGACCTTCCCAGAAGCGACGAGCTTCCAGTGGTGTCTGCACAAGAGCGGAAGTGAACAAGCCTTTACAGTCTTGCAACTTCGTCCGCCGTACCGTTGCGGGGGCAGCGCAGTTTGGGAGAGGGAAACCTCTCCTTCTGCTTCCCGTTGAACTGTGCCGGATTGAACACCGGCACGAGCACCAACAACCCCAATTATAAGTTCGGTCACTGTGCCGGCCCCTACAATCCTGGTTATCTTTCGTTCTGCGGGCCTTGCCATGTCGAAGCTTGAAGACCTTGCCGATCGCGTCGAACGCCTGCTGCTTCGGCACGATGAATTGCAGCGCACCAATGCCCTGCTGTTGGCACAGGTGCAAGGCCTGACCCAAGAACGCGACCAAATGAAATCCCGGTTGAGCGCAGCGCGCAGCCGCATCGAAGCGTTGTTAGACCGCCTTCCCGCACAAGCCGATGACGTTGCCGTGCACGCCGGTGGAGCCACACAATGAAACAAATCGAAGTCACCATCATGGGCCAGAGTTACATCCTGGGCTGCCCCGAGGGCGGCGAAACATCGCTGCTTGAAGCGGTCGGGAATGTCGACCGCGAAATGTGCGCGATCCGCGACTCCGGAAAAATCAAAGCCCGGGAGCGCATTGCCGTCCTGGCGGCGCTGAATTTGGCCTATGCCCTGGCAGAGCGGCCTGCGGCGCTTAGCCACAAACCCCAGACAGCGAAAGACACCCAGCACGACGTCGACATTGCCGCTTTGATTCGCCGCATTGACGACACTTTGAGTGCAGATGGTCAACTGATTTGAGCGGTGTGCACCTCGTCACACACTCGCACAAAACTCAGCAAAAAACTGTCATCAAAGAGCCCAGTCACGGGCATAGAATGAACCCGTTCGCCGCGCTCGCGTGAGTCCTATATTTCCTTGAACCGATGCTCTTTTGAGCAAGGGCTTGGAATCATTGTCACTCCAGCGTGATCGTCTCGCGTCAGATGAACCCAAGGTTTGACTGACCTCGCCCACCTGAATCCCCTGGGTTCAGGAATGCGGCTCACGGTTCGCGGCGAACACCTTTGTCTTTCTCACTCAGACGCCATGACCCAGGCTTGTTGGTTGATGAAAAGCGAGCCCAACGAGTGCTCCATTGATCACCTTGCCAACGCACCCCACCAAACCGTTCCATGGGTGGGCGTACGCAATTACCAAGCACGCAACTTCATGCGCGACGAGATGCGCATCGGCGATGAGGTCCTTTTCTACCACTCCTCATGCGCAGAACCTGGCATTGCCGGCCTTGCAAGCGTCGCAAGCGGCGCCTACGCTGATCCGACACAGTTCGATCCCCACAGCCCTTACTACGACGCCAAAAGCAGCCCTGAGACACCGCGCTGGATATTGGTGGATGTGAAACTGATACGCAAAACACGCTTGCTGCGGCTGGCGGAACTGCGTTCGCACCCGGGGCTGTCCTCCATGCTCTTGCTCAAGAAAGGCAACCGTTTGTCCATCACCCGGGTCAGCCCCGAAGAACGGGGGGTGATCCAAAAACTTCTGGCGGGCTGAACGGCGAGAACCGGCTCAGGCACCGCCACCTTCAAAGCGAATGCTGGCCAGCGTGACGTGGTTGCCCCCGCGGCGACGCGCATCTTGCAAAGCGGAGTCGGCGGCTCGCAGCAATTCTTCCTCGCTGTGGGCCGTGTGCGGGAAACTCGCCACACCCATCGACACCGTGAAACCCAAAGCCTGCCCGTTGAGGGCCACGATTTGGGTGGCGCACTGGCGGCGCAGCCCTTCCATGCGCGAATGAGCAGTCGCCAGTCCAACGCCAGAGAGCAACACAGCAAAACGGTTTTGCTCTAAACGACAAGACGCGTCCATGGCGCGGGTGTTACTGCGGAGCAGGCGAGCCAAGGCTTCGAGCACCCTGGTCTGCGCGATGTCGCCCTGCGCCTGAACCGCAGCAGAAAATGGATCCACCCAAATGAACACCAGGGCAAACTCCCGGTGCTCGCGGGAAGACAGGTCAACCTCGCGACGCAGTTGTTCATCGAACTGCGCACGCTGGTAGAGAGCGCCTGAGTCATCCCCCACCACGGCGTCCTGGCTTTCACGCCGCAGGGCCTCCACCGCTTGCTGTTGTTGTTCGAGCTGTTTGAGCGCATGCTCCAGCTCCTGGGACAGTCGGCGGGTGCTGCTCAGGTCTTTCCAGATGCAGACCAACTTTTTCGCCGCGTCTGTCTGCGTCGCAGGCAACGGGGCGCGCAACACCAAAAAGTCGCGCCGCTGGCCGGCCTGCAGCAAACGCTGCTCATTGCTGAAGACACCGGTTTGTTGCCATGCCGCTTGATCCGCTGCACGCAAACCGATCAGCTCATTGGCCTCAAACAGCGCCTCATCGGTCAAGCCCAGCGCTGTGTCTACCGAACGGCCAGTCAAGGCGGCAAAAGCCGGATTAACGTGCATGTAACGCCCATCTGCCCCCTTGACAGCGACGCCAAGGTCGCTGCGCGAGAACAGTTCAAAAAATATGGCGTGGTCTGGGCTCAACGTTTGCCCCATGTCGCGAGAAGAGATTGATGGCGTGGAGGTTCGGCCATGTGAATGGGCCGAAACGAGGTCGGTGGCCATCATAGCCGCGACAGCGGACGCCTCGGCGCGATTCGAACCCCTCGTCTGAGGTGTATGGCCTCAGAGAAACCGCCCAGCGGTGAGAATGTCACATTCTTCCGATGATGCGCCCCTGACATCCATGATTCCAATCGCCCCTTACCTCAAAGAGATCGGCCGCGGCAAAAACGGCGCCCGTTCGTTGACACAAGAGCAGGCGCATGCCGTTTTTTCCGCGGTGTTGGATCAACAGGTCAGCGACCTGGAGCTAGGCGCTTTTTTGATGGCCATGAGAATCAAAGCGGAAGCCGTGCCCGAGCTGGTCGGATTCACACAAGCCGTGCATGAGCGCTGCACCGCCCTACCCGTGCCTGCCCGCCCTGCGGTGGTACTGCCGTCCTACAACGGGTCCCGTCGGCTTCCCAACCTGACCGCCCTGCTGGCGGGCTTGTTGGCGCAAAAAGGGCTGCCGGTCTGGGTCCACGGCCCCCTGCGCGATCCGCACCGCGTGAGCACCGCCGAAATTTTTGAGGCACTCGGTTGGGTTTGCACGACCCAAGCCGATCAGATCGGACTCGCATGGTCCCGACAACAAGCTGTTTTTCTTCCGATTGAAGTCTTGTGCGCACCCCTGGCGCGGCTGCTGTCACTGCGCTGGACCCTGGGCGTGCGCAGTTCAGGGCACAGTGTGGCCAAACTGATCAATCCGAGCCCTGGCCAACCTGTCATCAACGTGGTGAATTACACCCATCCCGAGTACTTGCTGAACTTGGCGGCGATGCTGCAACACACCCAAGCCCACGCCATGCTGCTGCGCGGCACCGAGGGCGAGCCGGTTGCGGACGCACGCCGGCAGCCCCGTTTGGACGTGTATCTGAATGGACAGCTTCAGAACGATTTATCGCTGCCCCTCCAAGACGGATCGTTGTCCGAGCTGCCGCAGTTGGCATCCCACAACGACGCTGGCAGCACGGCCGAGTTCACGCAGGACGTCTTGTGCGGCAAACAGCCCGTTCCCGCGCCCATTCAAATCCAAGTCGATCTTTTGTGGCGCGCCTCTGAGCGTTTACAAGCCGGGGAGCAGCCAAGGACATGACGAGCTTTGACGTGGTAATCATTGGCGCGGGCGCCGCAGGTTTGTTCTGTGCCGGCATGGCGGGCCAACTCGGGCTGAAGGTGCTGGTCGTTGACCACGCCGATAAAGTGGCTGAAAAAATCCGCATCTCTGGGGGCGGGCGCTGCAATTTCACCAACCGCGATGCCGGCCCGGGCAACTTTGTCTCCAACAACCCCCACTTCTGCCGCTCGGCATTGGCCCGCTACACGCCGCAAGACTTCATTGACCTGGTGAAACAACACGGCATTGCTTTTCACGAAAAACACAAGGGACAGCTGTTTTGCGACCACTCGGCCGATGACATCATCCAGATGCTGCTGCGCGAGTGCACCAGCGGTGGCGTGGAGCGCTGGCAACCCTGCAGGGTCCACGGTGTTCAAGCCCTCGCAGCGGGTGGCTTCGAGGTTCATACATCGCTCGATCGGGTGAGCTGCCGCCACTTGGTGGTGGCCTGCGGTGGTTTGTCGATTCCGAAGATTGGAGCCACCGATTTCGGCTACAGCTTGGCCAAACAGTTCGGCCATTCAATCGTGGCCACTCGACCTGGCCTGGTGCCGCTGACATTTGACGCAGCCGCCTGGGCACCTTTTGTCCCTCTGGCCGGGCTGTCCCTGCCGGCCCAGCTGCAATGCGGCCAGGGCAAAACGAAGGGCGATTTTCTGGAGGATGTGCTGTTTACACACCGCGGCTTGAGCGGACCTGGCGTCCTGCAGATCTCTAATTTCTGGAATCCCGATCAGCCCAACACAGGCTTGGTCTTGAACCTTCTACCGGGCCAAAACTTGGCACAGACACTCATCGCCGCCAAAAAAACCTCGAAACGCAAGCTCAGTAACGAACTGGGCGTGAGCTTGCCAACCCGCCTGGCAGACGCTTGGATGTTGGCGCACACTCGCCTTGCTGACATTGCCATGCCAGACTGCAAGGACAAAGACCTGCAGCAATTGGCCAATAGCCTGCACCACTGGGTGCTCATGCCAAACGGCACCGAAGGCTACCGCAAGGCCGAGGTCACCTTAGGTGGCGTGGACACCCGGGAGCTGCATTCCAGCAGCATGCAAAGCCAGCGCCAGTTGGGGCTTTATTTCATTGGTGAGGTGGTGGATGTGACCGGGTGGCTGGGCGGCTATAACTTTCAGTGGGCTTGGGCGAGTGCAGCAGCCTGCGCCAGGGCCATGGCGTCATGAATTTGGACAATGATTTTGAAGGCGGTTGCTTACTGGCCCCAAGCGGGTTATACTGTACGGCTTTTCGGCAAGGGTGTTTCCCAGTGTGCCGAACCCCGATTCAGATCAAACCTTTACTAAACACAGGATTTAGGCACCCATGACAACGATTCGCGTCAAAGAAAACGAGCCCTTCGACGTGGCACTGCGTCGCTTCAAGCGCACCATTGAGAAACTGGGCCTCTTGACCGATCTGCGTGCCCGCGAGTTCTACGAAAAGCCCACAGCCGAGCGCAAGCGCAAAAAAGCAGCCGCCGTGAAGCGCCACTTCAAACGTGTTCGCAGCATGCAGCTGCCCAAGAAGCTGTTCTGAATCCACAGCATCACCATCGAACAGCCCGCAACACGCGGGCTGTTTTGTTTTTGCATTACTTTGTAGACTTCCTTGCCTGGAGCACCCGATGACACTCAAAGACAAAATCAATGAAGACATGAAAAACGCGATGCGCGCCAAGGATGCCCCCTTGTTGCTGACCATCCGCGGTTTGTTGGCTGCGTTGAAGCAAAAAGAGGTGGACGAGCGCATTGAGCTGGATGATGCACAAGTGATCGCCATCATCGACAAACTCATCAAGCAGCGAAAAGATTCCATTGCCCAGTTTGGGGCCGCAGGCCGCACAGACCTTGTCGACAAGGAGACCGCCGAATTGCGTGCGCTAGAAGCCTACCTGCCACAACGTTTGAGTGCAGAAGAAATCTCTGCGCAGGTTGCAGCCATCGTTGCCTCGCTCAATGCCGCCGGCCCCGGAGACATGGGCAAAGTCATGGCGGCGGTGAAAACACAGTTGGCCGGCAAAGCCGACATGGCTTTGGTCTCGAATGCTGTGAAGCAGCAGTTAACGCGCTGAAAAAACCCTGGAAGGCTTTGCGGTGAACATTCCTTACACGCCCCCACCGGTGCAACCGGTCAGCCCTGATGTTTGCGTCGCCCCCCAACTGGACGTGCCGGACATGGCCTGGGTAGCACAAAACGGCTTTCGCAGTGTGATCAACAACAGGCCCGACTTTGAAGAAGGCGACCATCAGCCCACCAGCGCCGCGATTGAAGCCCAGGCCAAAACATTGGGCTTGCATTACGCCTACCTGCCAGTGGCGCCCGGCTACCAAAGCCCCGAAGAAATTGCCCGTTTTGCGGAACTGTTGAAAGAACTGCCCAAACCAATTTTGGCTTTCTGCCGCTCTGGCACACGGTCAGGCAAGCTTTTCCGCGCCGCGATGGGCGCCTGACCCCGAACCCAAGCGCGGCAGAAACAACATGGTCAAGCGGCTGCCACGACTCAGAACGCGACCCAAGTTTCTGCTGTGGGCCATCTTGCCGCTGATCGCTGCTCTGGCGCTGATCTCCTTCGCAGTGATGCACCAACAGCGAAAGCTGTCGGAGCGCGAGCGGGTGTTGGTTGAATCCGCCTACATGTCGTCCCGGCAAGCGGAACTTCGGCACTATGTGGAGTTGGCTCACAGCATCATCACGCGGTTGGAAGAAACCGGGCTCGACGATCAGGCGCAGCAGCGGGAGGCCGTGCGTTTGCTGGCGGCACTGGACTACGGCAAAGACGGGTATTTTTTCCTGTACGACATGAAGGGGCTGAACCTCATGCACCCGCGCCAGCCCGAACTCATGGGTCAAAACCTGTGGGAAATGCGTGATGTGAATGGCTTGCCCGTGATTCAGGCCCTGATCAGCGCCGCGAAAGAGGGCGGTGGTTATGTGCGTTATGTGTGGCAAAAGCCATCCAGCAAACAAGTCGCTCCCAAGCTGGGTTACGTCATTGGGCTGCCCAAATGGAATTGGATGCTGGGCACCGGTATTTACCTGGATGATGTGGACGCCACACTGGCAGAGCTGGACAGGCAAATCAGCGAAAACGTCGCCACCACCTTGTGGTGGATCGCCGGTGTTGCGGTGCTCGGTATCGCCGTGATTGGAGGCTCAGGCATGTTGCTCAACCTCACCGAGTTCCGGCTTGCGGACGCCAAACTCAGGTTGCTGGCCCGCCAGGTGGTGAAGTCCCAGGAAGATGAACGTGCCCATTTGTCTCGAGAACTTCACGACAGCACCAGCCAAACCTTGGTATCGATCAAGCTACTGGTGGAGTCGAGCATGGCCCAAATCCAGCGTGACTGCGGACCGCTGCCTGCAGCGCTTCCTAAAGCCCTAGGCCGACTGAACGATGCCCTGCTGGAAGTACGCAACATTTCGCATCGTTTGAGACCCGCCGAGCTCGACGTGCTGGGCTTGCCCGCCGCACTGGAGCGCTTGGGCCATGAGTTCAGCGACTACAGCCACATGGCCTTTTCGTTCAAAGTCCGGGGGGCCTTGCCACCCTTGCCCGATGAAGTCAACACAGTGCTTTTTCGCATCACACAAGAGGCGCTGACCAACATTGAAAAACACGCCGCCGCCGACCACGTGACCTTGCGGCTGATGTACGGTGCGGCGGGCCTGCGCCTGAGAATCATTGATGACGGCGTCGGTTTTAATGTGCAAGCGGTGCGCGAAGATCCACGCCGTGGCATTGGCTTGCGTAACGTGCGCGAACGCATCGAATCCATCGGCGGTCAATTCACCGTGATGTCCAAAAAAGGGCGCACGGAGTTGACTGTCGACGTGTCAGCCGATGTCATTGAAGGCTTCAAAACGTCTCCACGCCCCATTTCACACGAAGCATTGGCATGAACACTCCCGTTAGAACCCGATTGGTTTTGGTTGACGACCACGCCCTGGTGCGCGAAGGCCTCAAAGCCATGCTGATGGCAGCACCGCAGATTGAAGTGGTGGGCGAGGCCGGCCACGCCAGCGAAGCATTGGTGGTTGTCGCCAACACCCAGCCGCACCTGGTGATGCTGGATGTGGGCATGAGAGACGTCAACGGCATTGAACTGGCCGGCCAACTGCTGGCACGCCACCCGAAGCTCCTGATCCTCATGCTCAGCATGTACGACAACCCCGCGACGGTGAACCGCGCCATGCAAGCGGGTGCTCGGGGTTATGTCTTGAAAGACGCGCCCTCCAGCGACATCCTGCAAGCCATCGACACCCTGGTGGCTGGCGGCACCTTCTTAAGCCAGGACATCTCTGGGCGGCTGTTGCGCTCACAAACCCCCAGGCCGCTACTGTCTGCGCGAGAAAGCGCCATCTTGATCCATTTGTCTAAAGGGCATTCCAGCAAACAGATGGCCATGGAGCTGGGCGTGAGCGCGCGCACGGTTGAAACCCACAGGCAAAACATCAGGCGCAAGCTGAACCTGGAGGGGCAAGCCGAATTGATCAAATATGCGGTAGAACATTGCCGCGAATTTGATCTGCCCTGAATTCCCAAGACCCGTCACCGAAAAAGCCGTAACTGCGTATTTCCACTTAGCGGTTAAACCCCTAGGCAGTGGATGAGGAATCGGGTCTGATACGGGGTTAGGCTCAGGCATGAAGTGCCCGAGTGATTGTTTGGCCTTGTTCAGGTCAGACAAAAAAGAATTCTTTTCTGTTTGGAGACCACCGTGACCGCCCTACTGTCCATTTCACGGCTGATTGACTCGTTCAGCGAGCTCATCGGCAAGATCATCATGTGGCTGATATTTGCCAGTGTTGCCATCAGCGCCGGCAACGCCGTCATTCGCAAAATATTCGACATCAGCTCCAACGGCTGGTTGGAAATTCAGTGGTACCTCTTTTCTGCTGTTTTCCTGTTGGGCTCAGGTTTCGCGTTTTTGCGTAATGCCCATGTGCGCATCGATTTCATCTCCAGCAAACTGTCGGACCGCACCAACGCCGTGATCGACAGCCTGGGCATCATCGTCTTTTTGATCCCCTTGTGCATCATCTTCATCAACCTGTCTTGGCCGCTGTTTCACAACGCCTGGGTCAGCGGCGAAATGAGCCAAAACTCCGGGGGATTGATCCGCTGGCCGGTGATGTTGATGATCCCCGCTGGTTTTGCTTGTTTGCTGGTTCAGGGCGTCTCGGAGCTGATCAAACGCATTGCCTTTCTAACCGGCCACCGCGACAACCCCTTCAGCGTGGACCCAAACCAAAAGTCTGACGAAGAACGCCTGGCAGAAGAACTGCTGGCCGAACAAAACCGCCTTGCCGCTGGAGCCAAATGATGACTGAGTTCCTGACTCAAAACTTCGTCCCGCTGATGTTTGCGGGCCTCTTTGTATTTTTGCTGACTGGCATTCCGGTGAGTTTTGGCCTCGCGGCCACTGGTTTGGTGTTTGGTTTCGTGGGTATGGAGATTGGGCTGTTCAGCAACAATCTATTTAGCGCACTGCCGCTGCGGGTGTTCGGCATCATGCAAAACGACACCCTGCTGGCCATTCCTTTCTTCACGCTCATGGGCATCATCCTTGAACGCTCAGGCATGGCGGAAGATTTGCTGGAAACCGTCGGCCAGGTGTTTGGCCCACTGCGTGGTGGTCTGGCTGTCGCCGTGATCTTGGTGGGTGCGCTCTTGGCAGCCACAACGGGCGTGGTGGCTGCGGCGGTGATTTCCATGGGCTTGATCTCCCTGCCCATCATGCTGCGCAACGGCTACAACCGCACGATTGCCACCGGCACCATCACGGCCTCAGGCACCCTGGCCCAAGCCATTCCGCCGTCCCTGGTGCTGATTGTGCTGGCCGACCAATTGGGCCGCTCTGTAGGCGACATGTACGCCGGTGCTTTGATTCCAGGTCTGTTGCTGGTGGGCCTTTACCTGCTCTTCATCGTGGCTGTGGCCATTGTCAAACCCGGCTGGGTCCCTGCCCTGCCACCCGAGGCACGCATCTACCGTGAAAACAATGGTGCCAGCGGCCACAGGTCGCTGTTGATTCTGTTGCTGATCTGCGGTGTGGTGGGCTACCTCTGGTCCACCGTGCACCAAAGCATCATCAACCCTTTGGTCAAACGCGAGTTGCCCGCGCCCGGCGATGAGATTTTCATCATGTCGATGACGGTGGCCTCGGTCTTGGCATTGGTTCTGGCCATTTTCAACTCGCTGCTCAAGCTCGGGTTGTTGTCCAAGCTTTGTGAACGTTTCACTTTTGTGCTGATTCCGCCCCTGGTGCTGATTTTCCTGGTGCTGGGCACCATCTTCTTGGGCGTGGCTACGCCCACCGAAGGCGGTGCAATGGGTGCGGTGGGCGCTTTGCTGATGGCCGCAAGCCGCGGCAAGTTGAGCTTCGCTTTGCTCAAACAGGCGTTGGCCAACACCTCCAAGCTGGCGGTGTTCGTTCTCTTCATCTTGGTGGGCTCGACGGTGTTCAGCTTCACCTTCAATGCGGCTGACGGCCACATCTGGGTGGAACACCTGTTCGACAAACTGCCCGGCGGCGAGTTGGGCTTTTTGTTGGTGGTGAACGTGTTGGTGTTCATATTGGGATGTTTCATTGACTTCTTTGAAATCGCCTTCATCGTCGTGCCCATCCTGGCCCCAGTGGCCAGCAGCATGAACATTGACCTGGTCTGGTTCGGCGTCATCCTGGCGATGAACCTGCAGACCTCGTTCTTGACGCCGCCCTTTGGTTTTGCGCTGTTTTACCTCCGCAGCGTGGCCCCCAAGTCTGACTACAAAGACCGCGTCACGGGCCAATTGATCCCGGCAGTGACCACCGCGCAGATTTACAAGGGCTCAATCGCCTTCATCATCTTGCAACTCATCATGGTGGCGGCCGTCATTGCCTTCCCAGGTCTTGTGCTCGAAGATGAATCCAAGAAGGCTCAAGGCCTGGATGCTACGCAGGTGTTGGATCAACTGGACATGCAGCGCGACAACATGCCCAATCCAAATGAGAAGCCGGCTGACTACGACCCCATGGCCATCTTCCAACAAGAAGCGGCCAGCGCGCCAGGCAAGTAAATCAGCCACCCGGCTTCCAAGCCGCCAGCTCAGGGCTGCTCACCGCAAGGTGGGCAGCCTTTTTTGTTCAGCGCTCGCCGTGTCGACAGTACGGATGCGAGCACAAGGGTCGCGTTGCTGGGCTGAACCCATCAAAACCCGCACCCCTTCCAACGCCATTAAACCCTGCGGGCTGTGCCAGTTCATGTCAGCGTCTGCCTCAGGAGTGGCTTTGCGGGGACACTGGAGCGTGCGGGCGAATGGTCAGGCGCTGTTGAATGGGCGCTTCGCGCAGAAGACCCCGTGGACCGGGTACTCGAAAACATTCTCGGCGCGTTGGGGCGTAGAAAAATGCGCCGGTGAGGCACGCACAGGTCAGGCCCGGTCGGATGCATGAGGTGGCGCCACGGCAGGCCGGTGAGGTGCGGCCCGGACTCATGGCCAGTGGTGCACACCACGCGGTGCGCTGCTGGCCGTGAGGGTATTCAAGCAAACACCGCCATAGATTGGCGCGAATTCCTTGATACACGGCAACAGTGCTGGAACGGCTGTGCTTGCTGCTACGGCAGCCTATTCCTCCTGCGGACACAGCCTCTAGCGCGCTGAAACCAAGACGAAAAAAAACCTGGCCAACGGTTGCTGGCCAGGTTCAGAAGGACCCTAGAGAAACTTACAGACGCTGACCTTGCATGAAGTCATCAAAGCCTGCTTCGGTGAAACGGAACCACAGGTTCTGGTCACGGCGGAAGTTGGCGTAGTCGGCGTAGACCTTTTTCCAAGCGGGGTTGGTGTCGTTCAGCTCGGTGTAGACCTCGTTGGCCGCTTTGAAAGAAGCATCCATCACATCTTTCGGGAAACGGAACAGCTTGGCTCCGCCGGCCACCAGGCGTTTCAAAGCTTGGGGGTTGCGGCCATCGTACTTGGCCTGCATATCGGCATGGGCATAAGCCGTGGCATTGGTGATGATGGCCTTGTACTCTGCCGACAGGCTGTTGTAGGCCTTGTCGTTGACGTAGAAGTCCAGTTGCGGACCGCCTTCCCACCAGCCTGGGTAGGCGTAGTTGGGAGCCACTTTGGCGAAGCCCAGTTTTTCGTCGTCGTAAGGACCGACCCACTCGGCGGCATCAATGGTGCCCTTTTCCAGTGCTTGGTAAATTTCACCACCGGGGATGTTTTGGGGAACCACACCCAGTTTGGCAGCCACTTGGCCACCAAAACCACCAACGCGGAATTTTTTGCCCTTCAGGTCTTCGAGCGACTTGACCTCGCTGCGCCACCAGCCACCCATTTGGGCACCTGTGTTGCCACCGGGGAAACTGATGATGTTGTATTTCGCGTAGAACTCACGCATCAGCTTGAGGCCGTTGCCTTCAAACATCCAGGCCGTCATTTGGCGTGAGTTCAGGCCAAAAGGAATGGCGCAACCCAAAGCGAAAGTGGGGTCCTTACCAAAGAAGTAATAAGGCGCGGTGTGGGACATTTCCACTGTGCCAGCCTGCAACGCATCCACCACGCCGAAAGCGGGCATCAACTCGCCAGCACCGTGAACGGTGATCTGGAACTTGCCGCCCGACATCGCGGACACTTGTTTGGAGAACTCTTCAGCGGCACCGTAAATCGTGTCGAGCGATTTGGGGAAGCTCGATGCCAAACGCCAGCGGACATTGGCCTGAGCATGAACGATGGCCGGTGCAACACCCGCAGCCAACACACCAGCGATACCTGTGGTGCGAATAAAGGAACGACGTTCCATGTGCTTATCTCCTGTGTGGTGAATAGGACAACTGACCGGGTCATTCTATGAACGGCGCAATTCCCTACAGAAGGGGATTTACCCCTGCGCGATTCGCTCACGGGTTGTTCCTATGCTCGCTTTCACTTACGCGAAGTTACCGAACATCAGAAGCAACCGCGGCAGCAAGCGCGAAACAGCGTCTGGCGCGGTTCGCGGTTCATGTCCCCGCGACTTTCATCCTGGGCAACAGAACGGAGCCAATGGTTTTGCTGCCACTGGTGTATTCATCCGCCCCCACAGCGACCATGGTTTTGAGCATGGTGCCCAAGTTGCCAGCGATGGTAATTTCGTGAACCGGGTAGGCCAGCTCACCGTTTTCGACCCAGAAACCAGCTGCACCGCGTGAGTAGTCTCCGGTAACGTAGTTCACGCCTTGCCCCATGAGTTCGATGACAAACAGGCCGCGGTGCAATTTGCGCAGCATGGCCGGCAAATCATCGTCGGGCTGGGTGAGCCGGCTGGTCAAGCGCAGGTTGTGCGAGCCACCCGCGTGCCCGGTGGTGCGCAGCCCAAGCTTGCGCGCCGAGTAGCTGGACAAGAAATAACTCTGCACCACACCACCCTTGAGGATGTCACGCGCAACGGTACCCACACCTTCATCATCAAAAGGCGCGCTGCCCTTGCCACGCAGCACATGGGGTTCTTCGCGAATGTCGACATGGTCAGGCAGCACTTGTTTGCCCAGTGAGTCCAGCAAAAATGAGGACTTGCGGTACAGGGCGCCCCCACTGGTGGCCTGCACATAGGCACCGAGCAAACCTGCCGCCACCGTGCTTTCAAAAAGAACGGGGACTTCGCAGGTTTTGATCTTGCGCGAGTTCAGCCGCGACAAAGCGCGCTCAGCCGCATACCGACCAACGGCTCGTGGCGGCGCCAGGTCTTGTGCACAGCGCATCGAGCTGTACCAGGCGTCACGCTGCATGTCGTCACCGCCTTTGCCAGGAACGGAGGCAATGGGCGCCACCGACAGCGAGTGCCGTGAACTGGCATAACCGCCACGAAAGCCACGGGTATTTCCCGCAAAAAAATGGGATTGCTGAACCGACACACCCGCTCCTTCTGAGTTGGTGATGCGCTTGTCCACAGACAACGCCGCGTGTTCACACTCCTGGGCGACGAGAACGGCCTGCTCGGCCGTCAGGTTCCAGGGATGGAACAAGTCCAGATCGCGTGCTGCATGAGATGGGTTGACCAAGTCTTGCGCGTCGGGCAAACCGGCGGCAGGGTCTTCAGCGGTGAACCGAGCGATGTCGTAAGCGGCTTTAACGGTCTGCTCCAAGGCAGAGCGAGAAAAGTCGGAGGTGCTGGCGTTGCCCCGTCGTTGGCCGATGTAGACCGAGACACCAAGTGATTTGTCTCGGTTGCGTTCAATGTTTTCCACCTCACCTTTTCGCACGGACACGGACAAACCCACACCTTCGGAAACTTCCGCACCTGCATCGCTGGCGCCCAAACCCCGGGCATAGGCCAGCGCTTCTTCAACCAGCTCTTGGAAATGTTCGGCGGAGTGGGCAAAACTGGACGAAAGGGACTTTGATGAGGAGGAGATGTCGGGCATGGGAGTTCAAGAGAGTCGATGCAGACCAAAGCAGGCCAGGGCTATCATAACGACGAGGGCCCATGGCCCACGTGATGGGCACATCGGCCCGTCCAGAAACCCCGAGACACGTTTATGCGACCGCGCGCCGAAACTCACCCTGACACAGAAAACGACGGCCTGGAGCCCTGGGATCGCCCCAGCAAAACGCAACGAAAAAAAGAGTCCCACGACTTGCAAAGCCTGGGTGAAGACTTGGTCGCCTTGCCCGACGACCGCTTGGACGGTTTGCCCATGGACGAGAGCCTCCTGGAGGCACTGCGTACGTACAAAAAAACCCGTACCCACGAAGGCAAACGCAGGCAAATGCAGTACATCGGAAAGCTCATGCGCCGCGCCGACCCAGAGCCCTTGCGCGAGGCGGTTGCTGCGCTGAAATTGGGCACCGCCAAAGCCTCACTCGCACTGCATGAAATGGAACACTGGCGTGCCCAAATGCTGGCCAGCGACGACATCCTGACTGTCTGGATGAAACAGCACCCCGACACCGACTTGCAACAACTGCGCAGCCTCGTTCGCGCCGCACGCAAGGATGCGGCCAGCGCGCCCGAGCAGCGCAACGGGCGCGCCTACCGCGAGCTGTTTCAGTTGATCAAACAACACACCGCCTCGGGCAGCGGTGAGGTGGCTGCAGCGCAAGACGAGGAAGCGAATGACTGAGGCGGTTGCAGACACCGTACGCATCGGTTTGCTTTCTGCAAGCGACCGCGCCAGCAGCGGTGTTTATGCAGACCAGGGCATCCCAGCGCTCAAAGCATGGTTGCAACAAGCGCTGCGCAACCCGATTCAATGGCACGAGCGTTTGGTTGCCGACGATCCAACCGCCATCATTGCGGCACTGAAGGAGCTGGTCGATGCACAGCACTGCAACCTCGTGCTCACCACCGGCGGCACGGGTCCCGCGCCGCGGGACGTCACCCCTGAGGCCACATTGGCAGTGGCAGACCGCGTGATGCCTGGCTTTGGTGAACAAATGCGCCAGATCAGCCTTAACTTTGTGCCCACGGCGATCTTGTCACGCCAAGTGGCGGTCATTCGTGGCTCCTGCCTGATCATCAATCTACCCGGCCAACCCAAATCGATTGCAGAGACATTGCAAGGCTTGCCAGACGCGACTCCGCCCGTGCCGGGTATTTTTGCGGCCGTGCCTTACTGCGTGGACTTGATCGGCGGCCCTTACATCGAAACCGATGAAGCGTATTGCAAAGCATTTCGGCCCAAGTCGGCCGTGCGCACCAAAATCAACTCAGTCTGATGCAGGCAAAACGCTCGCAAGCACCTTGTCGATGCGTTTGCCGTCCATGTCGATCACTTCAAAACGCCATCCTTCCCATTCCACTGTATCAGTGGTGGTTGGCAGGCGTCCGAGCAGCAGCATGACCATGCCTGCCAAGGTGTTGTAGCGGCCACGGTCTTCTTCCGGCAACTCTTTGAGCTGCAGGCGGTCTTTAAGCTCCAACACAGGAATCAAGCCGTCGAACAACCAACTGCCGTCCTCGCGCTGCACAGCCCAGGAGTCTTCGCTGCTCGGGGTGGTGAACTCACCCGTGATCGCTTCCAGCACATCACGCACGGTGATGATGCCTTGAACCTCGCCATATTCATCCACCACAAACACCAACTGGGTGCTGGAGGCACGGAAGTGATCGAGCAATTCCATGCCTGACAACGTTTCCGGCACGAAGACCGCCGTTTGCAAACCCTCAGTGATCGACAGGCGGTGGCCCTTGAGAGACTGCTGTAACAAACTCTGAGCAGAAACAATCCCGACCACGTCGTCCAGCCCTCCCCTGCAGACCGGGTAACGGGAATGCTCGTCTTCGCTGATGACCTTCATCACCTCTTCAAGTGGGGCATCGGCGTCCAACCAAACAATCTCAGCGCGAGGGATCATCATGGAGCCGACCTGGCGGTCGTCCAAACGAAACACATTGCGAACCATTTGATGCTCTTGCGCTTCGATCACACCCGCGTCCAATCCTTCTTCCAGGCTCGCCGCAATTTCTTCTTCGGTCACACTGCGCTGAGGTCCGCTGCGGATGCCGAGCAAACGCAAAGTTCCTTCCGTGCAGAAGGACAACAACTTCACGAAAGGCCGCGTGATCATCGACAACCACTCCATAGGCTGTGCGACCACGCGAGCGACCGCCTCGGGGTACATCTGGCCGACTCGTTTGGGAACCAGCTCACCAAAAATAATCGTCAGAAAAGTAATGACCACCACCACCATGGCGGTTGCGGTGATGTCCGCCGCGCGGTCGTGCAAGGCAAAGGTTTCATGCAACCACGCCGCAAAGGGTGCTGAAAATGCGGCATCGCCCACGATACCGTTGAGCACGCCGATGGACGTGATGCCAATTTGAACCACGGACAAAAAGCGGGTCGGGTCGTCGTGCAGGGTCATGGCCGCCTGCGCCCCCGCGTCACCCGTTTCCACCATCACCTGCAAACGCGCTTTGCGGCTGGCCGTGAGCGCCATCTCTGACATGGCAAACAAGCCGTTGAGCACGATCAGAAAAACCAATAAGGCAACGTCCATGCGTGGTACGCGAGTGCAAAGGGACACAGAGCGTAGCAGAATCCCGCACATGGTTTATTTGCTTGGCGATATTCAAGGCTGCTGCGATGCATTGCGGCGTTTGCTTCAGAAAATTGATTTCAGCGCGTCGCGCGATCAGCTCTACGCCTTGGGCGATTTGGTCAACCGCGGCCCACAGTCACTGGCCACGCTAGAGACTCTGGCGGGTTTGGGCGCCAGCGCCCAGTGCCTGCTGGGCAACCACGACTTGCACTTGCTCGCAGTGGCCCACGGCATCCGCACCACAAACGACAGCGACACCCTCAACAGCATCTTGGAGAGCCCACAACGTGCCCATTGGATGCATTGGCTCACCCGGCAGCGCATGGCCATCCACGCCCATGGCTGGTTGATGGTGCATGCCGGCGTACCACCCGCCTGGGATTTGCCGACCACCATGCAAATGGCCGCTGAGGTTGAAGATCAACTGCAGCACGCCGACCCCACAGATTTTTTCAGATCGATGTACGGCAATGAACCCTCGGTGTGGTCGTCTGAATTGACTGGTGCGGATCGGCTGCGATATGCCGTCAACGCCCTCACCCGCATGCGCTTCGTTCAAACGAATGGTGCGCTTGAATTGGCGAGCAAAGAGGGCGCTGGCCAAGCGCCTGCGGGTTGCACCGCGTGGTTCGATGCGGCCAACAGGGCGTGTCAAGACCAGCCGATTGCTTTTGGTCATTGGTCCACGCTGGGCTTGGTGAACAAACCGCACTTGCTTGCCCTGGACACCGGCTGCGTCTGGGGTGGCCGACTCACCGCCGCACGCGTGGATGGCGGACGGCGTGAGGTGATCCAAGTCGATTGCCGCCAGGCCCAGCGCCCAGGGTGATGAGCCCGCTACAGCCTCCCCGCCAACCGGAATACAATACCCGACTTCTTTGGAAGCGTGGACCAGCGGTTTAAGGCACTGGTCTTGTCCAACGACAGCTTGCTGTCGTTGCGCTGAAGTTCATATCGCTCAGCGATGTGAACGTAAGCAAAACCGCCGTCGGCGGATAATGCGGAACAGTTGGAAGCGTGGCCGAGCGGTTTAAGGCACCGGTCTTGAAAACCGGCGACGGGGAAACCCGTCCGTGAGTTCGAATCTCACCGCTTCCGCCAGATGGCCTTATTTCGTGCGGCTTACAGCCCGATACCAGACTGCTACAGGCCATCTGCTAGGCCAATTTGCGAAGCGGTTGGTTTCTGAGCTTCACCCAGCAAAAAGCCCGCGTGCAGCGGGGCCTGCGGGTAGGGCTGCGCTACTGAGAACCCAACAGTGCGACTGCCGTTTCAGGCGTCTCAATGCGCCCGCCCGCCAAAGCGAGGAGCGCCGCCTTCTTGGTTTGTGTGTGGAAGTTCTTGTCTGAGGTCACGAACACATCGCGCCTGTTATGGGCATGGGTCCAGAAGGCCTGCACGTCGCACTTCGCGTTTCGCCACTTCCTGTCAACGTGCGCCGTATTCGGTTCAAGACCATTTGCAACGCAGTAATCGCTTCCTACGAATGCGATGCTGGGGAAGAGCACATCGTGAAAACTCTTCTCCCGCACATGCATCGCATAGTCACACGAAAGCGAATTGTTCATGAATGTGATGTCGGAGTACGCCATAGGCATCAGCACTTTCAGGCTATCAAGGCCTAGGCGTTTAAGACGCTGATTGAACTCCTCAATGTTCCTGATGTACCGG
>Ga0315906_10002533_pt1 | contig 25375 bp, 30 predicted proteins | sample LakEriMetagenome_4_FD_203526 | JGI IMG/M metagenome (GOLD analysis project Ga0315906, IMG submission 203526) | Freshwater fungal communities from buoy surface, Lake Erie, Ohio, United States - Buoy 2 MA122 | ecosystem: Environmental > Aquatic > Freshwater > Lake > Lake biofilm | place: USA...
TTGATGCCATCCTCGCTAAAGGCGGCCATGATCCGATCCACCCGGGGACCGGGTAGCTGGATCGTCTCCCCCGACGGGATGGACGTCGGCATCGATAGCTCCTCGACCGGAGCCCGGAACTCCGGTAGCTCCAGCGGCGGACGGGCGAGCACCGTCTCTCCCGACGGCAGGAATGTGGCGATAGACGGCTCCTCCGTCGGAGCCCGAAACTCAGGCAACGCCGGTTGAGGGCGAGGGGCCACCGCCCCATCCGAGGGGATGACCGTGCGAATGAACTCCCCTGCGGGGGTTCGAGCAGTGTCGATCTGGGGCAGCCCTTCCGGCAACGCGAGGGGACGCCGCATCACTGCGGAGAACTGCTCGTCGGTCATCTGCGCGGCCTTCATCCGGTTCTGGGCCCGCTTCCACTGCGCGTCTGAAACTACGTAATCTCGATCAGAGATTCGCGTGCCAGATGCCCTGAAGGCATCGACCGCACCTGAGCCGGCAAACGCGGCCAAGAACGTGCTGGCCGTAGCGCCAGCGATGTTGCCCGCCGTGGGATCAGCTATTGCCTCGTTGATGGCCTTGACCGCCTCCACGACCGCAGGCGTCGCCGCGGTGGCTTGGACGCCAAGATCAACGCCCCGGACGGTTTTCTCCAACGTGGAGGAGACCTTCCCCATCCTTCTCGCCGCCGTGACCGCAGGGCCGACGCCGCCCATTGCCATCGACGCCATGTCGATGGGGGAGCTGACCGCTTCACCGACTTTGAGCGCAACCAGCTTGGCCGTCTCTCGGCTCAGCTCGCTGGGCAAAGCCTGCGACCGCGTGATGCCGAGCATCGGATCCACCACGACGTCCTCCTCGGCCGGGGCCGGGGGCTTTGCCAGTATGTCGTCGATCTTCTTCTCCTGCTCCTTGACTGCATCCCGGACAAACTTCGGCGAGGTGGTGAGCCAGTCGTAGGCGGGCTTGACGTACTTTTCCCCCGCGGCTTCCACCCCTTGGGCCAGTGCCGCCTGCGTCTTGTCCGAGACGAACGTCCCAAGAACACGTTCGTACATCCCCGGCTCGGTGGACTCATACACCACCGGCTCCAGCTTGATGGGGATGTTGGCCTTGGTCGCCTCGATGTCCGTGTACGGCCCCACCTCCGGGGGCTGGAAGCCTTCCGGCAACTCCATCGCCTGCCCGACAATAGACCCAAACTCCTGCGCCGCCGCCTGCTCCGGAGTCATCTCCGCCGGAGGGGTGAACAAGGGCCTCTCGCCCTCTTGCTCGGTCAACGGCTCTAGGGTGATCTTAATGGGTTGAGCCATGAGAAAGGATTACTCGGGACCGCTGACGCGCATCGGCACACCTCCCACGTACACGATCTTGCCGACCAAGCTGGGGTTGTCGTTGACCGCGGCTTGCACCTCCTCGGCGCTGTTGAACTTCGGCGCAGTCTTGAGCAAGAAGTCCATGTTGATCGGCCCACGGCTGGCCGTGCCAGTGCCGCTGACCCGCGTCAGCTTGGCGGGATCGGGCTGCTCCTCCTCAGTTGCAGCCCCCTCAGTTGCAGCCCCCGTATCGACGGCCGCAGTATCGCCCGCTCCGGGGCCCCCCTCGCGGTAATAGTCGTACAGCGCCGGATTTATCCCACCATCGTAGGTGCTCTGGTCGCCAGTTTTCGGGTCGGTCTTGGTGATGCGGATGCTGACCGGAAGACCGCTGTTCGGGTCCACATAGCCCCTGCTCGACCCTCCCCAAACCGTGCGTATCTTTTTCCCGGCGACAGTAATCTCACCCGCGGGAACCGGCGGCTGCTTCTGGCCCGCCTTGATAAGCTCCTGCAGCCGGTCGTTCTCAGCCTTGAGTTCCGCGAGCGTCTTGCGGTTGGTGATGTCTTGCTGCTGAAGGTCCAAGGCGCGGTTACCCTGCGTCATCTTAATGAAGCTCGCAGCATCCATCCCAAGCTCGCCGGCCTGACGCGCCGCCTTCAGCATCTCGTTACCCTTGAGCTGCTGGTAACGCTCGGTCTGCTGGATGCTGAACGGAGTGTCGTCCCGCTCCATCTGCTCAAACTGCTCCAGCTCCTTGACGCCCTTAATGAACCGCTCTGCCTGCTGGGCTTCACGAAGACGATCAGCCGTCGCCGCTTCAGTCGCCTGCTTCTGCGCCAATGCGCTGACCGCCAGCGCGTCGGTGTACTTGCGCTGGGTCTCGGCCTGCTGGGCATCACGCGCCAATTTCGACGACGTGATCGCCTGCTCAAGGAACCCGCCGATTTGAAGGAAGCGTTGCTTGGGGCTCTGGTCAGGGTTGTTCTGAAGCATCGCATCGATGGCCTCGGGGGTAGTACCAAACTCCGCAGCCTTCGGTTTGATGAAGGTCTTGAGGGTCTGCTCCGCGACCTTGAGCTTGGCGTTGAACTCTTTGTTCTCCTCCTGCCGCTTGTAGCCCTCATCCACGAACTGATTGACGGCGCCAGCGATGCCACGCGCCTGATCCATCATCCCCTGATAGAGGATGCGACCGGCTTCTCGGTTGGGTGCGACAAAGGCCATGGGAGTAAATTAGGCTTTAGGAGTAGCGGAAGGAGTAGTCCCAGTCGGACCACCAAAAACATTTATCAGACCTTGGAAGAGGTCGCCGAGCTGCTGCTGAGTGGTCTGAATGCCGTTCTTACTGAGGAAGTTTCCGAACGCATTCAAGAACTGAGCTTCCTGACCACGGGCCGCCGCTTCCTTGTACGCCGCGAGGTTCTCCTTCGCCGCTTGGTACTCGTTGTAGGCGTTGACGTTGTAGTCGTACACCTGATTGGCGTACGAGCTGTACGGGTTGAACGTACCCTGCAGCAGGTTGGCGATCGGGGCGAAGAGGTTACCCGTCTTCAGCTGCACCGCGTTGGCCACGTTCTGCATCGACTGCTGGTAGTTGGCCCTCGCCTCGGCTTCGCGCTGCCGCGCCAAAGTGTCGCGGCCGAGGATCTCGGCCCCCACGGCCCCGGGGGCGAACACCTGACCACGGGCGGAAGCCGCCTCACGCGCCGCCTGCTGGGCGTTACGGATGTCCTCGGCGGAAAGCTCACGACGCTCCGCGGCCTGCAGCGCAGTCAGATCCCGGTTCAGGCGGGAGATCGCGGTGGGTTCGTACCCTGTGCCCGCCGGGCCGGTCAGCGACTGAGGAGCGAACGCGTTGTACAATTCCTTGTACATGCCCACGATCGGCTCCCGCAGCCCCTTCAGAGCCTCCATGGAGGTGGTGCCCTCCTTGCCAAAGTCCCGCATGATCAGCTGATTTGGCTGCGGGAGGGTAAAGTTGTAAGTGCCAGTCAGTGCAGTGCTCACGTTAGTGCCAGTTGAAGTTGATCCGCCGCCTCCGCCCCCGCCAACAGGGACAAGGACGGTGCCGCCGGGGGTTGTAGTTGATTCACCACCATTGCCGCCAGTGGAGCTACCCCCACCGCCGCCACCGCCGCCACCGCCGCCACCGCCGCCACCTGTGCTGGCGCCACCGCCGGTCAAAACCGTACCAGAGGTAGGCTCGGTCGTCTCGTTGGGCGAGGAGATTCGTCCGGTTCCGGTAACGGGCGTACTAGTTCTCGGGGTGCCCGTGCCCACCAGAACCACACCGCCGGGCGTGGTAGAAGTGCCCTCCGGAGACTGACTACCGCTCGGACCGCTAGTGCTCGGACCGCTAGTACTTGGACCGCTAGTGCTCGGACCGCTAGTGCTCGGAGTGCCGGCGCCCGTGGTAGATGAGCCAACCCCAGTACCCGGGGTGATCGCGCCGGGGGGAACTTGATTCTTGGGGCGCCAAACCCCACCGACCAGAACGACTATCGACCCGTCCGGCAGCCGTATCTCGGAGCCTTCGGGGTAGTTTATCCTAGGCGAAGAACCTGACGAAGGGGTGGTGTCCGCACCAGCAGTCTGACTTCCGCTCGGAGTTGTGGTTTGAGTTCCCGTCGGCGCAGTCGAAGGAGTCCCGTAGATATTGGCCGGATATTCCCACACGCCTGTCGGGGAAACCTCCAAAGTGCCGTCAGGGGACTTGGTCCCGGGGGGCAACGAGGTTCTATCCAAACGTATGGGGGGCTGTTGGCCGCCACCCGTAGCCGCGCCGCCACCCGTAGCCGCGCCGCCACCCGTAGCCGCGCCGCCACCCGTAGCCGCGCCGCCACCAGTGCCGCTACCACCCGAACTGCTGGAAGGCGCTCCGCCGCCAATCGAGGAGCCACCGCCAATGTTCAGGTTGGCGATATCTTCGCCGAGGTTCTTCCCGGTCTCGACGGTCGCGCCAACCGGATTGGTGATGATACCGCCGACGTTCTTAGCCAACTCACCCGGGTTAGGTATCCCACCACCAAAGATGTTCTCCAGATTGCCCCGGTTGAGGATCAGAGTGCCGAGGATCGCGGCGGTCGGATCGATCGGCAGCGGCAGCACGAGCGGCGGGCCGCCTTGGTTAGCAGCGTTACGGGCAGCAACCCCGGAGGCTGTACGCTGCACGTCCTGATAGTCCTCGTAGACTGAGTCCACGATCGACTTGATCTGAGCGTCAGGGAGATTGCCATAGCCTCCGGCCGCTTGGACTCGGCGAGCGATCTCCTGATCGCGCCCCTCCGGGGTAAGCAGGATCTCCTTCAGTTCATCCCACGTCGGCTTGCGGGTATTGGGGGTAGTGGTGGTTCGCGGTGTTCCAACCGCCCCGGCCGTCGGGGTTATTTGGGGGATAGTAGGCGCCGTCGTCCGGGTGACCCCCGACGTGAACAAATTGGGGGTAATGTAGAACCCGGACTCCCCTGCGCCTTCAGGACGATACAACCCAGCATCCTCGTCCTCGTTGTCAAACCCCCCAAACGGATTAACGATCGGACCACCGCCCGGCACCACGAACGGTGGCAGAACCACCGGCGTAGAGTTGGCGGGGATAATCGGTGGCGATACTTGGGGCATGATTAACCCGCGGCGGCGGTACGGCTGAGTTCAATCAGCGACGTGCCGTCGGAGACGAACACGATGGAGTAGTACTTGTTGGCCGTGGACAGGGTGTACGTGCCGGTGCTTTTGAAGTTCGTGCCGAACGTGATGACGTTGCCCGCGGTGCCATCGGTGGTGAAGCTGATCCGCAGCACGAACCCGGCCCGGGGGACCGAGGCGGCATTGATCGTCGAGGCGGTGCTGCCTGTGCAGGCGATGCGCCGCGTGTTCCCATCGGTCGCGGTGAACGCGAGGGCGATGGTGGCCGCAAAGCTCACCGTCGAGTACGTCTCGTAGAGCGGAGTCGCCTGTTCGAGCGTCGTGCCGTCGGCCAGCGTGGGCGCCTCGTACGTGTTGCCGGAGGCGATCATGGCCGACGTCACCTCGTCGTTCCCAATGACCACCGTCGGCTGCGCGATCAGGTTCAGCTTGACGAACGTGATCGGGTCCGTGGTGCCCGTGAAGGTGTAGCCGGGAGTGACGTTGGCCATGGTAGTCGGTTAAAGCGTGAAGAACGCGTTGCCCTCGGGTTCCGGCTCATCCGGTTCCGGAAGGCGGATTCGACCCCCGATATTGGGGTTGAACGGAGGCGGCGAAGGCATCGGCCGGGGCATCGGCATCGGCTCAATAATCGGGGGTCGCGGCTGAGGGGGAGGAGGCGGGAAAGGATCCGCCACGGTAACCGGAGGGTTCGGATACACCGTGTTGAAGTTGGGGATGATCGACCCGTAGAGAGGGTTGTACCCATTCGGCGCACGAAGCGCGGGCGCCATCGGGGGCGTGTAGCTCATCGCCGGAGGCGTCGTCACCCCACCGAACATGGACGGCACGGGATTGACGGTCCCCATCGGCGACACGTACATCGGCGGCTGCGGCTGATAGTACTGCATCAGGTCCGTGAGATCCTCGCCGTCCTCGGGCTCGGGCATACGAACTCGGCCCCCGATGTTGGGGTTGAACGCAGGCGGCGCCGGGGGCGGGGGCATCGGCGGAGGCATCGGACGAGGGACAAAAGTCTCCGGCATCTTAAAGTTGTATGAGGGGGTCATGATTAAGTTAAATCTGCACTAGGTTGGCCCGTTGACCGGGTCGAGTTTCAAATCCGAGGGACATGACCGAGATGAAGCCTTGGGTGTTGGTCACCTTCATCCAGCTCAGCCGGCCTTGCCTGCGCGTGATCAGCGGCAGCCGGAACTCCTGCGCCATCTCCGGCTCAAACCCCGTGCCCGACTGCACGCCAATCGGCCCGGTGGAGTAGTCCTTGCGGTACGGACGGTTGAAGTCGTTGTTCGCGTTGGTCAGGTCGTACGGCGTGTCGTTGAACTTCCAACTCTCAGCCCGGCTGTACGTCTGATTAGTCAAGACTACCGACTCCTCGTTGGCCCCCTCACTGTAGGACGCGGCCGAGAACCGGGCGCGGTTGGTAGCAAGGTCAAGGTACAGCCGGCGCTGGAAGTGGTTCAGGTTCGACGTGTCGTACGCGCGGGTCACCAGCTCGGTGGAGATCTCGGCCACGATGGAGCCGCTGATGTCGTTCTGCCCCTCGTCGGTGACGAAGATCCGGCCGTCCTCAGTGATCGCGTGCAGGCGCTGCAGGCCGAGGTAGTCGATCACCTGCCAGCTCTGGATCGCCATCGACATCTCGGGCGCGAAGTTCCACTCGCCGTACCACTGGTCGGTGGTAAAGTTGTAAACGACGACCGCGTTGCAGACCGTGCTGTTGTCCAGCGGCAGGGCGATGTAGAGCTTGTTGCTCCAGTAGCCCATGCTGATCTTGTAGCCGTAAGGCCAGTTGACCCGGCTCATGATCTTCCTCACCCGCGACGACAGGGGCAGCGTCTTGTGCTGCGTCGAATTGTTGGTCGAGGTCAGCGTCAGCATGTTGACGTTGCCGTAGCTGACGTAGGCCAGATCCGGGCCCACGGTCGTAACCGCGTTGATGCCGACCAGCCCGACCTGCCGCGTGACCTCGGTGGCGGTCACGTCGGAAAGACTGCCCTCCACGTTCTGCAGCAGGATGATCGACTTGTTCTTGAAGACGACGAGGCTGTTCTGACCGAACGGGAACGTCTCGACGATGTAGTCCGAGTTGCCCGTGTTGGTGCTGATCTCGTTGGCCAACGGGTCATAATCGGTGAACGCGAGAATGTCCGACGCGGCGATGTTGTCCTTGCCGTTCACCACCCACAGGCGGTTCTGGTAGTACGTCGCCTGATTGCTACTCGGGATCGAGTTGAACGATGCCGGCAACGTGGTGTTGGGGACGGGCACGAAAGTGCTGTTCCAATCGCCGTTCCAGTACAGGGGTGTGCTGTCCTCGCCGCGGAAGATGTAAACCTGATTGTTGGCCTGAACGATGGTGGACTGCTCCAGCACCGTCTCGCCACCAAGGCTGATCGTGCGGTTGGTCTTGCCGCTGGCGTAAAAGCCCACGTTCTCCGAACCCAGCACCATGATCCAGACATCGGACGGGTTGGTCGGATCCGAGAACAGACCCGTGGCCCAGACCGAGTTGGAGGGCGCAGCGGTCATCGCCTGACTCGGCGCCCCGTTGGTCGAAACCGCGACGTACAGGTTCAGCCCGTACGCCACCGAGGACCAAGCGTTGCCGTTGGCCGCGTCACGGTTGGTCCACGTTTCGGCATCGGTCGAGATCATCACCGAGTTGGCCGCCACGCCCGAATTGCCGACCGCGGTAAAGGTGGCGTTGCCGAACGTGACTGAGGTCCAGTCGTCATTGGCTGTGGTGCGGGCAGTCCAGACGATGCCATCGGACGAACTCATCGCCCCAAGCGTACCGCTCGTGCTGGTCGTCGCCACCGCGGCAAAGACGCCATTGCCGTACGCCACGCTGACACAACCTGCAGGATCAGACGGCGTACTCGCGGCTACCCACGTCACGCCGTCGGAGGAATACATTGCCCGGTTGTTGCTGCCGGTTCCGCCTGAAGCGACGGCCACGTACTTGCCGCCACCATAAGCGACGCTCCGCCAGTTGTGGTTGGACTGGGAAGCTGGGGTGTTCCGCAACGTCCACGCGAACCCGTCGGGCGAAGTCATCGCCTGCGTGGTGCCGCCGTTGCCATTGGCCACCGCGACGAACTGGCCGCCACCGTAGGTGATGCCCGCCCAGCTGTAAAAGCCGGGCACCGTCCGCGGGGTCCACGCAAGACCATCGTACGAAGTCATCGACCGATAACCCAGATCGTAGCCGATGTCGTCGCCGGTCGAGGTGACCACCGTGGAGCCGAAGCTTGTATCGAACAGGTACGGGTCGGCGTTCGAGGCCATCGCCACGTACAGGCCGTCGGCGTAAACGACCGACGACCAGTAGAGTGGCAACCCGGTGCTGGCCTCAAGCCACGTGCAGCCGTCAACCGACGTCATCACGTCGTTAACCCCCGTGCCGTCTGACTGCAAAGCCACGATTCGGGCGCCACCCGCCGCGACCGCGACCCACGGCTTGTTGACCGGAGTGGTCTCTATGACCCACGAGGCGCCGAGGCCGAACGGCACCGAGCCGAGTTCCGGCAGGCACACGAAACCGCCGCGCGTCTGGGCATCCTGCGACGAGAAGTCGTGATTCACCGCCTTCTGCACGTTGCCCGGGCGGATGTTCTCCGACGCATTGTACTCATCGACGCCCGTGAACGACCCGTCCCCCATGGATACGGGTTGATCGTCCACCTCACCGTATGAGCGATACCTATTCATCAGATGTTCTGGTACTTGAAGCGCACGATCACCACGCCGCCATAGCCCGCGCCGCCTTGGCCGGGGGACCGGAGGGTGGAGTAATCGCCGCCGGCGCCGCCACCGCCGCCACCGCCGGAGCCATAGCCAGTAGCCGCGGCGCCGTTGTTACCGGGATTGCCAAAGGATCCACCGCTCCCGCCCGAGCCCGCATTGGTACCCCCATTGCCGCCGCTACCTACACCGGCGCCAGCGCCGCCACCGCCACCGCCGCCGGAGCTACCGTACACGGCGGAAACGCCGGTGATCGAGGAGGTCGTACCGTTGGTCCCAGCGTTGCCATTACTGCCCCCTGCGGCTCCCCCGCCACCACCCAAAAGATAGTCGGCCGAAGCGGACAAAGTGCCAGACTGATAGGCAAAACTGCTGTTGTTGCCCGCCGATCCAACCGTAACCGTGTACCCAGTGTTCAGGTTGAATGACGCTAGGGTAAGGGTGGAAGAAGCTACGACCTGACCCCCATAACCACCACCGCCGCCATCGCCGCCATCGCCGTCAGGGCCGGGCGGATCGTCCTCGTTCTCGCTGTAACCGCCCTCATAGCCGTCACTGCCGCCAGCCACAACCAGCACGTCCACCACGGCCGAGGAAATCCCCGCGCGGGTCACCGTGAACGTACCGTTACTGGTGAACGTGTGGATCTGGTAATCCCCGTTGTAGGTGATCGTCCCGCCGGTCGCGTCATTGAGGCGACCGCCAACCGCCATGACTAGCTGCTGGATGCTCATCAGGTGAGCCCGGCCCCGGCGATGATGAACGTGTTGGCGGCGATGCAGATGACGCTGCAAAGGCCGCGCTGGGCGAGGGTGCGGTTGCCGGTGGTGGCGGTGCCGGCGAGGTAGCAGGTCACGGCGGTCGCGGTGATCGTGATGTTCGACGCGCTGTTGTTGATGATCGACACGCAGTCGCCGGCCGAGAACACGCCTGCCGGGATGATCACCCCCGCGGTGGTGGAGATGTGCTTGCCCGAGTCGGCAAGGACCAGCGTGTACGAGCTGGTCTGCGCGTTCTGCGGGATCACTCGCAAGTTGCCTTTGGAGTCGGAGACCGCCGTGAACGTCGGGCTATCACCCGTGCCGAGGTTCTGGAACCGGGTCGCCGGCCACTTGCGCGAGCCGAGCGCGCTGCCGTCCAACGCGATGAAGTCGGTGGCGTCAGGCGAGGGCGCGGTCGTCGGGAAGTTGCGGATGAGGGTCGTGGGCATGGACGGTCAGGTGAAGATCTTAAAAAGCCACGAGGCGCCGACGCCAATCACGGCGAAGACCGCGCCCCACTGCAGGAGCTTCTTGTCGTGGGAGTCCACGCGCTGCTCGATGTGCTCAACGCGTTGGGCAAGGCCGCGATGCCCCATCTGGGGATCTCCCACGATCGCCTTCTCGATGCGATCGACGGATGACTGCAGCCGGTCGAAGTTATCGGGTGTCATTTGGAACGGGTCAGCTGGTGGCGGACGCCCAGCCAGAAATACACGCAGGCAAACGACACGGTCAGGATCTCCGGCTGCAGCCCTGCGAGCTGGTCAGCCGGTCGGCTCCAGATGTACCAGCAGGCGCCTACGACCATCACCGGGCGCACCATCTGGGTGGTGAACGCGGCGATGGTCATGAGCCCGTGGGTCCACGCGGGCGCGTGCGGGGGCGGCGAGTACGAGGAGTTCGTCGTCCCCTCGACCGCCTTGGCAAACGCCTCCACCTCCGCGATGGAGATGGCTTTTTCCTTGAGGGCCGCGATCTCGGCGATGCGGCGCTTGGAGGCACTCCACTCCTTCAGCTCGCTGACCGCGGAGCCCAGCACTTGGGTCACACCGCCAAGCAGTGTGCCCCCGGCGGCCGAGGCGAGGAAGGAGAGGAGGCTCATGGTTCAGCGGCAGCCGTGGACCAAAAGGGCGATGAGGGCCACCACCCCGACGGCGACGGTCAGCCGCTGAACGAGCGTCAGCAGTTCAATCCGTCTTGACGGGGGCAGGCTCGACCAGAGGGAGCAAAAGCCGAACAGCTTTTTCAAGAAGCTCATGATCGGAGCGCGTACCGCGGAATTGGGCCGCGGTCTGCGCGAGAAGTTCGAGTGCTTGTTTGGGAGTCAGGTTCTGATCCATGAGGCACCTCGTCAGACGGGGGTCAGGCCAGCGTTGGTGGCGAGGACGGCGTAGAAGGACGCATCATCAGTCCACGCAGCGGTCTGAGCCTCGGTGGCATTGACCAGTTGGGCGCTCACTTCCGCACCGGCAGCGTCGAGGAGGACGCAGTCGGCCACGGCGGGGCCGTTCTGGTAGGAGACGTAGCGGGCCGTGAACTTGGTCGCGGACTTGGTGCCGGTCGGGGTCCAGACAGACACGGGCTGGATGTTGATGATGGTTTGCATAGGAGATTAGTTGTTGGTGGTCTTGGCTGCGAGGTAGTATATGGTGCCTCCGATATCCACCTCGATGGTGCGGTTGGGCGACGTAGGCGAGACGGTGGCGACGGTGCCGAGCTTCCAAGCAGCGGCGGTGCCACCGGAGGGAGCGGAGGTGGTGATGGAGCCGCCCAACGTCGCATTACCGCCAGTAGTTAAAGTCAGCGCGTCGGTTGACCCGTTAGAGGTGAGGAAAAAATTATTTGAGCTGGCCTTGTTCTGGATTTCCCAAGTTACCCACGAAGTCTGAATCAAACTTAGTTTGGGGGCTACCGTACTGGCCGTACGAATGCGGATACCGGAACCACTGATGCATTCGAGGACGCCGCCGATGTAGGTCTCGCCGCCGATACCCACGCCCCCGCTCACTACCAGCGCGCCGGTAGAGGTGGTGGTGGAGGCGGTGGTGGCTAGGACGCTAACCGTCGCCGTCGCTACTGACAACGACGACGTGCTGCCTCCGTCCGTCGTGACCCGAAACGCCTTGCCGGAAGTCGTGCGAACCACAAAGTCGTCCACCGCCGAGTCGGCAACGATGTTGCCTGCGGTGCCCGGCACGGAAATGATTCCCTTTCCAGTACCAGAGCGTTGGAAGTTCTGTTGAATGTCGCCGCTTGACGGATTGATTGTGAGTGCCCCAGAGAAGGCGTGAGGACCAGTACCATTCACCGTCAGCGTGCCCGGCAATGTTAGGTTCTGAGTCCCAGTCGGATTCAGAATCAACGAAGAGCCCGCCGCATTGAACACCGTGAAGTCGTAGCTGCTTCCGGTGGATGCGTACATATTCAGCCCATACGTGGCGCTGATGCCAATCGATCCAACACCCGGCAGATTGGCGTTCGTGTGGAACCTAAGCGTTCCGCCGGTATTGATACTACCCCCCACCCCCAGCCCGCCGCTCGTCCCGTTGCCCACCACCAGCGCGCCGGTAGAGGTGGTCGTGGAGGCGGTGGTGCCGAACACTTTGAGACCTCCCGTGCCGGGAATGTCCGTAGTCCCTCCAATCAAGACATTGCCACCAGTAAGCATTGTCTTCGTCGAATCGAGAAACATCCCGACCGCCGAGCTAATTGAAAAATACGTTCCGGCTGCATCGCAGGACATATTTGCCAATCGAGTAGTAACGGCTCCGTTAATGAAGCGTGCGAACTCACCACCGTTAGTCCGGCGAACGACCAGCCCTAAACCCACGCCAGTTGCGGCAGTCGATGTAACTTCCAACGCAACGTCAGCCGATTGGACGGTGCCAATGGCGGAAAAGTTGTACGTTTCCAATACTGGTGAATTAAGGGACAGCCTAGGGATGGAGCTAGGGTTGGTGCCATTCACCGTCAGCGTGCCGCCGATATTTACCGCACCCCCCACGCCCAGCCCGCCCTGAGTCCCGTTGCCAATCACCAGCGCGCCGGAAGAGGTGGTGGTGGAGGCGGTGGTCTGGGGCACCTTCAACACCCCCGCAGCCGTAGCCGTCAACAGGCTTCGGCCGTTAACAAGGTCGTAAATGTCAAATGAGGTTTCACCTGCGCCGCCCAAAAGTCCAGCTAACCATCGGGTCGTGCCATCGTCAGAAATAAACCGCCAGTTGCCGCCTGTTCCAGAGCCGGATTTTCCGATAGTGCCTACATTGCTGCTGATGAGGACGGTGCCGTTGAAAGTACCACTCCCAGCCGTCAGCGTGCCCGTCACCGCCAGATTACCACCGATGGTCGGGCTGAACGCGTTCAGCTTACGCGTGCCATTGGTGTTGCCGTCTACGACAAAGAAGTCGTCGGAGGCAGTGCTGGACGCGCTGGACAAAAGATTGATGCGTGAGTCGGCCATGGTGGTATCAAGGTTTGGGGGCCAAGTGAATCAGAACGTCCCCGGTGGCGGTAAGAAGGCGATCGGTGGTGGCCCCGATCAGCAGCGCGCCGCCCACCACAAACTGCGACGGGTAGATGGCGGTGTTCCCCGCCTCACCCAGCCGGATGCCGATGGGGTTCACATCGCTGCCGAACTCGGAGGAAACGAGGCTCACATCTGGAGTTCGCTGGCGTGGATGACGGCGGCGGTGGCGCCCTGCTGGATGAACTTGGCCGAGGCGGCCATCGCCGTGCTCCACGTGTAGGCGCGCCCCGCGTAAAGACGATGACCGTTTGACGCCGAGGGCGTGCTGCCGTCCACCGTGCACGACACGTCGGCATCCTGAATGTCGAACATCACCATGGTGGTGATGTCATTGAAGGCGGAGAACTGGGCGACCGAACCGCCCACCGCCAGCCGCTGATCCGCGATCGGCGTGCCGCGGTAGATCGCCGGCTTGGGGAAAATGTTGTTGAGGTTGAACGAGGCCATGGTGGTGAGTTAGAACTACCAGCTGCGGGAAGTCACGTGCGTTTGGAACTTGGTCGGCAGAACGTCGCCCATCTGGCGCTCCTGCACCTCGATGGAGTCGGCCAACTTCTGCTCGGCCATCTTCATGATCCGGTCGCCCTTGTCGAGCTGTCCGTCAGAGATCAGCCAGTCTCCGAACGCCCGGTAGACGCAGTACTGGAAGAAGACGGTGTAGAGCGGGATCAACGACCACTTGGCGGGCGCGGTGCTCGGGCTGTCCCCGGGGGTCGTCACCTCGACGCATTTGTAGTAGTTGCCGTTGCCGGCGGCGTCGGTGAAGTACACCTGCGCGTCCACCGCGTAGGCCGTGGCGGCCGAGTAGTCCGAGCCGGTGTACATCGGCAGGTACTTCCGGTAATACAGGAACACCGGGTTGCAGGGCAGGACGCCGTAGATGCTGCTCTGGTTGACGCCGTTGATGTACGTCGCCCAGCCGCCGTTGATCATCTGGATCCCGTCCTGCGACAGCAGGTAGCCCTGCGAGCGCGGGTAGAAGGCCGCCGCGGGCGAAGCCTGATAGACGTCAAAGACCGCTTCGATCGTCTCCTCACCCGTCTGCTGCCACGGGATGACAAGGTCACTGACCGGGACGTTGGTCGTCTGCTGGACGAGACAGCCCCACGCGTACACGCCTTTGGTCACGTCGCCCGCGTAGCTGACCGTGCTTCCGTCGCTGGACAGCTTCAGGCTGTAGAAGCCCGACGACGTCGCGCTGTTCGACGCCGTGAAGCTCAGCTGGCACAGGTAGAATCCGTTGGGTTGGAGCGTGATGCTCGTGCCCGTCGCGTTGACCACCGTGCCGACCGTGCCGGCCGCGATGTTGAAGAACGCGCTGTAGGACGTGACCCCGTCGTAGGCCACCAGCTGCACGTTGTTACGGCCGTTGGGCCGCACGTAGGCGACGATGTTGTACTCCTGCGCGGGGAAGAACGAGGTGACGTTCTGGAGCACCCGGTGCTCCGAGTTGGCCGCGGTCTCCAGCAGCTTGCTGGCGGTGACCGAACCGTCCAACGGATTGGCCAGTTGGTTGGCCGTGATGGTCAGGCCGGTGTTCGTCCAGTACGCGGTCTTGGCCAGATCGTTGGGGTACGTCAGCTTGTTGCCGACGAACCGCGCCTCGCCCCGCGGGCAGATGTCAAACCACTGCGTCGCCAGCCAGACGTCCCGGATGGCGTTGTTGAAAAACTGGTTGATGGAGTCCGCAACCTCGGTCGTCAGCCGTGACGGTGGGATCCCGATCAGCTGCACCACGCTGTTCAGGAAGTCCGAGTAGTTGCGGGTTCTGGCCATCAGACAGGTTTCCCATTTACGAACGTCTTACTGTGGCGGAGCCCGTTGTTCTTCGGGCGGTAGCCCGGAGCGCACAGCTCCGGGTTGTCGGCGAGCATGTCCCTCAGCCAGTTCTCCTCGTGGCCGAACGACTGCATCATCCGGAAGTACAGGCGAGCGTCGATCTCGGCGATCTTTTGGCCGACACCGGGGATGTAACTCGACCCGGCCTGCTTCATGATGCGGGCCAGCTTGGCCTGTCTCAGCCCAGCCTCGATTTTCTCCTGCGGCACGCGGCCGAGGACTTCGTTCTCGAACTCCCGGAGGAACTGCTCCGGCAGCGAGGTGATGACTTCGTTGTCGCCGACTTCTTGGGTCATGAAAGGGAAAGGGGGGAGCCGCCGTAGCGACTCCCCCCAAGGACTTACGGGAGCTGCGCGGCGTCCTGCAAGGCCAGATAGACGTCAACGGCGCCCGCGGTCAAGGCGCTGGGCGAGCCGCTCACGGAGTTCGTGAACAGCAGCTGCAGCGTCGCCGCGGACGTGGACGTGGACTGACCGGCATTGGCGACCACGGAACCCGCCAAGTTGATGACGCCGGCCGAGAGGACCGACGTGGCAGCAATCATGGCGCCCGTGTTGGCGGACGTGCCGACCGCGAGGGTCAGACCGCCCGAACCGGCGAAAGCCGTCCGGACGTTGGCCAGCGCGCGGTTGACGTACCACTTGGCCGGCGTGGACCCGATCGTCACCGTGACGGTGTCGGTCGTGCCACTGGCGGCCGCAAGGGCGATGTCCTGATACAGGACGGTGAACTTGTGCGAGAAGCCCGTGCCCGCCTCTTCCTGAACGGAAAGGGGCGAAACGCGGTCATCGTTGATGGTGATGGTTTGGCTAGCCATTGTGATGGTCTCCTTGGTTTAGGTTAGCTCGTCGCGGCAAACTTGCCGAGACCCTTCGGGTTCTTGCAGACGAGCAGCAGCGAGGTGGAGACAAAGCCACGACGACCGCCACCCTGATCCTCCAGCTCATCGGCCTGCATGCCGAGCATGGTGCCGAGCCCCACGAGCGCGGGGTCGATCACGTAGCCACGGGCCTTCTGCTGGTTGGTGGTGACCGAGGGGTCAGCGCCGTCGAGCAGGCCGTTGAACATGTCGGGGATGACGGTGACCGTGTGGAAGTCGCCATCATAGATCGTCACGTTCAGGGTGACCTTGCCCTCGTTGGCATCCTGCATGACCTGATAGGTCTTGGTGGTGCCGGAGGCGCCTTCAACACGCTGGAACTTCGAGACCGCCCGCTTGAGGGACGGACCGGCGAAGAGCGTGTAGTTGCGGCGACCGCCGTTCACTTGGAAGATCGACTGGAACACGTCGTTGAAGACCGACTCCGTGAGGGAGCCGGTCGCCGTGGTGTCGATGCTGGCGGACGGCGTGAGGAACGCCGTGGGCACCGGGTTGGTGCTCTGCGCCGTAGCGCGGATCCAGCTGCCGAGACCGCGGGTCTTCCACGGCACGACGCCGTTGTCAGCCTGCATGTCGTTGTCGGAGCCGATGGCCGCCTCGATGCTGCGCTTGATCTCGCGCATCGCCTTGACCTTCGACTGGGCGACTTCCGAGGAGATGCCGGCGGGATCGCTGGCCTCCTGCAGACGGGAGACCATCCACGGGCGGCGGAAGGTCTGGATGTAGTTGCCGAATCGCGCACGGTTGGCGGACTCGTTGTTGAACGCCTGAACGTCCTGACCTTCCAGCACACCGGAGAAGTCAACAGCCGCGAGGGTGTCGGCCTGCCAAGTCTGGAGGGCATTGGTCACCTTCGTCGTCTTGGCGAAGGTAGACGTTTTCGGGCAATCCTCGGGTTCGAGGATGGTGAGGAAGTTCGTGAGATCTTCACGATCCCCCGAAACATTGTAAGTAGTGGATTGAGCCATGGTAGTTAACGATTGGTACGAAGTTGGTCGCTACGCAGCAGTAGTGCCGCGGCCTCACCGGCCGTCACGGCGCCCTTCTGTCTTAACTTTTCCCGTTGCGCGTCCAACGCATTGCGTGCCACCGAGGCGGACGGGATGCGTGGGGTCGAGGTGCCGGATGACACCGCGGTCTGATCGCCCGATGGCTTGGCCGTCGGGGTGATCTTGGGCTTGGGTTTCGGTGCGGGAGCGTCCGTTGACTTGGCGGGCTTGGCTGCTGCGGCCTGACGGGCCTTGAGTGCCTTCAGTCCCTCCACCTGCACACCGACGATGAAGTCAGCGTTGGGGAGATCCTGAAGCCACGGGTTGAGCCGGTAGGCTTGGACAGCGGCTTGGTAGTCCTCCGAGTTGGGATCAGCTAGGAACGGGAACATCTGAACGGCTTGTTGAGATGCCTGCGCCTTGGTGAGGAGAAAGTTCTGCCTCGCCGGGATGTGATCCTCGATCGCGATCTTGGCCTTCCGCAACACGTCACGAACTTGTTCACGGGTCAGGGTTTGATCCCCCACCGTGACACCTTCGCCGATGTCGTCTCGGGCCAGTTGGTCCTCTGCCCAGCGCGCCGCCTGCTTCGCCTGCTCCTGATACTTTTGCAGGGAAGAGAGGTCAGTGTACTCCGCCAAGGGCAGGGTGCCCTTGGGCATCGGGGGCGGGGGATTCGTCTTCTCGGTCTCCGCCTTCTTCAGGCTGGCTTCCAAGTTGGCGAGCCTCTCCTCCAACGCCTTGCGCTTTGCCACCTCCTCATCGACGCGCTTCTGGACCTTCTCGCGGATCCGGGTCTCCTTGTCCGAAGAAGTTTTCTGGGAAGGAACGTCCTCCTTCTCCGCTTCCGCCTCGGGTTGTGGGGTTTCTTCCCCTTCCGTGGCAGCCTCGGGTTGGGAGGATTCGGGTGCGGTCTCTGCTGTTTCCGCGGGTGTTTCTGTCGCTTCGGGAGCCGGAGGCTCTTCCGTGGCAGCGCCCTCCGCGGGAGGGGTTGGCGCCGGTTTCGACTCTGCTTTTTGCGCGTTCGCAAAGAGCATCGCCGCCGCCTGCGTCAATGATACGTTGCCCGACTTTTCTCCATCACCAGTATTGGAAGCCGGTGAAGCCGCTTCTGTAGTATTACTCATCACCAATCATGGCCGGTGAAGCCGCCCGTCCCTAACAGATCATCACCAATCAGGGCCGGTGAAGCCGCCACCTAACCAACTAACATCATCACCATTTGTGGCCGGTGAAGCCGCCAAGTCCGAATGAGAATCATCCGGTAAACATGAGCTGTGCATGTCTCCGGATTAAGTCAACGGTCAAATCTGTTCCCTACGCTTGTACTCGTCGTACACAGCAATGACGCCCTTCAGGGCACGCAGCTCGCCAACGAGGGCCATTGTTGCCCGCTCGCTCTTGATGCTATCGTCACGACAGATGTCCTCGATGACGACCTCCCGCTGTTCACGCAGCACGTTGATGAACTGCTGGAAGTTGGTGTTGGGCAGCAACTGAGCCATTGCATTGGCAATGGCCTGCTGACGGAACTCCTCCCGCTCGCGGTTGGTCATTTACGCTCCTAGCCGCCCGATCTGGGCATTCTGCCGTTGGGTAATCTGGAACTGCAGCTGCTTGGTCAGCTTCTCGATGCGCTTGCCGAACGGATCCTGCTGGTTCTGCAGACGCTGCTGCACGACCGGATCGTTCTGCACGTAGCCTTGGATGATCTGCAGACCAAGCTCGGGCGGCGTGCCCATCTTGATGTCCTGATCCTGACCGGCGTAGATCTTGGCCAGCATGTCCTGCATGTCGGCCACGACCTTCTGCTGGCCGATGTCCTTGGGTTGGATGATGCGCTCGGCGATCGTCGGGTCGATAGCCTCGATCATCGCCTGCAGCCACTCGCTGTAATCAACGACCCCCTCACGGTCAGCGGTCGCCACGATCTGGGCGATCTGCTTGATCTTCTCAAAGGTCTTCTCCGTGTCCATCGCCTCGATCTGGTAGTTGAGCACGAAGTCGTACTCCTCGTCCTGACCGCCCTTGACGAACTGCGTGGGCTCCTGCTGGCGCAGGCCGACCACCCGGAAGTAAACCTCCTCCGACCCGAACTGTTGATAGAGGGACCAGATCTGCCGGTACGCTTTCGACCAGCTGGACATGAACTTGTCCGTCTCGAACTGGTTCTTCATCAGGGCGAACTGCTGGTCGCCCGTCTGTGACGCGAACCCAAGGTAGCGGTTGAAGTCGTTCCTCAGCTGTTGCTCGCTCGCCTCGGTGTTGCCGTCCGGCATCGGCCGGTCGAGGAAGTGGTACTCGTTGGGCCGACGCTCTGGGATACGCGCGCCCGCGCCCCAACGGGCGGGCGGACGCCCGACCGGGTAGCCCATCGGGGGCAGGATCGCCAGCGACGCCGCGTCGATGCGGCTGTCCTTGTGGACCTTGATCTGATCCTGCAACGGCTTGCCCACCTCCGGGATACCGCGGCTGTCGTGCATCCGGCGGGACAGGAACTCGCGGCGGTGAATGACGAACGGGTACTGGCCGTGGGCGTATCCCAGCAACCCGTGCTTGGCATAGCCCGGATGATCGCCGCCGTCGTCACCCATCATGGGCGTGAAGACCGTCAGGTAAATGCCGGGGATGCCGTCCTCATCCGACAGCCGCTGATAGGCGTACACCACACCGATCAGATCGGTCATCTCCTCTTGGATGTAGTTGAACGACCGCGAGTGCACCCGGATGTACTCGTTGGTCGTGGGCGTGATGAACTTGCCGCGGCAGGTAGAGATGGCCGCGTCCACCCACTCCGAGTTCCACCCCTCGGTCGCGGCAAACGAGCGCAGCTGCTCAGCCGAGAAGTACTGCACGCGATAGATCGCGGGCGCCGTCTCCAGATCGGTGGCCGTGTGCGGGATGAACAGGTTCTCGTCGAGGTTGAACGCCCGGATCACGGGCCGGGACTTCTCCTTGCCCACGATCGGCACCGTCGTCTTCCCCGTCTGCTGCAGATCGGCGAGCATCTTGCGCGCCTTTTTGGAGTTGCACCCGTAGATCTCCTCAAAGAGCGAGACCAGCGTGCCCGACATCACCGGGTCGGTGAGCAAAAGGGTCAGGTCCGCCTCAGGGAACTGCTGCTGCAGGTCGGAAAGCTGCAGGGTGAGCAGGGTCTTCTGACGGGACACCTCCCAGAACTGCCCGGTGGCAGCCACACCCTTCTCCGAAAGGTAGTTGCACAGCAGTTCCACCTCCCGGTCGATCTCCGGGATCTGGGTCTGCACCAACCACTTCATGAAGTTGCTGACGATTTTCGCCCGCTTAAGGTCGTTGCCCTCGACCGGCACCGCCACCAGCTGCGCCTTGCGGAAAGCCATGCACAGCATCGCCACCTTGGCGTTGATGGCCTCGTCCGTCAGGAAAACCCGCAGGTCCGACGCTCCATCCCACGGGGTCGGGTCGATCTTGGAGCCCTCACGCGCATGTTTGCGTCCGTCGGCCGACTGGCCGTCCCACAGCGCGAACCGGGTGTCGTAGTTCACCCGGCACTGATCGACGTAGGGCTGCAGGTTCGAGGTGCACAGCTCGAAATCCCGCTTCAGGGACGCGTAATCCGGGCCGGACTCGCCCTTGGGGGCTTTCTGCAGTCCGGTATCCGTGTCGGATACGTCCGTATTGGTCCCGTCGTAGGAACTCACGAACGTATGCTGTGGTTGAGGCTACCCCAAGTCAAGGGCCCATTGGCCCACGCTTCTTGACCTTGGTCTTGGCGGCCAGACGCAGGGACTTAACCCAGCTGTGGCGGGAAATATTCTTCGGCTTGGACCCCTTAATGCCCTTCATCAGTAAACTCCGGTGCGGTTGTTGGTATCGACGAGGTCGTTCTCGTCGTAGAACCGCGGATTTGATACGGCGATGTAGCGCAGGGCGTCAATCGGATCCTTGGTCGCCTCATCTTTTCCACCCTTGGCGGTGTATTCCTGCATCGCGAAGATGAAGTTCTGGCACTCCTCGCTGATAAAGAGGTGGGGCGAGTTGACCGAGCTAATCTCCTTCTCCTCGTCGTACGCCAGCTTGTTAGAAATAAGCTGTAACCCATTGTCGATGTCCACCCCGGGGGCCGGGATGACCGTCATGTCCTCATCATCCAGCTGGCTGATGATGGTGACCGCGCCCTCAGCCGACTGTTTCTCGGCCGCGCCAAGCCGCGGGTCGATGAACCGCTCGAAGATCTCCTCGCGCCCCTCCAGATCGCGGATCAGCTCGACGTAGTCCCGGATCCCCTTGCGGCTGCCCTTCTGCGCCGGGCCCGGTTTGCCCTCCGCCCCGTTGCCGGGCAGCGCCCAGTCGTCGTGATCGGGCCACTCGCGGTACACCCACCACGTGTCGTCCGCGTCCACCGCCACCCAAAGCATGAACCAGTTCTTGGATCCCGCCGGGTCGATAGCCATGTAACGCGTGACCTTGTACTCCGGATCCCTCACCCAAGGCAGATCCTTCGCCGCTACCACGTTGTACTCCTTGTTGAACCCCGGGAACGCGCCGCCGATCGCCTTGGTCGGGATGCCGTGGGCACGGGCCAGCACCTCGTCACGCGGGCGCCCGCGCACCTTGCGGAGGAAGTCGGCGGTGTCGATGAACGGGTTGTCCTCCGTCCAGAAGTAGAAGATCGCCGCACCCGGGCGGGACAGTGACTCCTGAAAGACCGGCAGGTCCGTCTTCAATAAACTCGACCGCCGTTTCTCCAGCGTGCGCGTGCGGCCGAGGATGTCCTGAATGAGGGGCGTCCAGCCCGATAGGGTGGTGAACGTGAGCACCACGCGGCCGTGGAAGTCGGTCGTGCGGTACACGAGCGTCTCAAACATCTTGGGCGGAACCTCTTCGTCGGCCCAGATCAGGTGGGCCTTGAACCCTTCCGTCACCTGCGCGTCCTGCTGGTACTGGCGGTAGTTGCCGAAGCGGATCGCGCCGCCGCCCTTGGCGCCGGGCAGCGGCGGCAGGATGCACACGTTGTCGGTGAACCCGTTCTTCTGGCTGTACTGCACCGAGTGGAACGTGCCCTTCTTGGTGGGCAGGTTCTTGATGCCGACCGGCAGCCCTTCCCAGATGAACCGCTGCTGGTCCTCAATGGAGCGCGTCTCGTTTACGTGGTACGCCCGGACCTCCGCGTCGGGGATCGTGGCCGCGGCCCACACGCACAGCCGCGAGGCGAAGCTCGACTTGGTGCTGCGTTGACCGCCGAGGATCACGATGATCGGGTACTTCTTCCATGCGTGCATCACGCTCCGCCAAGACGGCAGGATCCAACCCGCGCCCACCGGATTCTGCTCCGCCCGCAGATCCGCGTACTTCCTCGCCTCAGCATACTTCACAAGCTGGTCGTGCGGCATCCTCGCGAGCATCTCCCGCGAGTGGGGGGCGATCCATTCGATCCCGAAGTCCGGCTGGTAGTTGTCCGCGAGCAGCTTTGGATTTACCATTTTGGTATTGACGATGGGGATTCAATCCCCACGGTCAAGACATGACTCGCAAGTTGCCGCTGCAGATCCGCGTTGACCCGCGGCTGGAACCGGGGTTGAAGAAGCTCGCCCGGAAGAGCCGCCGTTCCGTGACCTCGGAGGTGAACAACATCATCGAGTATTATCTGCACTACATCGCGGCGAACCAGAAAACCAACTGACACCATGCCGTTCGATTCCAAGGCGCAGATGCGCTACCTGTTCGCGAAGGAACCCAAGGTCGCCAAGCGGTTTGCCGAAGAGATGAAGTCCTCCGGCAAGTCGATCAAGGCGCTGCCCGAGAAGGTGAAAAAGAAGAAGAGAAAGATGTGAGCCATGGACAAAGGCGTACGTGATTACATTCTGAAGAACGCGGGCGTGTCGGGCTACAACAGCCCCAAGCGCACGCCGGGCCACCCGAAGAAGTCGCACATCGTCGTGGCCAAGGAAGGCTCGAAGGTGAAGACGATCCGCTTCGGCCAGCAGGGCGTGTCGGGCTCGCCGAAGAAGTCCGGCGAGAGCGCCTCCTACGCCGCCCGGCGCAAGTCCTTCAAGGCGCGCCACGCGAAGAACATCGCCAAGGGCAAGATGTCGGCGGCCTACTGGGCCGACAAGGTCAAGTGGTGAGGTGCCGGTTGACGCGCAAAGACATCCAAGAGTGGCTGGAGGAGCGTGAGATCACGACCCTCTTGGCCGACGGTCTGGACGACGCCTTCATCGGCGTGGACCTGACGGGGGACGCGCCGCGGGCGGTGTACTCGATCGACGACTGCATCCGCATCTTGTCCGAGGACATGGACGGGGACGACGCCGAGGAGTACTTCTGGTTCAATGTCGCCGGCGCCTACGTCGGTCCACGGACCCCGCTTTTCATCCAGACCCTATGAAAAACCTGATCAACCGACTGCTGCTGCGTTTTGACCTGCAGCTCATCAAGACGACCGACCGGGGCTCCGCCCGCCTGAACACCGAGCTGGAGGCTTCGCTCATCGAAGCGCAGGAGAACAACCAGAAGCTGCGGCAGCTGGTCGCCCGGCTGCAGGCTTCGACCTATTACTACCGTTCGCGCTACCGCGAGGTGAAGGGCCTGCCCAAGCGCCGCAAGCCGTACGAGCACACTGGCGTCGGTCAGTTGACCACCGGCTCGTAGTAGGCGTCGGAGCCGACTTGGTCGGCCAGCTTGACGCGCACCATCGCGTGGACCGGGTGCGTGGTGCCCCGCTTCCACATCACGGCCCGGCGCTGGTCCGGCAGCCGCACGACCAGCATCCGCGGATTGGGCGGCTGCCCGACGATGACGACGTCGGTCTCCGCCGGCCACTTGCTCTCGATGGGGGCCGAAGGCGCGGCGGGCGACGTCGGGATCTCCGGCGCGGGCGGCTTGGGCTCGATGATCTGCTTCATGACTTCGTCCGGCTCGGCCACCACTTCGGGTGGCGCGTCGGCGTCAGCGGGCAAACGGATGTCGAGGATGTCGATCCCCCACTCGTGCGCGCGCTTGCCGGCCTCCTCCACTTCACCGCGCACCAGCAAAGAGCGCAGGATGTTGCGGCGGTTGATGTTCACCCGGTCAGCGGGTTTTTCCTTTCGGCTCATATCACGTCCTCCGGTTTCAGATCCAACGGGATCTCCTCTTCCTCCTCCACCTTGGGTTGGGTAGCGGGCTGATCCATGGGCGCCGGCATCAGCGCGGCGATGATCTCGTCACGACTCTTGTCCCCATAGTTGTTGACCTGAATGTTCACCTGCGCCGCGCCGACCTGCGCCCGCGCGTCCAGCGCCCGGCGCTTGTCCTCGGTGACCGAGAAGATGAACCCCAGTTCACCCGGCTTGAACTCGTTGGCGTCCACCTTCTCCTCGATCCGCCCCGCGATCTTGTCCGAGATCAGCGCCAGCTTGTGGGCCAGCCGCTGATTAAACTCGTCCAGCGGGAGACCCAGCACCCGCTCGATCCGCTCGCAGTCCATCTTTGACGGGGGGTTCTTTTTGAACACCTTCGGCAAGATAGGCTTCCCGGTCAGGGCCCGATCCACCGCGGCCTCGATGGCCTGCTCAGTATCCACGGGTTTGACGGGCACGACGTACCCCTTCGGCCGTCCGGCTTTCTTTGCATTGCTGAATCCGCCTCTCACGGCTGCAGTCCAAAAACCTATTGAGCGGTTGTCAAGGTTGGGCTAAGGCCCGGGGTATGAACTTTCTCCGCACCCAGACTCTGACCCGTATTGCTGATGTTCTAAAGTTAAAGCTCAACGGCGTGTTGTGGAAGACCCAGTCCAACCTGAACGTGATCGCGGGCCGGAACATCGTGTTCGATCAGGCGGAGACCAAGGATCTGACCAGCTTCACGATCAGCGCCGGGACTGCCGGGGTGTTTGGCTGGTGGGGCTCGTTCTGGGACACGACCGACCAGACCGCCGCCAACACGACCACGGCTTATGTGGTGACGCTCAACAACGCTGACCCCAACAACGACGGGGTGTCAGTGGTATCGGGCAGTCAGTTAAGGGTAGCCAACGCGGCGGTGTACCGGATCAGTGTGTCGTACCAGTTCGTCAACACCGACACACAAGCGCATGACGTGGTGTTCTGGTTCCGCAAAAACGGGACCGACATTCCCGACTCTGCCTCCAAGGTGACCGTCCCCTCCACTCATGGCGGCGCTCTGGGCCATCAGGTCACCATGGTGGAGATCGTGCAGACGCTGGCGGCGGGCGATTACGTCCAGCTGACGTGGAAAACGGACAACACCGCGGTCAAAATTGAGACGTTACCAGCCGGAACGACGCCGGTGCACCCCCAGATCCCCTCGGTGATCGTCACGGTCAACCAACTTTGAGTGCCACACGATCTGTTTCGGAACGCGTGGCAGGGTTTTAGGCGCGTAAGTGCTTGGGTTTGTGAGGGGTTGGGGCGGTTTGGGGGCATTTCGCACTGCGGATTTTCACTTATGGGGGTGAAACGATAATACGCGGACGACGTCGCTTCGATCGGCCCCCCTCCCCCCCTCAGTTAAGACAGCCGGATTGGGTCAAACTGACAGTCTGTTGCTCCGTTAAAGCCCTTGTCAGTCAACAACTTAGGGAAGTGCTGCGGCACAATCCCTATTATGTTAAGCTGAGCCAGAAGCCCTTACTGTTCAACAGGTTGGCAGCTTCCACTTCGCCACCGCGGTGGGGCCGATGATATCGGTTCCTGTCAACCCAC
>Ga0315906_10002535_pt1 | contig 25372 bp, 32 predicted proteins | sample LakEriMetagenome_4_FD_203526 | JGI IMG/M metagenome (GOLD analysis project Ga0315906, IMG submission 203526) | Freshwater fungal communities from buoy surface, Lake Erie, Ohio, United States - Buoy 2 MA122 | ecosystem: Environmental > Aquatic > Freshwater > Lake > Lake biofilm | place: USA...
CCCAGCCCGTATCGATTTCACAGCCTGGATGCGGTATTCTCGATGTCTCGATCCCCGATAGCTCAACGGTAGAGCGGCCGGCTGTTAACCGGTAGGTTGTAGGTTCGAATCCTACTCGGGGAGCTACGCCACTCTGGCACGGAGTGGCACCAAGAGGCAGGAGGTGGCAAAACCTTCTGCCTCTCGTCGTTTTTGCAGGTTGTGGATTTGGGCCGTCCCCAACCCTGCCACTCCCTGCCACATCCTGCCGACGATCCGTACGTCGCTTTTTACGTCGCTTTTTACGTCACCCCCCAAAAGCGAACTCTTACGGCGGCGACAGGGCAGTAGGACTCGAACCCTCACGGGCAACTTGGACGATGGCTCGGCTCAACGTGAAGGTCGTGCCGGGATCATCACGGAACCAGATCGTCGGCTGGCTGGGCGATGCCTTGAAGATCAAGGTGATGGCACCGCCAGAGAAGGGCAAGGCGAACGAGGCGGTCGTGGAGCTACTTGCCACGAAGCTTGGCATCCACGCGGACGACATCGAGGTCGTAAGCGGTCACTCGTCACCGTCCAAGGTGATCGCCATCACAGGCATGGATGACGAGGCGATCAAGAAGACGTTCCCCTGTGCGTGATGCGACAGAGGGGTGCTTTCACGCACTACGGCGGTATGCTGCTCATACGTCTGCCGATTCGTAGCGAGGGTGCAACATGGGCGATCAGGCGAGCATTCGTGACCAAGAACGCTTTGAAAAGGATCTATGGGTCAAGCATGTCGATTTGTGGATCAAAGCCTTAGGGGCCTTGCTCATTGGTTTCGGTTTGATCGCCAACGGCTTCTTCAGCAGTCAGGTACTTCAGAGACAGCAGGCACATTTTGAGGCTACGGAACGGAAAGAATGGACCCGCAGGCTCTTTGATGAGCAATATACGATCTACAACGGGATCGCCACGGCAGCTTTTCAAATGAAAGCCTCAAAGAGCCAGCGGGAAGCCGCCGACGCTCTGGCCTCACTTCGGGAATGGCAAGCGAAGGCGACTCTACTCGCCAATTCACGAGTTCTCTCCGAAATCCATTCTGCATGTGAGTCCGCTGAACGCTTCATCGAGAGCGGGAAGAGGGATGACCGGCAAACGGAAGAAGGCAAAAGGTCACCCGACCTTACCCCATCATGCGCACGGCTGATTACCGAATGCCGCATTGCAGTCCTTCACTCCGGAATACTGAAACTGGCGGAACACGACGAAGCAGAGAACGCTGTGTCTACGGCCTTCGCAGAGATTGTGAACGGAAGGAATATCGGTCTCAGCGAACCACCACCAGCCGACATTCCCAGCCCGCAATAATGGCGAGCACTCGTCGCCGTCAAACGTTGTCGCCATCGACGGCATGGGGGGGAACTCTGACATTGGGCCAGTCCCCACTACATGGCGCCCGGCATGGACGGCCGAGTTTCCACGGCTCGACGGAAATGATCGTCCGTAACCTGGCAATAGTGCTTGTCGGCAACCTTGACCGTGTGACCCAGCCAGTCCGCAACCACATGACCCGGAAATCCCTGGTCCCGCAATTCAGTTGCTCGACTCGACCTGAGATTCTGAAACAGTTTGGGCCACGTCTTGATTCCGGCTCGCTCCAGGATCTTGATTAGACCGGTGCGGAGATTCGTCTTTGGACCCACCATGGGCTTCAGAACGAATTCCCGGTCTGCTGAGGGATCACGCTGCCATGCCTCAAGTTCTCGCCTGAGTTCCGGAAACAGCGGCGTCCAACGGGTGTCTCGCCCCTCGTACCCCTTGGTTTTTCCGGAATGCACGAGAATTCGGGAATCGCCCCAGTCGATATCCCGCCACCGCAGAACACAGACCTCGGACGGAACCCGCATTCCCGCATATCGAGCGAGTGCGAAGATGACCCGCCAATGCCTATCCGGACAGGCATCCAGTACCCGTTTTGCAGTTTCCTCGGTGATGAATCGCACCCTTTCCTTGGGACTAGCCCCTACGATCAAGTGCTTCATGTCTTGAAACGGATTCTCCCGAATCAGCCTTCTACGAAGCGCCGCCCGAAAAAATTGCTTCGCCCGGCTACACACCCGCTTCACGGTATTTGCCGCTTGCTTTCCCTCCTCGCCTAACCAGACACGAAACGCATCGGCCTCGCCAGGAGTGATCGAATCCAGTTCTCGTTGCTCACCAAAGAATTGGATCAACCACCGCTTTACCGTCTCGTAGTTGCACTTGGTGCTGTTCTCAATGTCCGTTCGAGACCGAATGTAGTCCGTCAGAAACGGCCCGAGCATCGAGACTGCACGGTCGCCGGTATCCTGGACGACCTCCATTTGCACGAGTTGGAGCCGCAACTCATTCGGCAGACGATCGACCCATTTGGCAGTCTCGGCAGGGACCGACATTCCATGCCTGCGTGCTTCTATGAGTCGATCAATGTGGCGACCGATTTCCTCAGCAGCCTTTGACGGCATCTCTCGCCCGACTCGGAGCGTATGCCGTTTGTTGGTCTTGAACTGAATTCGCCAACGACCTTTCGTGTCACGATTAACGCTTGCCATCAGGCAACCTCCAGTTCAGAAAAGTTCTTCAGGGACTCAACGCTATAGAGCTTTCGCTTCCCAACTCTTCGTGCCAACAGAACGCCCTGTTTGTTGAGTGCAAAGACTGTTCGACGGGATACTCCGAGCAACTTTGCTGCTTTGGCTTCACTCACCATCAGAACGTCGTTGATTGCCACTACTGGCTCCTCGACTCGCTGAACAGCAACGCTCTGGGTCCACATCTCGGACCTCGTGTTGCCCGTCAAAGAAACTCTCTCACTACGCCCTGGAGGACGACGCTCTTCCCTACGACCTCGCTTCTTGCTCCTCATGCCTGTGCCCTTTTGCCTCCTCAACCGTCACCAACGCGGTTGATGCCCCCAGTACCTTTCCACTTTTCTTTTTTATTTGGGTGCGTTTTCCCCTTGTTTTTAGGGGATCTCCACGCACCAGTACCTTCTGATCGCAAGCATTTCTTTGACGCTTGCCAACCGGTTCTCTAACGGCCGGTTGATCCCATTGCTGCCAAAAGAATTGCAGCAGGGTCACTCTCTTATTCTGCGGCACACAACTTTTTCGTTGGTGCTGCATAAATATTTTTCTACGAGGAGGTACTGATGAAAACGAACGACTATTTGATTCCCAAGATGAGTTTGAACGAGGTGGCTGAGAAGATATCGATCCCGAAATACAAACTGACCTACCGGCTTTCTCATGGCCATATCCCAGAGCCACAGAAAGTTGCAGGCAGAAGGTTATTCAGTGATCGGGACCTCGATGTCATCCAGGACTTCTTCAAGCAGAAAAGGAGGGTCCGTCATGACAGATGAACCAGAATCCATTTTCTCGGTGGCTCGAACCATCGGCAGGAAGGTTGGCCTGTCGTCCCACCAAGTAAACAAGCACTTGGAGAAATACGGGCTGAGATTCCGTGGAGAACCAACAGCCAAAGCCCATCGAGAAGGATGGGTTGAGTGCTACACGATTCAGAAAGGTGACCGTGGTCGCCCAGTCAGTAGCGTCAAATGGCGAGAAGACTGGGTCATCGACCGGATTCAGAAGGACTTGGAGGCGAAGAAACAAAACAACCCAGCAGAAGAAGGATCTGCTGGGTTGCAAGAAAGGGCGGATCGTGACCACCACACCCTTACTTAATGTAGTGTCCGGCTCCGCAGTTTTGACTGATGGACTCCACGTTTTTTCCTCCTGGGAAGAGGCGAAACGCCAGGGCTATTTCACCCGGAATCAGTGGAAACTCCGAGACCGTCGAGTATGGAGGAAATCCGAGTCTCACGCTGCAATCTCCTACAAGGGAGAACTCCGGGATCTCTTCTGCCTGGAGCAGACCAGTGAGATGCAGCCCCGAACTGCCGCTATCGCTCACCTCACCGACTTCTTCGCCCCGTCCCCTGACATCTTTGGGATTACGGTAAAGGATCACGATCGTTGTCTACAGATTCCATCCACCGTCCTATGGGGAAGCCCGGCGCCATTGATTGCACGGGGATACAGGCTGCAATCATGCCGCAGAGGAATCCGTGTCGGTCGCTATCTCGCAGAAGGATTCCATGTTCGTGCAAAGGCTGAGACCGAGTGGTGCGTCATTGATCTCGACAATCACGACCCCACGAAAAACAGCACATCGGCCCACCTAGAACTGCTGCGGGCGATTCAGGCGAACCTGCCAGATCTACTGCGATGGGTTGGTGGAGGGACGGTCTTCTACCAATACCGATCCATCACCCCCACCGGAATCCAGATTTACGTCGTCTCACACAAGAAACACGCAGTCGCTCTTTTGCATCAGAAGGTGCGGACGTTCCTGCTGTCACTCGATAACGACGGCCTAAACAAACGGCTAAAAAAGGCGGGACTACAGACTCTGGATCGAATTGAGATTCTGCCAACCGTGAATCATTGCGTTTCAATGCCGGGGATCTACGGCAAATCCGTTTTCACCGACCGGGAACTAAAGCCAATTCCAACAAAAGGATTTGATGCTGAGTCTCTCTGGACCCATATCTCTGAGCATCGACCTGTCGGTGACGTGTTCCATCGATACAAGGAACTTGTTGAGGTCGGTATCCGACAAGAAACTCGAATCGAGCGCAAGAAGGCGCCCAATATCACCGCCTTCCCGACCAACGAAACTCCTCCTGCCATTTCGACAGGGAGAGGATACTGGTCCGATCTGAAACTCATTGCCCTTAATGGGGTCACGTCTCCAGACAATCTTTTTCACGATTATTTGAATCGCCTTGCCACTGCTCTGTATTTCCGTGACTTTGCTTCATTGCCTAATAGACGTGCACTCACCATTGAGCATCTTTCATCTTGGATTCTTAAAAAACACAACAACTTGGTTTCTCGAATCAATAGGGGAAAAAGCAAAGAGGTACTCGGTCAGATTGAACGAGTGGTTAATCGTCTGGACCGAAAGACGAGCAGTAGTGTGAAGCAGTTTTTTTCGAAGGTGTTGGCCAACGATCAGAGATTTCCACGTAGGGTGGAATACATCTGGGAATACATGGCGGCAGATTCGGCTGAGGATGTTCAGATTTTGATTAGTTGTAAGGGTGTCATTTCAGACTCCCACTCCACTTCAAAGAAGCCAATTGATACCCCACTGCCTAATTCACTACAAAAACACATCGACCAGCATTTTCAGAACTCCACCCATCGCAAAGGCTCCTACACGGACAAACGCAACCGATTCTTTCGTCGGTTTATCAACGAAATCGGAATCGACGGACCCAAGCCAATATCGAAGATCCGAGTGAATGTGTTGATGGATCTCGACCCTGACTCACATACCCGCACCGTCCAGAGACACAAGAAAATGCTCGTAGAAGCAAATATCTTGAAACCGGGCTGGTCAGATCTCGTGGTCCGTGGCAAATCCAATAGCCAGTACGAACTCCACCCTTGGGTCGTGGCGCTGTTGAAGGAACGAGAAGCGGCCCGGTCATCTCCTCCCAAATCGAATAGGAAGCCGCCTAAGGGCCGGAAATAAATCCATTCGACAGGAGACTCAGGGGCGATTTTGAACAGCCCTTAAAACGCATTTCTCGCGATGGCCCGCTTAATAACGCGATGGGCTGTTCTAGGTGGGTTCATCCAAGCAACAAACTGTTCACCCCTGAAAAACCACTTTTTCGGCTGCGACAGTCCGTGTTCGCTGTGGGTGTGGAAGTCTTGTTGGCGTTTTTTCGATGACCGGTCCAGTCTCCCTGTTTTTTAAAAACTGGTTTTTCACGCCAGAAAGATTTCGCATTTTTTGAAATCCTGAATTTCAGATTCAAAAAATCCTGTGGAAAGGTACTGAGACCAGCAGCCTTTGCGGCTAACGGGCGATTTCAACAGCCGATCCGGACCCATAAGAACGCCAGTGGGTTTTCTTGTCTCGGTGCCAATAAAAAAACTGTCGTCCTCACTCTCCTAAGGAGAAGAAAGGACGTTTATGGATTCAGAGAAAGCAAAACGTATTTGGCACGGCCCGTATCGTGGGACTGCTCTAGTTGACGTGCCCCTTAGGTACTTGGTGTGGACCTATGGGTCGTTCCCAGGTCAACGCAACTACATCGTCGAGGAATTGACTCGAAGGGGTTGCACTGACCTCGATCTAGAGCAGATCAAGAAAAAGTACCCAGTTCTTGGAAAGGTGCCCCAGAAACAGAAAGTGTGCAGGCTAACCCAACCCACACGACATGAGTTTGCAAAGCAACACAAGATGCTGGGAGGGAAGTGAACCGTGCCTTGCCAGCACCAACATCCACGGTCCAAGTATTTGGTCGGTGGGAAAGATCTAGCCCAAGAAATGGGTCTTTGTTGCCTCACCCTCGAACAGATTGCCCGTCGTGAGGGAATCGGGCCAGCATGGATTTGTTCCTGCGATGAGGCTTTCTACGACCTGGACGCCATAGCGGCCATAAAAGGTTCCGTCACGTTCCTCACGACATGGGCCATAGAAGTCTTGAAGCGACCCTTGCCAGATGCGGAACACCACCGGCTGGTTTTGCTGAGTTTCGAAAATCCTGATGACAGATGCCTAGCCGACTATTTTCGATTCGTGCAGCAGTGTGAGCCTAGATCTTCGCCTGGATTGCCAGCAGCATCCGATTGAGCGAGTCCTGATCCGCCAATCGATGATCGAGGCCAGTTGCAATTAGGTTTGTGGTCGGCAGGCCACTGTTGGCAACGAGGTCGATGCTGTCCTGAAACGGAACCATGCAGTCCTTCGGACAGTGGAGAATCTTGGTTCCTGCTTCGACTGTGGTCGCAGTACCCCACAGTTTCCATGCGGGACATAGCAGAACGAGGCGGGCTGCTCCGGCTTCGACGTTCATTGCTACGGCGCCGCCCCTACTGCTTCCCACAACCACGTCCGGATGAATCTGGTCGTAGGCTTGTTGGGCAATATCCCGGCTCGCTTCGAAATCGTGGTCCGGGAGTTCAGGTGTCACTACCCGCAGCCCGTGGGATCTGAGGAACGACGGCTTTTTTCCTTTCGGTCCAGAACCCCAGCCATGCAGAAACAGAACGATCATTTTTGCAGATGCCGGATCTCCTCAAGCAGTTCATTTGGGAGTAGATCCGTCACGTACTCGACATCAGGAGCATCAACGGTTGCTCCCAGTCGGAGAACGTCTAGGTCGATCACGACCGGATCCACGCCTGGATCCTGGTACGTGTTCCACACCATCCCGTTCTCGACGATGATTGCGATGCGTTTCACGGTCTATCTCCGGTGGGCTGAGAGATAGACCGCGCCACGGATGCAGGAGGGCGAACGAGATGGGAATGAACCAGATGATCGGACCTGCCTCAGCCCGAGGCGTGCCTTGTCTGTAGTTCACTTATAGAGCCGAAAGCGGCCCATCAACTGTGCAAATGTCGTGGGCTGCTGGTCTTCCCACGATTTCTGGTCAACGAATACGTAGTCCCAGTGCCCGTGGGCCTGCGTGCGGTTAACGTCCTCGCACCATTGCTTGAGCCGTTCCATCTGTAGCGGAACGTCAAGGTCTTCGAAGCCCTTGGTCTCAACGACCACATGCTTCTTCTGCCCCATTTTCACCAGAAAGTCCGGGTAGTAGTGGGCAATACCGCCGTCTGCATTCACGTAATCGAGTTTGAATTGCACAGCGATGTAGTTCTTTGCATGGGAGACCACATCGGGTGCTTGGTCGAGGAATGCAGAGAACTCTAGTTCGAGATGGCTGTCCCCAATCACCCGATTAAATACGGACTTCTTCGGCACCACGTAGTCCTGCTCGGTGACAACGAAGGGCCGCATGTTGCGAAGTTTGATGTAGTCCCGGATCTCGGCATCACCCTTGTCCTTCACCGTCAGATCATTGATCGCCTTCTTGAACGTCTCTACCAAGGTCTTACAGGTCTCTGCCTCGGACAGATTCCGCAGAGTATTCGGGCTTTCTAGATTGACACGACGTTCAAATAGGTCACTTGAAACGAATGCTTTGATCTTGGTGTAGAGAACGTCGTAGCCGCTGAATAGCCGCAACTCCTTCATGATCGCCTGGGCAAAAAACCCAAGAGCACTCCGGTAATCGGCTATCCCCGCAGAGTCCAAGATCGTCTTGTGGGAAATCTCTCCGGTCGTGATGTCCTTGAAGATGATCTCCCGTTGCTCTTCCTCAGTGAATTGCTTGTAGGCCACCTTGCGGTGACCGAACGAGGAAGGATCCAAGTCGCCCAGATTCTTGTATTCCCGATAGAGTCTCGGCGTCAGGATCGGGATCTCTATATCTAGGCTGTCTACGTTTTTGCCAAGATTCTCGGAATCCACCTCGACGATCAGCGGTGTTAGCGGATTGCTGTCGTTACTCATGGGCTTGCGTTCGAGTTCCACGCCTTCGGCTTGGATTGACTCGACAAACTCCATGAACGCATCTGTTCCGATAACGCTGACGTATTCCTCCATGTTGCCCGGATACATTTTTCGTAGCCCACGACCCAAGGTCTGCTCAGGAAGGATCTTGCTCTTCGATCCATACGCACGAAGACCGACGATTGTGGTGACGTTGCGAACGTCCCAGCCCTCCTTCAGCATCAACACGGAAATAATCGCCTTGTAGTCGCTTTCGTTGCTGTCGATGGTGTTGGCCTGCTCACGCAGAGTTTCTAACTCTTCTTTTGCTTTGCCGGTCGTGGCTTCTGAGATTTCGCCGTTGTTCTTAGTGTGGATGACCAGCACGCCACCCTTCAGGTCCGGGTAACGCCCCTCCAGATACTCGGCAACCTCATCGCAGTTGTGGGTGTCATCCGTCATCACGAACAAGATTGCCTTTTTCCCCAACTTCTGATGCTCGGCATAAGACTTCCGCCATTCGATCACGCCCAGATCGAGGTAGTCGGCGTACTTCTCTGTGAATTTGGCACTTTGTCGCTCGACGAGTTTCGCTCTGCTCGGTGCGTCCGGTAGCACCGGATGCTTCACCACGTTTTGATGAATTGCTTCGACGAGCGGGTAGTCGGAGACGGTTTGAACGAAGATCGCACCATTCTCATGCTTTGGGGTAGCGGTTACGTCGATTTGCATCGACAACGCTTTGCCTTTCTGGAGCAAGCGGTTGTGGATGTCTTCGATGCTTTTGAACCAGGCGAGTTTTGCATCGTGAACGTGATGAGCCTCGTCATTCACCACAAGCAACTCATCTATATCTCGCACGATCATGCCAAGATCGACCTTCGACTCGTTCGTGGCCCCTGTTGGCCGAGTTCCCAGGAAATAATCCCTGGCATCAGCATCCTCTGGTGATGGCGGCACTGCGTCGTTCGAATACACCCGATGAATATTGGTGAGGAAGATGTTCCCTAGTGGGTTCGTTACTCGCACATCATCTTGCTTGTGCAGCGTCATCTGAAAATCATCCCGCCACGATCTTCCTTCGTAGCCATTTGCCGGGATTACTGGATCCTGAAAGAAGATCTTCAGCCCCTTGAAGTCGTTGTAGATGCGGTCGAGGACGATGATATTTGGGGCAATCAGAAGGAAGTTCCGGGCAAGCGTTGATCCTGGCTCATAGAGTTTGTGAAAGTACGCCCACGCAATGGCAAGGCTCATCACCTTCGTCTTGCCACCACCCGTGGCGATCTTGAAAACGAACCGCCGCCATGTCTCGTCAAACATTCCCGGCGACACGGCACCGGAACTGTCGAGCCGAATCAAGTCGTAGCGATCCTGTACCGCAGCAACGTCGGTGAGGTAGATCAGCGTTTCGATTGCTTCTCGCTGACAGAAGTAGTACCGAAACTTATTGGAGTTCCCGCTGCCGTCCTCGATTAGATGTGGTGTGTGAAACCACCATTTCAGCAGATGGCGGCTCGTGTCTGTCGCCCCGACATAGTTCCCTCGTCGGAAGTCTGCGACCTTTCTTCGCAGTTCCGGCACCAGCGGCGGCATCAACTTGTCGCTGGTTTTCTCCCGCAAGGACTCGTCAGCGGGAAACCAACGAACCCGAGGGTCCGGAACCTCGAACGGTGAGCCTGGAAAGTCAGGATGCAGGGCCATGTGTCAGTTCTTGGAGGGTATGGTGACCTCGATGATCGCCATCGTGTCGTTTCCGAAAATATCAACCACTTTAATGGCGATCTTTCGTCGGCCCGGTGTGCATTCGTGCGGAGTGCTTGCCAGTTCGAGGCTTCTATCTTTCTTGGTGCGGAAACTCTGCCACTCATTTTCAAAGATGTATTCGCCAGTCCACTGCTCTTCCCACTCCGGAAGATTCTGCTGCGCAGGTCCGGTTCCTGGTAGCGTTCCCTGGGCGCTCGTGTTGAGTTGTTTCTGAACGCGGATGATTTCCCGTTTACTTTCGTAGTTGAAGTCCACGGCCCAGTAGTCGATCCAGTCAGTCCACTGACGAGTCAGCACGTCACGCTTCACGATGCCTTTTGCGTCCTTTGTGACCTTCACGATCTGGCCGTTTTCGACAACGATCTTGCTGCCCTTGTTCTTGAGCGACTCTTCGGCCTCACGAATCGACTCCTGAGAATAGAAGACCGAAAAATCCGTCAACTCAATAGCGACGGTGGGCATATCAGTCTTCTTTTTTGCTGCTGTGATGAGTGGCTTCACCTCAATGGCGGCTACGTCATGGAACGTGACCTGCCCACGCTCCACTGCCCGCTTGTCGAAGACATCGGCGGGAATGTATTTGGGTGATATGTCGATGCCCTTGCTACGGGCTTCATCCAGTACGTTCGGAAACAGCCCCATCTCGAACTCAAAGCCGAGGATGTCGGCCCTGGTGATCCGCTTCTTCCTTGCCTCAAGGATCAACTCTTCAACGAAGAGTCGTGTCACCGGCAGATTCACAGGCCCGATGGCGACGAGGCGCCCCGCCTTGACGCCTTGGAAGCACTCGAATCCTTCGACCCGCTCGCCTTTGTAGGCGGACAGAATTAAATCCACAAACGCAGCCTCTTTTTGCTCCTGCTGCTTTCGCTTCTCTTCTTCCCGCAGATTCGGATTCAGGCCGACATAGTGCTGACGCTCATACCGGCCCAGGTTCAGGATTTCAAAGGCTCGGAAGTTTGTGCCTTCCTCCTTGAGTGAACGCTGCACCCCGATCATTCGCTTACGAGTCGTGTGGATGGCGAATTTGCCGAGGTCCGTGCAAATCCACTTGCGGCCCAATTTCTCAGCAACGGCTGCCGTGGTGCCGGAGCCGCAGAAGAAGTCGGCAATCAGATCGCCTTCGTTGGATGATGCCTTGATGATTCGTTCAAGCAGTGCCTCTGGTTTTTGCGTAGCGTATCCCGTCGCCTCATGTGCCTGGGAGTTGATAGGCACGATATCTGTCCATACGTTGTCAGGCTGAACCCCTTTTCCCTCATGCAAATAGTGCTTAATACGGGGATTCGCATTAGGGTTGTCCGGGAACCGCACTCGGCCTAATGCCTTCAATTCCTCAAGTCGCTTTTCCGAATAGGTGCCAATGTCTATCCAATAGTATTTGCCATGTTCGTCTTCCTGGTTGAACCGTGCCTTGTAGTCGTCTGAATACGGAAGATAGATAGTGTTGAAAATGTAGTCCGTGGACCTGTTGTAGATCAGGATGAGGTCATCTACTGACAGAAACTTGTGTGACGCTGCTTTTCTGATGCTTGAGCGTTTCCATACGATTTGGCACAGAAAGTGACCAAACACCTCGTCGAGTATTTCTCGCAGATGATGGTTCACCCGCCAGTCACAATGAACGTAGATGGTCCCATCCTCCGCAAGCAGATCTCGCATGAGGATGAGTCGCTCGTAGATCATTGCTATGAATGAGTCGGCTCCTTTGCCCCATGTGTCCCGGTAGGCAATCTCTTCAAGGATGCTCGGCTTTTTGGTGAAGGTCTCTTCCCCAATTTCCACATCCATCGAGAAGTCTGCACCGACATCGAACGGCGGGTCGATGTAGATAAGTTTTAGCCCACCTTGCCGTTCGATCTCCTCCCGCATCGGGCCATTCTTGAGGCTCGACAGAATGATCCTGTTGTCACCCCAGATGAGTTTGTTGGTCCACCCTTTCTGCTGCCGTCCCCGTTGATCGAATAACTGCATCTGGGCATTTGTGTCGGCAGCCTGTTCCGCCCGTGGCTCATCGACTTGTTCGATGGTTTGAAAAGGCAGAACGAGATTGCAGACCTCATTGGTCTTGCCGTTCCAGACCAATTCGACTTCCCGCTTGTCGTCGAACAGTAGAAACCGATACCGCTCTGGAAGCGGCTTGTCCGCCTCCAAGCATCGAATGATTTCCTGCTGCTCCTGCTCCGTAAGACGGGGCATATCCGCTCCTCGCAATTCCTAGTGCTGCACGCCAAAAGGCCGAATCGGGGCTGTATCGTGGCACTCCATGCATGGGTGCAGGGAGCCGCCGGGAAGTCTGCCAGAGCGGAGGGACAACCTTGGTCCGCGGTCGCTTGACCAGACCATTCGCTTGGGGGATAAGGCTACCACAGTTCCCATGATTTCCGCAGGGTCCTGAGTCCCCCAGGTAGCAGAGCGAGCGGTCCCTTTTTCCGATTTTCAGGACGCGATGCCTCGCTTCTCCAGAGCCGGAGCGATGGCAAGTAGCGGAACAAGCGTGACGCGTCGGAGAGCATCTTCGATCACCTCGCTTTCACCACGGCAGGCCACCATCAGACGCATGTTGTGAAGCAGGCTAATCGCGTCTTGGACTTGCGAAAGAAGCAGTGAGCAACCCACTGGCAGATGAAGGCAACACAGGTTCCTCGAACACTCAATGGCCCCCAGTTATATGACCGACAAGCCTGAACTAGACACGGCGAATACGAACCTCTCGCCACCGCACACATCGAGACGCGATACGGTTCTTACTTGCTTGCGCGCGGCCGTTTCCGCGATCCCCGTCGTTGGAAGCCCTGTGGTTGAACTCATGGCTCTCGTCGTCACTCCGCCAATCGAGAAGCGCCGCAACGAATGGATGGAGCAGGTCGCGGACCGGCTCTGTCAGATACAGGATGAGGAGAGACTCCGTATAGAGGATCTGCCATCGAATGATGCGTTCATCGACACCGTGCTCCATGCAACCCAAGCAGCAGTCCGAACAACTTCGGAATGTAAGCGCACGGCCCTGCGAAATGCTGTCCTCAACTCTGCGCTTCCGGATCCTCTTGAGGCGACGAAGCGGCAGATCTTTATCCGCTTAGTTGATGATTGCACGGAGTGGCATCTTCGCATTCTCGATGTGATGCACGATCCGCCAGTGTGGTTCACGTCGAGGAACCGTTCTGTCCCGGAATTCTCTCTCACAGGGAGCCTTGAAAGACTGCTGCACGAGGCATACCCGGAGGCGAAGCAACAGGCCGACCTCCTGGATCTTATTGCTAAGGATCTTCATTCAAGGGGGCTGCTAGGCCCTGCGGGCTTACGGGGCATGATGTCCGCTCAAGGTGCTACCGCCCGCAACACGACTACCCTCGGCGGCGAGTTTCTTGATTTCATCAGATGCCCATGCAAGGAACAGAGCGATCTTCAGAGCGACGGCGAAGCACAGCCTGCTCAGTGACGCTAGCCTACGGGAATCAATGCCGCTCGCCTTCAGTTCGAGGATCGGGTCGTGAAGATGGTGCCGGGCGACTATCTCCACATCCCAGCCCGCACTCTGCATCGGGTCGAGTGGACCTCCGCCGACGAATCTACGGTGTGGTTGGCAGTTTTTTATGGCATGGGATGAGATGCCCCCGTGGGTTTAAGTGAGGCTGCTCAGGGTCACGATCACGACGGGCTATCCGCCGCCGCCTTCGACCCAAATCTCTTTTCGAAGGTCTTCTTCTCGTCAGCCAGAAGTTTCTCGACCCGGCTCAAAAATACCGGATCACGCGCCGCCCAGACTTTGGCTGCGGTTTTAATTTGCTGGACCGCCTGCTTGAGTTTGTAGGAAGTCTCCAAGCCCGGCCGACCAATCAGTTCCTTCACATCGTCACCGGCTAATCGGTGGTCGAATACCCGGAGGGCTGCATCTCCATAGCGGAACTCCAACCAGTTCCTGAAGTCCTCGATCAGTTCGTCATTTGTTGACTGCCGACCCGGGACTTCTGGTGGCAACTCGCCAGCACGTTTCCGTTGCTTGCTGGCTTTCATGGCCAACGTGGTGATCGCATTCTTGACGGCGACCTTGAAACGGCCAAGCAAAGGCTGGCCGCTCCATTTTCTGAAGAATGATCCCAAGAGCAGTTTCACGGCTATGTCGTGGACCAGCGAATCTAGTTCGGACTGATCGAATCCGGCTCTACGAAGGCTCCGGTCGATGTAGGCCACCTGATCCATCTGGCTAAATGCAATCAGGTCTCTTCGAGCCTCTTCTTCCGTGACTGTGTCGAGCAGGGTGTCGATCTCCCGCTGAAACAGAGCGTTGATCGACGCTTTGGGAAACAACTCCGTCACTTCCCTGACGAGTTGGTTCAAGGGCATGCGAATCCATAGGTAGTCGTGGAATGTTTTCATGCAGGTATCTATGCCGCTGCCGTGATTTCTTCGTCCTCCGCACAACGATGGCACGTCTCTTTTCATGCTCCTCACAACGGCGTCGGCAAATGAAGAGATCTGCATCCAAAGCCCTCGCTCTACACGTCGTTCGTGAAGGCCGGGTTTACAAGGTGTTCCGTGGATCTGGGCAACTCATCGTCGAGTTGGCCTCAGGCAAACTCCTGCCCGTGGAGTTCCTGAATCGGGAAGCAGCAGAGGGATATATCCGCTGGCGGCAGAAACTAGAAAACGACCTTGGGCGGTGAATGCCGCTCGCGAAAAGGTACTTCCGTCGTCTCCCACCCACCCACTCAAGGACTCACTCATGTCGAAGAAAGATCATCTGCCCGTTTGGAATCTCGTGTCGAACGTGATCCAGCACTCAAGAACAACTTTGCTTTATGGGCCTCCGGGAACAGGCAAGAGTCATGCTGCTCATACGGGTGATCTTGGTGGACGAACCCTCTACAGCGTGACGCTCACTCCGGACACTCCGGCTGCTGAACTTCGTGGGCACTATGTCCCTGTTGGGAACGAATTCCGCTGGCAGGACGGGCCAGCGATTCGTGCATGGCGTGAGGGGGCAAGGCTCGTCATCAACGAGATCGATCATGCGGGCGGGGATGCCCTTTCTTTCCTTCTGAACTGTCTCGACACACCCGAAACAGCCTGCCTGACACTCCCTACTGGAGAGATGGTGCATCCCGCATCTGGTTTTCAGTGCGTGGCAACCATGAATGGAAATCCCGATCAGGATCTGCCTGCTGCCCTTAGGGATCGCTTCCCCGTCTGTATCGAAATCACAGAGGCTCATCCGAACGGGATTGCGAGTCTTCCTCAGGATCTTCAGGCCGCTGCGAAGGGAAGTGTTGTTGCCTCTGATCCCAATCGTCGTGTGACCCTTCGGGCTTGGTTGGCTTTTGCTTCCCTGAGAACTCGGATTGGGGCAGAAGCCGCTGCTCAGGCTGTTTTTGCCACCCGGGCCAACGATGTTTTGGATGCCCTAAGAATTGCGTCCACGACCTGAAAAAACTTTTTCACCAGAAGGTATTAGGGACATGACAGCAACCATTACCCCACTTCCAGAAGCGATTGATGGCCAGAAATGGCGAGTTGGGGAGGGCGGCGGTTCCTGTGACACGGTCGGACGAGTCCTCCAAGTCCCTCTGGGGCCGGATCAACACAGCCGGTTCATTCGTAATCACGAACTCGGCCATGCAAAGATCACTCCTCGGGTCGCTGCAAATAAGCAATGCGTGAAGTTCGGCATCTCGATGGATGCAATGCAGATTTGCGAAGACCTTCGGGTCCACCGGTATCTCGAACATGCTGGGATTTCCCGAGATGGAGGGATGGCCCAGGATGAAATGACGAGTCTTGTCGAGCGTTGTCTCCATAGCGACCGTTTACTCGCCCGCATCCTTATCGGCTCATACCGCACCGACGACTTCGGACGTGCTCTTGCTGCACTGTCGAGCAGGATCGAACCGGAACGTCTGCAATATCTTCAGAAGCAAGTGCATTTGATTGATCGCCGGATGGATTCGGTCCGGAATCTTTTTCGTCCGATTGGGTTCCGCAATGCCACCGTTCCTGCTGGTCGTCTGTTCGACGCTCTATTCCCTGAGAACGGGAAACGACCTGCCCAAGATCTTCCTCTGGCTGAAGTCCGAATGCCCCGAAGTGGACGGCTCGCAAAGTGGGGTGCCATGCAGGTCCGAACACTGGCTGCTGCCCTTACCCGATCAATCCCGCCAATTGCTCGCCAGAAGACTTATCGGGACGAAGGATGCTCGCTCACGGCAGTTCATCGTCTGCCAGTCGATGGACGCATTTTTAGCCGTTGTCGAAGTCATAAAGGCGGCTCGGTTCTGATCGACGGCAGTGGTTCCATGAGTCTGTCGCCAACAGATCTAGAGCGCATCGTTAAGACTGCTCCTGCCGCAACAGTAGCCATCTACTCGGGACACGGTCGTCAGGGGACTTTGACCGTAGTTGCCCAAAAGGGACGAATGGCAACAGCGGAAGGAATCCGAAGCAGTCGATGTGGGTCGGGAAACATTGTTGATGGCCCTGCACTGGAATGGCTTGCCAAGCAACCTGCTCCTCGAATCTGGATTAGTGATGGGTGGGTAACCGGATGTCATGACCAGACTTCACTCGACTTGTCTGGTGAAGTGCTCCGAATCTGCACCGATGCAGACATCACTCGGGTGGAGAAGGCTGACGCTGTGTGTGATTTGTTGAAGGCTATTCGTAGAAGGTGACCGTCCTCCCAGGTGGAAGAAGTGGTTTCTTTCGGCACAGGACCCGCTTCCCTTCCCTCTGGTTTGTGCTTGCAGGTAGTGGTTCGCAGGAGCATTGCTCGTGGCCGACATTAACGAGGTTCAGCCAAGCAGCCTTTCACATCTTGTTGGGAATCAGGCCGTACACGAACAGGTCACGGTCGCTCTTGATGCAGCCTTTCAGGACAACACCCGTTTCCCGCACAGCCTTCTGCTTGGTCCACCCGGGATGGGCAAAAGCACTCTGGCAAGTGTCCTCAGCCATGAAATGGCTGTTCCTTTCCGTGAAGTTCTTGGTCAGAACCTTCGCACACCCGCCGACCTGAACAGCCTGCTGCTGCAAGCAGACCACAAGAGCATCGTGCATATCGACGAGATCCACGAAGCCCCCAAAGCAATCCAGACTGCTCTCTACATGGCGATGGATAAGCAACAAATCATGGTGCGTGGTGGATCCGCCATTACGGCGCTTCCGCTAACTGACTTCACCTTGCTGCTCTCGACGACGGAGGAACACGACCTGCTTCAGCCTCTTCGTGATCGAATGAGGCTTACGCTGCGATTCGACTTCTACTCCGAAAAGGATCTGTGTCGTGTCGTGGATCTTCGTGCCAGAGCCTTGGGGTGGGATCTCGATCCTCGTGTAGTTCCAATGATCGCCGCTCGTGGAAAAGGAACGCCCCGCATCGCCTTGAAGTGGATGCAGGCGGCACATCGCTGTTGTCGAGCGGCTGGTGAGAGTGCCATTACCGTCACTCATCTGCTTCATGCCTGTCGGCTTGAAGGTTGTGACTCGCTCGGCCTGGGCTTCAGTGAGCAGAAATATCTACGGATGTTGGCTGACGGCCCCAGGAGGGTGAACGTCCTGGCAAGTGCATTGGGACTGCCAACAAAGACGCTCACTTCCGTGCAGGAGCCGTTTCTTATTCGTGCTGGCCTTATCGACAAAGACGAGGTCAGTCGTCGTGTATTGACGCCGAAAGGCAGGGAACATCTGCGAACTACTGAATCGCAAGAGTCCTGATCGAGTGCCGGGACGCTTCTGTAGTTGTGCTGCTGCCGTCTTGGGCGTGCAGCAGATATAGGCCCGCATCCTTCCGTTGTTGTTTCCAGACCTCTGTTTTCTGGAATCACTTCTGCACCGGTTTTCTTCCGATGTGGACCTCTATCTGGACCGAAAGCGAATTCTTTTCGTCCTCCTGCGGAATTGGAGTTGTCTCTTCTCATGTCGGGGATGAGTAGAAAACCATCCGCCACCGTCGCAAAGGAGACCTACTCCAGTGTCGCATTCGTCCAAGGCTCGCTTCATTACGCTTGCAGAACTCTGCGAGATGCTCGGCATCTCGAAAAGCAGGTTCTACGCATTGCAGAAAAAAGGAATCTTCCCTGCACCGCAACGTGCTGGAAATCGTCCTGTTTTCGACCAGAGCCTGAGCCAACAGTGCGTCGAAATCGTCCGCAGTCGTGTCGGACTCAATGGGGAACCAGTCCTCTTCAATCGCAAGGCTGTAGAGCAACCGTCTCGGACTCGTCCTGATTCTGCCAAGGGCAAGCACGACGAAATGATCTCCGCCCTTCAGTCATTGGGGGTAACGGCAACTGCTGAACAGGTCGCCGCCGCATTGAAGACCCTGCCCCACGAAGGTGCGGGAATGGAAGAGCCAGCCAAGATCCGGGCCGTCTTCCTACACCTACGAAAAGCAGCGGGCTGACCAAAGGTGCGTGGCGGCACCGTTGGTCACGAAATCAGCCTCCGGATGCAACTGATTCTGGAGAAATAGTGACGGGCCGACACGAATAGCCTCTGAAAACAAGTACGGAATAGAGCTGATTAGCCTTCGCTGATGCCACGTAAAACGACCACGACCGAAGCCGTTTCCTACCTGCGATGCTCTGGCCTTGGGCAAGCAGATGGCGACACATGGGATCGCCAAAAGGCTGCGATTCAGAAGTACGCCGCAGCCAATGCCATCAGGGTTGTCGATGAGTTCAGAGATGCGGGTGTCAGCGGCACCAAAGATCTCGACAATCGGCCTGGACTAGCGGCCCTCATCGACAGGATCGAGAGTAACGGGGTTCGGCTGGTCCTGGTTGAGAACGCTACCCGACTGGCCCGCGATCTCATGGTTGGGGAGGTCATTCTCCAGCAACTCACGGCGATTGGCTGCAAGGTTGTTGCTGCGGACAGCGGAACCGATTTGTCAGCAGATACCGAGGATCCAACCCGTCGATTGATTCGTCAGGTATTGGGAGCGGTTGCCGAATTTGACCGACGAGTGACCGTCCTGAAACTTCGGGCTGCTAGGGACAGGATTCGTGGTCGTGGACAAAGGTGCGAAGGCCGAAAGCCATTCGGTTCACGGCCTGGAGAGGAGGCGGCTCTGGTGCGTATTCGTGAACTCCACCGCAAGCCATACGGAAAGACCCGGCGAAGCCTTCAGGAAATCTGCGACACCTTGAATGCGGAAGGCATTCCTACTCGAACGGGAAAACCGTGGACTCGACAGGTACTGAATCGGATCATGAAGAGAGGATGGACTACTTGTCCATGAACTCTTTAAACCAGAGTGGTTCCGGAATGCCGGAAATCGTCACGGTGCCGAATGCGATTCCACTATCACCACCATGGAGTGTGAATGAGCCAGTTTCTCCGCCTTCTTTTGCGTAACCCAATTCCTTGCCGTTGACGGTGAGTTTCACTCGCTCCGGAGCGACAGCCAGTTGGCACGTATACACGATGCCCTCATTCGCATTTTTGAACTCCATGTTCTTCTCTTTTGGCATGAAAAACACGCGGCAGTAGTAGCCCTCCCCGTAGTCCGCCCACACACCGTTCGCAGAGAGAAATCTCTGACGCTTGTTGTTCTCGAACTTCACGGCCGCTTGAAAGGTGCCCTCTTTGAAGACAGCAAGATGCGTCATCTTGTCTGCCGGTGAAAGCCGAACAGCACCATTTCCAAGTAGTTTTGGGGTGGCTGCGGACGTGTCGAAGTCTTTGAGTTGATCTGGCCTTTTGAAATCGTAGGCCAGCGTCAACACGCCTGTCTTGGGGTCAAGCGTGGCTTTGGACGCAGCGAACTTCTTTCGAAGTAGTTTTGCGTAATTCTTCTCGTCAGCGCCGCCTTTGACGAGTTCCGTCACGATCTCCAGTTTGGAATCGTATTTGACGGCTACTTCGTCTCCTTCTTTGATGTCCGCAAGATCTGCTTCGGAATCTCCGGCCTTGATGTCGGCTTTCTCAGAGACTTCTAGCTCGATGACTTTCTCTGACTTTCCCCGCTTCCGAGTCAGAGTCAGCGTCCGTTCCTCTGCGTTGATCTCCTTAACGGTACCCTCGACTTCGATCACGTCGGCATGAGCGGCAGTGCAAGCCAGACCAACACACATAGCAAGAGCAACACTGCACCGCCTCAGCATGGAAATTCTCCTTCGAGGGTTAGGAGTACCGGATCCCCCGACAGTGTAGGTGGTCATCGGCCCCACGAAAACACGAACCTTTCTCGCCCTTCGCCAATGCTCTCCAGGTCTATCTGGATGTGGAAGACCCAACAGAGCACCTCCGCCGAACCTGTTTGAAGGCGATCAATCAGTTTCCACGTACCCGTGAGGAACTGGCTGACATCTGTGGGCGTGTATGGAATCCCGATGAATTGCTCAGCGACTTCGAGGTCCATGGATTCTTGGCGCCTCTGGTTTTCGTCACCCGATCAACAAATGGAACCGAGGGGACCCTGCTCTTCCAGCATTGGCCTCGCTTCTACTTTCGTTTTCAGGCCAAGGAGAGCGAATGACGAACCTGTCCAAATACTTCCGGTTCGTCCGTGCACGGGATCACGTTCCTCTCTCAACACTCGCCAAGATTCTGGGTTATTCGAATTTATCCAAAGGGGCAAACAAGATCACCCGCTTCGAGCAGACGGGTGAAATAGATCCACGCCTACTCCTACCGCTGGCGACCGCTTTAGGCATTTCCACCGACATTCTTCGTGAATTGAAAGCACGAGATCGACAGGCGAGGGAACGCTGGGCTGATGAGCCTGTAGAGCCACACCTCGTGATTCGTCTGATGCCTTCCATCTGCGGAAGAAAAGATCTGCCAAAAGGTATTTCCCGTGAGCGAGCGGAACGAGTCGCTTCTGTGACTGCTCGTCGTTCCAAGATGAAGGTTGCCCTGATTTGGAATCGACGGACAACCATCACCTTCGATGAAAAGGGTATCCGTCACACGGAGGACGAGTGATGTTCACATTCAAGCAACTTGCCGGGACAGCGTTCTTTGGGCTGCTCCTCTCAGCCCTTCCGGTATCGATGGGTCTGCTCCCTAGGACGCTGCCTCTGGCCCTTCTAGTTTTGTTTGGTGTTGCGTGCTGGTGCGGGAGGCAATGATGGCTTCGGATCTCCACTCGTTTGAAAAGCAGGTGAAACAGTATTGGCAGTTGGAATTCCAGGCGACTGAGTTTCCCGGCCAGATCTTCTATGGAGCGATGTTGCTGACGAAGTGGATCCGGAGAGGGTATTCCCCTTCGCAGATTGCTCACCTACTTCACAGATATTCGGAGTTCGTGAAACCCGAATGAAGCCTTGGGTCGTCTACTCACTGGCGGTTGTTGCTCTATGCGTCGTGTGTCCTGCCCTTATTGGCTTCCTGGTTGGGGCGGCACTGGTGTTCTCAACCACATGGGTGATCTTCAAAGCAATTGGCGGGTAGGATGATGCCCCAACAGGAGGATGTCCTCATGAATCGCTTCTTTTCTTTTTTGATCGCCTTTTTGGCGATTGCTTATTTCGCCTTCGATGCGGTGGGAAAAGATTTTGAATTCGTTCAGGACGTTGCAAATCGCATCAATGCAGAGCGAGCCAAACAGGGCCTATCTCGACTGAAATACAACGAGACATTGGCCAAGGCGGCTCAGAGTCAGGCGGAATGGATGGCCCGGAATCAGAAAATGGAGCACTTGCGGCCGGGTCCAAAGAGTCTGGAGGAACACAAGACCTGCAACGAGCATCCTGCGAATCGGATCATCAACACAGGCTATTTCACCTGGGATGACCTATTCGTCGTGGAGACTCGACCCAATGGGCATGTCGTCAATCCACGGCCGGATACTGATGATCGAGTCGGGGAAATCATCGCAAAGGGTGCGAATGCTGGTCATCCTGCAACCCAGCCAAACCAGATTATCCCCGGATGGATGAAGTCTCCTGGGCATCGAAAAACAATCCTCACGCCACAGTTCGAGGAGTTTGGCCTCGGGTGCGCCTGTATTGGGAACGACACCTATTGGTGCGTCGTTTTTGCGAAGCCGAAGGGGTGAAGTAGTGCAATCGCCACGCGGACACTTTTCATTGCAGACCGACAGAGACTTGTTCGGAAAGCTTGAGCGGGAATACGAGCGACTAACACGCAACCCTCTTGATGCGGATACGTGCTTCAACTTCTTTGTGACAGCGGAACATCTTCCGGAATGGATTACCCGGGCCGACACACAGGCCGCGAGCCGAATGCGCCGAGACTGTGCTGTGCTCCGCATATGCTCGCATTTGGCTAATGGTGCGAAGCATTTCGAGACTAAAGATGCTCGCCACCGCTCAATCGGACAGACTGCGACACAGACAATTATCACCTATGGATCCGTGTCTGGGGTGCCGAATCAGGAATTCGTTGTGACGCTTGAGCAGGTCGAAGCAATTGATTACGGAAAGAACGAGATCGGTGTAACCGAGTTGGCAGCGAGGGTTCTAGAATACTTCCGGAATATCCTTGCTCCCGGACTACAGTGCCGGTAGCCGTTTGTTGACTTTCAGAGTGGCGCGGAGTGTGGTCGCTAAACACCCTGCCGGATCCCAACGTCCTCATGTGGGATAGTTTCCTAAGACTTTTTGTGTGTTGGTTTGAGCGGCTAACACGATCTGCCGATACTCTGACCACACGTATCCCAAGGGCGTGATGAGATGGGTCGGAAGTATCCCCCTGTTGAAATCGGTCATCGGTACGGCGATTGGGCGGTTATTGACGGCCCAATTATTCGACCGCGGCCAAGTGGGCAGAACAGCAAGCTGTGGCGTTGCCGTTGCAAATGTGGCGAAGAACGCAGTGTCGATGACTGCAATCTCAAGACCGGCAAGTCGCGTGGATGTGGATGTGCCTCGGCATCGACTCTGCCAATAGGCGTGCGTGTAGGAAAGTGGACGGTTCTTGCAGATGGCGGTACCAAGATCGTGGGTCGTAAGCGCCCCGAGCTTGTTCATGTCTACATCTGCCGGTGTGAATGCGGCGAAGAGCGACCCGTAAACGCTTCGAAACTTGTTCATAAGCGATCTCTAAGTTGTGGCTCGTGTCACCTCACCGCTCCTGACGGAAGCCGTCCACCACCTCCGACACCAGATCAATTGGCACTTCGCCAAGAGTGGCGCAAGCAGCTTGCGACCAAGTGTGCGGAGTACGGACTGAATATCCGGACTGTTTTTTCACGTATTCGTCGTGGATGGAGTGAATCGCAGGCTCTGGAAATAGAGCCGCCACCACTATGTGGCCCATCAGGCAGACGCACTGGGATACTCGTAGCCACCTCGAAAGGCCTATGCCGCTATAGCACTCTAGGTGAAGCAGCTGCGGCATTCACACTTAGCGAGACCAGGGTTCGCAATCGCTTGTCACGGCAATGGACACTGGAGCAAGCACTTGGCCTAGAGGCTCGCCCACCGAAAAAGCTTGCAAACGCAAAAGCGATAGCATTCACATACGACGGCAAGCAGTACACGTATCCGTCCTATGCAGCTGCGGCCACAGCACACGGGCTGAACGTATCTACGCTCCACGAGCGGGTGACTGAACTTGGCTGGTCCATGGCACAGGCGCTGAACATAGCTCCGCCGCCGCCTCGAAAAGCTTCCGGTGCCGCCAAGCCCGTGTTCTTTATCTTCGACGGCGAGGAATATCGGTATCCATCCGTGGTCGCGGCAGCGAAGTCTCGCGGACTAACGGCGGCTGCTGTTCGCAATCGCCTCTACCGCTCAAAGTGGACTTGGCCGCAGGCCTTGGGTTTGGAGGCCCCTCCGCACCATCGAGGTAAGTGTTTCGGCATCGCCTATCTGGTGACGCACGTCTCTAGTGGTCGGCAGTATGTCGGGCAGACTCGGACATCTTTGAAAAAGCGGTGGGATACGCACGTCCTCAATGCGTTCCGCAAACCACCGACGAATGAATACGGTCTTGCAGCAGCACTCCGGGAGTATGGCCCCGAAGCCTTCGCAGTGGAACAAATAGACACAGCGCACTCGAAGCACGAGCTAAACCAACTGGAACGCCGCCTGATCGTAAGCCTCGGTACGCGTGCTCCAGCGGGTTTCAATATCGCTCGTGGAGGTGGAGGTTTTATTCGAGGAGAGCGGGTCTCTGTAGACGGCAAGGAATATAGTTCTCGGGCTGAAGCGGCCAGAACTCTAGGCGTGAATCCTGGAACCGTTCACAGTCGCTTATCGGCGGGCTGGACTGTCGAACAGGCATTTGAGATTGAACCGCCGCCGAATGGACCATATGGGCGAAACATCTCCGTCCGAGTAGAAGGCGAGACGCTGACTTTCCCGTCGATTTTGTCGGCTGTCCGCCACTTTGGAATTCAGGCAGCTGATGCACGCATTCGTGTTCTGGGGTGGACCCCGGAGCAAGCGTTTGAAATCGACCCACCACCTCCGCAGCCCCGGAACGGCAACGCGAAGGCGGTTTCCTTCGTGCACGAGGGACGCCGTATCGAATACGAATCAATCGCTGCTGCCGCAAGCGTCCATAAGCTTGATGCCAGCACCGTGCGTTATCGGATCAAACACGGATGGCCATGGGCACAGGCACTGGAGCTAGAGACGATCTCCTATCACCGTACAAAGGGAGCGAGTCACAAGCCGATAACAGTTCAAACACCGCACGGCCCGGAAACCTTTGTATCTATACCGGCACTAGCTGAATCTCGCGGAATAAAGCCCGGAACACTTCGGGCGCGACTGTACCGAAGCAAGAAGTCTGTAGAAGACGCGATTGTCATGGGACCGGGCAAGTCAACAAATGAAAGTCAGCGTTAGCTCATGGGCGCCCATCCAGCAAGCGGCTTAAGCAGCTCCAACGCTAAAGCGACACCCCATCACGCCGGGCAAGGGTGACGGGTATTTTCTGAAATATCGCCCTTGGCCGTTCGGGCGGCGGTTCTTCTGGATGAGTCCAAGTACTGGACAAGCACCGGTGACGTAAACCGTCCCCAACCCCAGGATGCTTCCTGCCAGGCTGTGCCTGATGCTGCGCTTTTGGCGAGTACGTCGCTTTTTACGTCACCTTTTGGCAGAATCCCTGTATCTGCGGCTGAAACCGCAGATCGGACTGTTCCTACTCGGGGAGTTTGCCGGCCAACTGTCGAGTCCAGTGCGGCGTCTGGGGATCCACGCCAACCGGGAGTCGTGCGGGCACGGCCGCACGGATTGCGTCGCATCCATGCAGGGGTGCGGCGAACTTCAGAACCGCCACCCGAGGCCAGAGTCCACGAAGTACGCCGCCGCATCCTGAG
>Ga0315906_10002537_pt1 | contig 25354 bp, 25 predicted proteins | sample LakEriMetagenome_4_FD_203526 | JGI IMG/M metagenome (GOLD analysis project Ga0315906, IMG submission 203526) | Freshwater fungal communities from buoy surface, Lake Erie, Ohio, United States - Buoy 2 MA122 | ecosystem: Environmental > Aquatic > Freshwater > Lake > Lake biofilm | place: USA...
AAAGCTACAAGAAGCTGCGCTCAACGGTGGATGCATGTGCAGCGGAATGGATCAGTGATCCTGCGGCTCTGCTGATGGTGGATGCATCTCCGTATGTGCTGGTGACCGAAGGTGTACCCGCTGGTGTTGTGGCTGATGCGATCCGAGCCGCCGTGCGCGACGCCGCTGGCGAGTAGGACTACGACTCTTCTCGACTGACGCGCGGCGCGGCCCCTTCGCTACGCGGGATCGCAACCGCAGCGGCACCCTTTACGAACGACGACTTGATTGAGGTTGCGGCGGCGGCCTCCTGCTCGGCCACAGAGAGGATGCCGTGCCGTCCGAGGGCGGCGAGCTCGTCGCGGATGTACGTCTGCAGCATCTCAGGACCATCGGTGCCGATCGCGTATCGGACCTTCCCTTCGCGCAGTCGCATGAAGATCTGGCGAAACTCCTCCCAGTCGGAGACAACCTTCGTCATCAGGTTCGAGGTTGGGCAGATCTCCAGCACAATCTTCCGCTCTGCGAGGACCTTCATCGTCTTCGTATCCCCCGCCGCCTTCACGCCGTGGCCAATGCGGTCCGGCTCCAACTGCCTCACCACTTCAAGCATCTCGCTCACCGGCCCCGACTCTCCCGTGTGCACGGTGATGCCGAGGCCCGCCTTGCGCGCAGCGCGGAACATGCGCTTGTATTCGGCCACCTTGAAGTTGGCACTCTCGCGCCCTGCAATATCGATCCCAACGATCCCTCGGCTCGCCCAGGCGATCGCCTTCTCCACAATGATCTCGTTCTGTCGCAGCGTGAACTCGCGGTCAAGGATCAGGATGATCCCAGGCTTCACCGGATACTCGAGCGCCGCACGATCAGCCCCTCGGATGGCGGCGGCAATGATGTGGTCAAGGTCCTGTTCGCCATTCCGGTTGCGCTTCATTGGATTGAAACGCAGCTCCATGGTGGTGATGTGGTTCTTCCTGTACGCACCAGCAACCACTTCGTAGACCGAACGCTCCACTGCAATCGGCGAGGACTGGATCAGTTCCGTCCAATGAAAGAGATCAAGGTATCCGTTGAAGCTGCGCGTTCGCTTGGAGCCAGCCGTGATCATCTTGCGGAAGGCCCAATAGTCCTTGGAAGGGAGGCGAATCCCCTGCGCGTGTGCAATCCCCCACATGATCGCTGGTGTGACCGAACCGCCCAGGTGGCAGTGCAGCTCCGCAATTGGCGTTGCGGGGTTCAGCGTGCCGAAGCCGCGCGGCTTCTCAATCTTCGCCTTCACCGCACGCTTCGGCGCCGCTCTGCGAGGGCTCATGCCACCTCGCCGCGCACGGTGCTCGCGGTAGCGGCGTCGCGAGCACGACGTCCGCGCAGCGCTGGTGAGTCGCTCGGCACCTGATCGCGCGCGTGATACGAGCTGCGCACAAGTGGACCCGACTCCACGTGCTTAAAGCCCATCGCAAGCGCGTCATCGCGAAGCGCGGCGAACTCTTCTGGCGTGTAGTAGCGAACGAGTGGGAGGTGCTCCATCGTTGGGCGCAGGTACTGGCCGATCGTCAGGATGTCGCAGTCAACGGAGCGAAGGTCGCGGAAGGTGGCGAGCAACTCCTCGCGCTCCTCCCCAAGCCCAACCATGACCGAACTCTTCGTGTGTACGGAGTTACCGAGCTCACTCGCCATCTCTTTGGCGCGTGCCAACACCTGCAGCGAGCGGTCGTATCGTGCGCGCTTGCGCACCGGCTTCTGCAGTCGCTCAACCGTCTCCACATTGTGGTCAAGGATGTCTGGAGCGGCCTCCATGACTGCACGGAGCGGCTCATCTTCACCGTCGAAGTCTGGAATAAGCACTTCAATCCCAGTCCCTGGCGCGAGGCGTCGGAGCTCGCGAATGCTCTCCGCAAAGATCGCGGCACCGCCATCAGGGAGATCGTCACGCGCCACACTCGTGATCACCACGTGGTCAAGGTCGAGTGAGGCGAGCGCCTCCGCAACGCGCCTCGGTTCGTCTTGATCGAGGCCGGCTGGACGGCCGGTCTTCACCGCGCAGAAGCCGCAGGCGCGCGTGCAGGTGTCGCCAAGGATCATCACTGTTGCTGTCCCCTGATCCCAGCACTCGCCAATGTTCGGGCAGCGTGCCTCTTCGCAGACGGTGTTCAGCGTCTTGTCGCGCATCAACCGCTTCAGTTCGCGATAGCGATCTCCGCCAGGCACCTTTGAGCGAATCCAATCGGGGTGGCGGCGCTCTGTTGCCGGCGCCGGCTGGCCGAAGATCGGCAGCTCGCGCATCAGAAGTTCACCGAGCGACCAATCGAGACGAGTGCCGCCTCACCGACGATCTCAGAGAGGGTTGGGTGCGGATGCGTCGTCCCGCCCACCTGTGTGGCCGTTGCACCGAGTTCCATGGCGAGGCTCGCTTCAGCAATAAGGTCGGTCACCTTCGGCCCCACCATGTGCACGCCAAGGATGGCGCCACTCTCCGCATGTCGAAGCACCTTGCAGAAGCCATCCGCGTCGCCGCCTACGTGCGCCTTGGCAATAGCGAGGAATGGCACCTGGCCCGCAACGAATGGCACGCCGTCTCGCTCCAACTCTTGTGTGGTGAAGCCGACCGAGGCAACTTCGGGTCGGCAGTAAGTTGCACGCGGCTGCTTCACGTAGTCCATGGCGTGCAACGGCTCGCCAGCGATTGCGTGGGCTGCAATCATCCCCTCGTGCGCGGCAACATGCGCGAGCTGCAGTCCGCCAATGACGTCACCCACCGCGTAGAGGTGAGGTTCCGCGGTCTGCATCTGGGCATCAACCTTGATGAAGCCGCGGTCCACCGTGGCTTTGGTCTTCTCAAGCCCAATCTCGCCGCTATTCGGCACACGCCCAGCGGCGACAACCAGCATGTCCGCGCTCAGAGGGACTGCCTCTCCCCCGTCAATCGGCTCAATCTGCAGATCCACACCATCAGCACGTTTGACGAGTGAGCCCTCTTTGATGCGATAAGCGACGTGGATCGCAATTCCGCGCTTCGTGAACGCACGCGTCAACTCCTTTGAGGCGTCGCGGTCTTCCAGCGGAACCAGTGCTGGCAGCATTTCGACAATGGTGGTCTGGGCGCCAAGATCACGGAAGTAGGAGGCGAACTCACAGCCAACGGCGCCGCCGCCGATCACGATCACACTGGAAGGCTTCAGTGTCCCCGTGGTGATCTGATCGCTATCAACGATCACGCGTCCATCTGTCTCAAGGCCTGGGATACGACGCACGCTTGAACCAGTTGCAATCACGATATCGGTTGCGCTGATTGACTTCTTCTCGCCGGTCGCCGTGCCGCTCTCATCATAAAGTGCCACTTCAACTGAACCGCCGCCGAGGAGTGTGGCGCGCCCTGCGATCAGTTCCACGCTGTTCTTCTTAAAGAGGCTCTTTAGTCCCGCGTGCATGCGAGCAACGATCTTGTCGCGTCGCGCGCCGACAACGGTGGCATCAATGCCAGTCGCTGGGGTGATCTGAATGCCAAAATCTGACGCCTTCCCGATCTTGGCGAGAAGGTCGCCTGTCTCAAGCATTGCCTTGGCGGGAATGCAGCCCCAGTGGAGGCAGGTTCCGCCAACTTTCGCCTGCTCAATGAGTGCCACGCGCTTGCCGAGCTGCGACGCGCGGAAGGCGGCGGCGTAGCCACCCGTTCCACCGCCGAGTACGAGGAGATCGTGGTCGGCCATGCGTGAATCCTACGCTTCACCGCCAACCCTTGCCGCGCGCTGCTAATCTCCGCCGCGATGGACGCGTCGCTTCTCCTTGTCGCAACGGTAGGCGCCTACCTTTCGGGCTCGATCCCGTTCGGCCTCCTTGTGGCGCGCCTCACTGGCGGCCCAGATCCACGCTCCGTCGGCTCTGGCAGGACGGGTGGGACCAATGCACTCCGCGCCCTCGGACGCCGACGAGCCGCTGTTGTCTCGGCGGGTGACATCCTGAAAGGGGCGCTGCCGGTCCTAGCTGTTCGCGCACTCGGTGGCGGGGATGGGACCGAAGTCGCCGCTGCACTCTTCGCCGTTGTTGGCGCAACTCGCTCCATCTGGGTCGGCTTCAAGGGGGGACGCGGGATCGCCACAGGCTTCGGCACCGCACTTGCGATCGCACCGATCGCTCTCGCCGCCGCCGCGCCAATCTTCATCGTCGTTATCTGGCGCACCCGCATTGTCTCGCTGGGATCGCTCGCCGCCGTCGCCGCTTTTGCGCCGATTGAAATCTTCGTTCGCATGCAGACGCCAGAGGGTCTGAGCATCTGGGCGCTCGCCTATTCAATCGTTGGGCCGGCGCTCGTCTGGCTCGCGCACGCGGACAATATCGCGCGACTGCGCGCAGGGACGGAACGAACGTTTGATGCGGGGGCGCTCACTCGGGATTAGCGCGAGCGGATCAGCCGTACTCCGATAAGCAGCGTGACGAGAATCAACAGCACTGGTACGACTGGGAGGCTACGGATCGCTTCGCCGAGTGGGGTGATCAGCGTGCTGAGCAACTGCAGCGAAAGGACGAAGGCAGCGACTGCGACTGCGGCGGCGAGTGGACCCCTACGCTGGGAGGGGCTCATACGGCGTGCGCGTCGGCTTCCGCTGGGATTCCGATCGGTGCCACCAAAACCTCGCCGAGTAGTCGCTTTGATGCAGCCGTCTGATGCGTGATCAACGGGCGGTGAAAGAGCACGCTGATATCGGCGCCAGGGGCTCCACGTCGGCGCGCACCACTATCTGGATCTAGACCGATCGGCCCGTTCGCGGCAATACATGGGACACCAACTGATCGTGCGCGGCGCAGTAGATCGATGCCAGCGAGTAGCGGAACCTGGGGTGCTGCGTTTGACGGCGCACCACCAAGCGATTCAATAAGCACGGCCACCTCTTCAAGTCCGGCACGGAAGTGCGCCGACTCACGCATGTTTGGAATGCGATACCGCTCAACGCGATTCGCGGACTCAAGTCGATCCCATGCCCCAGCGGCGGTTGCATGCTCGGGGCGCGCTTTTGATCCGCAAAGCGCCACAACGATGCGGCGCTTCCCGTCCGCAAGTGCGAGTGCCGCCTCAAGCCCATACACCGCGTCCCGATCAGATCCGGCAAGGACGAAGATTGGGAGTAGGTGCTGCGGATCCCGGGCGGCAGCTACCGCTCGTGCAACATCTGCGATCGCAGCACCAGCCGCCTCGCTGATGGCCTCCGCGGAGAGTCCGAGGCGCGCCGCCTTGGCGCGGATGCCACGCATTGCGGCTGCACTCACTGGCCGAAGCGCGGCGTTGGCCGCCCAGCGCGCGCGTAGTGGCGTGATCGCAATGGCGAGGTCAGCGTCAACTGCGGTCAGCGGCGTTGTTCGGCGGCGTGTCGGTTTCCCTTCGCTTGCTCCTCGGTTGGTCATGCCAAGAGGATAGTCCGCAATCAGCCGGTGTTGCGTAAGCCGGCCGCAACCCCGCTCACTGACAAGCGAACGAGGTATGCAAGCTCCTTCCGCTCTCCCTCATCACTGCTGGCACGTAGCTGCGCGAGGAGGCGCACCTGGATCCTTGAGAGAGCGTCAAGGTCGGGGGCGCGGCGCGCAAGGGAGCGTTGCACGTCAGGATCAGCCTCGAGCAGCCGCTCACTCCCAGTTACCGCGAGCAGCCCTCGTTCGGCCGCTGCGCGCTCCTCAAGGATCAACTCCCAGACGCGTCGGACCGCGGGGTCACCCTCAGGATTCGCAAGTGCCGCAAACTCTTTCGCAACATCAAGTGATGTCTTGGCAAGGATCATTGAAGCGTTATCAATGAGCGCACCGAAGAACGGCCAGCGCTTATATGCATCAACGAGTGCTGGTCGCCGCTTTGGGTCGGCGAGCGCCGCCTCAAGGACACCAACGCCGTACCATCCGGGGAGGTTGATGCGCGCCTGACTCCAGGCAAAGACCCATGGAATTGCTCGTAAGCCGACAAGACCGTTGCCGCCGCTGGCCGCCTTGGAAGCTCCGCGAACAGCAGGGCGAGAGCCGAGATTCAGCCCCGCAAGCTCAGAGACCGGTGTAGCAGCACGGAAGAAGCGCTCAAAGCCCTCCTCGCCATGGAGAAGCGCCGCATACTTCTCTCCCGACTCCTGCGCCAACTGAGCAAGGAGACCGCCAAACTCTTTTTCAACTGCTTGTAAGCGCGTCGCGGCTGCTGGTTGCAGCGCGGTGAAGAGGGCGGCAAGCGTTTGATCAGCTTCGCGATACGCGATCGTGGGGTCCGCATAACGCGATGCGATCACTTCGCCCTGCTCCGTAACCTTGAAGCCAGCAGCGAGTCCGCCTGGGTGCTGCCCCATGATCGCCCTACGCGTCGGCCCGCCACCTCGACCGATCGCACCACCGCGCCCATGGAAGAGCGTGATACGAATCTTGTGCGCGGCGGCGCGCGAAACCAACTCATCCTCCGCGCGATGGAGCGACCAGCTACTTGCGAGATAGCCGCTCTCCTTATTCGTATCCGAATATCCGAGCATCACTTCGATCTGATCGCCACGCGAAGCCACCTGCGCGCGAAGGGCTGCGTCGCTCATCAACTCATCAAGAATCGCGCCCGCCTTGGCGAGCGTCGCGGACGACTCCATGAGTGGGACCAGGTTGACTTCTGGTGCTCCAGGAAGTGCGCCAGCGGTGTGCGACGCGGGAATGCGTACATCGGCCGCCCAGGCGAAGAGGGCGAGGAGCGTCTTGAGATCCTCAACTCCTTCAAACCCGCTAATCACGTAGTTTGCAAGCGCCGCTCTCCCATGTACGCGTTGCAGCTCCGCAGCAACGCGAATCGTTGCAATCACTTCGCCAAGCGTGACGTTTGGCACGATCTCTGAATCGAGACGGGAGGCGATCTCATCACTGGTTTCATCCGCACCCAGCCCTTCAAGGAGACTGAGCGCTGCTGCGTGAACGGCTCGTGACTGCCTAATCTCTAGTGCGGCAAAGTGGAATCCGAAACATTCAACCTGCCACTCAAACTCAAGTAGTTCCCCGTAGGCGGAGCGTTGCAGTCGATTCTGCGCAAGCGCGTCCCGTAGCTCACGGCATTCGGCTACCAGTTGGCCTGAGTCTGCATATGCCCCCTCAACGTTGCTCGTCTCGCCCGTTACCCGCAGGCGGCGGGTGCGCGAGAGGCGCTCTGCGATGGCGCCGAGGCGTCGCCGATACGGTTCATTTGGGAATCGATCGAGCAGTTCGTGCTCGGCCGCTCCAAGTTCGGCCGCATCGCGACGCAACGTTGCCACGAGCGCGGCTGGCAGCTTCTCATCGTCCACCGCTGCCGCAACCGAATACATGAGTCGTAGTGCCACCGCTTCAAGAGCGCGGAGTGTGTGGTCTGCCTGGATCCGAAGTGCCTCGCGCGTCGTCACCGCGGTGACATTTGGATTTCCGTCACGATCGCCTCCGATCCAACTCCCCCACCGAAGTTTTGGCATTTGATGCGGCGGACGCGAACCACTCTCCCCTTCACTTGGGTCAAGTTGCCGCAGTGCCTCATCAATCCCGCGGAGGAGTCGGGGGGCGAGACGGAAGATCGTGCCGTCAAAGTGGACCATCGCGGATCGAACCTCATCGAGTGGCGTGACGAGGCGCGTTCGGATGCTGCCGGTGCGCCAGAGATTAGTGAACTCCTCTCGAAGTCGGCGCACACAGAGGGCCGCCTCTGCTGGATCTACTGCAGTAGAGCGTCGATCCAACAGGATGCGCATTCTGCCAAGGAGGGCAACCAGCGTGCGTCGGCGCGCCTCAGTCGGGTGTGCCGTAAGCACAGGGTTGAATGTGAGTCCTGCCACCTCCGAGCGAATACTCTCTGGGGAGGCACCCGCTGCGAGCGCCTCGCGTACCGCGTTACTAAATGAATGTGTCTGAACCCCACGGTGCCCAGTGTCTGCCGCACTCTTGGCGGCCTCCTCAATCTCAATGGCTCGGCCGCGCTCTTCGGCAAGGCTGGCGAGACGGAAGCGGAGTGTCAGTGCACGGATCAGCTTCGATGCACTCTGGCGGTCTGCCGTCTCCAGGGCGGAGTGTGTTGTGAGCGCCTCTTGATAGAGCGCGGCGAACTGCTCCCCCTCCTGCTCAACGATCGTGTCGAGGAGCAGTTCATCAAGCAGCTCAAGATCGGTCACAGCTCTCCCCTCTCCTACTTGCGACGCGGGAGTCGGTAAGTGGCGGTCGCCACCTTTTCGGCAAGCCCTTCATCACAGAGTCGCTTGATCGTAGCGTTGACGGCGGTGGCGGGATGCTCGCCACGCGCCCCGCGAATAATCACCCCGCCGCGCCCAGCGTCACGTAGCTCATCGAGGAGACGGCCACGCAGCCAACGCGCTGTTGACCCGAAACGCACGGGCGCCGATCTCCCCTTCTTCTTGCTCGCCGCCACGCGACCCGCCGAGGCACACGCAGTCTTGAGTGGACATGAGGAACAGTCGGGTACGCTCGCGCGGCAGACGCTATTAGCTAAGTCCATCGCCGCTTGCGCCCAACGGCTGGCCTCCCCATCGCCCAACTCCGCGCCGAACACATTCGCAGCCGCCTGTAACGGCTTCGCTGTTAGACGCGGACCGCCCACAAGCCGTTGCACGACGCGCGCAATGTTCACGTCAACTGGAATCTCGCGCCCGCCACTTGCAATCGCGGCGATCGCTCGCGCTGTGTACGAACCAATCCCTGGGAGGCGCTCCAACTCTTCGTGCGTGGTCGGGAGCCCTCCAGCTGCGTGCGCCGCTTCCGCTGCGCGATGTAGCAGCAGCGCGCGGCGGTTGTAGCCGAGACCTCGCCACGCATCGAGGACGTCCGCAGTCTCTGCGCGAGCGAGCGAGCGAAGTGTTGGGAATCGCTTGAGAAAACGCGTCGCGAGCTCATCAACGCGGGCGATCTGCGTCTGCTGCGCCATCACCTCAACAATGAGCACTTCATACGGTTTGCTCCGCTCACGGATCTTGAGTGGGCGAGCGTTCGCCTTGTACCAGGCGAGGAGGAGCTTATTGATGCGCTTGATCTCGCTGACCGTGAGCGCCATGGCTGGCGTACCCCCTAGCGTCCGCGGGGGATCGTTGGTGGAATTCGATTCTTTCGTGCAACCTCACGCAACGTCCGTGCAAGATCAGCCTGCTCCACCGCATCAGCGAGCGCATTATGGTCAGCCACAAGATCGGTTGGATACACCTGTCGCACGAAACGCTTCACCGTCTTCTTCCAGGTGAGATTGTCGCCCCCGTGAAGCGTGTAGTAGATGCTCTTTAAGTCCACCGCCGACATGCCGAACGGATTGCGAACACCAGCCTCGGTGAATGCTATGGTCAGCCACATCCAGTCGAACGGCGTATTGAATCCAACAAAGAGTGGGCTCGACTCTGGGGCCACCGCCTCTGCCGTTGCGCGCACCCAGTCGGCAAACTTCCGCACCCCTTCAATCCGGTCAACACCGTTGGTCTCCAAGTGCGAACGCGTGAGCCGATGCACACGCTCCTCTTTGGGCCCCCACGCCTTGTTCGGATCTGGCCGTAACTCAATGTAGAAGGTGCGCGACGGATCATCCACGAGGCATGCGCCGATGCTGATCAGGCTCCCTTCAAGGGGCGTCTGTCCAGAGCACTCCACGTCCACGCTGAACCAGCACTCTTGTGGGAGGCCGTCTTCGAATGGCGGTGGTGGTGGCGCGTTCTGCTGCATCGCTGCAGCCTAGAACATGCGGGCGGCTATTCGCTGCGCACCATGATGTGCTTCGCCACGGTGTAGTCCTCAAGCGCGTACATGGACTGATCCTTCCCGTAGCCGGACTGCTTGAAGCCGCCATGCGGCATCTCGCTCGCCAGCGTGAAGTGATCATTCACCCAGACGGTTCCGAACTGGAGCGCCTTGGAGACCTTGAAAGCGCGCGCTACGTCGTTCGTCCAGATCGACGAGGCGAGGCCAAATTTACAGTCGTTCGCCCACTCCACCATCTGCTCGTCGCTCTTGGCGCGCTGCACCGTGACAACTGGACCGAACACTTCGTCCTGGACAATCTCCGAAGACTGCGCCGGCCCCGCGATGATCGTTGGACTGTAGTAGTGCCCCTTGGAGCGGATCGTCTTTCCGCCAAGGACAATCTCCGCCTTCTTGGACGCGCGAGCGACGAATCCCTCCACGCGCTTTAGCTGCTCAGCGCTGATGAGCGAACCCATCTCCGTCGCCTTATCCGTGGTTGCCCCCACCTTGATCGTCTTCACCTGCTGCTCCAGGAGCGCCACGAACTTCTCGTATGACTTCGGTCCGACGACGATTCGGCACGCGGCGGTGCAGTCCTGCCCCGCATTCCAGAAGCTCGCTGCGCGCATCGTCTCGGCAGCGAGATCGAGATCCGCGTCATCAAAGATGAGGACTGGCGCCTTGCCACCAAGCTCAAGATGGAGTCGCTTGACGCTCTCGGCGCCCGCGGCTGCAATGCGCTTCCCCGTGGCCGTGTCGCCAGTAACGGAGACCATGTCAATGCCTGGGTGTCGCGAGAGTGCCGCGCCGACATCAGAACCTGGTCCCGTGATGACATTCAAAACTCCTGGCGGCAAGATCTCCTGCGCCAGCGCGCCGAGCATCAGCGCGCTGATCGGTGTGCGCGCAGACGGCTTGAGCACAATTGTGTTGCCAGTGGCGAGCGCCGGACCAATCTTCCAGCCCGCCATCAGGAGCGGATAGTTCCATGGTGCGATGGAGGCGATCACGCCAACTGGATCACGTCGAATCATGCTCGTTCGCCCTGGGAGGTACTCGGCGACCGCCTTCCCCTCCATGTTGCGCGCGGCGCCTGCGAAGTAGCGCAGGTTGTCAACGACCGCATCAACTTCAACGCCCACGGCGCTGATCGGCTTCCCAGCATTTTCTGACTCCGCAGTGACGAACGCGCGCTTCTTTGATTCGAGTGCGTCAGCGAGTTTCAGAAGTGCGAGGCTGCGTTCACCAGGGGTGGTGGCGGACCAAGACGGGAAGGCGGCACGCGCCGCTGCAACCGCCGCGTTGATGTCCTCTTTGCCACTGTGTGGGACCGTAGCGATCTTCGTCCGAGTCGAAGGGTCCTCAACGGTGATCGTCTTCCCTGACTTGGCGGCGACCGCCTTGCCGTTGATGTACTGCTTGAAGCTTCGCATCCCACTCCTCCTTCACCCTGCTTGGCTTTGTGCCGTATTGCTCCCCCGCGGTGGGCTGGCCACCGCTCGCTCTCGCTAGCCTACCGCCGCACCAGACGTCTGAGGAGGGGTGGCGCACGCACCTCAGTGGCGCTAGGATCCCTTCATGTCTAAGCAGTTCGTCATCCAGCTCTCGCACACGCCAGGGGCGCTCGCCGCGCTCTGCCGCGAACTTGAGAAGCGCGCCGTTGACCTTAAGGCGATCGGTGGCGGCGGCGTTGGCGAGCACGGGCACGTCATCCTCAAGACCGCAGACGATGCCGCCACCCGCGAAGTCCTGAAGGCGGGGAACTACGAGTTTATCGAGGGCGACTCGGTGCTCGCCGAAGTTGACGACAAGCCTGGCGGAATGCTCTCCGTCCTTGAGCGACTCTCAAACGCTGGTGTCAATGTCTACGGCCACCTCTTCACCGGCCGCTGGGGTGATCGCGCCACCTTCTCATTCGTTGTGGATGACCCCGCAAAGGCGCGCGCGGCACTCGAACAGAAGTAGCGTCGCGCTCTCGGTCGCTATGCGCGACCGATGAACTGAAGGATCTTCTCTACCGCGTCTCTGTATTTCAGCGTGGCGAACGGGTGATGATTGAATCCTTCAAGTGGTTCGTAGCTGACGCCACCTAGCGTGCCGATCGGGCGACACCACTCTGGCCGAACGAGCTTGTCTCCCGTCCCGTGAATCACCAGCGTCTCTACAGGGAAGGCTCCGCCTCGGGCGACAACGGCACGCGCCGATCGCTGCGCACGGAATGCTTCGTCGCCAAGTCGAGTTGTCACCGCGTAGAGATACTCGGGTTCATCTGGGTCTTCGCTCGCTAACCGTTGGCCAAGATCTACGTCCGCGCCAATCCCTGTTGGAATGCGGAGCATCGGCACGAGCCTGGAGAGAACTGGGGCGAAGAGTCGCTTCCATCGGGCGACGTTTGCGTCGAGCGCTGGCGCTGACAAGACAAGCTTCGCGGGTCGAATCTTCCCCGCCGCCGCTGCGCCGAATACAATCAGGCCGCCCATGCTGTGTCCGATGACAACGATCGGTCGATCAGGGCTGCTAAGTCCCTCCACCTGTTCTGCCAGGTCGTCATGGAACCGTCGCCAGGCGGGGACATACCCGCGTGGGCCCTCGGAGCGACCGTGGCCGCGCAGGTCGAAGGTTACGGTCCGCCAGCCAGCCTCCGCGAACGCTCGCGCCGCCTGGATGTAGCGCGATGAGCTCTCACCGATCCCGTGGCAGATCAAAAGATCGCCAATTGGCGCCGTGGCAGGGCGAAAGGTTCGACGGAAGAGGAGGATCCCATCACTCGTCCGGAAGGGGTCGAGCTCAATCTTTACCGAATCCATCGCCAGGATCCTACACTTAGGGGGAGGGGCCGCACGTGCCTAGATTCGGAGGCCGCAATGGGAAGCGACAAGGGTGGCAGCACACGCAGCGAACGCGATTCGTTCGGTCCGATTGACGTGCCTGCAGATCACCACTGGGGCGCCCAAACGGCACGATCACTCCAGTTCTTTGCGATTGGCGAAGAGGAGATGCCGCAGCGCCTGATCCACGCGCTCGCGCTCGTCAAGCGCGCCGCAGCAACCGTGAACGCCGACCTCGGACTCCTTCCTGCCGAGATCGCCGCCGGTATCTCAAAGGCGGCTGACGAGATCACTGCAGGTGCGCTGCGCGACGAGTTCCCGCTCTCCGTGTGGCAAACCGGCTCAGGGACGCAGAGCAACATGAATGTCAATGAGGTCATCGCGTCGCGCGCCAACGAGATCGCCACCGGAACCCGTGGTGGAAAGTCGCCGGTACACCCAAACGACCACGTCAACCTCTCGCAGTCCTCTAACGACGTCTTTCCCACCGCAATTCACATTGCCGCCGTTCTTGCAGTGAACGAGCAGCTGATCCCCGCCCTCACCCAACTTCACGCCTCCATTGCGGCCAAGGCGAAGGCCTGGGCACCTATTGTCAAGATTGGACGCACGCACCTCCAGGATGCGGTGCCACTGACGCTCGGACAAGAGTTCGGCGCGCATGCCGCAGCACTCGCTGCTGACATTGCGCGAATTGAAGGCGCGCGCAACGGCCTGCTCGCGCTCGCACTCGGGGGAACTGCGGTAGGCACTGGACTCAACAGTCACCCAGAGTTTGCGGATCGCGCAGCGAAGCAGATCGCACTTCTCACCAACCAGCCATTCATCAGTGCGCCGGACAAGTTCACGGCACTCGCAGGACAAGAGCCAACGCTGCACCTCTCCGCAGCGCTGCGCACACTCGCAGCCACGCTGATGAAGCTCGCCAATGATGTGCGCTGGCTCGCCTCCGGACCTCGCGCCGGACTCGGTGAACTGAGCATTCCAGAGAATGAGCCTGGCTCCTCCATCATGCCGGGGAAGGTGAACCCAACCCAAGCCGAAGCCCTGACGATGGTTGCAGTACAGGTCTACGGCCTTGACGCCGCGATCGCCTTTGCCGCGAGCCAAGGAAACTTTCAGCTGAATGTCTACAAGCCGTTGATCGCGCACAACCTGCTGAACCAGATTCGCCTCCTCACTGACGCATCACGCTCGTTTGCGCTGCACTGCATTGACGGGGCGCAGCCAAACGAGGCGCGCATTGCCGAACTGCTCGACGCATCGCTGATGCTCGTCACTGCGCTCACCCCTGCGATCGGCTACGACAAGGCGGCGGAGATTGCAAAGAAGGCGCACGCATCGGGGGCTACGCTTCGTGAGACTGCGCTCGCCCTCGGTTACGTGTCGGCGCAGGAGTACGACAAGCTTGTGCAGCCCGCGCAGATGACAAGGCCGCAGCGATGAGCCCAACCATGGAGACGAAGCGACTGCGCATCGGCGTCTTGACTGGTGGTGGCGACTGCCCTGGGCTGAACCCCGCAATCCGCGCGGTGGTACGCCGCGCCGAAGCGGGCGGGCACACCGTTGTTGGGATCCTAGACGGATGGGCCGGCCTCGCGAGCCCGGACGCGACCCTTTCGCGACCACTGAACCGTGACGAAGTCCGCGGTATTCAAGCCCGCGGCGGGACAGTGCTCGGCTCAAGCCGCACGAATCTGCTCAAGCGTGAAGGTGGACTCGACGCCGCTGAGGCGTCAATCAAGCGCCTGGAGCTCGATGCGCTCGTTGTCATTGGTGGTGATGACACTCTCTCCGTCGCTGCGGGACTCGCCAAGCGCGGCGCCGCTGTGGTTGCGATCCCCAAGACAATGGACAACGACGTCTGGGGGACTGAAGGCTGCCTCGGCTTTGATACTGCTGCAAACATCGTCACCGAAGCGCTCGACCGCATCCAGACCACCACCTCGTCGCATCACCGCGTTGCCGTGGTGGAAGTGATGGGGCGAGACGCGGGCTGGGTCGCCGCATGGGGCGGACTTGCTGGTGGCGCAGACACCATCCTCGTGCCCGAGCAGCCAGTTGACGCCGCGGCGATCGACCGACTCGTCGAGCTTGTGACGCGTCGCAGAAGCTACGCAACGGGTGCTTCCGTAATCGTCGTCTCCGAGGGCGTACAGCTCCCAGAGGCGTTGCTCAACTTGAGTGGTGACGTGCCGCGCGATGAGTTCGGTCATCCACGTCTGGACAAGATTGCGGTGGGCGACGCGATCGCTGCAATCCTCGAAGAGCGCACCGGTCTTGAGGTGCGCTGCACACGACTCGGACACCTCCAGCGTGGCGGCCCACCATCCGCTGCCGATCGCGTCCTTGGTGCCCGCTACGGCGTGGCCGCTGTAGACGCGCTTGAGACTGGCCGCTGGGGGAACATGGTTGCCCTGCGCGCTGGCGCGATCATTGAAGTTCCACTTGCAGAGGTAGGCGGGAAGAATCGACCACTTGATGCAAGTTATCTGCGCATCTTTGACGCACTCGCCTAGCAGTGGCAACCCTCGTCCTTATCCGACACGCACGAACCGCCGAAACAGGCTCTCTCCTCAGTGGTCGACGTGAGGGAATCCCCCTCTCTCCCGCGGGACGGAGTGAAGCGAAACTGCTCGCAGAACGCCTCGCCGGGGTGCGCTTTGCAGGAATCTTCAGCTCCCCCATGCAGCGCTGTCGCGAGACGGCAGAGGCGATCCGTTCCACGCGAGGACCGAACGTACCGGCGCGACCTGACACGCAGATTGAAGATCGACTCACGGAAGTTGATTACGGGGGCTGGACAGGGAAAGAGCTGAAGGTTCTAGCAAAGGACCCGCTCTGGACAACGGTTCAACGCCAACCGTCGGCGATGCAGTTTCCTGAAGGTGAGTCGCTCCGCACAGCAGCGACGCGTGCGACTGAAGCTATTCGTGACTTGGATGCAACGTTCAAGGACGAAGATGTCTGGCTTGCGGTAAGCCACGGTGACATCATCAAGGCCATCGTCTCTGACGCAAGCGGTGCTCCGCTTGATCTCTTTCAGCGCATCGTGATTGATCCGGCAAGCATCAGCGTGATCAAGTTCGGTGGCGAACGCCCAGCGATCCTCCGCCTGAATGAATCCGCGGCCGGAATCGCCTCCCTCTTTGCACCGCGCGAGCGTCGCCACTCCCTGATCGGTCGACTCTTGGGAAGAGAGTAGGAGCGGCGTGGCGCGCAGGATTCTCCGCTTTGATGCACCGGATCGCTTTATTGCGGGGGCGATTGGCGAGCCTGGCAAACGCGTCTTCCACCTCCAGGCCACCGAAGGTGGACGCATCTCTGCCGTGATCGTTGAGAAGTCGCAGGTTGCAATCCTTGCGCGCCGCATTGCCGAAATGCTGAAGGACCTCGGCGAGGGTGGCGAGATTGGACTCCCAACGGCAGAATCCCCACTACCGCCCACCGCGCCAGCGTTGACCGAACCGCTGAACGCAGAGTTTCGTGTGGGGACGATTGCACTGGCGTGGGACCCTGCGATGAATCGCTTGATCCTTGAGTTCCGCGATGACATGAACGAAGAGGACGCATCCGACGCACCTCCGCCAATGAATGATGCGCCTGATGGACCGGATGTCCTGCGCGTCTCACTGAGTCCCACGGCGGCGCTCACCTTCGCCGAACGTGCGCTTCAACTCGCCGCGGCGGGTCGTCCTCCCTGCCCGAACTGCGGAGCGCCGCTCGAAGTGACGGGGCACCGCTGCGCGCGCAAGGCCGCTTACCTGAACTGATCGGCGACCGCGTGAACCAACTCCCGGTGCCAGGTGGGAGCCTCACCACCACTGAAGCGCTGGCTGCACTGCACACCGCAACGGGCCTGCGCCCCGTTGGACGCCTTGCAGATGCGAGCAACGCCACCTTTCTCTGTGAGCTGGAGGGGGCGAACCCACTACAAGTGATCTACAAGCCAATCCGCGGAGAGCAGCCACTCTGGGACTTCCCTGATGGGACGCTCGCCGGGCGTGAGGTGGCGGCGTTTGAGGTGAGTGAGGCGCTCGGCCTCCACGTCGTTCCACCAACGATCCTTCGCGACGGCCCAGCCGGTGCGGGGGCGGTGCAACTCTGGATTGAACACCTCGGCGTGCAGCGTGCAATTGATGCGGTAAACGGAAGCAGTGTTGCACTCCGTCCGATCGTTCTATTTGATGCGATCGTCAACAACGGCGATCGGAAGGCGGGGCACCTCCTCCCGATCAGTGACGAGGTCATCCTCGGCGTGGACCATGGCGTCACCTTTGCGGTCGAACCAAAGTTGCGCACCGTACTTTGGAACTGGCGGAGCGAGCCTTTACTCGCTGCCGAACGCACCGCGCTGACCCGCGGAGCTGAACTCCTTGATACGTCTGCGCCACACGAGCTCACCGAGCGTCTGCGTAAACTGATTAGCGACATAGAGATTCAGGCGCTCCGTGAACGGATCAACGCCCTCTTGGCGGCAGACTCCCTTCCCGAGCCCTCCCCTGAGTGGCCGGCACTCCCCTGGCCTCTCGTCTAGAGGCGCTCGCTGCTCCGAACGCGCTGCGTTAAGGGAGCAGCGACTCGTCGAGGAGCTCCTCCACGGTGAGGTCGGCACGAATCCCCTGATCAGAGAGTCCGCGGAGGAATTCAAGCGAGGTTGCCCAGCCAGAGCGATCAATAGCCCCGAGCCCCTCGGACTCTTGCACCAGTCCACGCCACACCTTGATGGTTGCCTTCATGACCGCTAGTGACTTCGCGCGCGTAGTCTCGTCGGCAGCAACTTCAGGAACAACCTTCGCCGCCGCATCCACGCCGAGCTCAGGGTTCGCACTGATCTGCTCCATGGCATCAAGCGTTGCTGCAATGAAGGCGCGGATCGCGTCCCGCTTTGCGCTGATCGTCTCCGGTGAGCTGATCAGACCAGGTCCTGCGAATGGAGCGGAGGCCGATGCGTAGAAGACGCTCAACTCAAGTCCCGCCGCTTCGGCCTGAACCAGATCGTTGTTTGCATAGCCGGTCACCGCGTCCGCCTGCCCTGTGATCAGCGCCTGTGTCTGACCGAAGTCTGGGTAGAGCTCGAGTTGAATGTCCGAAACTTCGAGAGCGGCTTCGGCCAAGATTCCAAGGAGTGTCAGGTATCCAGAGCCGTACTGACCAGGCGTCCCAACCTTGCGGTTCGCGAGATCACTCGGCGTGCTGATCCCAGCATCCGCTCGAGCGATGATCACGTTGGGAAGAATGCCGTAGACCGTTGCCATGTAGCGAATCGGGATCCCATTTGAGACGGCAGGGATCACACTAGTTCCATCGGCGAGGGCAATATCCACCGCGCCGCTCCCCACGAGGTTGATCAGGTCTGGATCAATCTGGTTCTGGATGGTCACATCAAGGCCAGCGCGCTCATATGCGCCGCTCTGCTGTGCGAGGTAGAAGGGGGCGAACTGCACGCTGGGGATATAGCCGAGTCCCACACTTAACGCGGTGCGCGGAGCGCCCGCAGTGGGCGAAGCGGGCGTACCCTCGCACGCACCGACCACAATGGAGAGGCTGATCACCGCGACAAACGTCAGATTGAGCTTTCGACCAAGTGACATAACTCCCCCTATCTCTGCATCCGAGTGCTTAGCCGCTCCGCGGCAACAACAAGAGTGTATGCAAAGGCTCCAAGTAGCGCGATCTGAACAAGTGCCGCAAAGAGAAGTGGCGTGTCAAAGAGTGAACCGCGAGCAAGATTCACAAGGATGCCGAGACCGGCGCTCCCCCCGAGCCACTCGCCCACGATTGCGCCGACCACGGCGAGTGTGGCGGCCACACGCGCGCCCGCAAAGATTCCACTGCGCGCACTCGGAAGCCTGATCAACAGTAGGGACTGGATGCGCGAAGCGCCGATTGAACGTCCAAGCTCAAGGAGGCCTCGATCTGCATCTCGAACCGCAACCAGGGTGGCGATCGCCATGGGGAAGAGGGTGATCAGCGCGCAGATCGCGATCTTTGCCGTAGCCCCAGGTCCGAACCAGAGGACGAGGAGTGGGCCGAGCGCGAGAATCGGCGTTGACTGTGCCGCCACAAGATACGGACTTGCAAGTCGTCGAGCCGCACCGGAAAGCCCGAGGCCGATCCCGATCATGAGCCCGAGCGCCCCGCCGAGCAGCCCGCCTACCGTCACCTCCATCACCGTCGGGAGGAGATGCCGCATCATCGTTCCGTCGCCCCACGCCTGGGCGAAGCGTGCCGCCACGAGTGACGGGGGCGGCAGGATGAAGGTGGCCACACCGCTCAGGCGTACGCCAACCTCCCATGCACCGAGGAAGAGAAGCCCGAGCAGCGCCGGCTGGAAGCGTTGGAGACTACGCATAGACCACCCCGCTCAGCGCCGCGAGTAACTCCGCCTGCTGTGAGAGGCCACCTGGCGCAAGGAGTGCACTTCGGCGCTGGCTCGCGGGGAGTGACCGAAGCCCCTTCCACTCGCCACCAATCTCCCCCTCGGCGCTCAGAAGTAGCACTCGATCAGAGACCAGGAGTGCCTCCGCAACATCGTGGGTCACCAGTAGCGCGGCGGCGCCACCAATGAGTTCAGGGAGCTCTGCGTTGAACTGGTTCCGCGTCGGCGCATCAAGCGCGGCAAACGGCTCGTCAAGCAGGAGGAGCGCCGGCTCGCGCACCAGGGCACGTGCAAGCGCCACGCGCTGTCTCTCGCCGCCAGAGAGTTCGGCGGGCGCACGATCCGCAAGGGCGAGTCCGTTCACACGGCTGAGCGCAGCTGATGCAGATGCACGCACCGCGGTCGTCACACCGTGCACCACCTCAAGTGGAAGGGCGACATTCCTTGCCGCACTGCGCCAACTGAGAAGTCGAGAATCTTGAAAGGCGATTCCGACATCCGCTCGTCCAGCCAGAGCGGATGTTCCAGCAATCAGGATTTCGCCTGCGTCAGGTTGAAGAAGGCCGGCGGCCAAGCGCAGGAGGGTGGTCTTGCCGCTCCCATTTGCACCAAGAAGTGCGACGCACTCCCCCGCTTCGAGCGTCAGCGATGTGCCGTGAAGGACTCTCCGCGCGCCAAATGAAAGGGAGACGCGCCGAAGTTCGAGGGCACTAGCCACGAGTTAAGAGGTGGCGCCGCTCGCTGCACGAACCGCTGACGCACGGCGCACTGGCAGAATGTAGAAGTAGAGCCCGAGCACGAGATACGACACCTGCAAGAGGAGTGCGCTCAACTCTGGCGTTGCGCTGTATCCAACGATCGCTCGAAGGAACTGGCCGATCCCTTCAGTGTGAGAAAGCACACCAGAGAGGTCATACACGGGCGCAACAATGGCTGGGAGTAGTCCAACCTCAATCAGCTCGTGCGCGCCGTACGAGAGAAGTCCAGCGGCAATGACAACCAGAGCGGCTCCAGTCACCGTGAAGAATGCGCCAAGATTCAGCCTCACGCCCGCGCGGAAGATCGCCACGCCAATCAGCGTGGCAACGGCGAGACCGGCGAGTGCGCCGATTGCAACCCAAGAGCCAGCCCCCGCTTCGCTTGCGGCAGTGGTCTGCGCAAGTAGAAAGAGTGCGGTCTCAATCCCTTCGCGAATGACGGCAGTGAACGCGAGGGCGGCAAGCCCGAAGACGGATGCCGACGCGAGCGCTCGGTCGACCCCTTTGCGTAGTTCGGCTCCAAGCGTTACCGCCTGCTTCCGCATCCAGAAGATCATGTAGGTGAGGAAGACAACTGCGAGGAGTGATGCGAACCCTTCAATGAGTTTCTCTGCATCCCCTTGGAGCCCGCCAAGGAAGACGAACGCACCAATTCCGATCGCCGCTGAGGCGGCAATGGCGGAGAGCACGCCAGCCCAAATCACGCCAAGACGATCGGCGCGGCCGATCTTCACGAGATACCCGGCGATAATGCCGACGATCAGCGCCGCCTCAACCCCCTCACGGAGTCCTGTGAGAAAGCCGCCGATGCCCCACCCGAAAAGGTTTTCCATGGCGTGATCCCCTCCTAGGTGACCGAATCAATACAACGATTCAGCCAACGTCAGAGTGCCATCCCGCGCCAGTTTCGTCAAAGCCCCTTGTCAGAAATGACAAGAGGGCTTGTCTTCCTGCGAGGCTGCGTGGCGCCGAGGGCCGGTTAGCGGTCGAGGACGAAGACGGGCTGCAACTCCGGGTCGATCCCGAGCTCCTTGATCGCAGCTGCGGCGTCACTTGCGCTGCGGTCACCGTTGCGCGAGAGCGCGACCATCGCCGCCGCGGCAATGTGTGCTGCGTCAACGGAGAAGAAGGCGCGAAGTGCCTCTCGTGTGTCGCTCAAGCCGAAACCATCGGTCCCAAGTACAAGGTACGGAACATCAATCCATGGTGCGATCAGATCTGGCATTGCGGTCATCCAGTCACTGGCGGCAACGATCGGGGCGCGATCTCCCTCAAGTTGTTCTTGTAGCCACGCCTTTCTCGGCGCGGTGTCCGGATGACGGCGATTCCATCGCTCAACGACGAGCGCTTCGCGCCGCAATTCGGAGTACGAAGTTGCGGACCAGATCTCGGCCTGAACGCCGAAGCGGTCGCGAAGGAGGTCGCGCGCTTTGAGCACCTCGCCCATGATCGCTCCAGAGCCGAAGAGGCGGACGCGCGCACCCGCGCTCGCCGTCTCGGCCGCGGCGAATTGATAGAGGCCTCGATGAATCCCTTCGGTCACGCTCGCTCCCGATGGAAGCGCTGGCTGCACCTGGTTCTCGTTATAGATCGTCACGTAGTAGACGATGTCTTCCCCGCGCTCATACATTCGCGTGATCCCGCGGCGGACGAGTGCCGCCATCTCATACGCAAAGGCCGGATCATATGCAACCACATGCGGCATGGCATGAGCGATCAGGTGCGAGTGTCCATCGTCATGTTGCAGTCCTTCGCCAGCAAGGGTGGTGCGCCCCGCGGTCGCACCGATCAAGAAGCCACGTACGCGCGCATCGCCACTCTGCCAGACCTGATCCCCTACTCGCTGGAAGCCAAACATTGAATAGAAGACGTAGAACGGGATCGTGCCGACCGCGTGCGTTGCATACGCCGTTCCCGCCGCCTGAAACGAGGCCATTGAGCCCGCCTCCGTGATCCCCTCTTCCAGCACCTGACCGCTCTGCGATTCGCGGTAGCTGAGAAGAAGTTCTGAGTCGACCGGCTCATAGCGCTGTCCGAATGGCGCATAGATACCCACCTGCTTGAAGAGTGGATCCATGCCAAAAGTTCGTGCTTCATCAGGAACGATCGGCACAATGAGCTTGCCGAGGGCTGGATCACGCATCAGATTGCGCATCAACTTTGCGAAGGCCATCGTTGTGCTCACCGCGACGCTACTCCCCGCTGCAAACTCCTCATCAACGGCCGGCTGTGGTGCCGTCCAGACCGAAGGGTGAACGACGCGTGATGGGAGCGGTCCGCCGAGGGCGGCGCGACGCTCTGCGATGTACTTCGCCTCTGGACTCGCTGGTCCTGGGTGGTAGTACGGAGCCTCAGGGATCTTCTCATCAGGGATCGGAAGGTCAAGTCGATCTCGGAACGCGCGCAGCTCCGCCTCAGTCAGCTTCTTCGCCTGATGCGCAGGGTTCGTCGCCTCAACGGATGGACCCAGCGTCCAACCCTTCACCGTCTTCGCAAGGATCACCGTTGGTGCACCCTTGTGTGCCACGGCGGCTGAGTAGGCGGCATGAATCTTTCGGTAGTCGTGTCCGCCACGACGCAGGCGCACCAGATCCTCATCACTGAGATGCGCAACAAGTTGCGCGAGTGCAGACTCTGGCCCAAAGAAGTGCTCACGGATATACGCGCCGCCAGCAACGGTGTACTTCTGGAACTCACCGTCCACCGTGCTATCCATCTTGCGCACCAGGTCGCCCGTCTCATCCGCTGCAAGAAGTGGGTCCCACTCGCGTGCCCAGATCACCTTGATCACATTCCAGCCAGCTCCGCGGAAGAGACCCTCAAGCTCTTGCACGATCTTCCCGTTTCCGCGCACCGGACCATCAAGGCGCTGCAGATTGCAGTTCACCACCCAGGTGAGGTTGTCGAGCCCCTCTCGCGCAGCAAGGGTGAGTGCGCCTGCAGACTCAGGCTCGTCCATCTCGCCATCGCCGAGGAAGGCCCAGACCCGACTGTTCGCGGTATCGGCCAGTCCGCGGTTGTGCAGATAGCGGTTGTATCGGGCCTGATAGATGGATCCGATTCCGCCGAGGCCCATGGATACCGTTGGGAACTCCCAGAAGTCTGGAAGGAGGCGCGGGTGCGGGTACGAAGGGAGGCCGCCGGGCCCCTCGGTCTCCTGGCGGAATCGATCAAGTTGTGCCTCCCCAATCCGCCCCTCAAGGAAGGCGCGTGAGTAGATCCCTGGGGCCGCGTGTCCCTGGTAGAAGATCTGGTCGCCCGCGCCGCCAACCTTACCGCGGAAGAAGTGGTTGAAGCCGACCTCATAGAGGCTGGCCGCACTCGCGTACGTTGCAAGGTGACCGCCGATCCCCGGGTGTTCCTTATTGGCACGCAGCACCATCGCCGCCGCATTCCAGCGCACGATGTGTCTGATGCGCGTCTCCATAGCCTCGTCGCCAGGGAAGCTCGGCTCGTCACTCGTCTTGATGGTGTTGATGTACGGCGTGGTCGCAAGCGTGGGGAGATCCACGCCAAGATCGCGAGCGCGCGACATCAAGCGCATCATCAGGAGGCGGGCACGCTCCGGTCCGTGGGCGGTGACCGAGCGCTCGAGCTCGGCGATCAGGCGCGCCGTATCGGCGGGATCTGCGTCGGGGATCTGCTCAAGGAAGTCGAAGGTTTGCACTGCCCCCCAAGAGTAGCGCGCCGTGCGACGATGTGGGGGTGTTGACGTCGCGCCGTGCCCTCCTGATCGTGGACATGCAGCAAGACTTTGTCGCCCCGCAAGGCGCCCTATCCGTCCGCGGAGCCAAGGAACTCATCCCGCAGATCAGGGCAGAGATTGAAGCCTCCCGACGTAACGGCGATCTCGTCGTTTGGACCCAAGACTGGCACCCCGAGCGTACCCCGCACTTTGCAGCGCTCGGCGGCACCTGGCCTACGCACTGCGTTGCAGGAACAGACGGCGCCGAAGTGGTTTCCGAACTTGCGGCACTTCATGAGCCGCAGGACCTACTCATCCGTAAAGGCGTGGCGGGCGAGGATGGCTACAGCGCATTTACCGTTCGAGATCCCATCCTCGGTGTAACCTCGCCAACTGAACTCCACGATCGACTTAAGGAGCAGGCGGTCCAACAGGTGAGGATTTGTGGCGTTGCCACGGATTGGTGCGTGAAATCAACGGCGATCGACGCGCTGCGTCTCGGGTACACGGTGGAGGTGATTCGCGCTGGCATCGCAGCTGTAGCGCTAAGCCCTGGAGACGAAGATGCGGCACTCAGAGAGATCACGCAGGCTGGAGGTGTGCTCGTATGACCCCAGAACTTTCCGCCGTTCTCCTCATCCTGTTCCTCAGCGGATTTGTAGGCGCAGTCCTGCTTGAACTTCTCCTTCGGCGCGCCGTTCGTATCGGATCGCTCACGCCACCATGGATGCACATGGAGATCTTGATCGACGCCCCACTGCCGCGCGTTTGGGAGTACGCATCTGACGTACAGCGACAACCAGAGTGGATGCATGAGATGAAGCGCGTCGAGATGATCACTCCAGGTCCGATCAAGGTTGGTTCACGAGGTCGCGCGACCGTGCGCATCTTTGGGATCTCAACGACAGACGATGTCGTGATCACACGACTTGAACCACCACACGCCTTTGGCATTCGCCATGAAGGGAAGTTCACGGGCGAAGGACTGCTTGAGTTCAGTGCAGCAAGCGAGCAGCAGACGCTAATCCGTTGGATGGAGTACCTGCGCCCGCCGCTCTTTCCCATGCTTGCCGGGTTTCTGCAGCGGCCGATCCTCCGCAAGATCTTCCAATCAGATCTGCGACACCTGAAAGAGATCCTCGAGGAGCGCTAGTTCCCGCAGTTGATCAGAAGCGGGATCGGCTCTGCGCCGAAGGCTTGCAACTCCCGCGTGATCGCAACGGAAGCGCCCGGCTCAATTCGTTCCGTCGTGATGATCTCCGTGAGGCCTGCGCTTCCAATCTTGGTCGTACTCACGCTGCAAGCGGCGGAGCCGGCAGCACTCCCCGTGTTCTCCACGTTGATCTCTACGGAGAGCCCGCCCGGGATTGAGACGGGTGCACTGATCTGCGCCGTGAAGGGGCCAATACCTTTTGCCGAACTCCCTGCGAGTGAGGCGAGGAGGAGCACCGCAATACCGATCCCAAGGAAGACGGTGCCGTGCGCCTGGCTGGAAGAGGGCTGGGCCAAACCCAGCGGGTTGCAGCGCTCACAGAGCGCCTCCTGCAGCGAGACTGGGACGCCGCAGCGAACGCACGGTTGCGTCTGATCTTTCTCTACGACTAAGTTCTCCATTACCGAATCATCGCAGAAAGCTGCGCGATGTCACTCCGATCGCGAACGGTGATCACCACGGAATCAGCGCCAGCCTCCCCTTGCGCGGCCAGCCAACCTTGAGGGTCACGACCGAATGGCGTCTCCTTCAGCGACTCGCCTTTACCAAGCTCTTGCAGTGCAAAGGCAACGAGTCCAGTCCTCCCCGCGCGTTCCGACGCGCCTCTGAACCGCGTGATCCCTTGCGCGAAGCTCGCCGCTGGAGCAATCCAGCCATCCCCAGCCCGCGCTGCAAGATCAATGCTCCGCTCGTGATCTCCCGCAACGTACAGAGGGACCTGATGCGCGGGGCGTGGCGCGGAGGCCGCCTCCAGCAGCGAAGGGGCGGCACCCTGACTTGGGCGCGTGACGCGTTGCGTCGGATCCCCCTCCA